>Ga0308158_10001612_pt1 | contig 23573 bp, 18 predicted proteins | sample PhyBR2_FD_201038 | JGI IMG/M metagenome (GOLD analysis project Ga0308158, IMG submission 201038) | Phyllosphere microbial communities from UC Gill Tract Community Farm, Albany, California, United States - DLSLB.R2 | ecosystem: Host-associated > Plants > Phyllosphere > Unclassified | place: USA...
CCTGTTCGTCAACTGTTCCGGGTATTCTATAGAATAACCTATGATCTTATGGTCGGTTTTCCATCGCTCCCTTAATTCAAGAGGGGTTATGTCATGGCTTCCTACATGTATACCTGCTGCATTTACCTGCTGCGCCACATACAGATCATCATTAATAATGAGCGGCACCCCGTATTTGTCTGTAATCTTCTTTAGTTTCAATGCTTTTTCTAAAAACACCAACTGGCTGCATTTCTTTTCCCTGAGCTGAACAATATCCACACCTCCTTTAATGGCTTCTTCTGCTACATCAAGATAATTGCGTGCCGGACAGTCTGATTCCGATATTACCAGATACAGCTGATAAGGAAACTGATCCGAACAACTCATGGTTCTGAAATTTTAACCCGGCTACAAAATTCTTCTTTGGTTATATTATACAATTTATCTATAAGATGCAATTGGAGCGTTCCGGGACCTTCCGCTTTCATTTCTGCCAGTTCCCCTGCAACTCCCATCAGGGCCATAGCAGCTGTAGTTGCCTGCAGCTTATCTTCGAAAACACCCGAAAATGCTCCGATTACAGCCGAAGCGGAACACCCGAGTCCCGTTACCTTAGTCATTAACGGATGCCCGTTTTCCAAAAAGACCGTTCGCGTATCGTTAAGAACAACATCCTTAGCTCCGGATACACATACCACACATTGGTACTGCCTCGAAATAATTCGTGCCGCTTCAACAGCATCTTCACTCTCACCCGTGCTGTCAACCCCTTTGGTAATGGTTTTATTTGTTTTAGCAAGAGCCATGATTTCCGATCCATTCCCTCTTATAATGCTCGGTTTAAACTGTAGTAGTTTATGCAGAAGTTCATTTCTGAAAGAAGTGGCACCGCATCCCACAGGGTCTAAGACCCAAGGTTTCCCGAGAATACTGGCCCTATATGCTGCTTTAAGCATCGATTCCGACCAATATTCATCAAGTGTTCCGATATTTATTACAAGTGAATCTGCAATACTGACCATTTCGTCAACTTCGGAATGAGCGTGCGCCATAACGGGCGAAGCTCCAATGGCAAGTAACGCATTCGCACTGTTGTTCATTGCAACATAGTTTGTGATATTATGTACCAGTGGGGATTTTTGCCTTACAAGCTTTATAAAGCTCCAGATTTCATTTTCCATCAGAATAAATTTATAGGTTAAAATACCTCAGGAGAAATCTGAAAAACAGAAGAAAAGGGGCATCACACCGGACGCCTGCTGCTTTTCCCTACGCCGGTATAAACCGAATCAGGTTCCAAGGGACTCTCTCAATTCTTTTCAGAATACCCCTAAAGCTTTTACAAAGTTAATCAATAACGGCCATCTTTTTACTTTTTGAACGGAAGTTTTAAACCGCAAAATCCTTTTTATAAAAAATCCTCCTTATGAAAATAAGGAGGATTGAACATGTTATCTTTTATTTTTTACTGAAAGCGATAAAGCATTTCATTAAAACCGTATTTTTTCACCAACGGCCATACCGGCATTTTTTGCAAATGCTCCACACATATGGAACAATAATCGTGCTCCAACATTTCCGTCCCAGTCATCTTCACCCGGAGCTACTTCAACCAAATCCATACCAATGATCTTTTTACCGGAAACCGCCAGCCTGCTGAGCAGATAAGTCGCCTGTTCGAACGACAGGCCTCCCGGAACCGGTGTACCGGTATTGGGACAGTACCATCTGTACAGGGCATCAATATCAAAGCTTACGGCCACATTGTCCGGCAATTGCTCCAGAATTTCATCACATTGTTGTTTCCATGTTTTTCCTTCAAAAGCATTCTCCTTTAAGTCGGTATCTGTATAAACTTTTACTTTACCGGATGTTTTTATTACGTCCATTTCACCTTCGCTGAAATCACGGATACCAACCTGAACGATTTTGGAAATCTGCGGCAGCTTAATGGCATTGTACATAATTGATGCATGGGAATAAGTAAACCCTTCATATGCTTCGCGCAAATCCATATGCGCATCGAAATGCAAAATACCAAAGGTTTCATGTTTGCCGGCCAGTGCTTCATAGTAGCCCATCGGCGTGGAATGATCTCCTCCTAACAGTATAACTTTTTTTCCCTGATTCATCCAGAACAAAGTACGCTCTTTTACTTCCGAATTAAACTGTGCAGAAGCTTCATTTATTTTGGAAAGATCGGTCAGCAGCTCGGGTTTTTTCTCAATATCCTCACCGCTTTCCAAAGCCTCAATAATCGGCTGAGCCATATTTTTGTATAATGCGCTGTTTTCTTTCCAATGTTGCGGGGCATCGTCCATAAAGATTCCCTGTTTCCACAAATCGGGAAACTCCTGATGTAATAAATCTACCTGGAATGAAGCATCAAATATAGCTTCGGGGCCGTCGCTGGCTCCGCTTCCGTAACTCACGGTCACTTCCCACGGGGCCGGAAGTATGATGAATTCGCTTTCTTCTGCACTAAAGGGCAAACCGTAAATGGAGGCATCTGCCGCACCCGGTTGCGACGGATCAAAACGATCTATTTTCTGTTGTTTTACCGACATATTTATCTTAATCATTATTGTCTTGCAAATATAAAAAAACCGGCTTAAAGCCGGCCTTATTTTTATGTAGTTTGAATTCCCTTCTTCAAAATCTGTCCGAACTCGTACATTTCTTCAAAACTTGTATACAATGGAACCGGTGCTAAACGGATTACGGCAGGCTCTCTCCAGTCTACAATGACTCCTTCTTTCATAAGGTAATGAAAAAGATCTTTTCCTTTCCCATGGAGAATTACCGACAACTGCGAACCTCTCTCTTCCTGCAGCTCAGGCGTAATAATCTCCAGGTTGCTTCCCACTTCTTTTGCAGTCTCGTTTATGATAAATTCAAGATAGGAAGTGATAAGGTTTCGTTTTTTCATCAGCGTTTCCATACCGATTTCGTCGAACATTTCTACCGATGCCAGATAAGGTGCCATTGCCAGGACACCTGTACAGGAACTCTGCCATCCCAGCGCTCCGTCGTTTGGGTTAAATTCAGGCTCCATAAGGAAGCGACGCTCTTTTACCTGTCCGTACCATCCGCCAAAACGATTCAGATCCTTATTGTTATGATGTTTTTCATGAACAAAGTACCCGGAAACGCTTCCGGGCCCGGCATTCATATATTTATAACTGCACCAGCATGCAAAATCAACATCCCAGTCGTGCAGTTTCAGTTCAATGTTTCCGGCGGCATGTGCTAAGTCCCATCCTACCTTTGCCCCAACTTTATGACCTGCTTCCGTTATGGCCTGCATATCGAGAACCTGTCCGGTATAATAATTGATTCCTCCTATAAGTACCAAAGCAAGCTCATCACCTACTTCGTTTATTTTGGCAATGATATCTTCGTTGCGTAAATTATGCTCACCTTCCCTTCTTTTTACTTCTACAATAACCTCCTTAGGATCAAGACCTCGGTATTTTACCTGAGTCTGGAACATATACTGATCGCTTGGAAATGCCTTTTCCTCACAAATGATTTTAAATCTTTTTGCTGTAGGGGTATAGAAAGACACCATCATCATATGAAGGTTCACGGTAAGCGTATTCATCACAGATACTTCGCTTGGTTTGGCTCCTATAATTTTAGACAAGGGCGCAGCAAAACGTTCGTGGTAATCCCACCATGGTTTTTCAGCATAAAAGTGACCTTCTACTGCAAGATTAGCCCAATCATTCATGACATCATCTATATATTTTTTGGCACGTTTCGGCATCAGGCCTAAAGAGTTACCTGTGAAATATATTGTCTTCTTCCCGTTTACCTGAGGAAATTCAAATTCTTTCTGGTAACCGGCCAGTGGGTCCTGTGCATCCAAAGATTGAGCAAATGCTCGTGTATTTTGAAAATTCATTGATTTTATATTTTAGCGCCCTAAATTAAAGATAAAAAATGATTATCACAACGATGGTTTCCAATAAACGGAATGAACGAAAACAAAAAACCGGGCCAAAGCCCGGTTTTATTTATTGTCCTTGTTGTGCCATTCTCATGGTTTCCTGTATATAGTTCATATAGGCATCCCAACCTCCGAAAGAATAGATGGAATAAATAGAATAAACAAGATTAAATACCGACAACACCAATCCGATAATGTTCAGGATTCGGGCAGTATTAACAGTTTCCGCCCCTGTATATTGTTTAGGATTCGACTGGTACAGCTTCATATCCTTATTAGCCAGAACCAACCCGATAACGGAACACACTACACCAATAATCGTTGTACAGCAACAAACAATTGAAATAATCCCCAAAACCAATGATATGGTGGCATTGGGAAGTTTTGTTACCATAAAATTGTCTCCTCCACCATTATAAGGATTCTGGTAATTCTGCTGCGGGTTCTGATCTTGATAATTTTCCATAGTTATTTATAGTATTTAAGCATTTGATTGTTTGTAAATATAAGCAATAACCATAATTACCGCGTTAATTATGGCAAAAAAAATAATGATTTTAGTATAATTTCTCTTTTTATCCAGAAAATGAAGCAAAAGAAACAGGAACAGGAACAGGGTGGTATAAATAGCCGGGAACATTCTGAATGCTCCTGTAAAATCTCCCTGTACCAAAAGCCACAAGGCTCTTTGTGTACCGCATCCCGTACATTCAATTCCAAAGAGGGTCTTATTCATACACGGCAACATGTATTCTTCCATGAGTTCGCTTTTTATCAAAAGTATAAATTTAGTATTTTTGTACAAAAATAAAAATGAAATATCTGTTTTACTTAGCTGCTTTTGGTCTTATGTTATGGGCTCTTGCGGAACAAACCCGCGAACATCCGAACATCTATGTCCAGATTATTGCGGTCATTGTATTCTTCTTTATGATGATGCGCCTCATGAATCAGACCCCCAGCAATTATAACAAAAAGGAAAATAAAGATGGAACAGAAGATTAATATAGGAAGTTTTGTAGAGGTTCTCGATGATGATTTTAAAGGAAAGGTGATCAAAATCCAGAATGACGAAGCTACAATTGAGACAGAAGACGGATTTGAACTCGTATTCCCACTGCGTCAGCTTATCTTAACCGGTGACCCATCACTTATAAAACAAGGTTCGGGCATCCGGGACATTGAAAATGCAAAACAGGCTAAAGTTACTGTAAACCATCACCGAGTAAACACAGAGAAAAAATCTAAAAAAGACGAATTCGTACTCGAAGTGGATCTTCATATTGAGAAACTTGTTAAAATTTTCAAGAACCTCAGCAACTTCGACATCCTCAACATCCAGATGGACACAGCCCGCGGGCAGCTTGAATTTGCCATTAAAAACCGCATTCCTAAAATGGTATTCATACACGGTATGGGTGAAGGTGTTTTAAAAAGCGAACTGGAATTCTTACTGGGAAGATACAGCGAAATCAGTTTTCAGGATGCCAATTACCGCAAATATGGTCTTGGCGCCACTGAAGTATATATAAAACAGAATCCTGACAGATAGGTTTATAAAAATAAAAACTCCCATAGAGGGAGTTTTATTTTTAACATAAAAATTATGCGTTTTTCTTAGCCTTGTTTTCTTTAATAAGGTCGGCCGCTCCTCCTACTGCCCAGTAAAAAACGAAGCTTACAAGGAAAAACATTAACCAGAATCCCATGGTTAAAACGGTAAGACCGATTAAGAAAGCTATAAATTGTTGAAATTCAAACATAATTCCGGATTTTATTTGTATACGTCTACAAAGATATAACGAAACTTTAACTACTCAAACAAAAATCATAATTAATTCTAAAAAAATACTTTTACTTATTGTGAATGGCTCTATTTTTAAGTACATTTATTTATATCAATTATAAATAAGAAATCATGGAATATAGAATTGAAAAAGATACTATGGGTGAAGTAAAGGTACCCGCAGACAAATACTGGGGTGCACAGACCGAACGTTCCAGAAATAATTTCAAAATCGGACCCGCAGCATCCATGCCGCATGAAATCATAGAAGGTTTTGCTTATTTAAAAAAAGCGGCAGCCTTTGCCAATCATAAACTCGGCGTATTGTCCGTTGAAAAAAGAGATGCCATTGCTACCGTTTGTGATGAAATTCTTTCAGGAGTTTTAAATGACCAGTTTCCGCTTGTAATCTGGCAAACTGGATCGGGAACCCAGTCCAACATGAACGTCAATGAAGTTATTGCAAACCGTGCACAGGTACTGGCCGGTTTTAAAATAGGCGAAGGAGATCCTGTTTTAAAAGCCAACGACGACGTCAACAAATCGCAATCTTCCAATGATACCTACCCTACAGGCATGCACATAGCCGCCTACAAGGCCGTAACAGAAATCACCATCCCGGGAGTGGAACGTTTACGCGATACGCTTACAGCAAAATCACAGGCATTTATGAACGTGGTTAAAATAGGACGTACGCATTTAATGGATGCCACTCCTTTGACATTGGGCCAGGAGCTGTCGGGATATGCAGCACAGCTGAATCATGGATTAAAAGCGCTTAAAAATACACTTCCGCACCTTTCAGAACTGGCGCTTGGAGGAACCGCAGTGGGAACGGGTTTAAATACACCGCAAGGATACGATGTACTGGTAGCCCAATACATAGCCGAATTTACAGGACACCCGTTTGTAACCGCACCGAACAAGTTTGAAGCGTTGGCTGCACACGACGCGATCGTAGAGACACACGGTGCACTTAAACAGCTCGCTGTTTCGCTGAATAAAATTGCCAACGACATCCGCATGCTGGCTTCGGGTCCGCGTTCCGGAATCGGGGAAATTCATATACCGGAGAACGAACCGGGTTCTTCCATTATGCCCGGAAAGGTAAATCCGACGCAATGCGAGGCCCTGACCATGGTAGCTGCCCAGGTAATGGGAAATGATGTGGCCATTACTATAGGCGGAACACAGGGACATTACGAACTCAACGTTTTTAAACCGCTCATGGCGTCTAATTTTCTGCAGTCGGCCCGTTTAATAGGCGATGCCTGTGTATCATTTGATGAACATTGTGCACAGGGTATTGAGCCAAATTATGATCGCATCAGGGAACTCGTTGACAATTCGCTTATGCTGGTTACGGCACTGAATACGAAGATCGGCTATTATAAAGCGGCCGAAATTGCACAAACGGCACATAAGAACAATGCAACTTTAAAAGAAACGGCCATTGCACTGGGATATGTAACAGCCGAAGAGTTCGATGCCTGGGTAAAACCGGAAGACATGGTAGGGAAACTTAACTAAAATAAAAAACACCGTTTTAATAAACGGTGTTTTTTTTGGATATTTTTTCAGAATTACGGTATGCCCACTGTTGTTTGTAAGCAATCCATTTTTGCTTTCCTATCTTTCGGCATAATTTATCGGTATACCGCATAATAAATACATGATACAGCATATTTACAAAATTAGTAAAACGTGCAGGTGAGGGCATTTCACGCATAGACATGGAAAACCCGGGTTCAAGGTAGCGGTTGAAGTGCCACCATCCTTTCGGGACGTACAACAGGTCACCGTGTTCCATAAAAACCTCATACCCTTCGGCTTTTTCGAGCGCAGGGTACTGACTGTAGTCAGGATTTTCATAATCAATCGCTTCTATTGTATGTACAGAAAGCGGAACTTTATAAAGATAACGCGACTGTTCCTGATCAAAAAGCAGGATACGCTTTTTTCCTTCGAAATGTATGTGCAGGAAATCGCTCATATCCACATCGTAATGCATGAGCACCCGCGCTTCACTTCCTCCGAAGAAAAGTGTATGAATCTGTTTGAAGATTTTTAATCCGAGATCGGGATACGCGAATCCTTCCAGCAATTCCGGAAGTTTGTTTTTAATGATGTAAAAGAAGATGCGTTTATCTGAAGGCCCGTGCTGTATTTCTTCAATATACTCATCCATTTTCATATAAAGCGCTGGTGTATCTGAGCTTTTATCGGCTGCCGCCGGTTTGTTATCGTATATAGGCACGAGCTGCCCTTTTGCCTTTTTCTTTATGTAGGAGAAATTCCACTGGTCAAATGTTTCCCATTTTTTTGCATACCCCTTTATGAGGACGGGTTTTTGCTTTTTCTTATAATTCTTGATAAAATCTTGCCTGGATATTTCGGATACCTCGTCAATTCTACTAAGTTTCATAACCGTATTTTTCCCTAAATATACTAAAAAAGTCGAACATGTTGTCCGACTTTTTATCCCGTAATCCTTGGATTTTTAACTGCTTCTATATCTGACAGATCGAAGCCTGCAAACTTTTTAAGGTAGATTTTTATGTCTGTGCCGTAGCCGTCTACAAACGATACCTGTCCTCCCGATCGCAGATAATCCTGTACTGCTCCTGCCCCACCCAGATGTGCAGCTGCCAGGATACCCGATTCCGTAATAAGGATTCCGCCTATTCTTTTGCCGGTATACCTTTTAATTTCATTGCGCAATATCCATTTGTTCTTCTGGATATATGCAACAAACGCCTTTTCCTGTAACGCCGGATTTTTTAGAAAATCCGTTACATTTTTAATTCCTATGAACTTCAAAGTACCTTTTCCAAACTGGTACTTTCCCATATACCCATACGAATTCACTGTTCTGTAATTGCCGTCCGACTCCTTAATCGCCAATGCTTCCTTAAAATCTATAAAAGAGTTGTTTGTTTCTACAGAGAAGCTTTCCTCATTTAACGCTTTGTTTATGCTTTCGATTGTTTCCTCTGAAGTAGGGACATTATACGCAAGCGGTTCACTTACCTTATAAAAATCGTTTTGAACAAGCGTGGTTTCAACACCCCTGAAAGCCATTGTTATTAAAGCAACTGCACCGGCAATTACAATAAAATAAGAACATTTTTTTATCATTCATTTTCATTTCTCAAACCCTGTCACGATCTGAATTTCCGACAGCAAATATACGAATTAAAAAATAAACAGCTGATTTTCAATATTTTTATAAGATTTCGTTAACAGTATAAACCAAAAAATAAGGCTTATGATGAACATAAGCCTAACGTAAAAATAAAAATTAAAGTAATTTTATACGAACATTATTTTAACAGTTCGTATTCAAAAACCGGATTTCCTCTTTCTCCTGCATCATTTGTCAATGCTCTGAATCTTAATTTAAAGATATTGCCATCTGCATCTTTTATTATATAGAAACGGGTATCTTTAATACTTGGCTGAGAAGACGGGCCTCCTCCGTTTCTCCATGTATCCCCGATTATTCTTTGATCTGTAACTGATTTTGCAAAGCTAGCTTCCTGAACATTTGCTTTTTTGAAAGCTGCGTAGTCGGTATCGATAGATTCCGTTTCCACCATATAAACTTTTGTTCCCCCGTAAACATTGGTTGTAATAAAATCTGCAAAATAATATGTAATGCTGCTGTCACCATAAGGATAATAATTAGTAAACCCTGTAAAAGACAAGTCCCACTGTTTAGCACGTGGCTGCACATCTACTTTTTGTCCTGTTTTCAGGCTCAGGAACGTAAAGTTATAATCTGCATTTTTAGAAATGGTCACCGTATTGTGAGTAGTCGAAGCCAGGTCAGCATATTGTACTACATAATCATTAGCATTTCTTGTAATTCTGATTTTTTTCCATCCGCGTGCTTCTCCGTCTAAAGCAACCGATCCCGCAGCCGGCGTAGTTGTTCCTACCTCAAACCCCATGTTTACCAAGTATACTTTGTTATCTGCATCGGTTGCAGATATTTCAGCGATAGCAGTTCCAACGCCAGATCCGTTACCTTTCAACGTCCCGGTTGGATCATCGACATACCCTAAAGTAGAAAGTGTTGAGTATCCTACAGCAACTGAAGCGTCGGCAGTTTGTACTGCATCAATATTGTTTGTATCCAGCTGTTTTACGGCCATTTTAACAGAACCATTTATGATGACTCTGAAATCTGAACCTGTGGCAAAACCAAGATCCCATGTATCGCGCTTAGCCGATATCTGCTGATTTGCACTTAAATCCACAAATACCTGATTGGGTTGGTTCGGCCCCCCAACATTTGCCTTTACAATTCCGGATTCTACCGGTGGTTTAACCGGATCTGGTGTAGCTGTATTATTGTCATCTGAACAAGATCCCAAAATAAGTGATGCAAATGATAAAATGAAAACTGATTTTTTCATATGTTTAAATATTAATTAAGATTGAAATTATAAGTTAGTTTTATAAAGTAGCTTCTTCCGTTGCTCATAATAAGTTGCGTAGGGACTTCGTGTCCACCTGTTGTGTTAGCAATTCTTGACCTGTTAACCTCTATAACATCAAGTATATTTCGAACTCCTAAAGTTGCTTCTAGCTTATTGTTAAAAAAAACTTTCCGAGCGGATGCTTCCAAAAAACCATAAGAATCGACCGTTGCAATTGTAAAGGGTGTACTATTAGTATCCCACTCCCTGGTTTTGCCGGTAAATTTATAATAAGCAGAAAATACCGTATTCCATTCCGGAACCTTATAAGCTATTTTACTGTTAAGGTTATAACTGAACAAGTATTCATCAGAGGTTTTCGCAGTACCGTTGTCGATCTGTTCTGAACGCCATATGAAGGAAAGTCCTAACCCGAAATCCCAATTGCCCACCTGGAATTGATTCATTGAGGAAAGATTCAAACTTTTATACTTGTCTACATTGATATTTTTATACATCGGGGTTGCCCCGTCATATCCAATCAGTACAGATGAGATTCTGTCTTTTATATCGCTTAAACTTACCATTATATGGTTAGACAATGCGGCATTGTTATTTTTAAAATAAGTAACCTTTTTTAAACTGGCTTCTAAGGAAGTGCTCTTTTCAGGCAATAAGTCCGGATTCCCTTCGAAATGGTGTCCATTAAAAATTTCCTTGTAATAAAGTTCTTCAAAAGTCGGGGTTCTGAATGAGCCTCCAAACGCAGCGCGTGCCTCAAATCCGTAGTTCAATAAATACCTTCCTCCTAATGAATAAGCATATTGGTCCTCAAAAACAGACTGGAATGAGTATCTGAAACCCGGTCTTAAAGAAAAATACTGGTTCAGATTTATATCGGAACTAACGAACAGGTCATAATTATCCAGATTTTTATATACCGTCATATCCTGGCTGTCAGCGGCTCTCACTTTTGCAGCCCCTCTATTATGTAAAACCTCGTATCCAAACTGTAAATTAAACAATTTACTCGTAAAGAAATTATTAAAAGTACCGGTAGAATACAGTACATTCATTTCCTGATCTTTTTGTTTTACATTATTACTTTCGAGATCATGTGTAATATTGTAACGGAAAGTTTCATGATTACGTTCCTGTAATTGTTGCGATAATGAAATATTAAAATTGACCTGATTAAAAAGTTTACCGGTCGCATTCAAATGATGGTATAAACGGTTTACTAAATAACGTTCATCATTTGCATATTTATAAGCCCCAAATGTATCATTAAAACCAGATTGGACAGAAGATTCATAATAATTAACCTGTTCATCCAAAAATTCGAACCTATAAAACAAACGAACATTTTCGGAGGTGTAATTAATCACTGCATTTCCCTGTAATTGTTCCTTAGGGGGTAATTTATACCCCCTGGTACCGTCGTTTATATCATGAAGCTCGTTATGTTTCCCGCCAAGAAATCCACGGTAATCATTTCTGTTGGCTCCTATTCCTATATACCATTTATCATTTAGACTATGTCCTATTTTTAAATTCTGTATATGTCTTCCTTTGTTGAAAAAACTAAATTCCTTTCCTGCGGTTTCTTCCTGAGCTGTCAGAGAAACCTCTAATTTATGCTCTGATGATTTTTTCGTAATGACATTTAAAATTCCACTTACTGCGTTAGCACCGTGCGTTACCCCCATAGATCCTTCAATAATTTCGATGCGTTCAACATCTGCAAGTGGAATCTGAGTTATATCAGTATTATTTCCAAATCCTCCATCATTTATCAAAGGAATATTATCAATAAGTATCTTAAAATAACTTCCTCCCAATCCGAACATCGATACTGTAGATCTGCCAGAACTACTTTCAGGAGTCACTGTTATATTAATATACTGATTAAGTGCGTCGGCTAAATTTACTGCTCCTAAATTTTTGATATCTTCCTTGGAAATTATCCGCACATTATTAATGGCTTTTTTAAGAGACTGGGGTTCTATTTCGGTTGTAATCACCATTTCTTCCATCGTGGTATCATCTGACTTGTTCATAGCCAATGAATCAATCTGGGCATTCATTACAAACCCGTTACAGACAATTGCAAAAAAAATGAAACTACCTTTTTTCATTATTTTTATTTATTCTAACATTAAATAACCGGGGCAAATATATTAAGTTATTTTTATTTGTTCTAAATAAATTGTTCTTTTTTAAAAAAAACGCTATTTTTGCGCAACAAAATCACAGGTTCAAACCCTTTAACTAAATACCATTATGAAAAAAATTTTTACCATACTGGCTTTGGCAGTTGCCTTTGCGGGTTGCAATAAAAAAGAAGAGCAAAAAACTGCTGCAGGACAAGATGCTCCTGCTACTGAAATAAAAACAGACCGTATTGTTTCCCTTAACGGGGCCATCACCGAAACACTGGCTTCAATGGATGCATCGGGTAATATTGTAGGAAAAGATGTCACTTCAACGTTTCCTGCAGACCTTAAAGCAACCAACCTGGGCCATGTGAGATCCATTACCGCTGAAAGCATCCTTGCATTAAAACCAACGGTGGTGTTCGGCACTACCAAAGACATCAATCCGAACCTTAACGAACAATTAAAAAACGCCAATGTTTCTTTAATTCTTATCGATCAGGAATATACAGTTGACGGTACCAAAAAACTGATTACCGACATTGCCACGACACTTAAAAAAGATAACTTCCAACCGCTTTTAGACAATATATCTTCAAAAATTGCAACGGTGAAACCCTTTGCTAAAAAACCTAAGGTACTGTTTATATATGCACGCGGAGCAGGGAATTTAATGGTCGCCGGGAAAGAAACCCCATTACACAGCATGATTGAACTGGCCGGTGCCGAAAACGCTGCTGCTGCTTTAACCGATTTCAAACCTTTAACGCCGGAAGCCTTACTAACTACAAACCCTGATGTTATTCTTATGTTCGACAGCGGGCTGCAAAGTCTCGGTGGTGTAGAAGGTTTACTAAAAGTAGAAGGAATCTCTGCTACAAATGCCGGCAAAAACAAAAAGGTGGTGACCATGGACGGTCAGTTGCTTTCCGGTTTTGGTCCTCGCCTGGGTGAAGCTGTTGTAGAATTACATAACAAATTACAATAATGAAGAAAAAAATTGCTGTCTACAAAATAACATTTTTCCTTTTATTAATTGTTGCTTTAGTAACGGCATTGTATTTAGGTGCTTATGATTTCAGTCAGCCTATGACTGAAATCATAAGCACCTATCTGCACACAGGCGTTCATACTCCTGATTCATTTGTACTTATTGAACTGCGGATTCCCAGAATCCTTATGGCTATTCTTACGGGAGCCGCACTGGCCATCAGCGGAACCAGCCTTCAGGGATTATTCAAAAACCCGCTGGCTTCACCTGATCTTATCGGAATTACATCCGGAGCCGTCCTTTTTGCTGCATTAACTATTGTATTCGGTTCGACTGTTATGCATCTGCTGTCTCCTTTTTTCCGCTATGCCCTGTTGAGCATCATGGCATTTCTGGGAGCATTGGCCACTATGCTTTTTGTGTACAAAATGGCCACGTCCAACGGAAAAACACACATCCTAATCTTATTGTTATCCGGAGTAGCCATTACGGCCCTTACCGGTGCAGTTACAGGATTTCTGACTTACATTTCAACGGAAGAGGAATTGCGGAACATCACGTTCTGGTCCCTGGGAAGCCTGGCAGGATCGAACTGGTGGAAAGTGTGCCTAGTGTTCATCGTGGTCGCATTCGGAAGCATACAGCTGTTGCGCAAGGGAAAAATACTAAATGCCTTAATGCTTGGTGAAAAGGAAGCAGCCCACCTGGGTTTTGACATTGAAAAAACCAAACGGCAGATCATCGTTATCTCTTCGTTAATGGTGGGAAGCGTTGTTGCATTTAACGGCACGATCGGTTTTATCGGACTTGTGATTCCGTATATACTAAGGTTCGTATTCAATTCAAACTACAACATCCTGTTGCCTTTGTCCATGCTGCTCGGGGCTGTTGTATTACTGGTGGCCGACACCATAAGCAGGCTTGTCGTAATTCCCGCTGAATTGCCAATCGGAATCCTTACCGCCATTATGGGAGCCCCTATCTTCATTTCTATACTCATTAATTATAAAAGAAAATTATAATGTTACAAGTCCACGATTTAAACTTTAAGGCCAGGGACCGGTTTCTTTTAAAAAATATTGATTTAGAAATAGGTCAGGGAGAGTTAATCGCCATTGTTGGCCCTAACGGAGCAGGAAAATCGACCTTATTGAGCTGTATTGCCAGCGAAATAAAATACAATGCCCGGAATTTTACCTTCAAGAACAAGGAGATAAAAAACTATACCAAAACAGAAATTCCGTTACACCGTGCCAAGTTTTCACAGCATCAGTCGCATGAAATCAACCTAAAAAACGACGAAATCGTTCTTATGGGGCGCTATCCTTATTTTCACAATAATCCCGGCACAGGGGATCTGGAGATTGTTCAGTCGTGGATGCAGAAAACCGAAACTCATCATTTAACGGATCGGGCATATGAACAGCTTTCGGGAGGTGAAAAACAGCGCATACATCTTGCCCGCGTGTTTTCACAGCTCGAAAATACTATTGAAAACAAACTCCTGCTGCTCGATGAGCCGTTAAACAACCTCGATGTGGCCCACCAGTTTAAAACCTTACATCTTATTAAAGAATTTACACAGAAACAAAATACGGCACTGGTTGTTTTGCACGATCTCAATATTGCTTCCCAGTTTGCAGACAGACTCATCCTTTTAAACAGGGGAAATATTGAGTTGTTCGACAAACCTGAAATTGTGCTAACAAAAGAGCGTATATCAAGGGTATACCAGTATCCATGCTCAATTACACAACACCCGGTTACACAACAATCTATTATTTTATTCGGATAAAAATTTCTCATATGAATACAACAGAAACTTTAAAAACGCAGTGGGACAACCTTAAAAAGGAACAGCCACATTTAAGAATACGCAACGCCGCACAGAAATTGGGCGTAAGCGAAATGGAGCTTTTAGCAACCAAAACAAGTGAAGGTGTTACACGTCTCAGACCTGAATTCAAGGAAATTCTTTCCGAGATAGAATCCTTAGGAAAGGTAATGGGTTTGACACGTAACGACGAATGTGTACACGAACGCAAGGGCGTTTATTTAAACGCAGACTTCTCCTCTCCGCATGCGGCTTTATTTGTAGGAGAAGATATTGATATGCGTATCTTTTTAACTCACTGGAAAAAGGTATTTGCCGTTGTAGAGGAAAATGCACGCGGTACTTCCAAAAGTTTACAGTTCTTTGGCAAGGACGGAGAGGCCATCCATAAAATATTTCTCACACCTGACAGCGACCATACTGCATTTGATACGCTGGTAAACAAATATAAAAGTGAAGATCAGGAGCCTTTTGAAACAACGGAAAAAGAGCTTTCGGCAGTAAACGAAAAACCGGACAGTGAAATTGATGTTGAAGGTTTCCAGAAGGCATGGCTTGACCTTAAAGATACACATGATTTCTTTATGATGCTGCGGAAATTCGGTGTTACGCGTACCCAGGCATTGCGTCTTGCACCGACAGATTACCATGCAAAAGAAGTTTCAAAAGACGGTATTGTAAGCATGCTGGAAGAGGTTGCCAAAGCCAAAACGCCGATTATGGTTTTTGTCGGAAACAAAGGAAACATCCAGATACATACAGGTGCCATCCGCAAAACCATGTGGCATGAACAATGGTATAACATCATGGACCCGGATTTCAATATGCATCTCGACATGAGCAAAATTGCCCAGACCTGGGTCGTTAGAAAACCTACAGAAGACGGAGTGGTTACTGCCATTGAAGTGTTTAACGAAGCCGGAGACATTATTGTTCAGTTTTTCGGAAAACGCAAACCCGGAATCCCGGAACTCGACATCTGGAGAGAAACCGTTGAAAAATTAAATTAACGAAAAAGCCGCAACTGATAAAGATTGCGGCTTTTATTATATTACGTACTGTATTCTCAAAAAAAAAATCAACCTCAAGGGGCTGATTGAAAAAAATGGCAAGCGACCTACATCGCACCGCTCAACCACATACCTTTGCTGCGTTCCCACCCTGGAGGAGTCTGCAGGAGCTGGTCGTGTAGGACTTGCCGTTGCAAATATACGAACAAATTATATTTTTGCAAGCCTTTTGTTAAATTAAAAAAGCTTTGTATACTTGTAATACTAATTCAAAACAACCATGAACAAATATAAATCACTCGCTTTGTTTGCTTTACCGCTTTTTTTTATTGCGTGCAGAAACGATAAAAAAATTGAAGACAATTCATTATTCATCGATTCCAGCAAATTAAAACAGACCTATGCACTGAATGAAGACCTTGTTTTACAACTTAAAAACGATCACAACGCCGTTTTTGATTCTGTTCAGTACTTTATCAATGATAAGAAAATAGGATCGGTAAAGAATAATGAAGTGCTTACCTATAAGCTTTCAACCGTAAAATACGGACCTCAGAATATCAAAGCCGTTGCGTTTTCAGGAGGGACACCGAATGAAACGACTACGAAAGTTGACGTGCTTTCACACGTACAGCCCACTATTCATTCTTATACGATTGTAAATACATACCCTCACGATATCAAAGCCTATACCCAGGGCCTGGAATTCTATGGTGACATTTTAATAGAAAGTACAGGAAACGGAGAAGGTATCGGAACCCGTACAAAAGGTAAATCCAGTGTCCGCAAGGTAAATCCTTCTACCGGCAAGGTTATGGACATCACGGAACTTGACGACGCCATTTTCGGAGAAGGATTAACGGTGCTGAACAATAAAATTTATCAGCTGACCTATAAAAATAACGAAGCCTATATATACAATCTCGAAACTTTACAGAAAGAGAAAACACTGCCTTATTTTCAGGCTATGGAGGGTTGGGGGTTAACGAACGACGGAACAAACTTGTATATGACAGACGGGTCGGACCGCGTCTATAAATTAAACCCCGCCGATTTTAAGATGACCGATTACATCGTTGTATCGACAAACCGCGGAACGGTTCCCTACGTAAACGAACTGGAATGGGTAAACGGCCAGATTTATGCCAACTTTTACGGTCAGGACGCTATAGGCATATTCAGTCCTGTTGACGGAACTGTAAACGGTGTAGTAGACTTATCCGAATTAAAATCCAAAGTTACGCAGCATCCCGATCTGGACGTGTTAAACGGAATCGCGTATAACAAGAAAAAGGGCACGTTTTTCGTTACCGGAAAAAACTGGGACAAAATGTTCGAAATAAGAATTAATTAAAAAGCTGTTTCATAAGAAACAGCTTTTTTTTTACAACATATATTTACAAATCCTTGTGCAAATATAATTTTACTGTTAGCAAATCTCTTTTTTTAGAATACCCTCCCTTATATTTTCAATAAAATACTGTTAAAAAAACACAGAATCCCCCCTGTTTTCGTTTAGTTTTATGAACAAATCTATTATCTTTAAAAATTAACATATTATCATTTTCTTATATTTTTAGCCAAAAACTAAAACAAATATAAAATTCCCGGCCTGTAAAAGACTTCAAAAATTACTTTTATAAATTTTTAACAAATATTTTCCGCCAAAGCTTTTGCAAAAAGACTAAAATCAGTTTTTTTTATTACGAAATCTTCATTCTATAAAATAAAAAACTATTTTTATGGAATTATTAACACATAAAAATACATAATGAAAAAAATTACACAATTATTTGTGATAATGTTCATTCTGCTTATGGGTTATGATGGGATTTCTCAGGTAGCATCCTACACATTTTCCGAACAGGCAGGTACATTCACACCTAATCCGTCTAGTGCAACCATTGTGTCTAGCGTGCAAACATCCTCTGGTATGAGTAAATCCATACCAATAGGTTTTAATTTTGTATTGGGAAGTAAATCCTATTCCAATTTTAAGATGTCTTCAAAGGGGTATATTACATTTGATACAAGTGTCACTTCTGTGAATTCATCCAACAATCTGAGTTCAGCCAATACTTCTTCAACGGTTTACCGTCCAATGGTTGCGCCGTTATGGGATGATTTGAGCGGTGCACTTGGAATTGCTTCTTATCATTTATCCGGTACAGCCCCCAACAGGGTTTTAACGGTAGAATGGCTGGAATGGCAATGGAATAATTCAAGTAGCGGTACTACTCCAACTATTTCCTTCCAGGTAAAACTTTATGAAACCACTAATGTAATCGACTTTGTTTACAGACAGGAAGCCGGAACTATCAGTTCCGGATCAGCCAGTATCGGGATAAACGATCCGGTGGGTTCCGGATCAGGTTCCTATTTAAACCTGAACTCGAACATGACCCCACCAACTGTTACGAGTACAACGAGTGTAACCAATATCAATACAAAGCCTGCAACGGGTCAGGTTTTCAGGTTCAGTCCTCCTGCCTGCCTGTATACCGGCACTATAAGTGTTTCCGGTATTACGCTAAATTCGGCTACTGTTAATTTGTCAAAACCTTTTACGGTTCCGGTAGATGTGTACATTAGCAATAACGGAACAATACCAACCGCGTCTACAACACCTACTACCACAATTCCGGCCGGAAGTACAAGTGGTAACTTAAACGGTCTTTTAAGTTCTTCCTATTATAAAGTATATGTAAAGTATACCTGTTTAAATTTAGGATGGATCGAGGCTACGGAATTCAGAACACCGTGCGGACCGATTACAGGAAACTTCTCCGAAGGTTTTGAATCTACTCCAACAGGAGGATATAACAACAATATAGTTCCTGATTGCTGGACATACCTGACCGGATCGGGAAGTGGTTATGGTTACAACTATAATTCACAGCCTAAATCCGGTTTAAAAGCTTTTTACGGGTATCCTTATGACGGAACCTTGTTTTACCTTATTTCTCCGGAAGTAACAGATTTAGGAAACGGAACAAAACAATTGCGCTTTTCTGCTAAACTTTCTTCTAACGGATCCACCAAACTGGAAATCTACAGAATGAACGGAAAAACGGCTACTGCGACCAAAACGTTAATACAAAGTTTTGCATTAACGACCTCGTATGTTGAATATGTTCTTCCTTTGGCTGCTACAACAGATGATTATTTTGCTTTTGGATTTAAAGGCGGAACCGGTGAATATAATACAGTTTATTTAGATGATATTTATTATGAAGACCTTGCGCCTTGCTCATTCCCTTTAAATCTGGCAACGTCCAATATTACCACAACGGCTGTTGACCTTTCATGGAATACTTCATTATCTTCTACTGCGACAGGTTATGAGTATGAAATCCGAACTTCGGGAGCTCCGGGTTCAGGCTCTACAGGACTTGTAAAAACAGGAACTACTACGGGAACTACCGCAAGTGAAACAGGTTTGGCTCCTGGAACCGTATATTTTGTATATGTGCGTACTGTTTGCGGAAGCAATCCGGGTCCATGGTCGCCGGTAAATCAATTCATGACTTTATGTGCACAGGTGGGTGATTTCTTTGAAGGTTTTGAAACAACTGCGGCCGGTTCTTATAACACGCCTTCTCCACCTCTTTGCTGGACCTATCTCACAGGTGGAACTTCAGGATACGGATATACCTATCCATATAGTGCAAAATCTGGAAGTCAAAGTTTCTATGCTTATACCTATGGATCCGAGGTTCTTTTAATTTCTCCGGAAACCAATAGTTTAGGAAATGGAACCAAACAAATCCGTTTCTGGGCCAGAATGCCATATTCTTCCGGAACAGGGAATAAATTCCAGATTTATACAATGAACGGAAATACGCCTGCTGCAACCAAAACATTGCTTCAGACCATTAATCTTACCACCTCATGGGTGGAATATATAGTTCCGTTACCGGCAACTTCCGATAGTTATTTTGCCTTTTCTTTCAATGGATCTCCTTCCGGTTATATGGAGGCATATGTGGATGATATCTATTATGAGGATCAGACTCCTTGTTTGTTCCCAATGAACATTTCGGCCGGTACAGTCGGAACAACAACTGCTACAATTTCATGGAGTCCGTCAATAGCTCCAACTGTTACAGGTTACGAATACGAAATCCGCACTTCAGGTGCACCGGGTTCAGGTGCAACAGGTCTTGTAAAAACAGGTACAGTAACAGGAACAACCGCTTCGATAACTGGTTTAAATCCGGGAACAAAGTATTTTGTTTATGTTCGCAGTATTTGCGGAACTACAAACGGAACCTGGTCCGGCGCAAGTGATTTTACTACTTTATGCCAGGTTTTCACTACAAACTTCTTTGAAGGTTTTGAAACAACTCCTTCGGGTGGATACAATAATCCGTCACCTCCTACGTGTTGGACTTATTTAACCAGCGGAAATTCAGGAAACGGGTATACTTATCCGTATGATTCGAAATCAGGAAGTAAAAGTTTCTACTCTTACAGTTACGGTTCTGAAATTCTTTTAATTTCTCCGGAAACCAATAGTCTGGGTGGTGGAACAAAACAGGTGCGTTTCTGGGCTAAAATGCCTTATTCTTATGGTAGTGGATTTAAATTCGAAATCTACACGATGAACGGAACTACATCTGCGGCTACCAAAACACTGGTACAAACCATCAGTCTTACTTCAACATGGACAGAATACATCGTTCCTTTACCTAACACATCGGATAATTACTTTGCATTCTCTACCAATAGTACTTCTTCGGGCAGCATAGATGTATATGTTGATGATATCTATTATGAAGATATCTCAGCCTGTATTTTCCCTCTGGGTATTAATTCATCCAATATTACCGACACGTCGGCCACAATTTCATGGAATGCATCTCTTGCTTCAGGCGTAACGGGTTATGAATACGAGGTACGTACTTCCGGTGCAGCCGGATCCGGAACAACCGGGCTGGTAGCTTCAGGAACTGTAACAGGAACATCGGCGAATATTACAGGATTATCCGGTTCTTCAACGTATGTTGTATATGTTCGCAGTATTTGCGGAACCTCTGCAGGTAAATGGACACCTACACCTCATAAATTCAGTACACCTTGTACAATGGTTACCAACGGATTCTTCGAAGGTTTCGAAAATACTGATGCAGGTAGTTCAATTAACAACACGGTTCCTTACTGCTGGACTTATGCAGACAATGTAAGTCAAAGCGGGTATGGATATACAGACCCTTACAATTACAGATCAGGTTCTAAAGGATTCTACGCTTACCGTTACAATTATCTAAACAACGGAGTCATAAACCCGGCTTATCAGGGAGATGTTTTGTTGATTTCTCCTGAAACAGACAATTTAGGAAAAGGAACTAAGAGAATACGTTTCTGGGCCAGATTATCCTTTACCCCGTCATACGGTAATTTTGAAGTATACGCAATGGATGGAAACTCCATTTCATCAAATAAAACCCTTTTAAAAACCATTGCTTTAACAACCAGCTGGAAAGAGTACGTAGTATACCTGCCATCCAATACAACAGATGACTATTTTGCCTTTTCATTCCAGAATGACAAAACAGCAAATGGCAGTCAATCAGTTTACCTGGATGACATCTACTACGAAGACATGCCTAGCTGTGTACCTATAGACGATACGTTTATTAAAGTGTCCAATATTGGAAAAGACAATTTAAAAGTCAGCTGGACAGACAACTATAATGCAAACGGGGTTGCTTACGAGGTAGAAGTACGCAGTTCAGGAGCTCCGGGAACGCCAGGAGCAGAATTTAAAGCTACTACAGCAGTAGGTGCTACATCAATTGTTGCAACGGGATTGTCTGCTTTAACGGAATACAAAGTATACATCCGGTCTGTGTGTTCTGCTACCGACCAGAGTGTTTGGAATGAAGGGGTTAATGTAATTACACTTTGTTCTTTCCCTGACTTGGTATCTTATACAACATCAGCCATATACTGTGGTCCTCAGAAAGCCAAACTGGACGCAACACTTAGTGATCCTGCCGGAATTGCCGGATGGTATGATAAAGAAGATGACGAAGTGTCGCTGTTTGACGGTAATAATTTTGTATCAAAAGATGATATTACACAAAACAGAAGCTTCTGGTTACGTACCAAATATGTTACAGACAATAAGCCTGTTCAGATAGGAGACGGAACCACTACAGGGACTAATACAGGTATGTTCCTCTACTATTCTTACGGAGGTTATAAACATCAGTACATCTTTACAGCCGAAGAATTAAAAGCAAGTGGTTTAATAGCCGGAGATATTACAGCATTACAGTTTGACGTTGTAAAAACCGGTTCGAAAACAAGAGATAATTTCACCATTGCCATAGGATCAACTACGCAGAGTACTGCAACAACGACTATGATATCTTCACTGAATCAGGTTTACAGTGGAACTCCTTATCAGAAATTTAATACGGGTATCATGACGTTTACCTTCACTACTCCGTATAAATGGGATGGTAAGAGCAATATTGTAGTACAAACCAACTGGAGTAATGAAAGTGGAAGCGGAACAAGTGGGGAACTCAGATACCACACTACAACTGTAAGCAGAACTTCTGTTTTATACTCTAACGATAATACGGCAACTAATCTGTTAAATGCTACAACAACAAATACAGCTACGGCTCCGTACATTTACGGAACTACAACAAATACACGTCCTAACACTATTTTTGTCGGAAAACATGAATGTAAATCACCGGCAATCGAAATACCTGTAACGATTGAGCCAAAACCGCTTTTCGAATTGTCTACAGATAAAGTGACTTCTTGTGAAGGTGGAATATCTGATGTGGTAACCGTAGCAACCAACCAGGGAGGTTATGATACTTTTGTATGGACACCTGCTACGGGTGTTAGCGGTGATGCAACCAGCGGATGGACGTTCTCAACGGCTACCGAACAACTGTATACCCTTGTGGCAAGCCAGTCAACAGGTATCTGCGAAGTGGTACAGACCGTATTGGTATTTGCCGGAACAGAGCCTGAAGCCAACCCGAACCTTGCAGCCTCTTTCGATGTGTGTAAGGATGTGGTAACCAAACTGGACCTTCTCAAAACATTACCGGCCCAGGCTTCTATAGGAGCAGCTAAAACTACAACAGCAGCTAACCTTGGAATGTCGGCCTTTGTTCAGAGTTCGGTTTACTCCAGACAACAGTTTGTTTACAGCGCAGCCGAATTAACAGCACAGGGAATCACGGGAGCGGGTTATATCACAAGCCTTTCTTTTGAAACCACAGACGGAGGTGCAAGTCTCAGCAATCCGAGCTATACGCTTAAAATGATGCTGAGCCCGAACACTTCTTTTGCCAATACCAGCTTCTACACCGGAAACTTCTCAACGGTTTACACCAAGGTAAACCATACGCACAGCTTCCAGGGTGTACATACGTTTACTTTTGACAATGCGTTCTACTGGGAC
>Ga0308158_10001613_pt1 | contig 23571 bp, 19 predicted proteins | sample PhyBR2_FD_201038 | JGI IMG/M metagenome (GOLD analysis project Ga0308158, IMG submission 201038) | Phyllosphere microbial communities from UC Gill Tract Community Farm, Albany, California, United States - DLSLB.R2 | ecosystem: Host-associated > Plants > Phyllosphere > Unclassified | place: USA...
CTGGGTCGTGGTGCCGGTGGTGCCGCCGGTGACGGCGGATTCTCCGAGGACGGAGATCGCGTTGCCGCCGACGTTCACCGGTGCGGTGATGGGTGCGAGCACCTGGGTGCCGCCGAGGGTGCTGTCGCTGCCGCCGGTGGTGGCGTCGGTGCCGGTTGCGCCCGCGGGTGCGGTGGTGCCGGTGGTGCTGTCGGTGACCGCGGATTCTCCGAGGACGGAGATCGCGTTGCCGCCGACGTTCACCGGTGCGGTGATGGGTGCGAGCACCTGGGTGCCGCCGAGGGCGCTGTCGCTGCCGTCGGTGGTGGCATCAGCCCCGCCCGAGCCGGGCTGGGTCGTGGTGCCGCTGGTTCCACCCGATGCGGCCGACTCCCCGAGCACCGAGACCGCGTTGTCGGTGACCGTGATGGGCACGTTCACCGACACGACACCCTGCGTGCCCGACAGCAGCCCGTCGGAACCCGAGGTGGTCGCGGTCGGAGCGGGCGCCGGAGCAGGCGCGGGGGCGGGAGCCGACTCCGAAGACGACTCGCCGAGCACGCTCACTGCGTTGCCCGACACCGTCACCGGTGCATCGACCTCGACCACAGCCTGCGTGCCCGAGGCGGCGCCGTCGTTCCCACTGGTCTCGGCCGCGGGGGCCGGGGCGGGAGCGGGAGCGGATGCTGCGGGTGCAGCGTCCGGAGCCGACTCGGCCTCGCTGGTGCCGAGCACCGACACGGCGTTGCCGACGACGTTCACCGGCGCCGTGACCGGCGCGAGGATCTGGGTGCCCGAGAGGAGACCATCGTCTCCGTCGGTCTCGGCCGCGTTCGCGGCCGATGCGCCGAGCAGCGATACGCCGCCGGCCAGCAGCACGCCCCACAGGGCGTACTTGACGTGCTTGTTCATGAGAGAACTCCTGATCTGTACGAGTGTGAGACCGCACGGTCGCGCGGTCCGGGCTTGCCGATCTGAGGATCGGCCGCCCTCTCGTCAGTCAGGAGAGACGTCGGTGCTGCCAGCCGGAGATGCCGGCAGCGCGGCATCCGCAGGGATGCCCGAACGCGTCGACATCGCATCGATGCCACGCGAGGTGGAAGGACTGTCGGAGCTCGCGCCAGGAGCGGGCCCGCCGTTGCCGGCAGACGTCGTCGAGGGCGCCGCGCCAGGAGCAGAAGTGGGCGCACCACCGTCCGGATCGATCGGCGCGCGTGGTGTCGCGTCTGCGATGACAGCGGCGCTGGCCGGGGGGAAGAAGCCCGATGCCGCGCTCAGGAGCATCCCTTTAGTGCCCGACATCACGGCGTCGGAGGTCGGCACGGAGGCGTCAGCAGACGGCGGGTCGACCACGGCGACCGGCGCATCGACGCTGGGCTGGTCGATATCCGGGCCAGTCACGCCCGGCTGGTCGACACCCGGCTGGTCGACGCCGGGAAGCGGCGGCACCTCAGCACCGGGAGTGCCCGGCTGCAATCCGTCGACAACGGGGTCGACGGTGCTGCCGACGACGGGCGGAACGACCTCGAGGACCTCGTCGACGGCACCAGCGGTCTCGTCCACCAGGTCGGTGGCGCCGAGCTCTTCGAGCACGTCGCCTACGACGGGGACGTCGCGCACAGCATCCGTGACGGGGGTCACGACAGCGCTGACGGGCGCCGATGAGGCGACCTTCTCGACCGTCTTGGTGACGGTGGTGACGGTGTCGGCGGTCTTCGCAACGGTCTCCGCGACCGGCTTGCCGACCACCGGCGCTGCCGCCACCGTCGAGGTGGTCTTCGAGACGACCTTCTCGACGGTCTTCGTGACGGGCGCGGCGACCTCTTCGACGGTTGTCGTCGTGGTCTTGACGACGGGGGCGACGACATCGCCCACCGTGTCGCCGACGAGCGAGGTGAGGCCGGAGAGCGGGGCGTCGGACGAGTCGTCAGCCTTGGCTTGCCCGCCGCCGGCCACTGCGGTCAGTGCCGCCCAGGCGAGCACGACGAGGGCGCCCCACAGGTACACCGCGGGAATGCGGCTCCCGGTCGTCTCGTCGCCCATGACTGTCGTCCCCGTACATCCGATACTTCGGCTTGTGCGCGAGACGTTACCGCACGTCGCCGACGGAGTCCACCCCCTGTGAGCGAATGGATTCGGGGAGGAGAAGAAGGGCGGCGGGTGTCTCGCGAAGTGGGAGCGAGACACCCGCCGCGGCGGAGGCAGGAAAGCCGATCCGCCATGAGGGCGGTCATGGAGAGGGGGTCCATGACCGCCCGGAGGCGTCGAGTGCGGGGTGAGACTGGGGAGAATCACCTGCAGATCGACGCCGCGCCGTCGGCGGCGCCAGGCCCTCCCCCGAAGGCGGGCGCTCTGCCGACGGGAGTCGTCAGGCCGGGATGCTGCGGCTGGCGCCGGAATGGGCGCGGGGCGCGAATGCGCGCATGAGAACTCCTGAATGAGTGTCGAGCGGGTGGCGGTGCGGCTCGAGAATCAGTCAGGGGGACAGTCAGTGGTCGCTGCAGGACCGGCGAGCGGCCGGTCTGCCGCATCGGCGATCGAGCTGAGTCGGACGAGGGCGTGACGCGACGCGAGGCCTGTGACGTCTCCCGCCAGGGACAGGATCGAGGATGCCCCGGATGCGGTGGCGCAGCCGCTCGAGGCTGCTGCGCTCAGTGCTGGCCCTGGCAGCTGGTCGCCCGCCGGGGCGGACTCCGCCGTGGTCACGGGGCCGGCGGTCGGTGCTGCCGCCGGTGCAGCTGCCGGGGGAGCGGGGTACGCATACGGCGTGCTGTGGGACGTCGGGTGGTGGTGCGTGCCGAGGGCGACCGCCCGGTCGGCACGGTCGGTGGTCTGGTGGGTCGTCACCTGACCGCGCGGGGCGTCCGCTGCACCCTCGTGCTGACCCTGGCGGGCGTCGGCCTCGGCCGCGTGAGAGGAGGCGGCCGAGCCGGCGCGGTCGATCTCATGCAGGGGAAGCGCGTGGCCGTTCTTCTTCGCCTTGTCCGTGCCCTGCGGGGTGTCGGATGCCGCAACTGCAGACCCGAGCGCGGCGCTGCTCGCAGCCGCCTTCTTCGCCGACGCTGCCGTCTTCTCGAAGGGCGCGGCGGTCTTCTCGGCCGGGGCTGCGGTCTTCTCGAGGGGTGCGGCGGTCTTCTCGGCCGGGGCTGCGGTCTTCTCGAGGGGTGCAGCGAGCTTCTCGGCCGGGGCTGCGGCTTTCTTGGCGGGCGCGGCGTTCTCGACCGGGGCGGGTTCCCTCTTGACGGACGCGGCTGCCTCCTTCGCCGATGCTGCGGCCTTCCGGACGGGCGCGGCGGCCTTCTCGGCCGGGGCGGCGGTCTTCCTGATGGTGGACGCTGCGGCAGCCGGCTCTGCCGTGCGCGCAGCGCGGTCGTCCCGCGCAGGCGTGCCTTCGACGCTGTGCGGCGCGCGGTGCGGCGCAGCAGCGGAGGCGGATGATTCAGGCGCAGCATCCGGTCGTTCGGCGGCCGACGCCTGAGAGGCACCGACGAACGACGCGAGCATCAGCCATGCGAGGACACCGAGACCACACCACAGCCACAGGCTGCGGCGATCTGCAGATGCGAATCGCACGGAACATCTCCCCGGTGAGTCGTCCCTAGGCGGGCGGACGTAGCTCGACCGGGAGAATCTACCGCGGCGGTGGCGAGAAGTCCACACGACAGGGCGGGCGCGCGGAGCCCGCCGCGCCCGGGACGTATTCGCACTTGACTTTCCCCAGGTTCTGCACATCTGCCCACCGTCCGAGCAAACCTTAAATCTCACGTTGAAGCGGAATCTCATCCACAGGGTGGGGAACGTGAGAAAACCTGATCAACGCGAATAAAAGATTTAGGAAGTGAAACTCTCCACCGAGTTGTCCACAGTCGTTCTGCACAGACACACCAGAGTTCTCCGCACCCTCTCCACAGAGTTATCCACAGGGGCGGTTGCATGGGGATAACTCGGCTTCTAGCTTTGGGGAGACCGGATGTCGGTGGTGGGTGCTCTGCTTGTGCCTGCAGCCGATGACCCAGCCGGTCGCAGGGGTCGGTGACGGGCGGCGAGTCGCGCCGGCCAGGGAGGAGCACGGTGTCGATCGCAGATATCTCAGACGAGCGTCTGGGCGGAACGCGCGGCCCTGAGCGGACCCCTCCGCACGACCTTCTCGCAGAGCAGAGCGCCCTGGGTGGCATGCTTCTCTCGAAAGACGCCGTCGCCGATGTGATCGAGACGCTCAAGGGCGCCGACTTCTACGTGCCCAAGCACGAGCTCATCTTCGAGGCGATCCTCTCGCTCTACTCCCACGGTGAGCCGACTGACGTGGTGGCCGTCACCGACGAGCTCATCAAGACAGGGGAGCTGGGTCGCGCGGGCGGTGCCGACTATCTGCACACGCTCACCTCGATCGTGCCGACCGCAGCGAACGCCGGCTACTACGCGGGCATCGTCTCCGAGCGCGCGATCCTGCGTCGCCTGGTCGACGCCGGCACGCGCATCGTCCAGCTCGGCTATGCGGGCGAGGGCGACGCCGCCGACATCGTCAACAACGCGCAGGCCGAGATCTACTCGGTCACCGGTTCCGAGACCGCCGAAGACTACGTGCCGCTCACCGTCGCCGTCGACGCCGCGGTCGAAGAGATCGAGGCGGCCAACGGCCGTGACGGCACGATGACCGGCATCCCGACCGGCTTCCGCGAGCTCGATGAACTGACCAACGGCCTGCACGGCGGTCAGATGATCGTCGTCGCCGCACGGCCCGCGATGGGTAAGTCGACGCTCGCGCTCGACTTCGCCCGCGCCGCGTCGATCGGCCACAACGAGCCGTCGATCTTCTTCTCGCTCGAGATGGGCAAGAGCGAGATCGCCATGCGTCTGCTCAGCGCCGAGGGTGCGATCCCGCTGCAGAACATGCGCAAGGGAACCCTCGACCCCCGCGACTGGACGACGGTCGCCGCGACCCGTGGTCGCATCAACGATGCGCCGCTCTACATCGACGACAGCCCGAACATGACCCTCGTCGAGATCCGCGCCAAGTGCCGACGGCTCAAGCAGCGCGCCGGCCTGCGCCTCGTCGTGATCGACTACCTGCAGCTGATGACGAGCGGCAAGCGCGTGGAGTCGCGTCAGCAGGAGGTCTCGGAGTTCTCGCGTGCGCTCAAGCTGCTCGCGAAAGAGCTGCAGGTGCCCGTGATCGCGCTGTCGCAGCTGAACCGTGGTGCCGAGCAGCGCTCAGACAAGAAGCCCGCGATCAGCGACCTGCGTGAGTCGGGCTCGATCGAGCAGGACGCCGACATGGTGATCCTGCTGCATCGTGAGGCCGCATACGACAAGGACATCCGCCCGGGCGAGGCCGATCTGATCGTCGCCAAGCACCGTAACGGTCCCACCGCGACGATCACCGTCGCCTTCCAGGGCCACTACTCGCGGTTCATGGACATGGCGCCTGGTGACTTCGGCGGAGGCGGCGGCGACTTCAACTGAGCGGGCTTCTGCCGCCAGGAGAAGCGCGGCGGCGAGTTCTGTGAAGTATCCCGCCGGCGAAGGAACGCTCAGGCCACCTCGACCGCAGTGCTCCTCGACGGGTCGGGTTCGCGGCGCTTCCTCCGCGCCCAGCTCACCGGCAGATCGTCACCGTCCCACACCTGGATGATGCCCCACACGGCAGCAGTGACCGGCACCGCGAGCACGGCTCCGATGAGACCGCTGAGGGCCGTGCCGACAGCGAGGGCGACCAGGATCACGAACGCGTGCAGCTTCATCGTCCGACCCATGAGGAAGGGCTGCAGCAGGTTGCCCTCGAGCTGGTTCACGAGCACGACGACGCCGACGACCAGCAGCGCGTTGACCCAGCCGTTCGCGACCAGGGCGACGAGAGCGGCGAGCACTCCGGCGAGCGTCGCACCCACGATCGGGATGAAGGCCAGCAGGAAGACGAGCACCGCGAGCGGGATGGCCAGCGGCACCTGGAGGATGAGCAGGCCGATCAGGATGCCGACGGCGTCGACCAGCGCCACCGTCGCCGTGCCGCGGACGTACGAGCCCAGCACCCCGACGGTCTTGTGCCCGATTCGGCGCGCGCGCCGCTCGTGCTCGCCGTGGAACGGACGCAGCAGGAACTCCCACATCTGCGGGCCGTCCTTGAGGAAGAAGAAGAGGATGGTGACCAGCAGCACGAAGCCGGTCACGAAGCTCGCGACGGCCCCCACGCCGGCCAGCGCGCCCGAACCGAACTGGGCGCTCGTGACGAAGTCGGTCAGCGTCGCCGTCCACTCCTCGAGCTGCTCGGAGGTGAAGAGCTGGAAAGGCAGCGTCTCGGTCCACTCGATCAGGTGCTGGATGCCCTGCTGGGCCTGCGCGTACAGGTCGTCCCACTGATTGCGCACGGCCCACACGATCAGCCAGCTCAGGCCACTCAGCACCGCGACGATGGCGAAGAGGGTGATGATCGTCGCCGGCAGATCCGGCACGCGGCGCCGACGCAGCCAGTTCATGGCCGGCGCGAAAGCGCACGCGAGGATCAGCGCGATCGCCAGGGGGATGGTCACCAGGGTGAGGTACTGGATCACGAACACGATCGCCGCCGCGACGGCGACGATGACGATGATCTGGATCGAGCGGATTCCGAGCCGCCCCAAACCGTCAGCCCACAGGCTCCACGGCGGACGGGTCGCGCGCGGGTCGACGGTCGGCGATTCGATCAGGACGCGTTGCGGGCGGTCGCGGCGGAACAGGGCCATGGGGCGAGCCTAAGCGGCGCTCGCGCGACCAGACGGGGTGGTTGACCGCGTGGCGCGAATGCTGCACACTGCCAGCCGCGGCTGCCGCCCGACGGTGGGAACCCTCAGCGGAATCCGGGGTCGATCGTCTTCGTGATGCGCGAGACGATCGTCCAGGCGAACGCCGCCGCCGCGATCCACAGCACGTCGCCGACGATCGACACCCCGATCGCCGCGGTCAAGGACGGCACGGAGTCCGCTGCGGTCGTCATCCTCGCCGACACGGCCGAGGCTGCGCCGGTCGCGATCCACAGCGCCCACCAGCCGCCGAGCATCCCGCTGCTCACCGCGGCGTGCGATCCGCGCACGATGTCCTTCACGTTTTGGAACGGGAACCACAGGGCCACCACCGGGATGAACCACGATCCCACGTGCCACCCGGGCGAACGGCGCAACGAGGCCGGCGGAACCGACGAGGCTGCACGGTGCTGCCAGATCAGCCAGCAGATGCCCGCCGCGATCGTGATGAGACCGGTGAGGCCCGCGAGCGCGAGCGACGCGGAGTCATAGGCCTGCAGCGCGCCGGGCCCGACGTATCCCGAGGCGAACGAGTCCAGCAGGGAGATGCCCCACAGCTCGACGGCCATCGTGACGAGAGTCGCGATCGCGGTCGCCGCGATCAGCCAGCGGGCCGCCGTGCCGATCCCGCGCAGGGGGCGCAGTCCGATCGGCTGCGGTGCGCCGGCCGCGTACGCGTACTGCCCGGGAGCCTGCAGTGGCGCGCCGTACGCGGCCGTCGGGATCTGCGGATACCCGGGGTCTCCATAGATCGGCACCGACGGCTGCGGGTACGTCGGCTCGCCGTAGAGCGGTGCACTCGGCGGTGCCGGCGGCGGCGCATAGACGGGAGGGGCGACAGGCGCCGATTGGTCAGCAGCCGGCGGCTGCATCGGCGGCGCCGCCGGATCCGGTGACCCGTGAGGAGCACGAGCGGACTCAGGCGGAGGCGGGGGAGTGAGGTCGCTCATGGTGATCCTTCGGCTCGGTGATGCCCGAACAGTATCAGCGCCTCGAGAACTCAGGCAGGGGCTGGCGTCACGACTCCGCGGGCTTCATCGGCAGCTGCGGGCCGTGGTTCCACGCGAGGATCGCCGGCTGCTCCCGTGCGAACCCGAGCACCGACACCGACCCGGCGTCGAGCGAGATCGACGCCGCGAACCTCGGTGCCTGCCGCAGGAACACGGCGGTGAGGATGCGCAGATAGTGGCCGTGCGCGACGAGTGCGACATCTCCGGATGCCATGGCCGGCAGCACCCTGGTGAGCACGCGGGATGCCCGGGCGGCGACCTCTTCGACGGTCTCGCCCGGAGTCTCGCCGCGGATCACGCCGTGTGCGAAGGTCGTCCAGTTGTAGCCGAGCTCTTCGCGGATCTCCTTGGTCGTCCGGCCCTCGTACCCGCCGTAGTCCCACTCGACGAGCAGCGGGTCGATGTCGGCGTCGAGCCCTGCGAGCTCGGCCGTGCGCCTGGCGCGCTGCAGCGGCGAGCTCAGGACGAGGCCGAAGTCGTACTCCGTGACCAGCTCACCGGCCGCGCGTGCGAGATCCTCACCGTGCTCGGTCAGCGGGATGTCGGTGAGTCCGGTGTGCCTGCCGGTGCGCGACCACTCGGTCTCACCGTGGCGGAGCAGCACGAGCTTGCCCTGCGGGGCGTCGGGGGCGGGGTGGTCGGGCAGCGGGTCGGTGACATCCACGCTCTCACCGTAGCCCCGGTGAGGTCAGATCCGCTCGGCGACCACCCGCGCCGTCGCCGCAGGGTCGGGCCGGTGCATGATCGACTCCGGCACGACGACCAGTTCGGCGCCGGAGATCTCGGAGGCCAGGCGGTCCGACGACCCGATCAGGAAGGGGAAGGTCTGCGCGCCGCGCAGCACCGTGACCGGCACGTCGACGGCGAGCAGCTCGGCGCCCGGCTGTCGCACGCGCGAGGTGAGGCGCACGTCGTACACGGTCGACTGCCCGAGGGGAGCGAGCGCCTCCAGCATCCCGTTCGCCCGGCCCGCGTCAACCATCTCGCTCGGCAGTCCGATGGCGTCGAGCTGGAACGCCGCGACGGCATCGTCCGGTCGTCCGCCGTCGACGAGGGCCTGCAGGCGGTCGGCGAGGTCGGGACCGTACCCCGTGCCGTCGAAGTCGATCGGCGGCTCGGAGAGGAACAGCGCCCCCGTCGGCACCCCCTGCGACGCGGCGTACAGCGCGAGCACCGCACCGGAGGAATGCCCGAGCACAGCATCCGCCCCGCCGGCGGCGGCGATCACCGCGGCCAGGTCGGCGACCTCGTCATCCGGGCCGGAACCGGCGCGGTCGCCGCTTCCGCCACGCGCTCGCCGATCCCACGTGACGGTGCGGAAGCCCGCGTCGATGAGCGCATCGGCCAGGGGCGCGGCGTCGGCGGCCGTCGACAGCGCGCCGTTCACGATGACGACGGTGGGCCCGTCGCCCCGCGTGTGGAATGCGATGGAGATGCCGTCTGCAGAGGTCGCGGTGGTCATGCGCACATCAAAGCACGGGCATCCGACACCTCACCAGCGGCACAGCGTCGTCACGGCACCAGCACGCGCGCAGCCTGCGGAAGACGGGTGCGCACATCGAACGCCTCGACCGCGCCGAGAGGCCTGGCACCGGGGATCCCGGCGCGCAGCACCGTGCGCAGCGCGCTGCGCCTGACGACCGCGACGAGCACGCCGCGCACCGAGCCGAGCGCCGTCACCGCTTCGTCGAGCTGCTCGTCGGGCAGGATCAGGATCGCACCGGCGAACCGCACCCTCGCGGCGCGCGAGATCGCACGCACCCGCGCCAGAAGGTCGGCGACCGGCGTCTCGCCGCCGACCGTCGCGCCGATCACCTCGCCCTGGCGGAACCGGACCGCGTCGCCGAAGTCCTCCGACGCGAGGCCGTACAGCCCGGCGGGGCCCAGAACCGCGTGCGACAGCTTCTGCGCGGCATCCGCCCCCGCCACCAGATCGTGCCAGGCGGTGAACCCGATGCCGAGATCGTCGATCGTCGAAGCGGTCGCCTCCTCCGAGAGGGCCTCGGCCAGCATCCGCCTCGCCTGCCACGGCGCTGCTCGCACCACGGCCGGATCGACAGCCTCACGCGCCGTCACGGGGCGGCCCAGGTGATCGGTCAGCAGCTGCAGGTACCGCAGCCGGTGCCACGCGCCGGCGGTGCCGTACGATCGGGTTCCCGGCCGGGTGCCCGAGCGGCGACCGGATGCTGATGGCGCAGCCCACGATCCGCTCGCGCGGTCGTATCGGGCGCGGGCCTCCGGCGTGCCGATCAGCTCCCACGCCCGCTGCACGCGGATGAACAGCCCGGCGTCGCCGCCGGTGTCGGGGTGCGTCTGCCGCAGTCGCAGCCGGTACGCGCGGCGCAGCTCGTCGTCGTCGGCGCTCGCCGCCACGCCGAGCAGCTCGTACGCGGATGCCGAGAGCGGGCCGTCGAAGGTCACCTTCACACGTTAGACGCGCGGCGCGAGGCGCGGGAAACGCGGTCAGCCCTTGAGGAACTCCAGAGCCGCCAAGCGGAACGCCTTCGCGCCGGGTGCGTTGAAGTGATGGCGTCGGGGGATCTCGAAGAACGACGCCTGCGCCGCGGAGTCGGCGAGCCGCCGGGAGCCGTCGAGCACGGCGTCCTCCGAACCGGTAGCGAAGAGCACGGGCTGCTGCGGGGCATGGGCGGGGTCGGGGTCGATCGACCGCGAGTCGCGCATGCCCTCCGCGAGGGCGAGCAGTGCGTACAGGTCGTTGCCCGGCACCCGCTCGGCCAGCGCGATGTAGTTCTGGGTGACAGGGTCGGTGACGGGCGTGCCGTCGTCGGCGTACCGGCGCACCTGCTCGGTGTTCAGCCGGTCGAGCGGGATTCCGTCCGGCACCCCGCCGAGAACCGCCCGCGGCACGCGGTCGGCCAGATCGAGCGCCACCTGCCAGCCGACCCTCGCACCGAGGGAGTATCCGGCGTACAGCGCCTCGTCGATGAGGAACGTGTCGAGCACCGCCTCGACGTCGCGCGCCAGGTTGCGCACCGTGTAGCCGGCGGCGTCGTGCGGCTTCTGGCTCGCCCCGTGCCCTCGCTGATCGATGCCGAGGATGCGGAAGCCCTCGCGCTCGAGCATCCGCACCCACCCGGTGTGCACCCAGGTATCGGCCGTGCTCGATGCGAATCCGTGCACGAGCACGACGGCCGGGCCGTCTGGATCACCCCACGAGTAGGTCGCGAGGCCGACGCCGTCGCCGACCTCGACGTACTGGGGTTCGGGCATCTGGGTGAGCGCGGAGAGGATGTCGACCACACCATCATCTTCCTCCTGCGTCGGCCGTCCGAGCGCGGAGGGCCCGCGTCACAACTCCGGAGAACCGGGCCCCGGCCGCCGATTCGGCGCCCGCGGGTCCGGTTCCGCGGCGGATCTCCGGAGTTATGACCCGGAGGAATCCGTGCCCTCGCCCTCCGCCTGCGACGGATGTCCGTCGGTGTCGGGGTCGGGCCGCTGAGGCGGGTCGTTCGGGTCCTCGCCCTCGGCCTGGCTCGGGTGGTCGCCGCCGCCCGACCGGCCGCTGGTCTCGGTCGTCTGCAGACCCTCGTCGCGGCCGTCGCCCGCGGTGCTCTCCTCGGTGCCGAGCTCGTCGGCTGACATGTCGTCGCGCATAGCTCCTCCTTCGTCGTGTCAGGCGACGGTAGACCTGGGCATCCGGTTCGGCCGACCGGGTTGACAGGATCAGCCGAGCAGTTCGATCAGCTGGCCTTCGACGCGCCGCGACGGGTCGACGACGACGCCCTCGTCGTACAGGTCGAACACGCGAGGGTCGATGTAGCTCGCGCGGGCGACGGTGGGGGTGTTGCCCAGAGCGGATGCCGCGACCCGAACCGCCTGCGAGGCGGCGCGCGAGCGCGCGGTCGCCGACGGCTTGAGGCCGATCTCGGCGAGGGCGACGGCGGCGGAGATGGTGCCGTGCAGCGTGCGGAAGTCCTTGGCGGTGAAGTCGCCGCCGGTGCGCAGCCGCACGTCGTCGTTGATGTCGGCGGCGCGCAGCGGATGCCAGTCGGCACGCGCGTCGTCCTGCCAGCTCAGCAGCAGCGAGCGTCCGCCCCGGCGCTTGAGACCGGTGATGAGCACGGCGAGGTCGGCGTCGTCGATCTCGGATTCCCACGGCTGCCCGCTCTTGCCGGGGAAGCGCAGCTCGACGAACCGGCCGCCGCGCACGCGGGCGTGCGAGCCGCGCAGGGTGACCAGGCCGATGCTGCCGTGCGCCTTGGCATACTGCTCGGATCCGACACGCAGCAGGGCCGAGTCGAGCATCCGGAACGCCCCGGCGAGCAGCCGCGGCCGGCTGAACCCTTCGGTGCGCAGGTCGCGGGTCACGCCTCCCCTGGCGGCCGGGAGCACCTCGGCGAGCTGCAGCATGCGGTCGAACTTCTCGCGTGCCATCCGCTCGTGCCACGCGGGGTGGTAGATGTACTGGCGGCGTCCGGCGGCATCGATCCCCGTCGCGAGGATGTGCCCGTTCGCGTAGGGGCACATCCACACGTCGTTCCACGCAGGCGGCACGACGAGGGCGCGCAGGCGCTCGAGCAGCTCAGGGTCGTCGATGGGGGCGCCGTCGGCCCCGAGGAACCGGTACCCGCGTCCGTGCCGCACGCGCCGGATGCCGGGGGAGTGCGGATCGCTTCGGCGAAGTCGGGTCATGGCATCCGGACTATCCGACGACGCCGACTGCGGGCAAGCCCCTGGCGCCGGGGGAGGGAAACAAATACGCGGCTCTCCTCGACCTTCGTCGAATCGTTTCGATAGGATGGTGAGTGCGGCGCCGTGACGATCCACGGTGCCGCCGTGTTTTCGCCGGCACTCTCGGCCCAGCCCCCTCAGCCTCTCTCCGGATCATCATGGCCACCACCCTCATCACGGGCCGCCCTTGGCGCGTCATCCTGCTGTTCTCCGTGCCCCTGCTCATCGGCAACGTCGTGCAGCAGCTGTACCAGTTCGTCGACACGATCGTCGTCGGACGCTGGCTCGGCGTCGACTCGCTCGCCGCGGTCGGTGCGACCGGCAGCCTCATCTTCCTCATCATCGGCTTCGCCTGGGGACTCGCGAGCGGGTTCGCGATCCCGACCGCGCAGGCGTTCGGCGCGGGGGATGCCCGTGGCGTGAGCCGGTCGGTCGCGACCGGCACCCTGCTGACCGCCGCCACCAGCGTGATCCTCACGGTGCTGGGCCCGCTCATCGCTCGGCCCTGCCTCGAGCTGCTGCAGACCCCTCCGGAGCTGCTCGCCGAAGCCACCGTCTTCACGCAGGTGACCTTCATCGGCGGCAGCACGATCATGTTCTTCAACTACCTCGCGGCGATCATCCGCTCGATCGGCGACTCGACGACGCCCCTGGTGTTCCTCGTGATCTCCTGCGGTCTCAACGTGGGCCTCGTGATCCTCATGGTCGGCCCGCTGGGCTGGGGCGTGGCGGGTGCCGCGTGGGCGACGGTGATCGCGCAGGCCATCTCGGTGCTGCTGTGCCTCGGCTACCTGTGGCGCCGGCTGCCCGTGCTGCACGTGCACCGCGCCGACTGGAGGATCAGCCGCGCCGAGGTCACCGAGCACCTGCGGCTGGGGCTGCCCATGGGCTTCCAGGCGTCGATCATCGCGATCGGCGCGCTCGTCGTGCAGGTCGCGCTGAACATGCTCGGAGCCGAGGCCGTAGCCGCCTACACGGCGGCGTCACGGGTCGACAGTCTTGCCGTCGCCTTCCTCGCATCGCTGGGTCTGGCCGCATCGATGTACGCGGCGCAGAACCTCGGTGCCCGCCGCCCCGATCGCATCCGACGCGGCACGATCCAGGCGCTGTGGATGGCCGTCATCACCTCGGCGGTGCTCGGCGCGATCATGATCGCCTTCGGGCAGTCGGTCGTGCGGCTGTTCGTCGGCGACGGGTCGGATCGCGTTGTCGATCTCGCGCACCAGATGCTCATCATCAACGGGGTGACGTACTGGCTGCTCGGGATGCTGTTCGTGCTGCGCGGTGTGCTGCAGGGAGTCGGCCGGGTGCTCGTGCCCACCGTGACCGGGGTGATCGAGCTGATCGCCCGAGTCGCCGCAGCGATCGTGCTCGGCGCGATGCTCGACTTCGCGGGCGTGGCGATGAGCAACCCGCTCGCCTGGGTCGGCGCCGTCGCGATCCTCGTGCCGGCGTATGTCGCTGCGCACCGCGGCTTCGCCCGCATGCCCGTGGAGCCGGTCGAGACGACGCTGACGACGCCGATCGCCGTCATCGGCCCCGCTGAGGGGTCGCGGATGGTGGATGCCGTCTTCACGGCCCCTGTACCCGTCGCGGCGCCGCGCCTCAGCGCGCTGCGTCTGCCCCGCCTGCCGCGTCGTCCGCGCTGACCCCGGGTCTGCGCGCCTCACCCCGCCGTTCATCTGTCATCCCTCAGGATGATGCCGAATCGTTCCCTCGGCTGACGCACGGACCGAATCTCCCCGCGTAACCTTGACGGCATAAGCACACCGGGGGGCGGTGTGCGGATGACCGGGGGGTCGAGAATGTCCACTCTCGCAGTGACCAACACGCTGGCATCGTTTCTGGTGCCGATCGGCATCGCCGGGGCGGTGATCGCCGTCGTCTGCGCGCTCATCACGGCCTTTGCGCTCGCGCGGGGTGCGGCTGGGCTCGCGGGCGGTGGTGCCGGCGTGTGGATCGTGGGCGCGCTGCTCAGCCTGTGCGCGTCGTTCGCCATGCTCTGGACGCCGTTCCTCATCTCCGCGGGCGCTCTCGTCGCGGCATTCGTCGTCGGCGCTGTGCTCCGGACGCTGTTCCGCGACGTCAGCCTGACCCGCACCACCGTGCCTGCGCACACTGCGACGGCCGCAACTGCGACGGCTGCGACTCCGGTGGCTGCGGCTCCGGCCGCAGAGGCCGCCCCGCGCGTCGGCGCGCCTCGCACCCCGGCGCGCAGCGTCCAGGCCCGGGCGATCACCGAGACCGTCCGCGTCGCCTCCTGACCCACGAGTCGGGCCGCGCCGGCTAACGGTGGTCGCGGTCGAACTGCTGGCCGGCGACATCCCCGGATGCCACGCGCTCGGCCTCACGCGCACGCAGCTCGACCCGGCGGATCTTTCCCGAGATGGTCTTCGGCAGCTCGGGCACGAACTCGATGATGCGCACCCACAGGTGCGATGACAGGCGCTCGCGCGCGAATGCGAAGATCTGCGCCGCGGCGTTCCGCTCGGCATCCGCTCCCGTGCCGGCGCCGCCGTGCAGGCAGACGTACGCCTTCGGCACGGCGAGCCGTGTCTCGTCGGGGCTGGGCACCACTGCGGCCTCGATGACGAGATCGTGCTCGAGCAGCACGGACTCGAGCTCGAACGGCGAGATCTTGTAGTCCGACGCCTTGAAGACATCGTCGGCGCGGCCGATGTAGGTGAGGTATCCGTCGTCGTCGCGCACGGCGATGTCGCCGGTGTGGTGGTAGCCGCCGGCGCGCGAGTCTGCGGTCTTCTCGGGGTCTTCGTAGTACCCGGCCATCAGGCCGAGCGGCTGCTCGGCGAGATCGAGCGCGATCTCGCCCTCACGGTCGGTCGGCTGGCCGGTGACCGCGTCGAGCAGCACGACGGGATATCCGGGCAGAGGCCGGCCCATCGAGCCGTCCTTCACCACCTGGCCGGGGGAGTTGCCGATGCAGGCGGTCATCTCGGTCTGCCCGAACCCGTCGCGGATGGTCGAGCCCCAGGCGTCGCGCACGCGGCTGATGACCTCGGGGTTCAGCGGCTCACCCGCACCCACGAGCTCGCGCGGCGGGTGGGTCAGCCGGTCGAGGTCGGCCTGGATCAGCATCCGCCACACCGTCGGCGGCGCGCAGAAGGTCGACACGCGATGGGTGTCCATCACCTGCATGAGGGTGTTCGCGTCGAAGCGCTCGTAGTTGTAGACGAACACCGTCGCCTCGGCGAGGAACGGCGAGTAGAAGCTCGACCAGGCGTGCTTCGCCCAGCCGGGCGATGAGATGTTGAGGTGCACGTCGTCTGGACGCACGCCCAGCCACCACATGGTCGACAGATGCCCGACCGGGTACGACACGTGGGTGTGCTGCACGAGCTTCGGACGGCTGGTGGTGCCGCTGGTGAAGTAGAGCAGGGCGGTGTCGGATGCCGGGGTGGCCCCCTCGGGCTCGAATGCCGTGGCCGCGTGGTGGGAGGCGGCGAAGTCGTGCCAGTCGCCGGGCGCCTCGCCGACGGCGATGCGCAGGAGATCCGCGGAGGCCGAGTCCGAGGCGTCCGCCACCCGTCCGGCAAGCCCGCCCAGCGCGACGACGGCGCGGGCGCGGCCATGGCCGATGCGATAGGCGAGATCCGATGCCGAGAGCAGCGTGGACGTGGGGATCGCGACGGCCCCGATCTTGGTGATCGCGAGCATGATCTCCCACAGCTCGATCGTGTTGTTCAGCATCACGATCAGGTGGTCGCCCCGTCGGATGCCGAGGTCGCGGAGCCAGCAGGCGACCTGATCCGACCGGTCCGAGAGATCGCCGTACGTCCAGGTGCGCATCGTCAGATCGGCCGACACGATCTGCACGGCGGGGCGGTCAGGCCTGTCGGCGGCGACGACGTCGAACCACTCGAGGGCGAAGTTGAATGAGTCGACCTGTGGCCACGAGAATCCGGCGACGGCTCGGTCGTAGTCGGCTCCATGCGCGAAGAGGAAGTCGCGCATCTCGCGGATGGCGGTGGTCGCTGCGGTGGCGGCGCGGGTCATCGGACGCTCCCTTGCTCGATTCGTACCCCTCCATCTTCACCCGGCGGCGCCGGCTCGATCACCCCCGTTCGGGGGTAGGGGCCCGCCGGGGCGACAAGCCTTTTGTGGGGAACGTACAGAAACCGAGTGCCACCTGTTTCGGAACTTGGTTTCGCGAGCTCAAGTCCCGCCAGCGGTGCTGATTCGTCCCTACGCTCGCTCCGGGCGACGACGCCCCCCGACCCTGGAGTGCTCAATGACGAGTGGTACCCCTCACGCGCACGGAATCGGCATGCGCATCTTCGTCGTCGTGCTCAGCATCCTGCTGGCCGCGATGGTCTTCCTCTACTTCGCGACGACCGGCCGCATCGCTGCGGGCGCCGCCGAGCTCGCCGACGGATCGTCGGCCGCGCACGACGGCTCGACGCAGCTCGCCACCGGTGCGACGACGCTCGCCGATGGCGCGGGCGAGCTCGCCGACGGCACCTCGGCTCTCGCCGAGGGAGCAGCGGATGCCCGTGACGGCGCGAACAGGCTCAGCGCCGGCGCGACGAGCGCGGCCGAGGGCGCACTGAAGCTCGCCGAGGGAGCGACATCGCTCAGCGCCGGCGCAGCCACCGCGGCGGACGGCGCGGCGAAGGTCGACGGCGGAGCCTCGAAGGCGTACGCGGGCTCGCTCAAGGTGACCGGAGGTGCAGGTTCAGCCAGCGCCGGAGCGCGCAAGCTCGCCGAGGGTGCGGTCAAAGCGTCCGGCGGCGCCGACCAGTTCGCCGTGGGCGCGCAGGCAGCAGCGGCGGGCTCGAGCCTCGTCGCAGGCGGTGCCGCCGCCCTCGCGGACGGTGCCCGGAAGGTCGCCGGCGGTGCCGGCGCCCTCGAGGACGGCTCAGGGCAGGTGGCCGGAGGGGCCGTGAAGCTCTCGTCGGGCGCGACGTCGCTCGCGACCGGCGCATCGACTCTCGCGACCGGCGCCTCCGACCTCGCGAGCGGGGCCACCTCGCTCTCATCCGGCGCGTCGGCGCTCGCGACAGGAGCGGGCGAAGCCCGTGCGGGCGCGGCGCGGATCTCGGCCGGCGCGATCGGCCTCTCGACCGGTGTCGCCGCCGCTCACGACATCTCGTCGAAGCTGCTCGCCGGCGCGACCGATCTCGACGCCAAGCTGTCGGCCGGTGTCACCGATCAGGTGCGCACGCTGGCCGACCCCGCGACGAAGACTCAGCTCACCGGCCTCGCCACGGCGGCTCCCAGCACAGCCCAGAAGCTCGCAGACGACCTGGCGAAGCTCGCCGCGGCCGACCCCTCCAACACCGAGCTGGCGAACCTCGTGCAGGTGTCGATCGCTCTGAAGCAGCAGGTCCAGGGCATGGCGGCACCGACCGCGGCCGCGCCGTCGCTCGCCGAGGGTCTGCTGGCCGCATCGGCCGGCGCTGACACGCTCGCCGACGGCGCGACCACCCTCGTCCAGGGCGACGCGAAGCTGGGCTGGCCGGGAACGGGCGGGCTGAAGGCCGGTGCGGCGGATCTGTCCACCGGAGCCGAGGCTCTTGCCGCGGGTGTCGCGAACGTCTCGGCGGGTGCAGACGCCGTGTCCAGCGGTGCGGGCAGCCTCTCCGCCGGCGCGGGAACCTTGTCGGCGGGCGCGGGCGCGGTCTCAACGGGCGCGGGCGACCTGTCGGCCGGCGCGGGCACGCTGGCCGCCGGCGCCACCGAGGTGCACAAGGGGTCGATGGCCCTCTCCGACGGCGCGACGACGCTGTCGGCCGGTGCAGGCGACCTGGCCACGGGCGCGGCCGACCTCCACGCCGGCAACGCGCGGCTGTCCGCCGGTGCGGCCACCCTCTCCGGGGGCCTCAGCACCCTGGCATCCGGTTCGGGCGACCTGCGCGACGGAACCGCCACGCTCGCCGCCGGCGCCGCCGACCTCACCGCAGGGCTCATGGAGCTGTCGGCCGGTGCCGGACGCCTCAGCACGGGCGCGCAGACGCTCAGCGCCGGCGCGTCGAAGCTCGAGACGGGTGCAGGCGACCTCGCCGCAGGCACGTCGAAGCTCAGCACAGGGGCATCCGACCTCAGCACCGGGATCGGCACGCTCTCAGACGGCGCGACCGCCGTCGACGAGGGCACGGCGAAGCTCGCCGCCGGCGGTGGCGAGCTGTCGGGCGGCGCGTCGAAGCTCAGCGACGGCAACGGAAAGCTGGCCGCCGGCTCGGTGCAGCTCGCGTCGGCGACCGCGAAGGCTGCGCCGTCGATGCTGCCCTGGATGCTGGGCCTGGGCCTCGCCGGTCTGATCGCGATCGGCTTCTGGGCCGGACACCGCATCAGTCATCGGCGCGCGCTCGCGGCCGCCTGACGATCCGCAGCTCGCTGGCGAGGATGCCCAGTACCACCAGCATCCCGCCCAGCAGGGCCGCGGCCGGAAGACGCTCACCCGCGATGCGTCCGATGGCCGCGGCCCACACCGGCTCACCGGCATAGATGATCGTCGCCCGCGTCGGCGAGACCGACTTCTGCGCCCAGTTCATCGTCAGCTGGATCAGGCAGCTCGCCGCTCCCAGGCCGACTCCGGCCACGACCCACACCCATGAGAACGCAGGCGCCGTCTCGCCCGTGAACGGCATCGTCGCGAAGCCGAGAAGGCCGGCGGTGACCAGCTGCACGACGGTGATGCGGCCGAGGTCGATGCGGTTCGCGAACAGGCTGATCAGGATGATCTCGCCGACGATCGGCAGCGTGCTGATCAGCGTCGCCGTCTCGCCGACGCCCATCGAGAACGTGAGCGCGGCGGGGCCGGCGATGAGCAGCAGGCCGGCGAATGCGAGCCCCGCGCCGAGGAAGGCCAGCGCGGGCGGACGCCTGCGGAAGAACAGCCACTGCGCGAAGGGCACCATCGGCACGTACAGCGCGGTGAGGAACGCCGACGTGCTCGAGTCGATCGTCTGCAGCCCGAGGGTCTGCAGCCCGTAACCGCCGTAGATCATCGCCCCGATCGCGGCGCCGGCGCCGATGTCGGCCCAGGTCATGCCCCTCAGCGACCGGCGGAAGATCAGGATGCTGATAGCGCCAGCCACGACGAACCGCAGACCGACGAAGAACCACGGACCGGAGTGCTGCATCGCCCAGTGCACGAGCAGGAACGTGCTGCCCCAGACGGCGGTGATGGCGATGAGAGCGAGCTCCTGCGGGCGCAGGCGCATCCAGCGAACACGAGAGGGCACAGTCGATTCTCCCGCCTCGCGGGAAGTGCGCCGGAACGGATGTCGGCGGGATGGACGGATGCCCTGATCGCGCCGGCATGCGTGATCCCCGCCGACATGTGTGCGGGGCCGGCGGCGGCGGAGCGGCCGGGGCTGCGCATAGGCGGCGCGGGTAGACTGGACGGGTCACCGATCTGAGGACTGTCATGCCCGCCGCTTCCGCCTCGCGCACCGCGCGCCCGTCAACCGGGCGACCCTTCACCACGCGCTCGGTGCAGCTGGCGCGCGCCCTCATGGCGGCCGTCGCCGCGCTCATGATCACGTTCTCGCCCGACCACTCCGCGGCTGTCGGCCTGTCGGTGTTCGGCGGGTTCGCGATCGTCACCTCGCTCGTGCTGATCGTGGGCGCCGTCGTCGTGCACCGGGCGGGCCAGCGCTGGCCCGCGGTGCTCATGGGCGCCATCACGCTCGTGCTCGGGATGGCCGCGAGCATCCCCGCCTGGCGCACCGACGCGCTGTTCTTCGTGCTCGTCATCGCCTGGGCGGCGCTCACCGGTATCGTCGAGCTGATCTGGGGCATCCGCACGCGCGGCCAGGAGGGCTCGCGCGACGCGATCACCGTCGGCGCGCTCGGCCTGCTGCTCGCGCTGCTGCTGCTGGTGATCCCCGTCGGGTTCGTGCAGAACTACGCCGTCGAAGGACAGGCCTTCTCGCTCACCGGCATCATCATCGGCGTCGGACTCTTCGGCGGCTATGCGGCGATCGTGGCGGTGTTCCTCGGCATCGCAGGTCTCGCGCCCGCCCCGAAGAACGCTGAGAAGACCGGCGAGACGACTGCCGGGGCCGACCGCCTGGCCGACCACGGAGGAGAGGCATGACCGACCACAAGCCGACGCGCAAAGAGATCCTGCGCCCGCTGCACCTCGTGGGCATCGCCCTCGCCGCCGGCATCTTCGCGACCGTCGTGACCCTCGTCTCGACCGGCGCCTTCACCCAGCGCGTCAACCTCTCGATCGCCAAGGGCACCTACGAGGGGCTGACTCCGCTCGGACTCGGTCTCGTCATCGGGGGCGCCTCGTTCATCGTCACGCTTCTGGGTCTCGCGATGCTCATGCTCGCGGTCGACCCCGCCGACGTCACCAAGACCATCGACCGGCCTGTGCTCTTCGACCATGATGAGCCCCAGTCGACGCCGAAGCCGGGCCCGTCGAACGCCGACGGCCGCGACGCCGGTGACGGCCGGGATGCCGGTGACAGCCGCGCGCCTGCATCCTGACGCCCCTGCGCTCTAGCCCTCAGGCAGCGTGAGCTGCAGCAGCCGGTCGTCGTCGGCGCCCGGTGACCCGCGTCCGTCGGTGTTGTTGGTCAGCACCCAGAACGTGTCGTCGGGCCCGGGGACGACGTCGCGCAGCCGGCCGAACTCGCCGGTGTAGACCGCCCACGGCTCGACACTCGGCGTCTTCGTGTCGTAGAACCAGAGTCTCTCTCCGCGCAGGCCGGCCACGATCACGACGTCGTCGATGACGGCGATGCCGCTGGGGCTCGCCTCATCGGGCGCCCACACCGCGACAGGGTCGATCGCGTCGTCTACCCGGGCGAAGCCCTCGTGATCGGGCCAGCCGAAGTCGCCTCCGGCCTCGATGCGGTTCAGCTCGTCCCACGTGTTCTGACCGAACTCGCTCGCCCACAGCGTTCCGTCGGCGGTCCACGCGAGCCCCTGCACGTTGCGGTGGCCGAGGCTGTAGACGGCGGTGCCGAACGGATTGCCGGGCGCGGGTTCCCCGGTCGCCGTCACCCGCAGGATCTTCCCGCCGAGGAAGTCCGGGTCGCGTGCCCCGTCGCGCCGGCCCGCGTCGCCCGTGGCGATGTACAGCATGCCGTCGGGGCCGAAGGCGATGCGGCCGCCGTCGTGGTTCGATGCGCGCGGGATGCCCTCGACCACGACCTCGAGCGCCGCGACGTCGAGGGCCAGGGACCCGGTCTCGCCGGTCATGGGCATGCGCACCACCCGGTTGTCGTTCTCGGCGCCGTGGTACGCGTACAGCCAGCGTGCGTCGCCGTCTTCGAGCACGGCGAGGCCGTGCAGCCCCGACTCGCCTCCGGAGACGACGCCGGGCACGACGCCCGCTTCGCGCAGCTCGCCGGATGCCGTCAGCTCGAGCACCTCGCCGCCGTCGCGCTGCGAGATCAGCGCGCCCCCGCCGTCGAGCCGCACCACCGACCAGGGCGTCTTCAGACCGCTCGCGAGGGTGACGGGCTCGCCGTGCGCCGTGTCGGGCGGCGGGGTCATCGCCGGTGTGGGGTTGCCAGGGCCCGAGCATCCCGAGAGCAGGAGCGCGCCGACCAGCAGGGCGGGTGCGACGATCCGTCTCATGACGCTGCTCCTCTCGGACGTGTGCCCTCAAGCATCCGCCACTTCCCGCCGCTTATCCAGCGTCGGGCGCACCTCGCGGCGGGCACACTCGCCGCGAGGCGCGCCGAGATCACTGCGTACCGCCGAATGCACCACCTGCCGTCGCCTCGAGGTGGTGCACTCGACGCGACGTGGTGATCTCGCCGGGCGCGCTGACCCGCAGCGCGCCCGGGTCAGCGCGCGAGACGCTCGGCGATGCCGGTGTACGTGGCGGGCGTCAGAGACAGAAGACGCTGCTTCGCGTCATCCCCGATCTCGAGCTTCTCGACGAACTCGGCGAGCTCTGCGCCGCCGACGCGGTGCCCACGGGTGAGCTCCTTCAGCAGCGCGTAGGGGTCGCTGATCGTCGAGCGCCCTGCGACGACCTCGGCGCGGATCACGGTCTGGATCGCCTCGGCCAGCACCTCCCAGTTCTGGTCGAGGTCGTCGAGCAGCACGTCGCGGCGCAGCGAGATCGCGTTCAGGCCGCGGCGCAGGTTGTCGAGGGCGAGCAGCGAGTGCCCGAACGCGACGCCGATGTTGCGCTGCGTGGTCGAGTCGGTCAGGTCGCGCTGCAGCCGCGAGGTCACGAGCGTCTGCGACAGCGAGTTCAGCAGCGCGCCAGAGAGCTCGAGGTTCGCCTCGGCGTTCTCGAACCGGATCGGGTTGATCTTGTGCGGCATGGTCGACGATCCGGTCGCACCGGCGACGGGGATCTGCGCGAAGTAGCCCAGCGAGATGTACGTCCAGATGTCGGTGGCGAGGTTGTGCAGGATGCCGCCGGCGTGACGCACGCGGTCGTAGAGCTCGACCTGCCAGTCGTGCGACTCGATCTGGGTGGTGAGGATGTTGAAGCCGAGGCCCATGCCCTCGATGTACTCGCGGGCGATCGTCGGCCAGTCGGCGTCGGGGTCGGCCGACAGGTGTGCCGACCAGGTGCCGGTCGCGCCCGAGAACTTCGCCAGGTAGTCGGATTCCGCGATCTGGCCTCGTACGCGCTCGAGGCGCCACGCGAAGACGGCGAGCTCCTTGCCCATGGTCGACGGCGTCGCCGGCTGGCCGTGGGTGCGCGACAGCATGGCCGCGTCGGCGTGCTCGGCCGCGAGCTCGCGCAGCTTGGCGATCACGAGGTCGAGGGCCGGCAGCCACACCTCTTCGACGGCGCGCTTCACGGTGAGGGCGTAGGAGGCCGAGTTGATGTCCTCGCTGGTGCAGGCGAAGTGCGTGAGCTCGGCGATAGCGTCCAGTCCGAGCGTCTGAAGCCGGTCGCGCACCAGGTACTCGATGGCCTTCACATCGTGCTGCGTGACAGCTTCCTTCTCGGCGAGCCAGTCGATCTCGGCCTGACCGAAGTCGCGGTACAGCGCACGCAGACGCTGCTTGTCGGCATCCGCCAGCGGCGACGTCTCGAACAGCGACCGGTCGGTGAGGGCGATCAGCCACTCGACCTCGACCTCGACGCGGGCGCGGTTGAGCCCTGCCTCCGAGAGGTAGTCGGCGAGGCCCGAGACAGCGGCCTGATAGCGGCCGTCGAGGGG
>Ga0308158_10001614_pt1 | contig 23549 bp, 21 predicted proteins | sample PhyBR2_FD_201038 | JGI IMG/M metagenome (GOLD analysis project Ga0308158, IMG submission 201038) | Phyllosphere microbial communities from UC Gill Tract Community Farm, Albany, California, United States - DLSLB.R2 | ecosystem: Host-associated > Plants > Phyllosphere > Unclassified | place: USA...
CCAAGGCTACCGTTTATTAAATATAATTTATTAACGCTGTTATGGAATCTTGTGGAAGACTGCACGTCTTATTTTTACAAAGATATGCTTTTGTTTTCTTTCCGATTCTATTCTCTAGGAGAGGAAGACTTTCTTCCGTGCCGCCGAGTACAATTTTGTTTGGGATATAATGTTGATCCAGTTCCTTGCGAAAAGCTGCTGCTTCCTCACCGGTAAGAGCAATTTCATTGATCCCATATGTTTCTTCTAGCAATAATATTGCCCAATTTGAATAGGCAGATCCGTAAGTCTTGATTTGGGGAAATATGTTGGCCAGTAATTGATCAGCGATGGCAGTATAATTCTCATCGTCAAAAAGTAAACCCAAGCGCTTCAACTGACGTACAATAGTCGAGGAAGAGGAGGGAATTACATTGTCCATGACTTCACTTTTTCGTGCGATCAGTTCTTCTGCTTCTGTAGAGGTATAGTAAAATGTTTTTTGGTCGGCATCATAAAATAACGCAATGGTCTTATCCGCCAATTGTCGCGCGATAGTCAACCATTTTTGATCAAATGTGGCTTCGTATAAAGCTATAAAGGCTTCTATGGTGAAAGCATAATCATCCAGAAAACCCGATATCGCACGGTTATCATCCCGTGGCTGATGCAATATAGCGTTATTATCCTGAATCAGTTCCGTGCAAATAAACTGTGCATTGTTCAGGGCAAGATACAAAAAATGATTATTTCCTAGACTGCGATAAGCGTCTATTAGTCCTTTTAATAAGAGGGCATTCCAAGTAGTCAACTGCTTATGGTCGAGTCCGGGACGGACACGTTGTTCCCGATAATCAAATAGTTTCCGCTTGGAAATTTTTAAAAACTCTGCCCATTCGTCAGCTGACATATTGACCTTTGTCGCAAGCTGGTCTGCATTAATGGCGCAAATGGGTACATTGGTATGTTCTTCTTCCCAGTTGCCTGCCTCTGTAATATTAAAATATTGACCGAATAGCTCAGCGTCTTTGCCAAGAACTTTATCAAATTCAGCTTTCGAAAAGGAATAGTACTTTCCTTCGATTCCTTCGCTATCGGCGTCCAATGCGCTATAGAACCCATGATTAGGGGCAAGCATTTCACGCGCTGCCCAAGCAACCGTTTCTTCAATAATTCTTTTATAGAATGGATCTTTATTTTGTTGATACGCCTCCGCATAAAGTGAAAGTAGCTGACCATTATCATAAAGCATTTTCTCGAAATGTGGGATATGCCAGTAATGGTCTACGGAATATCGGGCAAAGCCACCGCCAATCTGATCGTAGATTCCTCCGGAACCAATTTTTTTTAAGGTAAAATGGACATGATCCAATACCTGCTGGTCTCCCGATAGAACAGCATATTTTAAAAAGAAAGACCAATTGTTGGGTAGTGGAAATTTAGGCGCTCTTTGGTATCCACCTTCCACTTTATCGAAGGTCTTAGTCCATGGCGTAATGATTTCTTCAAGATCTTTGCTGGTGTATTGTTCAGGAACGGGTAGGACAGGGAATTTCTCTGCTCGCTGGATACCATTCGTCAATTTATTGGCATAATCCAATGCGACTTCTGGCTTTTCTTCCCACATCTGTGCGATTTGTAGCAAAATGTTTTGCCAGTCCTGCGGTTTGAAATAGGTGCCGCCATAAATCGGACGACCATCGGGCAGACAGATGCAGTTCAGGGGCCATCCGCCGGCATTGGTCATCAGTTGGACAGCGAGCATATAAACTTGATCAACATCAGGACGTTCTTCGCGGTCAATTTTGATGGGCACGAAAAACGTGTTCATGGTCTGGGCAATGGCTGTATTTTCAAAGCTCTCCCGTTCCATGACGTGACACCAATGGCAGGCTGAATAGCCGATGCTCACAATAATAAGCTTATTTTCGTCCTTCGCCTTTTTTAAGGCCTCCGCACCCCAAGGCCTCCAATCCACGGGATTGTGCGCATGCTGCTTCAGGTAAGGGGAGTTTTCAAACTGCAGTTGATTCGCCATAAGACGAAGGTAGTGAAAATGGGAAGGGTTTTACCCATTCTCCTTTAAATTTGATTCTAATATTTTTTTATTAATCATTAAATCTAAACCGACTTATCAATCTTAAATAGCCATTTTTTAGGCGAGATTTATTATTGTTCCGATCGTATGTATTTAATTCAAAATCAGCCTCAAGGAGGTAGAATCCGCTCTCTAATCTCTCAAATTTTAAAACATTAAACTGCGCGTCATCTTGAATGTGATTGTCTAACGGTGAAGATTTTGCAATTGAACCCGTCGGAATAAATGAGGATAGAGATTTTCCTGGAGCGGAAGTCTTTAAAAATACGCCAGATGTTTTGTTTTCACGACCATAGTCGGTCATGAATTTTTGAGGTCCTAATTTTAGGTTAAAATCTTTTTTGGGTTCCCAAGCACGTGTGGTTTCCCGAAGTTCGGAAACATTATATTTGTTTAAAAAGCCAATTTCGACAATAGAATTTCCCGAAAGTCCAAAATTGTACTCAACTGATAGAGAATCTTTTTCACCGTACCACCAGTGACCACCTGTTTCATAGGCATACCGTCTATTAGGTATTTCCGCAGTAAAGGGTTTGATGTTTATCTGTTTATTTCTTGCTCCAAATGAAGAACGATCATTTGCTGAATATTTTACACCATCGATGGTAAAAGATATACTGTCATTTAAGATTATGTCCTGTTTTGTTTTATCCTCAGGGACGATTTGTGCTTGATCTTTTTGACAAGAAATAAATATAAGACCAATTAAGGTCATTAGAAAAAATGGTTTCATTAATATTAAATTTAACGTGATTTGTACGATTGCACAGTGCTGATGAAAATATCAGTTAAAATAGCTGTCTTTTTTCTTGTAAATATAGGGAACATAATTAAAGCTTTTTTGCTATGTAGCTTTTTTGTTATGTAGCTTTTTTGTTTTTATTTGCGTTAAATAACAAATTATATATGAGATTTTATTGGCTTGTAAATTAGATAGATTACAAAGGAATTTAATACTTTTACACACGATTATTATTAGCTTTACCAAAGTCCTATGTCAAACGACGTTGACCTGCTCAAAAAGATAGTTCATAAAGATAGAGATGCTTTTGAAACTATTTATAAAGCCTATTTCCGTAAATTATATACATTGTCTTTTCGGTACCTGAGAGATGAAACTATCGCCGAGGAACTGACAAATGATGTATTTATGATGTTATGGGAGAATGCTGGCAAGCTTGCTATTAATCAATCATTAGGAGCCTACCTGTCACGTAGTGTGATCAACCTTTCACTTACTCACCTCAAAAAGAACCAGCGCCTGAAGGATCACAACCAGAATTATTTGAAGGATTTGAACCCGACAGACGATGCGGACCAAACCGATCACGCGACTTTATATGAATCCAAATTGTTAATGATCGAAAGTTTATTAAAAGAGTTGCCTCCACAATGTAGGAAAATTGTTCTCATGAGTAAATACGATAAGATGAAACAGCAAGAAATTGCGGATCAATTGGGAATCTCCATTAAAACCGTCAAAAATCATTTGACCATTGCCTATGATAAAATTCGGGTTGCATTGGCAAAGCGAGAAACATATGTACTGTTCCTAATAGGCTTTTTATTTTTTTCATTAGGACTTTTTGTTCAGTTTGTTATCATATAGATATGGAAGAAAACAATACGTCAAGATTTATTCCTTATGACTTGATCCAGAAAGATTTGGATGGGGTTATTTCCGCTGAGGAAAGGCTGTTGCTTGAACATTGGCTTTCTGAGGATGTGGAAAATCCGAAACGATATGATGAAGTCAGAACGCTATCCGATGACCTTATTGTGCTGGAGCATTATAAAAATGTTGATACCAATAGCCAGTGGGATAGATTTAAACAAGGCTTGGATCGGGTACAGGCAATTGATGAAGTAACGTTGCCTACACCTATGAAAACAATCTTGAAACCTTGGATGAAACTCGTAGCTGCGGCAGTGTTGCTGATGATTGGGTTTGCATGCTACCTGAACTTTGACCGTTGGATGGGGTATGAGAGCCAATTATATGGAACAGCCGAACAGGAGCGTATATTATTGCCCGATAGCTCCATCATGGTGCTGTATGCAGGTGCGGAGGCAAAATTCAATACACGCACATTTAATCAGCAACGTATTATTGAATTAAAAAAAGGAAACGCATTTTTTGACGTAAGGCATGGTCGAACCTCTCCTTTCGTGGTCGAACTTGCCCATAATTACGTGCGTGATATCGGTACATCCTTTGAAGTTAATTTACTCGCTGGGGATGTAGAGGTGCTGGTGAAAGAAGGTACCGTGGCTTTGAGCGGTGGAAAAGGAGCTGCAGCAAAAGAACTTATCCTGCAAAAGAACGAGAAGGGCTTCTTTAAAAAAGAGACCGCTGTACTATCAAAAGTTACCGTCGATGATTTAGACAAAGACTATAAGGTAGCACAGAAACTCAGTTACTCCAACGAACGCCTGGACAGTATCTGTTCGGATCTTGAAAAGCGTTTTCAATCTCATATTGTTGTGGTTGGTGGCAATTTGAAAGCACGGAAGCTAAGCATGTATTTCGATGGCCAATCACTGAATGAAATTGTGCAGATTCTTTCCAAGACTTTAAATGTGAAATGGAAAGCGAGTAAAAAAGGATACAGTATCTACGAATAGAGACTGGGGAGTATTGCTATGAAGGGTATTGTTCTGTCTCGTTTTCTTTCGTTGTGCTGGCTGATTATTTTCACTTATTCAAAATCATCTGGCCAAAGCAATCTCTCGGCTTTGCAAGTTTCCATCGATACAAAAAATAAAGAGATCATTCAGATTTTGACAGAAATCCATAGAAATTACGGGCTTTCTATGTCCTATGATGAGCAGATCTTTAACAGAAATATTGTTTATGGTAGGAATTTCAACAAATCCAGCCTGGAGGATCTTCTTGCGTATCTGCTGAAGGACTCGAAAATTGGTTTTACAGTGATCAACAGGGCATTGATTTTTTATCCTGAGGATAAAACTTTCACCATCAAAGGACGAGTTGTTGACAGTTTGAGCGGAGAGAGTCTAATTGGCGCCAATCTGGTAATTGCTGGAAAAAATAAAAGTGGTTTCAGTAACAACTACGGTTTCTATTCATTGACACTTCCTAAAAACAATTATGACTGTGTGGTTAGTTACCTTGGCTATCGCACAAAAAATATGCGCTTTACACCTGAAATGGAAAACAGTTATCTTGTCATTAAACTATCGCCTATAGATATGAACCTGAAAGAGGTTGTCGTTGATAGAGATTCGATTGTTGCGGAAAGGGAACAACAGCGTCTCAATGAGAAAATAAACTGGGCTCGCTTCCGGAATAATTCATTTTATAAGGGTGAAGCAGATATTATAAAGGTTTTGCAGATGCAAAACGGTATTAATGGACTCACTGAAGGAGGAAGTAATCTTTTTGTACGTGGTAGTGGAAAAGATCAGAACCTTATTCTGCTTGATGAAGCTGTGGTTTACAATCCCTCACATTTATTCGGCCTAACTTCTGTATTCAACTCGGATATTTTAAAACACACGCAGATTTATAAGGATGGAATACCTGCTAATTATGGTGGTAGACTAGCGTCCATTATGGAAATGAACACACGAGATGGCGATAATGGAGCTACGCATTTTTTTGGTGGAACAAGCCTTTTGATTGCGCGTTTAGGGGCAGAAGGACCATTTATCAAAAGAGGTAAAGGATCTTTTTTGGTTACAGCACGCTCAAGCATTTCAAATCTATTAAATACGGAGTATCGGTTATTTAATGTCAAGGGAACCTATAGTGATTATAATGTCAAATTGAACTATGCTCTCTCAGAACGAAATAAGATATATCTCTCAGGGTATATCGGACAGGACGAGGTGGTGGCACTAAATAAAAACACAAATCGCTGGGGTAATTGGACTTCAACGTTGCGGTGGAATTATGTGCATAGTCCACGTTTATTTATGAATGTCTCAGCGATTCTTAGTAATTATCGTAATAAACTGGATGTCAATAAACCAGAATCTTCTGATAATAGAACCTGGCTGACGCAAATCAGGGATAAAAGCTTAAAGGCAGATTTTACTTATTTTATGGGATTAGAGCGAACACTGGATTTTGGAGCTCAGGCTACCCTTCATCGCTTTAAACCAGGTGAAATTGCTCCTGTGGATGTCAACAATGAGGATAATATTTTTAGAGCACAAGCGTATGAATATACCGGATACGCCTCGTTTAACTGGAAGATAGATTCCTCCTTCCGAGTCGTATTGGGTACTCGCGTGAATGCATTTTCCAGTACTTCTTTTGGAAGGTATTACTTACTGAATAACAATCAGTATAAAATGTTGGCTGAAGAGGCCGATAAAAGGAAAACGTATTATGGGCTGGAGCCTCGTATTACAATGATGTATAGATTTGGTTCAGGATATAGTGCGAGATTGTCCTACAATAGACTGTATCAATACCTCCAACTTCTACAAAATGATGAGTTGGCATTTTCTTCGCTGGAAGCTTGGATACCTGCAGGACAGAATATCAAACCGCAATATGCGGATGCATTTTCTTTTCGGACGCATAAAATGATCTATAAAGGATCTATTAGCATAGAAGGATATTGGAAAAAAATGAAAAATCAAGTTGAGTTGATCGACCATGCACAGCTTATCTTAAATCCTTTTATCGAAACGCAGGTCAAGCAAGGAGATGGCCGTATGTATGGTGTTGAATTTTCAATGAATAAAAGAATTGGAGGCCTTGATGGTACATTATTCTATAGCTGGTCTCGTTCTTTTCGTACAATTGCTGGAATTAATAAAGGCCAGGAATATGTTGCAAATGCTGATATTCCACATGTTTTAAAAAGCAACTTATCCTATAATATTAATCGTGTTATGCATTTAAATGCATTTTATACGGTACAATCTGGGCGCCCCTTGACGTATCCTATGGGTTTTACCGAATATGAAGGAATAGTCGTTCCAATTTATTCTAATAGAAATTCTCATCGGATGCCCTTATTCAGCCGTTTAGATATCAGTTGTTCAATAGATCTAGAAACAAAAAAACAAAGAGAAACGGGGGGGCGGAACACGTTGAACATTGGCTTCTACAATGTGCTAGACCGGCGCAATCCACTATATTATAGCTTTTCCGAAGATGATAGCGACAATCCTGTTGTTCAGCAGACTTCTTTTTCTGGAATTGTACCGGCTATAAATTATGCAATTAGATTTTAAGAGCCATGAAAATAATTATTTTGTTTCTTTTCTGTTCTGTACTCCTGTCCTGCGAAAAATCTGTGGTTGACAGAGAGCAATCTTATGATATGATTGTTGAAGGCGGAATTAATACGCTCTATCAGGAACAATATATAGAGCTGAAGCGGCTCAATATATCTTCATCCGGAACTAGGACTGAGGGAATATGTGCCGCTGTAGTGACAGTAACGAATGGACCCAATAATATACTATTTGAGGATGTTGGTGATGGCCTTTATAAAGGTAAGTTATTTGACCTGAAAGATACAGTGGATAATCTGTTTCAGTTAAAAATTGAGTCAAACGGCAAAATATATGAGGCACAAGATCAGCTCGTTCCCATCGTGCCGGTAGAAAAATCTTTTATTCCTGTAGAGAAATCGGATGCTCGTCAAAATTGGCATGTAAAGGTCTCTACTTATTTATTTGGCATGCGAAATTCCAATAAATGGTTGATCTTGCCAAAAAAGGAACTTTCGAATGAAAGTATTACGGTATTTAAAGCGCCTTTCAGTTACAGTTTTAAGTCCGGAGCACCAAATGTGTTAAATACTTTATTCGCTTCAACCTATAGTTATGAAATGAGCAAAAAAGATAGCTTATTCATTGCAAAATTTGCTATTTCTCCCCGATATGCTAAGTTCCTTTACAACTTATTCCAAGAGACAAAATGGAAAGGATTGTTGTCCGCTGTTCCGGCAAATGTACAGGGAAATATCTCGGGCAATGCGCTGGGCTATTTCTATGTGATGGATGGTGCGGAAAAGACGGTTTCAATGAAAAATATCAGGGATAGTAAATAAACGTTGTAGCAGATAAAAAACGAATTAAAAGCCTTATACAAGTCGAAATTGCATAAGGCTTTTTCTATATATCAAATTGCTGGAATCATATTTTTATTTTTTTTAAAAAATTGACCAGATTGACTAGGACTTTTTTAGCCATCAGTTGTCACTATTACAAGATTGGACTATTCAGGAGATATGTTCCAGGACCTATCGTTCTTTAAAATATATTTTAATCAACAATCTGTACAAGATCGGCACAATTGCCGCTAAGAATTTGAAAGGTAAAGCCGGCATCGATCTTAATCTCTGCAAATGATGAGGTGCGGAGATAAGCTGACCTTCTGGTTAGGTATTCCACCAAGTCTGTCAATGTCGGGTTGTGCCCAAAAAGTAAGACATGATCAATATGATCAGGGATGGTGTTGATGACTGAAAGCAAATGCTTGTAGGTGCACTCATAAATAGACTCTTCAACCTGAATATCAAAAGATGGAGTACCCATAACGTCCAAAAAAACACGGGCGGTTTGTAAGGCTCTATTAGCGGGCGAACTTATCACAATGCTGTTTTCATCGAGTGTGAGTTTGGCTGCAAGTTTCTCTGCGACCTGTTTTGCGTGTTGTATGCCTTCGGAAGTCAATGCACGATCAAAGTCATTGACCCCAGGAATGGTTTCGGCTTTGGCGTGTCGGATGATATAAAGTTTTTTACTGTTGTCCATGATTAAAATTTTTGATTCTATACTATTAACGTTTTTGTTCTCCATTTCATTGTGTTTGTGGGAGGGAGACAGCAGGTCTTGCATATGAATACAAATAATCGTAAACGAAGTTTTGAAAAAGTATATAATATATGTATAATTATTGCACCTTATTTAATTCATTGTACCTTTCACGCGGACTGGCCTTGTACCGGTCGCTTGAAAAGTGCGCAAGGAACTTTCATCTTTATATTTTTGCATTTGATGATGAATGTTATAACATTCTGAAGCGTATGGAGCTGTCTCATGCTACCATCATCTCTTTGTCGGATTTTGAAGATGAGCAATTATTAGCTGTCAAACCCACACGTACAGTAGGAGAATATTGTTGGACCTGCACACCGTCTATTATTTTATATAGCATCCGTAATTATGATCTGTCAAACTGTACCTATCTAGATGCTGATCTGTTTTTTTATGCTGATCCCAGGGTTTTGATTGAGGAGGCCAAAGGCGCTCCGGTGATTATAACCCCACATAGGTATAGCCCGATGTATGAAGATAGTGAATCGGGAGGAACTTATTGCGTACAGTTTGTTTACTTTAAAAACTCACCTGAGGGAATAGCAGTCTTGGAATGGTGGCGTGCAGCTTGTATCGAGTGGTGCTATAATCGGAGAGAACCTGGACGATTTGGGGATCAAAAATATCTGGATGAGTGGACCGGCAAATTCTCGGGAATATATGTTTCGAAACATTTAGGCGGCGGAGTCGCACCTTGGAATGTTCAGCAATATGATTTTGAGTATAAGATTGGGCAAGTTTGGGGAAGGGAGCTTGCGAGCCAACAGTTGTATCCGGTGATATTTTATCACTTTCATGCATTGAAATACGCTGAAAAGCACTCCTTCATACCTGCTGGAACTTACGTTATGACCGATAATGATATTGAAATAATTTACAAACCTTATATAAGAACATTGGTAAGTGCTGGACAGGAAATAAAATCCCTGTCAACTACTGTTATTCCGCATGAAATGAATGAAATTCCACGTATTAGAAAATCATTACGCCGTATGTTCAATTTATATATACTTGGCAAGTTTCGAGAATATTATCATCAATCCTATTTTTTAAGATAATGGCTTATCAGATCGACTTAAAGACATTTACCGATGATCGAGGACATCTCACGGTAATCGAAAAAGTAATTCCTTTCGATGTGCGTCGGATATTTTACATTTATGGGGTAGATGGATCCACCCGCGGCGGACATCGACATCATCAAACGGTCCAAGCTGCGATCTGCCTGAAAGGGAGCTGTGCTATTTATAATCAGGATGGAACCAATGAGCGCGTTTTCGAATTGAATTCACCAGATCAATGCCTTATTTTGGAACCTAAAGATTGGCACCAGATGTTCGATTTTTCAGAAGACGCTATCCTCATGGTACTTGCTTCTGAATACTTTGATGCAACAGATTATATTTACGAACCTTATTTTATACATGATCCCTTACGAGAGCTTACAGCAAGTCAATAAAGAATTTATGGATGAATATACAGCGGCATTCCGAGAAGTGTTGAATGGAGGTTGGTATATTTTGGGAAAACAGGTGGGGCAATTTGAACAATCCTTTGCGAGCTATTGTGATGCACAGCACTGCATTGGGGTGGCCTCCGGATTGGATGCGCTTGTACTGTCATTACGTTATTTTGGCTTTAAACCGGGAGATGAAGTGATTGTCCCTGCTAATACCTATATCGCGTCGATACTCGCTGTTATGCAGGTTGGGTTAAAACCTGTTCTTGTAGAGCCCGATATACATACTTATAATATTGATCCTAGGAAAATTGAGCCCGCTATTACAGCACGGACCAAAGCTATTTTAGTTGTCCATCTTTATGGAAAGATGTGTGACATGGATCCCATTCTTCAATTAGCAACCCAATATGACCTGAAGGTCGTTGAGGATTGTGCACAAGCACATGGAGCTATTTATAAAGACCAAAAGGCCGGTTCATTAGGTGATTTTGGTGCATTTAGCTTTTATCCAACGAAGAATCTGGGTGCATTGGGAGATGCCGGTGCCATAACTTGCAAGGATGAGGAACTGAATAAATCTATTCGTACACTACGGAATTACGGCTCTTCGGCTAAATATGTCTTTGATGAAGTAGGCTATAATTCCCGACTTGATGAGTTACAGGCAGCTTTTTTATCTGTAAAATTGAAGTATTTGGATAAGATTACTATACATAAACAGATGCTGGCCGCAATTTACCGAAGTGAACTGAAGTCTGACTTTATTCTTCCGGTAGTAGAATCTGGTTTTGAGGATGTTTACCATATTTTTGCTATACGCCATGCTGAGCGAGATCAACTAAAAACGTATTTGCTAGACAAAGGTATTGGAACAGAAATTCATTATCCAATAGCTCCCCACCAACAGAAAGCGATGCAGGGGATTCTATCTGGCGCAAACTATCCAATCTCAGAAGAAATTCACCGAACAATACTTAGCCTTCCGATTTCCTATGGCCACACGGAAGCGGATATTAGTCGAGTGGTTGAGGTAATGAATAAGTTTTCTTAAAGTTTTTTGCGATTAATTTATTCAGAGATCTTATCAATGGAATTTTTTCCAAGAAAAAAAATAAGGCAATACGTCTTTTGTTGGCTTTTATCTTTTTAGGATTAATGTCTTGCCAGATTTCGAATGTCGCATAATGTAGACCTAAGACCTCTAAAAACTTGAGGTCTTTTGTGTTTGGTAAAATGCCGAAAATCATGCTGCCATTTCTAGTCGTGTTTAATAATTCCGAATGGGAGGTTCGTAATCTAAAACTAACTGGGCTGGTAGAATTAAGAAAATTCCCATAAGTTTCGTATTCTGAGAATCCCGAAAGTGCCATATCTTTTAATGCTATATTGTCAAATATATAATAGGGCCAGGGACGCTCACCAGCATTTTTACTTAGGTCAAACAGCATTTGTCGCATCAAGGGCGTTTGAACCATAAAATGCTCGGAAATAAATGAATAATTTACTGATTTTGCTATACCGAGTACGTTTTTTAAAGTCTCAAAATAAGGGGTATGATTTTCCTCATTCTTGTGTATTAATACCTTGCCTTCCTTGTCAAAGAAACTGATCGGTTTTAATGGAATGGTATCTGCATCCCATATCAGATAATAGTCACTTTTAATAATTTTGGCAATTTCCATTTTAAGAAATTGCTGAAAATACCACCCAGTTCTGTCACTATTATTTAATTTCGATATTAAAAAGTGGGCGACAGATTGAAAGTTGAATTTGTCAAATAATTCATTTTCGTTAATAAGAACTAAGTTGGTTGGACTAAGCGCCTGAAACTTTTCGAAATGAGAGACATTTGTTATGACATAGATTTGCTGCACCTGAAAAAATCGCTTAATCTGATTGATCACGACCTTCGCAATCTCGACGTGCTGTGGGCCGACGCAGATGACAATATCGTAATTTGGGTTATTTGCAAATGCTCGCATCACTAGGGAATCTAAATGATTTAAAATGTAACAAAAGTCGGTAAAATCAATCCCGTGGTATCTATCGCAGCATCATTAATCCATTTTTTTGGCGATACCACAACTTTGTCTGGATTATCGTTTAACCAAGCACCCCACCAGCTAAAGCTGCTATTGGCAATAATATGGTGCTTGCACGACGACATTAATTGTAGATCCCTAAAGCTATTGGAATCTACGTTGTGCTCAACAAAAATCGCATTTAAATTCTTAAATCTAGATTTACACCAGTTTATATCATTGGAGAATACAATAAATAAGGGCGATTCTTGTGTTTCAAGCATATACTGTATGCCCTTTTCATAATATTCTTCTGTACAGATATCTTTAAATAATGATTCCTGCAGATAGTCTCCTCTACGGACATGTAGTGATACCGCATTTTGTTGCTGTATCAAGTGCTGTATACGTATATTTTCAGTATCTTTAAATGGAGGGAATGTGAGATGCTGACGAAGAAGCGATGTTACTTGATTAATATAGTCAATATGTTGCCAATATCCCCAATAATAGCGACTTCTGTGGTCCTCAAAAATATCTTTTGTGTAGGAAAAAGGCGAAGTTTCCTCAAAATAGATATGCTTCGTATTATACAGTCGTCTTAGTTTTCTCCAGAGCCATTTATTGTTGGTCCTAGTATAGATATTTTTTTCAAAAGTGCTGAGTTGTGGGAGTTTAATGTTGAATACTGATTCTAATTCGAAACCATTATGTAGGTAGTAGCCATTAAAATCTTCTAAATCGACCTTTACGTGCTTAAATTTTTGTTGTAATGCCAAAAAAAAGGTATACTGAAAGAGCTGATTTCCCAGGCCACCTAAGAATTTTACAATCTTCATAAGTTATCTTTTGAGAAAGGATGCTAATGTCTGTTTAAGTCCTTTTCTTATATGTTTGAATTTGCATATACGCCATTCAAACAAAGGTTTTTTAAATAATAATTTAATTGTTTGGAACCTTGCTCTTCTTATAACAAGTTCGAACCACTTGTTGAAAAGCTCGTTTGAAAAAGCTTCCTGTTTATAGATATTGAGCAGCCTATTCTTTTTTTTAAGTAATGCAAGGATATGAAAATTTTCTTTTAATGTGTAATTGTCGTCTCTAAAATTAGTTAAAAGAATTGTGATATATTTGCTTTCAACATTTAGTCCAAATTGATTGAGCTGTCTAATTTTTAAGTTGTAGAGCGCTTGATCAAGTTGATCTCTTTTCTGTATTGAAATATTTGTCCCATGTATCCTATATTTCACCAAGTAATCTTCTAAATTTTCAATGGCATATTTTTGGGAAATTCTATAGAAGAGATCATAGTCTTCTATTAGGCTATCTCCTTGATATCCATTTACTTCTCTAAATATTTTAGTTCTGATCATTGTTGAAGAATGAACAATAGTATTTTCAAAAAATAGGGTGATTTTAATTTTATCAATACCGGTAAAAACGGCAAGTTTTTCTCCTGTCTCGTTGTCATTCTGATCAATAATAAGTGCTCGGCTTCCGACAACTGCGAGTTCTGGATTATTTCGAAAGGCATTTAACTGCTTTTCTAGACGGTCAGGCATAGCAATGTCGTCGCTATCTAAAATGGCAATGAAGTTTCCCTTGGCCTCTTTTAATGCAATATTTCTGCTTTCAATTAATCCGCGATTTACTTCATTTTTAATAACTCTTATTCTGCTGTCTTTAAAACTCTGGATGACCGTTTCAGTATTATCGGTGGAGCCGTCATTAATGATTAGCAGTTCGTAGTTTTGAAATGTCTGATTTAATACACTCGTTATTGATTCAGCAATATAATTAGAAGCATTATAAGCGGCCATTAATATGGTAACCTCTATTTCCTTCGGCATGATTAAAAAATTCTATTCTTTTTTACTTTTGTCATTATCTTTTTCGACGTTAAACATTTGTTATGAGGACTCCAGAAGAATCTACAAGATACTTTTTAAATAAAGAATAGCCTTTTTGATAAGAGATATTGGCAACTCTAATTTTTGTTGTGGTAATTCTTTGTTTATAAAAGTTATAAATTCATCAACATTGCCAGCAGGTATAAAATCTAATTTTTCCCAGCTACAAGCTGGTAAAGGGTGGAAATCCAAGTATTTTTTGTAATTCTCAGTTGATAGTTTATCCCAATTGTCGTAAAATTCCGAAGTGTCAAAATCGTTAACATGCCCCCAGTTTCCAATCTTTTGTTGTATTTCGGAATTTTCTCTAGCCCAAGATTGATGAATAACATAATAATTTAATGTATATTCTTTTGTATTTAAAGTTGCCCTGGCTTTATTATAGATAGGGGTGTTGGTCGCCAGACTGCACAATTCATTATAGGGCGATATAACGAAAAAGCCATCGGCTGTTTTTTTGAATAATACAATAAGTTTTATTCGGAAAGTCACGGGTGTCTTAGCGGGATGTTTAAGTAAGAAATTATTCTTTCTGAGAAACTCTGTAAGCTTTTTAAAATCATAAGGATATTCATCACTATCCAATTGAATGTGCCAGCCACCTTTGCCCATAAAGTGAGCCAACATATTGCGTTGTCTTGTCTCAGATGATAAGGGATTTTGGCCAGCCACGTAGAAATCATCTGTATAGAATTTGATTTTATGATCATAGTCAAGCTGTTTTATCTCTTCAAATATGCTGTTTGGCAATTCAAAATTATTACCTGACCAGGTTCTTTTATTGATATCATAGCTTATTGTGATACTATCCGCAGCTTCATATACCTGTTTTAGAGAGGTTATAATGTATTGGTAGTCATAAGATAGTAAATAGCCTACTTTAATTAACATGATTCTCCTTTTTAGATTGCGATTCTACTAATTTGATCTTATCAAACAACGTCTCTCTTGAAAATGGACGAAGCCCTCTTTCTGAATTTGCCTGAATTTTTTTCCATAATACCTCATCGGTATATAGCAGAAGAATTTTTTCTGCAAATTCATCCGCTGTTTCAGCCAATAATACTGTTTCGCCATCAACTAATTTCATTCCTTCGGCGCCTATTTGGCTCGTGACAACCGGAAGATAGTATTCAAAAGCTTGACCGATTTTGCCTTTAACACCGGCACCATATCTTAATGGCGCAACCATTAATTTACTGTTGAGAAAATAATCCGTTATATCTGGTACGTGTCCAAGTAATTTAATCTTAGGGTGGGAAATATTTAATAATGTGTTTACATCTCCCACAACATGAAGCTCAACGTCGGGGTTTGTCTCCCAGATACGTGGCATGATATCTTCATAAAGAAATTGTACTGAGTCGAGATTTGGGAGGTGCTTTGATCCGATGAAAAGCAAACTACTTCTTTGGTGAAATCCTGGTGTCTGCTCAATGTTTACCTTTGGATAATGTACATTTGAAATAACGATCATTTTATTAGCAGGACAGAATTTTTCCATATAAACTCCTTCTTCATCAGATATTGGTATAACAATGGCGGCTTCAGAGGCGGCTATTTTTTCATTTTCCAATGCTTTGAGATACCATTTTTTTAAATTTTTATTTAATGGATCAAGTTCCAGCATGCGCGATAATCTGAGGTGGTGGATATCAACCATATCAAATACCAATTTAGGCTTTTGTAGAAGTTTTTGAGCCACTTTATAATAGCTGATAAAAACATCGGCCGTATAAAACCAGCAAATAGGATTTATATGCTGTATATTGTTAAAGTATTTTTGGAGCCCTTTTCTTTTTCTATATTCATAATAAGTGGATACACCCATTTTTTGGAAAAAAGATAAATAGGAATTATTGATTCTATTGGACTCTGCAATCAATGTAATATGATAACCTAACGCCTTAAATGCTTTAATTATTTCGGTAAATCTTAGGTCTCCCGAATTATTGTCATATTCAGGCAAACGATAATAAAAAAAAACAATGCTTTTGTTGGAGTAAAGTTCCAATATACGTTGCTCTACATTCAAGGCTGAAATATTTCCTATTTCTTTTGACCATTTATGCTTGAATTTTTCCAGATTTTTTTGAAAAAGCTGTTGCTTAGATTGGGTTTTATCTTTATTAATGGAGTTATAAGATACTCCATTAAAATGAACGACCTGGGAAAAAGGAGTATAATAGATATCTTTACCTTGAAGATATTTTAACGAGAAGCAAAGATCCGTTTCCTCGAAATACGCCGGAGCAAATTGTTCGTCAAAAAGATTTAATTCATGATTATCACTGTACTTTTTGAATAGGAGGCTGCATCCGGAACAGTAATCCACTTTATAGATATAATTTACTTCCGGATAATAATGTTCTTTTTTAACAACTTGACTTATATTGCAGTCTTTCATAAATACACAACCGGCTTCTTGGAGACTGCCATCCGAATTTAATAGTTTTGAGCCAACAGCACCAACATTTTGAAAGGTTGTGAAAACTTCGTAGAGTGCATCTAAAAACGTTTCTTTAACTATAGTGTCGTTATTCAGCAAATAAATATATTCGCCTCGCGCTATTGAAATCCCTCGGTTTACACTCTTCAAAAACCCTAAATTTTCTGAATTATTTATAATTTGGATATTTTCAATAAGCGAAAAATCGGTTGAATCACTACTTTTATCATTGATAAGAAGGATTTCAAAGCTAACAGTCGGTAGGTGCTGATGTATCGAATTTAGACATGACCAAGTATATGCTTCCTGATTATAGAAAGGGATAATAATAGAAACTTTCGGATTTGAGAAATGTGGGAATTCTAGTTTGCTCCGCTTAAAGGTTAAAGGTATATCAGTAGCTTCAATTTGTTCAGCATGCAAGTTATTGACATATTTTGTTTTGTTAATCCAATTTTTAATTGTTGTGCGAAGTCCCATTTATTATTTCAATGAATTATGAAAAGTATTGTTTGAAGCTTTAAAGATAGTAAGAGCAACCGAATATTAAGATGTGTCAAGACACTTCCTTGTATTTTTCAATGATATTCTTCCATAAGGTATTTACATCGTGAATTTCATTAGCTACACTATAATTTGTCAAAATAAAATCAGAAGCATGTTTTCCTTGAGCTATAACATGATCAGGATTGCTATCAAATAGACTAATGATATAGATAATTTTATTTACATATCCAACGATGTCTCCTTCTTCTACTGAATATGAAAATTCAGGTTTGAAATATTCTGCTCCCCCTCTGCCTTTATATCCAACAACGATACAACCGCAGGCCATTGCTTCGGCAGGTGGTAAACCAAATCCTTCTCGATGATTAAAGCTCAAAAAAATTGCGCTTTCACGCATTATCTGTGCAACTTCTTTTTCTGATTTATTTTCAATAGGAACTAAATCCCAAGAGCTATCTATCCCTTTCAGCCGAAGGATATTGATGACTTGTGAAATGTCGTGAGAAAGCTTTCTGGGCATAAAGCATATTTGTTTTCTCTTTTCTTTGGTATGAAAGAACAATTCACTGTCTATTCCCAATCTTATCTTATGAATTGCAGTCTTTGGAAAGGTGTGTTTAAGATAGTTTTGAGAATCTTCGGAGACTGTTATTACAGCTAACGTCTTATTGTCAGTATAACTGTTGTTCCTTATATCGAAAGTATTTGAATGATCAAAAGTATAGTAACAGTTTTGATTAAATATTGCTCGTGGTAAGTTAGGTGTAATTTGATGAGCATTTAATCCATAAAATTCTGGGAAGACCAATATTGAATTGCTGTCTATTTTCTTGCTGGCCATCTTCAGAAATAGCAATGTTAGTCTTCGGAAGACATTTATACTCTTTGAATTTGTTTTGTATTTTATTTGCTTAAAAATATATGGACTATAGGAAATTGGTGGATTACTTTGTAACCATCTCTCTCTATTCCCATGCCATTTATGTAAAATCCTCGCATTAATCCCATTGTTATTTAATATCTCGACTTGCCGGTATATCTGCTTAACACCGCCAGTAGCATATTTATTTGTAGGGCAGATAAAATAAATGATAAAATCTCGTTCCATTATGATATAATGTTTTCAACCCAATTTTTTAAAGAGTATCTTTTTATTATTTGTGAACTGGGGACAATATACTCATCTTTTAGAAACTCTTCTGGGAAGTTAATGCTATCAATATTCTTGATGTATAAAATATTTGTTGGATTATAGAACTCTAATGATTTTATACTTTCGGCTGTTGTAATGAGCTTCTTTTTTAACCCCAGTGCCTCAAAAGGACGAAACGAAAGACCTGTCTGATTTCTATGGGATAGATCCAGTATTGCCTTGCTATCGAAATAATACTCACATGATTTTTCGAAAGGTATAGTTTGTTGAATTACTTCCATGTTATCAGGAAACTTCTCTTTAATCTGACTTTTTTTGCTGACGAGGATCTTTGCTTTTGCTTTTATCCCACGTACGGCAAAGTACTTAAACAATTTAATTGCATCATTAATTCTATTGTCATACGTCATCAATAAAGCGACATCAAATCTGATTTCTGAATGCTGGGCTTCTTTAAAATAAAAGTTAGTGATAGGTGTAAAGTCATATTTTAAACAGTCATCAGAGTCAAAGCTCAAGACGTGATTGAATTTAGCAAGATATCCCTCTGGCTGCGGAATTTTTTCCAAACTATCCCATAAAATTGCTTTGCTGTTTATTGACTTGGCTATAGCTCTCTCTAAAGCCTCTTCACTTAATATATCAGGCCGATTTACAAGAAGCAAATCATATTGTTCGTACTTTTCAATAGTTTCTTGGATATAACGTTCTCTTTTTATCTTTTTTAAATTATTCCCTTTGAATGTTTTTAGAAAAAAACTATATATCCTTTCGTTAATGTTTTTGTACTTGTAGGATTTCGTTGAATTTATGTCAATTACTTCATAATTGCTAAAGGACTGTAATCCGCTATGTACAACTTCGTTAAATCCATAATAATCAGGAGCTATAAAGAGTAATTTTTTTTTCATCTATAGTTTGTTCAAGATCAAATACTTTCTTAAGCCAATTATCTAAAGTATATTTTTGAAATAATTCCGCGGGAATGCTTTTATAGGGAGTCTTAAAAAAGGATTCGCTTAGGATTTCTAAATCTTTATCGACATACAAAATATTTTGGGGATCGTAAAAATCGTAGTTTAGAATGCTCGGATTGTCAGTTATGATCTTTTTTTCAAGAGCCATTGCTTCAAAAACTCGAAAACTTAAGCCCTCCTGTCCATCGCGCATAAGATCTAGCATCACTTTATTCTTTTTATATTCTGCTAATACTTCGTCTATATAAATTGGTTTTTTCCTTAATTGAATATATTTATTAAATAAACTATTGGAGGATACTTGCTTCATTTTTTCCTTCCAGACCTGTTTACCAACGACAATGATTTTACTTTTTATTTCCAATGCCGACAGACGGGAAGCTAATCTCCGCAGTAATTTAATCCGTCTTTTGTCATAGGATGTTATATAGAAGAGGTCGTTTTCAATAGTATCACATTGAAGTGGCTGTTCGGAAAGATAATTATAGTTTGTAATCTTCTCAAAGCCGTATTTATTAACGTCTTTGTCTTCAAATGAATAGATCTTGTCAAACAGATCCAAACGATCTTTAACTGGAAATCGTTCGAGATTATCGTATAGATAGGAAATCAGATATGGAGTATAAGATTTGATCTGCTTAATGGTCTCATAGTCCAAATTATGGGGATTGAGTACAAGGATCTTGTCCTGAGGGCCGAGCTTGGCCAGCGAATCAAGCACATATTCTTGGCGTTTGATGTGCTTGATGTTTTTGTTTAAGAAGATTTTGCTCAGGGCATTGCGGAATCGTTCACCAAAGTTTTTGTAACGATATGCACCCATGTTAATATGAGAGGCATCGACCCCTTTTTCTTGTAATTTACTTACAATGTGGTGGTCATAATTCCAATAATCAAAGCTTATAATGCAAATCTTCATCTCTTTTCTTCTCTTTTCAAGGACATAAAAGTTTCATGTACACTCAAACTCTGCAAGTAACAAAGTTGATAGCCTCGTCGTCCATCAAGTATTCCTAGTTTCAAAAAGTATGCCTTAAAAAATTTAAAAGATACTTTTGCTAAGTGGCTCAATAGCGAATAACGTTTGTTCTTCGCATAGAGCTCCCTGCCTTTAAGCGCTCCATAATGAACCATTTTCTCTTTGTAAGATGCATAATCAGCAAAAGAATAATGCCATATCTTATTTTTTAAACTACCAATCGTTCCGTTGACTATCAATGTCTCGTGGACCTTCTTTTTGGTGTCGTATGTAGCCTTACTCTTTTTGAAGAGACGGAAATTCTTGTCGTTTTGTGTGCCAGAAAAATTAATCCGCTCACCACAAAAGAAAAATAAGCGATACATATAATATGCATCTTTCGCTTGTGGATCATTGATGGTCTCCACTATTTCAGTCTGGCATGCCTCAGTCAGGCGTTCATCCGCATCCAAAAATAGTACCCAGTCGTTACTGGCGTATGTCAATGCCAAATTCCGCTGTTTGGTAAAATCTTCGAATTTATTTTGATAGATCTTTACTTTAGGATGCAATCGTGCAAGTTCCAAGGTACGATCGGTACTGAACGAATCCACTAAAATGATTTCATCGGCAAATTCTAAACTTTTAAGAACTTCGCTAATATTATCCTCTTCGTTGTATGTAATAATTAAAGCGCTTATTTTTTGACTCACGTATACGATTTAATTAAAAAGTTGGACCATACTATATCAATCATAACGTATTAGTTTCTCATTTCGTTACATTAGGCTGGAAAAAATGACAATTATTGTTTTGCAATTTAGTCCCTAAGCTCAAAAAGCTTTTTCATTGTGACAAATATATTACATATTTTTTGTAATAAAACAAAAAAACGGAAATGCTTTTTTACTTAGGATTGTCAAAGAAATGTATTTTCGATTATCAAACACAAAAACTTAAACCTTATTAATTATATATGATTATTTTTGCACGAAAAGTAATAGCAAATTATTTTTTATGACGCTATATTAGCGTTATTTACGTATTTAAATTCAATATAGTAAGTGGCTATTCCAAAAGTTATATACCAGACTTTCAAAACAAATAAAATTCCTTTATTGACCAAATTTTATATCTGGCGATTTTTAAGAAAAAATAAAGGTTACCGTAGAGAGTTTTTTGATGATGCTCAAGTAGACGCGTTTGTTAAGGAGTCTTTTGACGAACGCACTTATCGTGCTTATTCACGGCTTCAAATAGGTGCTGCAAAGGCTGACTTTTTTAGGTACGCGATCCTATACATTAGAGGCGGTATATATTTGGATCTTGATAGTGACATTACGGGTAAATTAGATCAGGTAATTCGAACAGATGATGTCGCTGTAGTGGCGCGAGAGAAAAAGTGGCAACAATATTTTGCGCAATGGGCGCTTATTTTTGATAAGGGGCACCCCTTTCTGAAAGAAACCATCAAACTTATTGTTGAAAATATTGAAAACAATAGATTTCCGCATGATGTACATTCGATGACTGGTCCGACTGTTTATTCGCTGGCCATCAATAATGTTATTGCGCGTAATCCGGAGGTTTCGTACCGTATTTATACCGATGATTACAAAGGCATAATGAAGTTTAAGTATAAATTGGGAAAGATCCTTATCTATGGGGATCGCTCTAAACACTGGAAGAAACTGCAAAAAGTCATTCCTGTCGTAAAGGCTGAAAATTAAAGTGTAAGGTATTGCTCGGCCCACTGACTGGCCAAATGCTCATCATTAAACTTTTGGACATAATCCAGACCTTTGATACGCATGTCTTGGCGGAGCATAGAATCCTCAATAACCGTTTTGACTGTATGTCGGATATTTTCAATGTCATGTGGTGATACATATTGCGAAAATGGACCTCCTGCTTCTGGAAAAACTCCTGAATCCGTAGTAATGACAGGCGTACCTGAATACAGGGCCTCAATGATGGGAATCCCAAATCCTTCATAAATAGAAGGGTAGATGAATGCGAGCGCTGAGGAATATAGAATAGAAAGCTCTTGCATATCCAAGCCGCTAAGAAAATAGACCCTATGCTCCATTTGATGCTTGCTGATAAACTCTTTAAGCTGAAGTTGGTATTTGGTGCTTTTTCCCACTATGACTAAAGGTATGTCAATATTTTCTATTGCCTTGACAATGGAAAGTGCATTTTTCCGCTCTTCTATCGTTCCTACATTCAACAGGAACTCATCGGGTAAGCCTAAGCGCTTTTTCAAGGCCTCCTTTTCAATATCAGTCTTTTCTATTTTAAACGCTTCGTGACAGCCTTGATAGATGATAGCTATTTTTTCTGGCGGGATATCGAAAAATTCAATAATATCATTTTTGGTCTGTTTACTGATCGCTATAATTTTATCTGCCTGATGGCAGGCATGGGCAAATTTCTTTTTATAGATCCATCGGTCAATCGGATGGTATAGCGAGGGGTAACGCATGAAAATTAAATCGTGCATACTCACTATCGATTTAATTCCAGCTGATGCCAAATCGACCGGAATTTCTCCGGAAAGACCGTGAAAAATAGCAATCTGATCTCTTTTCAAATCCGAAACTATTCTTTTGGTTCGCCAGAGGTTTGGAAAATTTTGGCTGATATATCCCTGTGGTGTCCTAATCTGCTCAGGATTGACGAGATTAAAATAGCGTTCAATAGATGTTTTTGCGGTATAGAGCAAATAGTCATTTTGCGGGACAAACTTCGACAAAATACGTATCAGATCCCGGCTGTAATTGCCCAAGCCTGATGTGTTGTTAAAAAAACGCTTTGCATCGAATCCTATCCTCATCTTATCGCTGTTATCTTTTCGATCACCATTTCCGGTGTAATTAAATCAATTGCTTCTATACCGTCACAATCGCAGGGTATGTTGCCATATACTGAACTAGGACGGTTGGGATGCTCTACTTGGATACAGTCCGCTGCTTGCTGCCCATAGCCCGTAAATCCCGCGTAGGGGTGTGTTGCTCCCCAGAGTGATAAGCATCTTATACCCATCAATGAGGCCATGTGCAGTCCGGACGAATCCATGCTGATCATGAGATCTAGGTTGGATATGATATCCAGTTCTTCTCTCAACGTAAATTTCCCGATGGTATTGTAGGTGTTTGGAAAACGTTCAGTCCAGTTCTGTGCGATTTGAAATTCTTCTTCGCCGCCTCCAAAGAGCAATACATCATA
>Ga0308158_10001615_pt1 | contig 23530 bp, 20 predicted proteins | sample PhyBR2_FD_201038 | JGI IMG/M metagenome (GOLD analysis project Ga0308158, IMG submission 201038) | Phyllosphere microbial communities from UC Gill Tract Community Farm, Albany, California, United States - DLSLB.R2 | ecosystem: Host-associated > Plants > Phyllosphere > Unclassified | place: USA...
GTGGACGCTGAACCAGTGGACCGTCAATGCCGGCGTGCGTGCCGAGCAGTGGAAGCACTACGACTCCAAGGGCGGCGAATCGGCCAAGTTCGATTGGGAGTTCGCGCCGCGCCTGAGCGTGGTGTATGACCTGTTTGGCGATGGACGCAGCAAGGTCTGGGGCTTCTATGGCCGTTACTACGATCCGATCCGCAACAACATGTCCGATTTCGCCGGCAACCTGACCGGCCCCAGCTACGCCGAGCAGATCTTCCTGGGCGACCAGTGGCTGACCTTCCGCACCCGTGGCGGCGAAAAGGAACCCGATGCACTGTTCTCGCCTTCCACCAAGACGCCGTATACCGACGAAATGATGCTGGGCTTCTCGACCACGTTCCGCGACGACTTGAGCCTGACCGTCACCGCCACCAAGCGCGTCACCCGCGACATCCTCGAGGACTACGATCTGGCGTTGTACTCCGACGCGTCACTCGACCCCTCCGATCCGATCGGCAACTACGGACTGGCCGCACCCGGCTCGTTCTACTACCTGCCGCTTTCCTATTTCGGCTATGACAGTGCGCCGAATTCGAACTACGTGATCGGCACGCTGGCCGGCGGCAAGCGCGAGTACATGGGCTACGAAATCACCCTGCAGAAGTTCAGGAAGGACAACTGGCAGGGCTCGGTGTCGTATACCTACAACGATGCCAAGGGCAACACCAACTCCGACAGCAACGCCGACTACCAGGGCGACTGGATCGCGCTGGATCCGCGTGCCCCGAACATGTGGGGTCCGCAGGCCGGCAACATCAAGCACCAGTTCAAGGCATGGGCTTCCTACGCCTGGGACAACGGCCTGGAAGTCAGCGGCGTGTTCAACTGGAACAGTGGCGAGCTCTATACCACCGCACAGTTGGTGAGCTCACGCTACCTGCCGGTCATGGGCGAGGAATACATCGATCGCGGCGTCTATGACACCTGGGTGCTGCCGGGCTCGGTCGGCGCCAATGAAGGTCCCTCGAACTACACCCTGGACGTACGCGCCAAGTACAACTGGGCGTTGCCGTTCGGAAAGCTGGAGTTCTTCCTGGACATCTTCAACATCCTCGACAAGCAGTCGGCAACGGCGGCCTCCGGCTTGGTCTCCGGCGGTACCTATGGCTTCGGTGAGGCCTCCGCCTGGAACGAGCCACGCCGCTTCTACGTGGGTGCGCGCTACTCGTTCTGATCCGCAACCCGTTCCGGTCAGCGTCGGCATTATGGTGCCGGCGCTGTTCGGGACGCTGTCTCGACAGGAGAGCGGCCAAATGGCCGCTCTCCTGTTTTCTGCATGGCCCGCCTGCCGGTTCGGTCGCGGCCACGGGCCACCCCCGCCGGCCGCTGCGCACCGGCGTGCAACGCGCTGCGCCGCCCGGACGCGGGTGCGATGACACCTGCATCACCGGAGCCACCGCTTCCGTATGCCGTATGCCGTATCCCGTATCCGGGGCGCATGCGGCACAACAAAAAACCCCGCCGAAGCGGGGTTTTTCGTTGCCATCCAGCGATATCGATTACTCGATGTCGAGGAAGCTGCGCAGCTGTTCCGAACGGCTCGGGTGACGCAGCTTGCGCAGCGCCTTGGCCTCGATCTGGCGGATGCGCTCGCGGGTCACGTCGAACTGCTTGCCCACTTCTTCCAGCGTGTGATCGGTGTTCATGTCGATACCGAAGCGCATGCGCAGCACCTTGGCTTCCCTCGGGGTGAGGCCAGCCAGCACGTCACGCACGGTTTCGGACAAGTTGATGTTGGTGGTGTTCTCGATCGGGGACTCCACGTTGGTGTCCTCGATGAAGTCGCCCAGATGCGAATCCTCGTCGTCGCCGATCGGGGTTTCCATCGAGATCGGCTCCTTGGCGATCTTCATCACCTTGCGGATCTTGTCTTCCGGCATGTCCATTTCCTTGGCCAGTTCCTCCGGCGTGGCCTCGCGGCCGTACTGCTGGAGCATCTGGCGGGAAATGCGGTTCAACTTGTTGATCGTCTCGATCATGTGCACCGGAATACGGATGGTGCGGGCCTGGTCGGCGATCGAACGGGTGATCGCCTGGCGGATCCACCAGGTGGCATAGGTCGAGAACTTGTAACCGCGACGGTATTCGAACTTGTCGACGGCCTTCATCAGGCCGATGTTGCCCTCCTGGATCAGGTCCAGGAACTGCAGGCCGCGGTTGGTGTACTTCTTGGCAATGGAGATGACCAGACGCAGGTTGGCCTCGACCATTTCCTTCTTGGCCTTGCGCGCCTTGGCTTCGCCGTAGGCCATGACGCGGCTGATTTCCTTCAGCTCGTCCAGGCTCAGCTGGGTGTCCTTCTCAAGGTCGATGGTGGCCTGCTGTTCGGCAACGATCTGCTCCTTGACGTCACGCAGCGCCGACGACCACTTCTGCTTACGCTTGATGGCGTCTTCCACCCACTCCAGGTTCGTCTGGTTGCCTTCCCACGAACGGATGAAATCCTTACGCGGCATGCGGGCGGTGATGGTGGCCAGGTGCAGCACGCGGCGCTCCTGCGACTTGACCTGGGCCATGGTGTCGCGTAACAGGCGCACCAGCACGTCGGTCAGCGGCAGCGGCAGCTTCAGGGTCACGAAGGTGGCCGAGATCTCTTCGCGCAGCTTGGCCTGGGCCTTTACATCGCCCTTGGCATGGGCCTTCTTGAACTTGGCCATGTCGGCGGCCAGCTGCTCCATGCGGGCAGCCACTTCCACCGGATCCGGACCGGTCGGGCCGGCTTCTTCCTCGACGTCGTCGCCGTCGTCGTCTTCATCGCCGTCGGCATCGGCGTCTTCGCTGGTGTCTTCGGCAACAGCCGGTGCCGGCGCTTCCTCGACCAGGTCGTTGAAGCCGACGATCACTTCGGCCAGGCGCTTCTTGCCTTCCTTGTGTGCTTCGTAATCGGCCAGCACCGATTCAACGGCCAGCGGGAAGGTACCCAGGGCAGCCTGCACCTGGCCCAGGCCTTCTTCGATGCGCTTGGCGATGGCGATTTCGCCTTCGCGGGTCAGCAGCTCGACCGTACCCATTTCGCGCATGTACATGCGCACCGGGTCGGTGGTGCGGCCACCTTCGGTGTCGAGTGCGGTCAGTGCAGCAGCCGCTTCTTCAGCGGCGGTATCATCGACTTCACGGTTGCCGGTGTTGCCGTCGCTGAGCATCAGCGTGTCGGCGTCGGGGGCAACTTCGTGGACATCGATGCCCATGCCGGTGATCAGGCCGATGATGTCTTCGATCTGCTCCGGATCGACCATGTCGTCGGGCAGATGATCGTTAACTTCGGCGTAGGTCAGGTAGCCCTGTTCCAGGCCCTTGCTGATCAGAAGCTTGATGTCGTTTTGCTGGGCAGGACGTTCGTTGGCCATGTAATGCTCGCGCCACCGGCGATTGTGAAGATGGGAACCTAGCATTATACCAGCGCAGCATAGCGCTTGCCGGGGCGGTGGGTTCGCGGCGCGCTACGGTCTGAGCAGAAAGGTTACGGGCCCATCGTTGATCAGGCTGACAACCATATGGGCACCAAAGCGGCCAATTTCCACCCCTGGGCTGTGTTTTTCACGGCAGATAGCCACCAATCGGTTGAAAAGCCGTTCAGCCTCGGCCGGCGGCGCGGCGCTGGTGAAGCTCGGGCGCATGCCTGAACGGGTATCGGCGGCCAGGGTGAACTGGCTGACCAGCAGCAAGCCACCACCGGTATCGCGCAAGGAACGGTTCATCTTGCCGGCATCGTCGGCGAAAACCCGGTAACCGAGCAGCCTGTCCGCCATCCGCGACAGCATCGCCTCATCGTCGCCCGGCTCCACCCCGACCAGCGCCAACAGGCCCGGACCAATCTGCCCGACCACCGCATCATCGACGGTGACCGAGGCCTGGGTAACACGCTGGATCAGGCAAAGCATCGGCAACTCCTGCAGGGGGCCGCGCACCATAGCACCGCGCGCCAGCGGCTAAACTTGGGGGAATGAAACCGCAATCCACCGCCAAGCTCTATTACCGCCTCGCCTGCGCCCTGACTCACCTGCCCTGGTCCTGGCAGCGGACCCTGGCCGACACCGTGGCCTGGCTGTGGCGCAGCATCAATGCCCGCGAAAGCCGGGTAACCCGGCGCAACCTGGAGCTGGTCTACCCGGAACTGGACGCCGCCCAGCGCGCGCGCCTGCACCGCGAGGTATTGCGCACCACCGCCCGCCAGGCATTGGAAACCCTGTACCTGTGGACTCATGACCCGGCCCGCAACCTGTCCCGGCACCTGCGCGAACGCCACGGCGAGGCGCTTTACGACGCCGCGCTGGCGTCGGGCAAGGGCGTGATCGTCATTGCCCCGCATTACGGCAACTGGGAGCTGCTGAACCAGTGGCTGGCCTCGCGTGGCCCGATCGCCATCGTCTATGCACCGCCGGAGAACCCGGTCGGTGATGAATTCCTGCAGCTGTGCCGGGGCGGCGACAACGTGCGTCAGGTACGCGCCGAAGGCCCCGCTGTGCGGCAGTTGTTCAAGGTACTCAAGGAAGGCGGCGCCACCGGCATCCTGCCCGACCAGCAGCCCAAGAACGGCGACGGTGTGTTCGTCCCGTTCTTCGGCATCCAGGCATTGACCATGACCCTGGTCAACCGCCTGGCCGAGCGCACCGGCGCCACGCTGCTGTATGGCTGGTGCGAACGCACCGGGCCGAATCTTGACTTCGCCCTGCACATCGAGCCGGCCGAAGCCGGGATCGCCGATCCTGACCTGCCACGCGCGGTCGCCACGCTAAGCGCGGGCATCGAACGCATCGCGCGTCGCGATCCCACCCAGTACCAGTGGACCTACAAGCGTTACACGCTACGGCCACCGGGCAGCGGTGAACACGACCCCTACGCCACTGCCCGTCATCCGCACTGAACCTGCTGCTGCAACACTGCGTCACCCGTGCCGCTCGATTGATTCGACAGCCAACGGCCCCCATAAGGTTTCAAATGAACAGCCCCGTTTCCGCCAGCCCGTCCTACTTCGGCCAGACCGCCGCCATCCGCTGCGAACGCGCCGCCGCCGAACTCCGTGCGGGCCGCCCGGTGGTGATCAGCGATGGCCGGCAGCGACTGGCCAGCATTGCCTTGGACAGCAGCTCGCCGGAAGGCTACGCCGCCTTCGCCGAGGCCGCGCAAGGGCGCCATTACCTGTTCCTGAGCGCGGCGCGCGCGCAGACCCTGGGCATCAACGCCGCCAACGGCATCCACCTGCCACTGGCTGATCGCGCGTTTGCCGAGCTGCCAGCGCTGGCCTATCTGCGCGATGCAGTCGCGCCGGCCGATGCGCAAGCCAATGGCAATGCGCTGGATGCAGCGACGGTGGAAGTGGCGCGGTTGGGCTTGCTGTTGCCGGCCATGATCTCGGTGGAACTGGATGCGGCAGGCAGTCCGTTTGATGACTGCCTGCAGCTGGACACCACCGCCCTGTACGAAGGTGCTGGCCAGGCAGGCCAGGACTACGAACTGGTAACGCGCTCACCCGTGCCGCTGCGTGACGTCGGCATGAGCGAGTTCGCCGTGTTCCGTGGCGGCGTGGCACAGCGTGACCAGGTGGCGGTGATCGTCGGCAATCCGGACATGGGCGGCATCGTGCCGGTGCGCGTGCATTCGTCCTGCCTCACCGGCGACCTGTTCGGCTCACTCAAATGCGATTGTGGCGACCAGCTGCGGCGCGGCCTGCGCACGCTCAAGGAGCTCGGCGGCGGCATCCTGTTGTACCTGGACCAGGAAGGCCGTGGCACCGGCATCGCCGCCAAGATGCGTGCCTATGGCTACCAGCACGAAGGCCTCGACACCATCGATGCCGATGCGCAACTCGGCTTTGGCGCCGACGAACGCCGCTACGGCAGCGCCGTGGCGATGCTGCGCGCGCTGGGCGTGCAGCGCATCCAGCTGCTGACCAATAACCCGACCAAGGTGCAGCACCTGCGCAAGGCCGGCATCGAAGTCGTTGGCTGCGTGCCGGTGACCGGCGAGATCACCCACGAGAACGAGCAGTACCTGCGCACCAAGGCCGCACGCGCCGGCCACCACCTGGATGTGGATGCGCTGATCATGGCGGCGCAGTAAGCGCCTCGCTTTTCGCGGCATTTGTGGGAGCGGCGTAAGCCGCGAAGCCATTGCCGCATCCGGCGCCAGCATTGGCGCCCAACCTTGAAATATCGAACGCAGGCTTTCCTGGGCCTGCCGCGTCATCGGCTTCGCGGCTTACGCCGCTCCCACAACCGCCATCGCACCTACCGTTGTACGGCCCCGCCGTTATATCGTCTGCGCATGACTGAACCTGCTGCCTTCGATACGCCCCCGCCGGAACACCATCAATGGCAGCCACTGCCACCGCGCGGCGCGCTGTTCGCCGCCGCGGGTGCGGCACTGAGCATGGCTTTGCTGTTCGGCGCCGCCTGCGTGGTGCTGATGCTGGCTACCGATCAATCCAACTGGCTGCTGGGCCCGCCGGCGTCCGCAGGCGTCGGCGCCCTGCTTGGCGCCTGGTTCGGCTGGCGCCGGCATCGACTCACCTTCTGGCGATTGGACGCGCAATCGCTGGGCGTACGCCGCGGCCATATGTGGCAGAGCGAAAGCCATGTCCCGGTCTCGCGCGTGCAGCACCTGGACCTGCGCCGCGGCCCACTGGAGCGCATGGCCGGCCTGGCCACCCTGATCGTGCATACCGCCGGCACCCGCATGAACACCGTCGCCGTGGCCGGGCTGGCACACGCCGATGCCGAGCGCCTGCGTGATCGCCTGGCACGGCAGCTCGACCACGACGACGACGCGCTGTGAGCGAACTGCCGCCCCCCATCCCCAGCGACGAGCAGCGACTGCATCCGTGGTCGTGGCTGTTCGCCCTGCAGCAGCAGGTGCAGCAGTTCCTGCTGCCACTGGTTGCCCTGCTGGTGTTTGGCAGTCGCCGCGACGATGACCTGCCCTACCACCACTGGATCAGCGCCGCGATCGTGGTGGCTCTGGTCGCCACCGCGGTGCTGCAATACCTGAGCTACCGCTACCGCATCGGCACCGATGCGCTGAGCATCCGCAGCGGCATCTTCGAACGCACCCGTCGCGAGATTCCGTTCGCGCGCATCCACAATGTGGTGGTGCACCAGAACCTGTTGCACCGCATGTTCGGCGTGGCCGAGCTGCGCTTGGAATCGGCTGGCGGCGACAAGCCCGAAGCGGAAATGCGCGTGCTCAAGCTGGCACAGGCGCTTGAGCTGGAACGACTGATCCGCCAGGGCGGCAGCGAAGCGGCGACTACCGACCAACGGAGCGATGCTGCCGGCGATGGCGTGCTGCTGAGCCTGGACTTGCCCGAACTGATACGGCAGGGCTTGATCTCCAATCGCGCGATGGTCGTTGTGGCGGCGGCAATCGGTGCGGCCTACCAGCTGTTCCCACGTCGTGCCACCTCCGATTTCATCGAGGAACAGGGCCGCCACGCCTTTGGCTATGCCAGCCAGCTGCAGCTGGGCACGTTGACCATGATCGCTACCGGCATCCTGCTGCTCGCATTCGCCCTGGTGTTGATGCGGCTGCTGTCGGTAGGCCTGGCGATCGTGCAGTACTACGGCTTTCGCCTCAGCGAAGCCGACCGTCGCCTCACCGTCGAACGTGGTCTTTTCACCCGCGTGCGCAGCAGCGTCGCGCGGCGTCGTATCCAAGCCTGGACCCTGCGCGAAGGCGCCTTGCATCGGTTGTTCAAGCGTCGTCAACTGCGGGTGGACATCGCCAGCGGCGGCCAACAGCAGGAACAGGACGGCCGCGCACTGAAGGAACTGGCGCCACTGGCGACCCCGGCCGTCTGCGACGGCCTGCTGCAGCACCTGCTGCCGCAAGTGCAATGGCCGCCCGGACAATGGCTGCCGGTAAGCACCCGCGGCTGGTGGCGGCTCTGCCTGCCAGCCTTGTTTCTGATGGGCGTCCTGTCGGCGCTGCTGGTGTACGAGACCCGCAGCGCATGGGGCTTGTTGCCGCTGCTGTGGCTGCCCTGGTCGGCACTGAAGGCGCATCGCCAGGTAAGCCGCATCGGCTACAACATCGACGCGCAGCGTGTGGCCATCCGCGGCGGCTGGTGGAATCGCTGGTGGCGGGTGGCCGAGCTGGACAAGCTGCAGGCATTGCGGCTGGACCGTTCCCCGTTGGACCGGCGTTTTGGTACCGCGACGCTGACGCTGGATACCGCTGGCGCGGGCGGAGCCCCGGCGTTGCAGCTGCGTTTCCTGGAGGAAGCGCAGGCGCGCACGTTGATGGCGCAGCTGGAACGGGAGATGGTGCGACGCAAGCTGCGCTGGTGAGGCTCCCCCTCTCCCGCCCCTTCGGGGCACCCTCTCCCGCAAGGGGAGAGGGAGAGGCCACTGCGAGTTGAGGCAATGCCTGCAATTGCAGCCGTATCCCCTCGCCCCTTGCGGGAGAGGGTACCCCGAAGGGGCGGGAGAGGGGAAAGTTCCGTAGCCGGGTAAGCGCAGCGCACCCGGGAGGCACGCCAAAGTCTCGCAACGGAAAACCTGCTTCTCCAGAACCCGCATCAGGCGTCAAGCCGAGTTACCGAATTGAGCGCTCTTCCCGGGTGCGCTGCGCTTACCCTGGCTACAACCATGTCGTCACACCCCGACTTCGCCCTCGGCATCGTGGCAAAGCGAAGTTGCTGGTTCTCAAACCCGCGCAGGGCCCCAGTAACCAATACGCTTGCGCAGCTTGATCTTGCGCCACCAGTTGCGCGGCTTGGGCTTGCGGTTGCGCCCGCCCTTGGCGATGAAGTCGTCGATGGCCTGCAGGATGCGCTCGCTGGACTGGCCATCGCGGTAAGGGTGCAGCTGATCGGCAAACTGGCGCACCGCGGCCATCAACTCCGGCGGCCGCGACAAGGCGGTGCGAATCGCAGGTTCAAATTGTGCCGGGTCATCAATGTCCAGCAACTGCGGGCCCGGGCGACGGTTCTTGAACGTGACCACTGGCTTGTAGGTCAGCAGGAATTCGTTGAGTGCCGAGGAGGTGTCCGAGCACATCATGTCCACCTGCGGGAACAGGTCCAGGATGTTGTCGTCATCGGCAAAACGCAGGTAGGGGCCTTCCAGCGCGCGGTACTTGGCGGTGATTTCCGGGTCCATCTTCGGATGGAAAGTAACGATCCAGCGCCATTCACCCGTCTGCGACAGCCGCTTGATCTCGTCGTACAGGATGCCCGCGGCGCTCCAGGACGGCGAGAACGTCGAGTGGTACAGGATCACCGGCGGCTCGCGCACGGGATCGGGCTCGTCCTTGAGTTGGCTCATGAACGGGTCGATCTTCGGGAAGCCGGTTTCCACCACCGAAAAATGTCCGGCCTTTTGTGCCAGCTCCGAGAACGCAGCGGTATCGCGCGGGCCGGTGGTGCAGTACAGGTCGAAGAAGCCGCGGATATAGATATGGCGCGGCTTGCCGGCGTCAAAGCCGTGGAAGGTTTCGACCTTCACCCCGGGGAAGAAGTGCGGCACCGCGTTGGACGAGGTGATCACCGCACAGGGGTTCCATGCACGCACCTGCTCTACCGTCAGCAAGGTCTCATCGGCGGTCAGGTCACTGGCGCCGGGGCCATCGAAGAACCATGCCGCCTCATCACCACGCGCGCGGATCGCCGCCTGCAGCGGGCGGAGGATGGCCAGCGCGTAGCGCTCGGAGCCGTACAGCAGATAGTGACGTGGCACGGAGAGGGGCTCCTGGATATCGCGGGATGCGGCGATTATCGCATCGCCAGTGGAAGCCGTCGCTGCTAGGCTTTGGCCCGTTCCCCCATGCCAGCCCCCGCATGCCCAGCCCAAGCACCACCCTGCCCGCCCAGCGCCCGCGCCTGTCGGCCTGCATCATCGCCTTCAACGAAGCCGACCGCATTGGCGACTGCCTGGCCTCGCTGGCGTTCTGCGACGAGATCGTGGTGGTGGACTCCTTCTCCAGCGACGCCACCGTCGCCGTGGCCGAAGCCGCGGGTGCGCGCGTGGTGCAGCGTGCGTTCACCGGCTTCCGCAGCCAGAAGGCGTTCTGCGTGGAGCAGGCCAGCCACGACTGGGTGCTGTGCCTGGACGCCGATGAGCGGGTCAACCTGGAACTGCGCGCCGCCATCGAGGCCGAACGTGATGCCGGCTTCAACCGCGCCGTCGGCTACCGCTTCGCGCGCTGCTCGGAGTACTTCGGCCGCTTCCTGCGCCATGGCACCGCCTATCCGGACCGGGTGCTGCGCCTGTTCGACCGCCGCCGTGGTGGCTGGCGCGGCGATCGCGAGATCCACGAAGCGGTCACCCTGGATGGCCCGGCCGCGCTGCTCAAGGGCGACCTGCTGCACCACCCCTACCGCAGCTTCCTGCAACTGCTGGACAAGAAGCAGAAGTACGCACGGATGATGGCCGAACATGAGTTTGGCAAGGGCAAGCGCGCCAGCCTGGGCAAGCTGATCATCGCCCCGAGCTGGCGCTTCATCCGCAGCTATGTGGTGAAGCGCGGCTTCCTGGATGGCTGGCCGGGGCTGATCGAGGCCTTCGTCAGCGCCAACTACGTAAGACAGAAGACCATCATGCTGTGGTTGTTGCAGAACGGGCAGCCGCTGGTGACCCCACCGGCCGATGGCGGCACCCACGAATAGCGTGGCTGTGGGGCCTTCGGGCACTTGCTGAACCCCGGCCCGCATACCTCCTGAACATGGTTTGCGGTTCGTTGAAGATGCAGGTGCCCATCGCTAGAATTGTAAGTTCTGCCGACTGAGAATCAGACTGGTTGCCCGGTGGCCGTCCCGCTGTCACTGCCACTTTCCCCCGCGGCGTCCCCACGCCCAACCGGTGTGATCCCCTACGTGAATCATTTGTCTGCGGTCCGACCCCCTTCCCTGCTACAGGCGTTCCGTACACGGCTGCTGACGGTCGGGCAGTGGTGCGCGGTGCTCAGCGTGTTTGCCGCGCCCATCAACAAGCCGGCCACCAACATCCTGCTGGGCCTGAGCCTGCTGTGTTCGCTGGCCGGTGCCGAACTGCTGCCGCGCTGGCGCGCCGCCCTGCGCGAACCGGTGGTGATCGGCTTCCTGGTCTGGTTCGGGGTGCTGTTCGCCAGCGCGCTGCATGCATGGATCAGCCGTGGCGACCCGGCCTTTCGCGACGCTGCCATGTGGGGCTGCATCTACCCGGCGCTGATCGCCAGCTTGCTGCGCGATTCGCGCTGGCGCTGGCGCGCACTGGCTGCCTTCGCCGTTGCCGCCGGCCTGGTGGTGGTCATCTCCTACCTGATGCAGTTCGGGCTGGTGCCGCAGCGAGCGATTGCCGAGGTCCATTCCTCGATGCGCAACACGGTATTCAAGGAGTACACCCAGCAGGGGCTGGCCAGCCTGATCCTGATGTCGATGCTGGTCGCCGTGGGCCTGAACAGCACTGACCGGCGTTGGCGGATTGCCGCCCTGGCCGGTGCCGCCCTGGTGCTGTTAAATGTGGTCGTGCTGATCCAAAGCCGCACCACCTACATCGTGCTGCTGCCCTTGCTGGGATATTGGATCTACCGCCTGGTCGCACACCGTTTCAATGGTTGGCGCACGCTGTTGATCAGCGGCGGCCTGGTCATCCTCATCATCGGCACGCTATGGTCGACTCCCAGCATCCGCGAACGCATGCTGAGTTCGGTCACCGAAGAGGTGGATGGTTACCTCATCGCCCGTGAGGCCACCTCCAGCGGCATCCGCCTGTGGTTGTGGCAGCAGACCCTGCCGATCATCGCCGACGCACCGGTGCTCGGGCACGGCCTGAACCAATGGGAGCCGCTCTATCTGGAGCAGATGCGCGACATCCCCGGCTCGGCACCATTCATCACCGGCCACCCGCACCAGGAGGCACTGCTCATCCTCGCCGAGGAGGGCGCCGCAGGCCTGCTGATCTTCGCCGTGCTGTTGTGCTGTTTTGCCGGCCACGTGAACAAGCTGCGCGACCCACAAAAGGGTATCTTCGCCAGCATCCTCATCATCTATGTCGCGGCAGGCCTGGCCAATGGGTTATGGAGCAACTTCACCCATCGCCACGTCTTCGTCCTGCTGATGGCATGCGTCCCGCTGGGCAGCTTCCCCTGGCAAGGTATCGGCAGAGAGCGCGACCCCACCTCATGAAGCCCAGCCCGTCGTTTGATGAGGTGACCATCGTCTGCGTCACCTACAACAGTTCGACTCTTGCGGAGGCAATGGGCGCAACCCTGGCCGCGTTCCCGCATGTCGTCATCATCGACAACGGCAGCAGCGACGATACCGTGGCGCGCATCACCCGGCATATCCCGCACGCACGCCTGATCAGCCGTAGCGCCAACGCCGGCTATGGCAGCGCCAACAACCAGGCGATGGCAACGGTGCAGACCCCTTTTGCATTGTTGCTGAATCCTGATTGCGTCATCGCCCCGCAGGACCTGCAGTGCCTGCTGGACTGCATGCAGGCGCACCCGCAGGCTGGCGTGGTCGGTCCGCAGAACTGGCGCAGCGAGACGGTCCCGCAGATCTCGCATCGCGAGGCGTTCTTCAAGCCTGATGTCGACAGCACATGTACCGTGCCGGACAAGGTCATCAGCGCCGACTGGATCCACGGCTGTTGCCAGCTGTTGCGAACCCGCGCATTCCGCGACATCGGCGGATTTGATGAGGTGTTTTTCCTGTACTACGAGGACGATGACCTCTGCCTGCGCCTGGCCCAGGCCGGCTACCAATGCCTGCTGCAGCCTGCCGCACGCGCTTTCCACAAGGGCGGTGCGTCTTCCACCCCCAGCCTGCGCACCGATTTCATCAAACGCTTCCACTATGCACGCTCGCGCCAGATCGCGATCCGCCGCTATGTCGGCGACGCCGCCGGCCGCATGCACCTGGCCAAGCTGATGGTCGCAGCAGTCCCGGCCGTGGTGGTCTACAGCCTGTTGCTGCGCCGCCGTGACGCGGTCAAATGGGCGGCCTGGGGCTCGGCGGCATTTTCCGCGGCGCTGGGCCTGGACCTGATGCCGGGGCGGGGCAGCCCTGTCAGCCCCGCCAGCGGCACCTGACAAACGCTTTCATGCGTTCCTCTCCGCCGCTGGATGCGGACCATGGCAGAATGACCTTGCCGGCGAGGGGCTGAACACAGCACCGGCATCCCTCCACATGCAGAGAGCCTTTCATGGAACGCGTCCTGGTCACAGGTGGTGCGGGATTTCTTGGCTCTCATTTATGCGACAGGCTGATCCAGCAAGGCCATGACGTCCTGTGCGTGGACAATTACTTCACCGGCAGCAAGCGCAACGTCGCCCATCTGCTGGGCAATCCCGACTTCGAGCTGCTGCGCCACGACGTCACCTTCCCGCTGTATGTCGAGGTGCAGCGCATCTTCAACCTGGCCTGTCCGGCGTCGCCGGTGCACTACCAGCATGATCCGGTGCAGACCACCAAGACCTCGGTGCATGGCGCGATCAACATGCTGGGCCTGGCCAAACGCCTGGATGCGCGCATCCTGCAAGCCTCCACCAGCGAGGTCTACGGCGACCCGGAGGTGCATCCGCAGCAGGAAGCCTATTGGGGCCGGGTCAATCCGATCGGCGTGCGCAGCTGCTATGACGAGGGCAAGCGCTGTGCCGAAACGCTGTTCTTCGACTACCACCGCCAGCACGCACTGGACATCAAGGTCGTGCGCATCTTCAACACCTACGGCCCACGCATGCATCCCAACGATGGCCGCGTGGTGAGCAACTTCATCGTGCAGGCACTGCGCGGCGAGGACATCACCCTGTTCGGCGACGGCACCCAGACCCGCAGCTTCTGCTATGTGGATGACCTGATCGAGGCGATGCTGCGGATGATGGATACCGAGCGCGGCTTCACCGGTCCAATCAACATCGGCAATCCCGGCGAGTTCAGCATGCTGGAACTGGCCGAGACGGTGGTGCGCCTGGTCGGCAGCCGTTCGCGCCTGGTGTATCGGCCACTGCCCTCGGATGATCCGCGCCAGCGCCAGCCCGACATCGCGCTGGCCCGTGAAAAGCTGGATTGGCAACCCAGGGTCGCACTGGAAGACGGCCTGAAGGAAACCATCGCCTACTTCCGCAAACTGCTGGCCGGAGACAACGCATGACCACCTTCGCCGTCGTCATCACCAACTACAACTACGCCGCCTTCGTCTGCGAGGCGATAGACAGCGCCTTGGCACAGAGCCGTGCTGCAACACAGATCCTGGTGGTGGATGATGGTTCCCGCGATGGCTCGCCGGCGTTGCTGCGCCAGCGCTATGGCGACGATGCGCGGGTCACCTTGCTGTTCGGCGAGAACGAAGGACAGCTGGCCGCATTCCAGCGCGGCGTGGCCGCCGCCACGGCCGACGTGATCTGTTTCCTCGATGCCGATGATCGCTGGAAGCCTGGCTACCTGGAGAAGATCGGTGCGCTCTACGATGTCCGTCGCGACATCGACTTCGTCTTCAGCGACCTGCAGACCTTCGGTGTCGATACGCTGGACATCCGCTATGAGCACAGCACCACGCCCATCGATCTGGGCTATACCGCGATAAGCACCTACTTCCTGGTGCCCTGGTATGGCGCACCGACCTCGGCACTATCGCTGCGCCGCGGCTGGGCCGAGAACGTACTGGACCTGCCGCACAGCTTCCGTCGCCAATGGAAACTGTGCGCCGATGCCTGTGTGGTGCACGGCGCCAGCATCCTGGGGGCGCGCAAGTACTACCTGCCCACCGCCTGCGTGGAGTACCGCACCCATGGCAACAACGGCTGGTGGGCCAGCCGCCGCGAACCCATCAGCCTGTACCGCGACGGCTTGCGCAACTACGGAATCGTCCGCGTATACGCGGCGCGCAGCGGATTGGACCCAGGGTGCTGCAGCCTGGCCAAACGCGAGTACCGCACCAAACCACAACCAAGCCGCAAGGAACGGCAACGCTACGCCAACATCGCACTGCGCGGGGATGCACCATGGTGGAAGCGCTACGAACGGGCGATCAGCATCCTGCTCGGACGTGCCGCCCGGCGCCGCTGAGCGGCGCCCAAAGCCGCGCCCGGTCGATCAGCCATTGCTCGCACGTGCACGCCAACGCAGCCGCGATGCGAGGTTATAGGCAAACCAGCGCACGCTCAGGCCGGCGCGGTAGGCTTCGCGGCTCAACCATCCGGAGAAACTGACACCCGGCTTGGCCTTGCGCCCGACCTGGATCACGGATGCAAACAGGTCACCGCTACGCACCACGCCGGGCTTGAGCCCCAGGCATTCCACGCCGTGCAGCCAGGCCAGGTCCATGTAGTCGTCGACCGGCAACACCCAGCGATCGGCATGACGAAGCAGCTTTTCCGCCGCCGACGGTGCCAGGTAGTAACCGAAGGTGCACAAGGGACTGCGCCAGTAACGATGCAATACGAAGTCACCGAACTGCACCCAGGGCGAACTGGGCCGGGCCGCCGCATGCAGGCGGAAATAACCTACCGAGTCCGGGAGTGACGGCAGGTCACGCAGGACGTCGACGAAACGCGGATCAATGACGATATCGTCTTCCAGCACGATCATCGGCCGGCCGCTGTCCACGCACTGTTGCCACAACAGATAGTGGCTGGCCCAGCAGCCGATCTCGCCGGGACGGAACGGGCGACCCTTGCAGGCCAGCCGACGCTTCTCGTCCACTTTCGCAAACAGCGGGTGCGGCTCACTGCCATTGACGGCATCCCGTACCGTCACCTCGAGGCCCAGCGCCGCCGCCTGCTGCAGGATCGAGGCACGACGATCGACCGATGCCGGCAGGTTGATGACATACAAGGGGATATCAGCGGACGGCCGGGTCATTGCGCGAAGCGATCCTGGAGAAGAATCAACACAGGCTCCCGACGCTTCAGGAGCCATCCTGAGCACAGCTGCGAGCCATGATAGTACCTGATCAGCAAGCGTCCATCCCTCGTTCATACCTGCCCGCCAGCGCAGTGCGACGGGGCTTTCCTTTCATCGGCAGCGGCGCCGCGGGCTTGATCGGATTTCGACGAAATCCAGGTTCTGCCGTCTAGTCCGCTTTCAACAAACGCGCATAGAAGAAGCCGTCACCACCCTGCTCGCCCGGCAGCCGCTGACGGCTGCCGGCAACGTCGTGCCCGAAGGCATCAGGCAAGGCCTGCACCCGTGCATCAGGGGTACGGGCGAGGAACTCGGCCACCTGCTGGCCGTTCTCCTGGCGCAGGATCGAGCAGGTCGAATAGAGCAGCACGCCACCCGGGCGCAGCACCGTCCAGAGTGCGTCCAGCAGCCGCGCCTGCAATGCAGCCAGCGCACTGATGTCCTCGGCGCGACGATGCAGCAGCACATCGGGTTGGCGACGGATGATGCCAGTGGCCGAACAGGGCGCATCCAGCAATACCGCATCGAATGCCACGCCATCCCACCAGGCGGCGGTATCGACGGCATCCACCGCCAGTACCTGCGCCTGCGCACCGACGCCGGTACGGGCGAAGGTTTCGCGGATGCGCTGCAGGCGTCGTGCATCCACATCCAGCGCCAGCAACCGCAACGAGGGATCGCGTTCAAGCAGATGCGCGGACTTGCCGCCCGGCGCGGCGCAGGCATCGAGCACACGCGCCGCGGACGGCGCCTGCAAGGCATCGGCCACCTGTTGCGCGGACAGATCCTGCACCGATACCGCCCCCTGTGCGAAACCCGGCAGACTTGCCACCGGCACGGCAACCGGCAGGCGCACCGCGTCGGCGGACAAGGGCTCGGCCACGGCGTCGATGCCGGCCTCGGCCAACAGCACCAGATAGGCATCGCGCGCATATTGCTGCCGATTCACCCGCAGCCACATCGGTGCCGGCTGCAGGCTTTGCGTGATGATTTCAGACGCCTGCTGCGGCCAGTCACGACGCACCTGTGCCAACAACCATGCCGGCCACGCATCCTCGGCGCGTGCCTCGGCAAAGCCTTCGCGCTGCGCGCGGCGCAGCAGCGCGTTGACCATGCCGGCCTGCCGCTCACGGCCCAGCGCGCGCGCCGCGTCCACCGTCGCCGACAGCGCGGCGTGGGCGGGCAGCTGCAGAACATCCAACTGTGCGAAGCCCGCCATCAGCAATGCGCGCAGATCGCTGTCGCGTGCGCCCAGCGGCTTCTGCAACCACTGCCGCAGCGCCTGATCGTAGACCGCGCGCCGACGCAACACGGCAAAACAGATGGCTTCCAGCAGTGCCCGGTCACGACCATCGTCGAGCCTGGGCAGGGCCGCACCGAGTTCGGCTTTCAACGAGCGGCCTTTGCCGATGACGGCCGCCAGCACCTTGGCCGCCAGCGCGCGGGTCTGCACGCCGGGCTGTGCCGCCGCGGATTTTCCCCACGGCGAAGAACTCACCACCGTCATCGCCTCAGCCCTCGACCCGCAGATCGCGGCGCGCGTTGAGGTAGTCCGCCGCGGTGATCGCCTTGCCGCCTTCGCGCTGCACCACACGCAGGCGCAACGCGCCCTGCCCGCAGGCGATGTCGATACCCTCGCGCGTGGCGCCGATCACCGTGCCCGGGGCCTGGCCATGATTGTCGTCAATGGCGACCGCGCCGTGGATGCGTACCCGCTCGCCGGCCAGCATGGCCTCGGCCACCGGCCAAGGATTGAAGGCGCGCACGCGGCGCGCCAGCGCAGCTGCCGGCTCCGCCCAATCGAGCCTGGCTTCAGCCTTGTCCAGCTTGTGCGCATAGGTGACGCCCGCTTCCGGTTGGCGCTGCGGCACCGGCTTGAGGCCAGCACGCAACAGCCCAAGACCGTCGGACAGCACCTGCGCGCCCAACTGTGCCAGGCGGTCATGCAACTGGCCACCGGTATCGGTGTCGCTGATCGGGGTGTGCTGGCGCAACAACACCGGGCCGGTATCCAGCCCTGCTTCCATCTGCATCAGGCAGACGCCAGTCTCGGCGTCGCCGGCCTCGATCGCGCGCTGGATGGGCGCCGCACCGCGCCAACGCGGCAACAGCGAGGCATGTACGTTCCAGCAACCATGGGTCGGAATGGCCAGCACCGCCTTGGGCAGGATCAGGCCGTAGGCCACCACGATCATCAGGTCCGGCTGCAGGTCACGCAGCTGCTGCTGGGCTTCGGCGGTCTTCAGGCTCTCTGGCTGGAACACCGGGATGCCGCGCGCGATGGCGTCCAGCTTCACCGGCGAGGGCATCAGCCCGCGACCACGCCCAGCCGGGCGATCCGGTTGGGTGTAGACCGCTACCACTTCATGCTGGCGCGCAGCGGCAGCCAACGAGGCAACGGCGAATTCCGGCGTACCGGCGAAGATGATTTTCATTGGGAGGGGATTCGCTATTCGGGATCCGGGATTGGCAAGAACAACGCAGCGGCAGCTGCCAACAATCGCGAATCAAAAAAGGAGCGTGCGGGTCAAGGAGATAGAACAGAGCGCCAGGACATCCGGGAGGCGCGGCACAACCTGCTCTTGCCAATCCCCAATCCCGACGCCCCGATCCCACCCTTGAATCAGGCTACGTGCTTGCGCGACTTGGCCAGCTTCTTGCGCACCATTTCGCGCTTGAGCGGCGACAGGTAGTCGATGAACAGCTTGCCGTCCAGGTGATCCATCTCGTGCTGGATGCAGGTGGCCAACAGCTCATCGGCGGCCAGCTCCTGCGGCTTGCCCTCACGGTCGAGGAAGCGCACCACGATGGAATCGGCACGGGTGACATCGGCATAGATGCCCGGTACCGACAGGCAGCCTTCCTGATAGACGCGGCCGCCTTCGCTGGCGCTGACGATTTGCGGATTGATGAATACCTGCGGCTCGTTGTGCTCTTCGCTGACGTCGATGACCATGAAGCGCTTATGGACGTCCACCTGGCTGGCGGCCAGGCCGATGCCGGGAGCGTCGTACATGGTCTGCAGCATGTCGTCGATCAACTGCTGGAAGGCCGGCGTGGTCACTTCGGCAGCCTCGACAAGGGCCGCCTTGGTGCGCAGGCGCGGGTCTGGGAACTCAAGAATGGGCAGGAGGGCCATGGCGATACCAATCTGGGATGCCGCTTATTTCGGCAAGATGTCCCAATTCTACCGCTTGCGCTTGCCCGGCGCGCCCGTTTCTGCAATATAGTGCGACAACCTGTTGGGGAATCAGGCAGATCGCAACCATGTTGAAACAATTACGTACGGTCGCCGCCGTGGCGATGCTGACCGTCACGACCTATGCCGTGGCCGTCGAAATGAACGGCACCCACCCTGACACCTACGTGGTGCGCAAGGGCGATACTTTGTGGGACATATCGGCACGTTTCCTGAAGAAGCCGTGGCTTTGGCCGGAAATCTGGCAGGCCAACCCGCAGGTCAAGAATCCGCACCTGATCTATCCGGGCGACGTTCTGAGCCTGGCCTATCTGGACCGCGTGACGGCCCAGCCCGGCCCGCGCCAGGAAGCCCCGATCACCGGCGTACCGCTGTCGGACGTTGAGCCTTTCCTTAAGAACCTGAACGTCGTCGACAGCTTCGAAGACCTGCCCTATGTGGTCGGCCTGGAAGACAACCGCCTGCGCGCCAGCGCCGGACAGAAGGCCTATGTCATGGGCCTGGACGGTGCACAGGCCGGCCAGCGCTACATGGTGGTGCGTCCGACCGTGCGCTTTGCCCAACCCAAGCCGACCGAGGACCTGGACAACCGCGGCAAGGTCACCCCGGGCAGCGGCAACCTCTGGGGCAGCTTCATTGCCACCAATGACCGCAACGAGGTGCTCGGCTACGAGCTGGCCCAGGTCAATGTCGGCACCCTGACCCAGGTCGCCAGCGGCGATGTGCAGGCCTCCACCCTGCAGTTGGAAGCCAGCGGCAGCGAAGTGCGCCGGGGCGACCGCCTGATGCCGGTACAGATCAACCCGTATGACCTGCAGTTCATCCCGCATGCCCCGGCCACCGCCCCGGCACCGGGCCAGCTGCGCGTGCTTGCCGTGACCGACACCTTCACCAGCGGCGGCCCGCGCGATGTCATCGCCATCTCCGGTGGCGCACGCGAGGGCATCAACAACGGCACGGTGTTCTCGATCTGGCGCAGCGGCAGCCACGTTGCCCACCGCATGCAGTACCCGGGCTCTTCGCGTGCCGACGACGCACTGAAGGGTGGCGCAGGCCGGGTTGCCCTGCCGGACGAGTATGCGGCCCATGCGATGGTGTTCCGCACCTTCGACAAGGTCAGCTACGCACTCATCATGGAAGGCACCAAGCCGGCGCGCCTTGGCTACGAGCTGAAGCACCCGGACGCGCAGTAAGCGCTAGCCTTACGCTTCAAGACAACGGCGCCCGAGGGCGCCGTTGTTGTTTGCAGCGGCAGGCTGGGGCATGCCTCGAACAATCATCACCGCTCCCCCCGCCCCGCCCTGTTGCCCCGACCTGTTGACCCTGGCCCTGGCCGGCGGCCCCCTGTCCGCGTTGCGCAGACTGCTCGACCAGCACGGCACCGGCAGCGCCGCGATGGCCGCCGGCAAGGAAGGCTGGCAGGCGGCGGGCTGCACACCGGCCCAGTGCCAAGCCCTGGCAAAGCCCGCTGCCGACGACTGGGCGCGCGCCAACGCGTGGCTGGCCGACGATGCACACCACCTGATCGGCTGGGGTGACCCGGATTACCCATCCCTGCTGCGCGACAGCCCCAATCCGCCACTGGCATTGTTCCTGGCCGGCAACCCCACGAGTCTCTGGCAACCGGCGATCGCCATCGTCGGCAGCCGCATGCCCAGCGCCGGCGGTCGCGACATCGCCCGCGACTTCGCCTCCGCCCTGGCGGGGCACGGCCTCACCATTGCCAGCGGCCTGGCCGCCGGCATCGACGCCGCCGCGCACCGGGCAGCACTTGCCTGCAACGGCAGTACCTATGCGGTGATCGGCACCGGCCCTGACCTGGCTTACCCCCGCCATCACCGCCAATTGCAGGCGCAGATCGCCGCCGCAGGTGCCGTCATCAGCGAATACCCGCCCGGCACACCGCCGCGCAGCGGCCAGTTCCCTGCGCGCAACCGGCTGTTGGCGGCACTGGCACTGGGCACCGTGGTGATCGAGGCCGCTGAACGCTCCGGCGCGCTGATCACCGCCCGCCTGGCCAGCGAAGCCGGGCGCGAGATCTTTGCCGTGCCCGGCTCCATCCATAACCCGATGGCGCGCGGCTGCCATCGGCTGATACGCGAAGGTGCAACCTTGGTGACACACATCGACGACATTCTTGAAGGCGTGGCCAATCTGGCCGGCGAACTGGCCTGCGCCTTGCAAACCCGGCTTCAGACCCCCATCTCCCCTGTACCGTCCGGCCAGCACCCGGCCGTCACGCCACCGGACCCAGACTACCAGCGATTGTGGGATGCCTTGGGTTATGACCCAACCGGTATGGATTTACTGATCGAGCGCACTGGATTGACGGCCGCCAGCCTGTCCTCCATGCTGCTGCTCATGGAATTGGAAGGGAGGGTGTCGTCGGCGCACGGCCGTTACACCCGCACCTGAAGGTTTCTTCACCTCCACAGCGCCGATGGCGCAGGCCGAGGGGCAATGAAAGAGAGCATCCTGGACGTCCTGCTGTACCTGTTTGAACACTATTTCAGCGAAGATGCTGATCTCATCCGAGACCGCGACTCGCTACAGAACGGCCTGATCCAGGCCGGTTTCAGTCCCGCCGAAATCAACAAGGCCTTCGACTGGCTCGATGCCTTGGCAGAACAACGCCCCGCGGTGGCACAGCCACGCGTTGACGGGCCGGTGCGCGTATTCCATGGCCCGGAGCTGGACAAGCTTGATGTGGAAAGCCGCGGCTTCCTGCTGTTTCTTGAACAGCAGCGCATCCTTGACGCCGACCAGCGCGAACTGGTGCTGGATCGCGCCATGGCCCTGGACCAGGACGAACTGGATCTGGACGACCTGAAGTGGGTGGTGCTGATGGTGCTGTTCAACCAGCCCGGCGCGGAAGCCGCCTATGCATGGATGGAAACCCAGATGTTCGTCGACGAACCCGAACCCCTGCACTAAGCCCGGCAACGGCGTGCAGGGATGCATAAGGACAACACCTACGTGAGCCAGTGGTTCTACGCCGAGGGCAACCGCGAACGCCGCGGCCCGATCAGCGACGAGGATATCGTCGCGCTGTTCCATTCCCGTCGCATCGACGAGGACACCTTGGTCTGGCGCGAGGGCGCCAGCGACTGGCAGCCGCTGCGCGGTTTCGCCAGCGAGCTTGGGCTCACACTGGAACGGACTGCCCCGGCAAGCCCGCAGCCGGTTCCGCCAGCATTGCCGCAGGGCCCGCACGCAATCCACAGCGCCACCTCGGCGGCGCCGCGGCCGGGAATGTCCGGTTGCGCGATTGCCGGCATCATCGCGGCGGTGGTCGGGGTCATCCTGCTGGCCGTTGCCGGCATTCTCGCGGCCATTGCCGTGCCGGCTTACCAGGAGTATCTGCTGCGCTCCAAGACCACCATGGTGCAGGGCCAGCTGCTCGACCTGAAACAACAGGTGGTCGCGTTCGTGGCCGCCAACGAGCGCTGCCCGATCAACGACGACGAAGGCTTCGGCAGCCCGGAAAGCTATGCCGACGGCGACATCGCCCAGGTCCGTATCGGCCGTCTCGAAGAGGCGCATTGCGGGCTGGAAGCACGCCTGCACGCGCCCAAGCAGGCCCAGCTTGACGGCAGAAGCATCTGGCTCGACTACGATACGCAGACCGGCACGTGGCAATGCAGCTCCGATGTCGAAGACCGATACCTGCCAAGCAACTGTCGCGGTTGATTGGCAACGGCTACAACTTTCATGGGGAAAATGATGAGTCAGTGGTACTACGCTGATGCCCAGCGCGAGCGGCATGGTCCGATTGAAGCGGACGCCCTCCGCGATAAATTCCGCGCGGGCGAGATCGACCTGGACACCCTGGTATGGCGCGAAGGCATGCCGCAGTGGCAGTCGCTCTCAACGGTGACCGACGAACTGCAGCTGTTGGCGCAGGCCAACACCGGCATCGACCTGCGCAACGACTATGCCGCCATCGAAAGCGGCGAGGCGCTGGTAGCCCCGGTCACTGCGGCCGAAGCCCCGGTGTCGACCGACACCGATGCGCATTCCCCCTATGCCGCGCCCGCCAGCCGTCCGCAGGATGTGGACCCGGCGGCGGTACAGGGCGGGTTGGTGGTGCAGGCAGGCTTCTGGAAGCGTGTCGCCGCCTATTTCATCGACTATGTGATCATGACGATGTTCACCTACATCGTGCTGATCCCGCTGAGCATCCTCGGCGCGATTGTCGGCGGTGTGGCCGGCAGCTCGGACTCCGCCGCCGGCTCCATTGGCATGATCGTGACCATGGGCGTCGGTTACCTGCTGATCTTCGCCGGCAACCTGATGTATCCGGCATGGATGCATTCGTCCAAGTACCAGGCCACGCTGGGCAAGATGGCCGTGGGCATCAAGGTAGTGCGCAGCAACGGTGAGCGCCTGACCCTCGGTCGCGCGGTGGGCCGCTTCTTCGCCTACCTCCTGAGCAGCATCACCTTGTGCATCGGTTTTGTGATGGCCGCCTT
>Ga0308158_10001616_pt1 | contig 23520 bp, 16 predicted proteins | sample PhyBR2_FD_201038 | JGI IMG/M metagenome (GOLD analysis project Ga0308158, IMG submission 201038) | Phyllosphere microbial communities from UC Gill Tract Community Farm, Albany, California, United States - DLSLB.R2 | ecosystem: Host-associated > Plants > Phyllosphere > Unclassified | place: USA...
AGGCGAGGAAGAAGGCCGACTGGACCAGCATCGCGGTCGCATGGTCGAGCGTGAACAGCTCCTTCATCTTCGGGATGATGATGTCGTTCAGCGAGGTGATGCCGCCAAAGATGAAGAACAGGGCGAACACGAACACGCGCAGGTCGGGCGCGTCGTAGCTGTGACTGGCATCTCCCCCGGCTGTTGCGGTGGATCTGGGATCGACGTGCAATTGGATTCCGCCCCTCATTATATTGTCGGGGGCGGCATAAGCCGGGGCGGCCACGCGTGACAATGCCGACCGCGCGCTTGGCCTTTCGTGTGAGCGATAACACCGGGGAATGCGAAGCTAAAAGTCTTCAGATAGGATAGACAGGATTGGCTGGATCGGTGAACGGAACCAAGTCGGGTACGGTCTATCGGCGTAAAGACGCAGAGCCGACCAGCCGACCAGCCGTGCTGATTGTTGGATGTGCCAAAGCCCCAAATCAACTGACAATCGTAAGCCGGTTTCAGTGGTGTCAGTGCCATCTCAAACCGCCTGTGTTGCGCGGCTGCCGAAGAAAGGCCTCCCGCCGATCGCAATTGTCAGTCGAAGCCGCCGGTCCACACACGACGACCGTTCAGTCACATCGCATTGCTGCGGCGACACCTACCGTAGTCCTCGTCAGCCGGATCCGAACAGCGGGAAACGGTCTTGACGGGCGGGTTTGACACTGCGTCCTGCCCCTAACCATTCGGCCGCCTCGTGATTGACTCCGATCATGCAAACCGTGCTATTCATTAAGAAAATTGCGTTTGCCATTTGAAGATGATTGCGGTATCAGTAACTCGCCTTTCAGGCACCCCCTTCTAAATCACTCTACGGGTCGCTTCTGCGACCCTTTTTTTTGGGTTCACAAGATAAGGCTGATGCGCCGCTTTTCGTTTTCCCGAGTCCAAACCGATACGGTCGACTTCCTATGCACACCGTTCAATCCGGCGCGTCGGTCACCACTTCGGCAGCTCGTCCTTGGTGACGTAGCGGTCCGACCGGTAGTATTCGCGTAACGAGGCGGGCGCGTTCTGCCGGGGGTCCTGCAGCCAACGCGTGTGCCACGTCATGAACCACGCCCAGTCCGCCTCGGGACCCAACGTGGCGGGATCTGGGATCGGCCCGTTCTCGTGCAGGCAGATCGGGACGGTATCCCCAACGATTCGCTTCACCTGCGCGAACAGCCCGGCCTGATTGCCGTGGTCGTCGACGTAGATGTCGGCCCCCGCGACATCGACGCAGTCACGGCCAGGATAGTATGCGGGGTCGATGTTCTGCCCTGCCCAGCCGAGCACCCAGATCAGATTGTGCAGTCTGCGGTCCACGACGAAGAAATCGTACATGGTCCGCCACAGCGCCTTGAACGCTTGCGGTCCGTGCTTTCCCCACCAGAACCAGTCGCCGCCGAACTCGTGGAACGGCCGCCACAACACGGGTATCCTACGATCACGGAGGACCGTGAGCAGATCGGCTACGTGCGCCATCTGCGCCATCATGGCGACGTTCTGCGGGGTGCCGGCGACCAGCGCATGTGCGACGTCGAAGTCCTTCTTGGAATTCTCGTACCCGGTGCCGATATCCGGTGCACCCCAGTGCCAGCAGAGACTGACGATCCCGCCCGAACGATGCCACGCCGTTGCGCGTTCGTTCACCGCGACCTGATCCTTCGGTTCGATGTAGTCGAGACCCAGCAACGCCGGCTGACGGCCGGTGACCGTCTTGATGTAGTCCAGTTCGACGCGCGCGCCGGCGGGGGTGAAGTTCTGCTCCTGTTGCCCGGTGAGCGTCTTCGTGCCGTAGATCGACCAGATGTACCGATACAACGCCCCGGCTTCCGCCGACGCGCGCGGGTCGCTGAGCGCACGCGCCGGCACCGCCGCCCCGACTGTCTTCCCGATGGCCGTGTACGGCATCAGTGCGAATGCCGTAGCACTCGCCACCACTTCACGTCTGTTCACGTGCATCGATTTTCCATTCTAAAGTCAGCGGACGCCGCAGCTTACCGGGCCCGGCGGTGCGCTGGCGATGCGGATGCTCGAGACGTCGATGCCAAGCACGCCCGTCGTCGCCAGCGTCACGGGCTTGCTCACCTGCGCCATCTCCACCCCGCCCTCGGCAAAGCAGCGGAGCGGGACCGCGATCTGCCGCCAGTCGCTGCCAGGCACCTTCATCGCGCCGGTGATCGGGACCGTGCCGGTCTTGCCCCCCGTCATCCCCAGCGTCACCTCGCCGGTCGGTGCGGTCGTCACGCGGTAGTCCATGAGCAGACTCAGCTGACCGTTCGATTCGCGGGTGACGTCGATCGACTTGGCTTCCTCGATCGATGCGCTTCCCGCACCGGCGAAGGTGAACCGCAACGAATCCTCCTGCGCCACCCGGTCGACCCGAATCTGCCGAACCGCACCCGCCACGTCGAGCCGCCCGCCGGCGACGACGCGGCCACGCACGAACAGCGCGTTCTGATCGGACGCCACGCCCTTCGGCCGTGTCTCGTCCAGTTCGCCGATCGTCCTTGGCGCGGCATATGTAAGGCCGTACCCGATCGGAAACAGCGGATCGTAGCCGGCGTCGCGTCGGTTCAAGACGTACTGATCGAGGCGCTTGGGCCAGGAGAAGCTGAGCGTGCCTTGGAAATCATGCGCCGGCTTGCGGTCCTTGCCCGCGATCAGCACGTCCGCCACGCCGCCGCCTTCGGTACCCGGCAGGAACGCCGCGACGAACGCGTCGGCCGCGTTCAGTTCCGGGTTCACCCATAGCGGTCGACCCGACAGGAACACCGCGACGGTCGGCACGCCGGCGGCCTTGAACTTGCGGAGGAGCGCCAGATCGGACTTGTCGTCGGGGCTGTATTCAAGCGTCGGTCTATCGCCCGTGAACTCGGCATAGGGGGCCTCGCCGAAGACCACGACCGCGACGTCGGGCTTCGCCCGATATTGGCCATCGATGGACAGCGTCGCCTTGCCGCCGCCGGCGCGCAAGGTCTGTTCGATGCCGGTGAAGATCGACTCGCCGTTGGGGAAATTAGCGTTGGTCACGCCCGTTCCCTGCCAGGTGATCGACCAGCCGCCCGACTGCCGACCGATATCGTCCGCGCCGCGCCCGGCGACCAGGATGTTCGCCGACGGACTGAGCGGCAAGACGGCATTGTTGTTCTTGAGGAGAACCAATGACTCACGGACCGCCTGGCGTGCCACCGCGCGATGCGCGGGTGCGCCGAGCAGGTCGAACTTGCCCGCCAGCGGTCGCGCCGAGGGCCGTCCGGCCTCGAACGTGCCGGCCAGCACCTTCACCCGCAGGATGCGGCGCACCGCGTCGTCCAGTCGCGCGGCGGGAATCGTGCCGTCCTTCGCTTCGCGCAGGGTATTGGTGTACAACTGCTTCCAGCCCGTTCCCGAGTACATGAACATGTCGAGACCGGCGTTGATCGCCGGCGCACAGTCCTCGTTGGTGCACCCCGGTACCTGGCCGTGTGCATTCCAGTCGCCGATTGTAAATCCGTCAAAGCCCCAGCGATCCTTCAGCACCCCTGTCAGCAGGCTCTTGTTGCCTGTCATCTTAGTACCGTTCCAGCTTGAAAAGCTGGGCATCACGGTTAGCGCTCCGTCGACCAGCCCGCTGCGATAGCCCGCAGCATGGACGTCTCGCAGAACAGCCTCGCTGGCGCGCGTGTCCCCCTGATCGCGACCGCCGGTGCCGCCGTCGCCAAGGAAATGCTTGATCGACGCGATGACGTGGCCGGTCTTCATGAAGTCGTCGCCGACGCTGCCCTGGATGCCCTGGACCATCTGCCCTGCATAGGATTCGACGATCGCCGGATCCTCCGAATAGCTTTCGTAGGTGCGCCCCCAGCGATCGTCCTGCACGACCGCGACCGTCGGCGCGAAGCTCCAGTCGATCCCGGTCGCAACGGTTTCGGCGGCAGTCGCCGCGCCGATCCGGCGGATCAGCGCAGGGTCGCGCATGGCGCCCAGTCCGATGTTGTGCGGGAACAGCGTCGCACCGACGATGTTGTTGGCGCCGTGCACGGCATCGGTTCCCCAGATCACCGGCACGACCGGCCGGCCGTCGGAGCGTTTGACCGACGCGTCGTAGAAGGCGTCGAACAGTTTCAGCCACTCGCCCGCGGGCGCGAACTCGTCGTTGTTCGGCGCGGAGTTCCCGCCGTTCAGGATAGATCCGAGCTTGTAGGTTTCCAGATCCTTCGGCGTGATCGAGGCGATGTCGACCTGCAGCAGCTGACCGACCTTGTCGTTGATCGACATGCGCTTCAGCATCGCATCTACTCGCGCCTCGACACGCAAATCCCGGTGACGCTTCAATGGCAGCACAGGCCAGCTTTCCGGGTGCGCAACGGCCGATAGGGGGGCGGCTTTGGTGGACGACACCTGCGCGTGCCCTGCGGTACCGATGGCGATCGACGCCACGGCCGCTGCCGACATAATCTGCTTGATGCGCATATCTCTCTCCCGTTCGCCTTAGCGCGTTTGCAGTCGGTCTGACGGCCAGTAAGCTCCGCTGTCAACATTCATCTTTCAAATTGCTTTTCTGAGATCCGGCGGTTTACATCCGTCGGCAACGCCTTACCGGCGCGCGGAGGGGATTGCATGAGCAGGCGCAGAACAGTGAAGATCATTGCACCGCGGCTGCTACCCATGATGTTTCTCGCCGCGGGCGCCGTCGTCGCAGGCCGGGGTGCGTTGGCGCAATCGCCGCCGCCGCCGACCGTCGCCTCTCCCGATGGTCGTATCGCGGTGACTCTCGGGACGAATCCGCAGGACCAACCCAGCTATGCGGTCGCCGTCGATGGCCGGTCGGTGATCGCTCCCTCCGCACTCGGTTTCGAGTTCGAACGATATGCGAAGCTAGCTAACGGCCTGCGCGTCGAACGGATCGAGTCCAGCCGGGGGGAGGACCGCTACACGCTTCCGGCTGGCAAGGTTGCAAGGGTGGCACAGGGCTATCGCCAGATCGTCGTGCATTACGTCGAGCGAACCGGTGCGCACCGCCGGCTTGATCTGATTGTCCGTGCCTATGACAGCGGGATCGCGTTTCGATATGCCGTGCCGAAGCAACCGGGACTTTCCACGTTGCGGATCGTCAACGAACTGACGCAGTTCGCCTTCCCGTCCGACTATGCCTGCACTGGGCTGAACCTCGGCGGAGCCGGGACGAGCCACGAGGGCGAATATGATCCGGTCCGCGCGTCCGTGATCCGCCCCCACAACTCATACGAACTGCCGCTGGTCTGCGACACCGGCGGCGACGGCCCTGCGGTCGCGATCGCCGAGGCGGCCGTCGAGAACTGGCCTGCGATGTCCCTCACGGGCACCGAAACGGGCGATCTCGGCGTAGCCGCAAGGCTTACACGGCGGATCGACGATCCCTTGGTGGCTGTCGTGGCCGAGGTCGGCGCCGGTATCATGTCGCCCTGGCGCGTCGCGATGATCGCGGCGAACCCGGGCGCACTGATCGAGAACACGCTGCTGACGAGCCTCAACCCCGCATCGGTGGGGGACTTCAGCTGGGTCAAGCCCGGCAAGACCGCGTGGGACTGGTGGTCGGGCCCTTTGCTGCGAGGCGTTCCTGTGGCCGGGTCGAACGACGCGACCGAGCGCGCCTTCATCGATTTCGCCGGGTCGCAGAAGCTTGCCTACACTATGGTGGATGAGGGCTGGTACGTGAACAGCGGCGGTGGTCCCATCCTGTTCCCCGGCGCCGATCCCACGCGAACCGTTCCGGAGATCGATCTCCCCGGCCTCGTCCGCTACGGCAGGATCCGAGGTGTAGGCCTGATCGTCTGGATGCACTGGGCGCTGCTCGATCGGGACATGGAGCGGATCCTCGGCTTTCTCGAACGGACCGGCGTGAAGGGAATCAAGATCGATTTCATGAACCGCGACGATCAGGAGATGATCGCCTTCTATCACCGCGTCGCGGCGGCAACCGCCCGGCATCACCTTCTGCTCGACCTGCATGGCGCGACGCATCCGTGGGGCATGACGCGAACCTGGCCCAACTTCCTGACGCAGGAAGGCGTTCTCGGCGCGGAATACGGCAAGTGGACGAAGCGGATCACCGCCCGCCACAACATCACGCTCGCCTATACGCGGATGCTGGCCGGCCCGATGGATTACACGCCGGGCGGCTACCGCAACGCCACGCCAGCGACGTTCGCCATCGCCGCTACCGGCCCGCAGACGCAGACGACGCGCGCGGCCGAACTCGCCAAATACGTCGTGTTCGAAAGCCCGCTCCAGTCCGTTGCGGACAGCCCCGACGCCTATCGCGACCAGAAGGGTCTCGATTTCCTGAGCGCGGTACCGGCCAGCTGGGACGAAACGCGATTTCTGCAAGGCACGCTCGGTCGGGACATCGCGGTCGCACGCCGTCATGGAACCCGCTGGTATGTCGGGGCGATGACCGACGCACCGCGCACGTTCGCTCTTCCGCTCTCGTTCCTCGGTGCCGGCCGATATACCCTGCGGACGTGGCAGGACGGCGTCGCGCCCACCGATCTCCTCACCGCGACGCATACCGTCGCCCCGAGCGACGCCTTGTCGCTCGTCCTGTCCCCATCCGGCGGTGCCGCCGCCATTCTGGAGCCCAAACCGTGATCCGCTCCCCGACCTTCCCGTCAACGATCGCCATGTTGCTCATGGCGTGCTCCACCCCCGCCTCGGCTCGAGCGGACGATGCCGCCAAACAGCGTGCTGCGGCGGAGGCGGAGGAGCGGCTGCATCAGGACTGGCCGTGGCTCGGTCGCTATCGTGCGGCAAACGCAGCCCTCGAGCCGGCGACGGCCCCGCGTATGGTCTTCATGGGCGACTCGATCACGCAGGGCTGGATCGACAAGGTCCCCGGCTTCTTCACCGCCGGTCGGCTGGATCGGGGGGTCGGCGGGCAGACCACGCCCCAGATGCTGCTCCGTTTCCGGCAGGACGTGATAGCGCTCAAGCCAGCGATCGTGCAGATCATGGGCGGCACGAACGACATCGCGGGCAACACGGGACCGATGACCCCCGAACAGACGCAGGCGAACATCATGTCGATGACCGAGCTCGCTCAGTCGCATGGGATCCGCGTGATCCTCGCGTCGATCCCGCCGGCCGCGAATTTTCCATGGCGCCCGGGGCTTGCCACCATACCGCGGATCGCAGCGATGAACGCCTGGCTGAAGACTTACGCGACCAGCGTCGGCGCGACCTATGCCGACTACTGGGGCGCGCTGCACGACGGCGACGCACTGCGTCGGGAATGGACCTATGACGGCGTGCATCCCAACGAGGCGGGCTATGCGGTGATGGCGCCCGTCGCCGAGAAGGCCATTCGCGCCGCGATGGCCGCGTCCCCGAGGGGCCGTCGGTCATGATCACCGCGCTTGTGATTGCGCTGGCCGCTGCCGGACACGGGCCGGTCGCACGGGGGCCGGTTGCCGGGGGGCCGGTCGTCGTGACCGATGCGGGGCCGGTCCGCGGCGAGGCGCTTCTCACCGGGGGCGGCGTCTTCCGCGGTATCCGGTTCGCGGAGCCGCCGATCGGGCCGCTCCGCTGGCGACCACCGACTCCGCCGCGCTCGCATACCGTGATCGTGGACGCCGTCGCCGACCATGCCGCCTGCCCGCAGCCGGTCTATGGAGACTGGAACCGCGTAGCGTCCGCAGCGGGAGCCGAGGACTGCCTGTTCCTCGACGTCCGGACGCCGCGGATCGCGACGACCGCGCTGCTGCCGGTACTGGTTTGGATACACGGCGGTGGTAATCGTGGCGGAGCCGGCAGCGGCACGGTGGAATCGCACATCACCGACGGCGGCGTCGTGGTGGTGTCGATCCAGTATCGCCTGGGCGCTCTTGGTTTCCTTTCGCACTCTGCGCTGTCGGTCGAACAGGGCGGCACATCGGGCAATTACGGTCTGATGGACCAGCAGGCGGCGTTGCGATGGGTGCGTGGCAACATCGCCGGGTTCGGTGGTGACCCGGCACGCGTCACGATAGCCGGGGAGTCCGCCGGCGCGCAGGACGTGGGGCTGCATATGCTCGCACCGGCATCGCGCGGACTGTTCGCGCAGGCTATCGCCGAAAGCGGTACGGCGGGCTTCGGCGTCGCGCCGCGATCGCTTGCTCAGAACGAGGCGTTGGGCGGCATCATCGTGACGCGCGCGGGACTGGCATCCAGAACTACCACGGTACAGTTACGGGCACTCTCCGTGCCTGCCATACTCGCGGCGCAGGAGGTGGACGCCAAGGACATGGCGCTGGGGATCGACCCTAGCTTCATCTGGTTGCAGGCCGTCGCCGATGGCCGCGTGTTGCGGGAAACGCCCGCGGTCGCACTCGCAGCCGGGCACGTTGCGCGTGTCCCGACGATCATCGGGGTGAATGCGAAGGAATTCACGGGCTATTCCGGCACGGACCCCCGCCCCGTCATAGTCCGCGAGTTTCCGAACACAACGTCCCGCGTCCTTGCCGCCTACAGACTGGCAGGGCCCGGTACGCCAGCCGCCGACCCTCGCCTGGGCGACGTCGCGATGCAGCTCGGCACGGACGTCGTCTTCCGCTGCCCGGCGGTCGCGGTGTCGAAGGTGCTGGCCCGTAGCGGCGCCCCGGTCTGGCAATACCAGTTCGACTATGCGCCACCCGGCGGCGAAGTCAGCCATGCCAGCGAGGTCCGCTATGTGTTCGACCGCCCCACGGTAGGGCAACCTCCTCTTCAGGCCTATTGGCTCGATTTCGTGAGAAGCGGCGATCCGAACGGTGGCAGCCGACCGCGTTGGCCACGCTACGATCTCGCGCAGCGAGCATACCTGCACTTCGCGCAGTCCGGCCCGATGGCCAGGACCGACCTCAGGGGCACCGTCTGCGAGGGACGCGACACTCCTTGACGGCACCATCCGAAGGTATGGGTCCCGCTCATGTCGCGTCGAGATCGATGACGAACAGGGGACCAAGATCGATGACGGCCTTGGCGCCGGCGAGATGGACGACGACGGTGGCCGCGTTGGCGGCCAAATCGGACGGTGCGACGCCCTTGACGTCGTACAGCTTCCACGCCGCGCCGACTTGGGCCGGTCCACTGGCGACGGTCGCGTAACCCGGTGCAGGACCGATGACGCCGAAGAACGGGATCGGCGTCGTCGCGTCACCGGTCAGCTTGGGGGCACGAGCCCATATCGCCACGACGATGCGGTGCCCCTTCACGATCGGCTTGCTGAGCGGGGAGACCGCCTGCACGGCGTAGTTCTCCGGGCCTTTCTCGGTGACCTGAACACGCAGTGCCTGCCCGCCCACGACGCCGGAATCCTTTACGCGCGTCGTGATCTGCGCCGCTCCGGTGACGTTGTAGTTCAATCCCGGCTGGTTGATCGCCTTCCTCAGTATGTCGTCCTGTGCTGGTGCGGCGCTGGCCGCGAAAATCCCCAGGGCGACCGAGATCGTACGTATCATTCTTCCCTCCTTACGTCGCGCATCGGCTTTGCCGATTGCGCAAATATCGTCATGCGCCTTGCACCACCGACCATGCCTGGGTCAGGACCCGAGCATGACGGCTAGAAGGCCGACGAGACGGCAGGACCATCATTTCGACCAAGACCCGAGGTTCGGTTAAGCGACCGTATCGCCTTGATAAATGCAATCATGGCTGCGCGAAATCTGCCTGTACGAATGCGAATGTCAAATTGAATTATGTAGTAGCCGGGTTGCCGGGGAGGTGGAAATGCCGGTAGCGTGATGCGATGATCATAGACGCATCGAGGGGCGTACCGGCGTGACGCAGTCGCGGACCGAGCGCGATCGCCTGAACGCCGCCACTACGGAGAGCAAGGTCGCACGCCTTTCCCGCAGCCTTTCGGGAACCAATCTCGCGCGTGCCGGGGACTATAATCTCCGGACGGTCCTCCAGGCGGTACGTCTGGCGCCCGGTACGACCCGGATCGCGGTATCGCGACAGACCGGACTGACCGCGCCGACGATCGCCAACATCACCAGACGCCTCGTCGAGATGGGTCTCGTGCGGGTGACGGGGCGTATTCAGGGGGAACGGGGGCAACCGGCGATGCAGCTCGAGGTCGAGCCCGACGGTGCCTACGCGATCGGGCTGAACATCGACCGCGATCACCTGACCCTCGTCACGCTCGATCTCGCAGGAACGATCCGTAGTCGCGTCACCTGCGAGCAATCGTTCGCCCTGCCCGAGGATGTTCTGGGCTTCGTCAGGTCAAACCTGGACAAGGCGATCCTCGATGGCGGTATCGACCGGTCGCGCATCCTTGGGATCGGCGTCGCCATTCCGGACGATCTAGGCCGCATACCATTACCGCACCGACCAACCGAGTATGACAGGTGGAACGACGTCGATCTGACGTCGATGCTGGCGGACGAATGGCCCTGGCCGATCCACTGCGACAACGACGCCGCGGCCGCCGCACTCGGCGAAGCCGAATACGGCACTGCGTTCGACAACCCCAGCTTCTTCTACATCCTGATTAGTGCCGGGCTCGGCGGCAGCGTCGTGATCGATCGAAGCTATCACCGAGGCGCCACCGCTCGATCGGGAGAACTAGGGCTCATGCCCGATCCGCAAGCCGGTGTCGGTGCCATCGTCCAGGATACCGTATCGCTGTCGGCACTCATCGACCGGCTCGAGGCGGCGGGACACCCGATTGCCGGAGTCGATGCGCTTGAGGTGCTGGATGGGGACGCGACGGCTGTCGTCGACGATTGGCTCGCCGACGCCGTGCGGTCGCTGACCCAGCCGCTGACGGCGGTGAACTGTCTGCTCAATCCAGATGCCGTGCTGATCGGTGGACGCCTGCCGATGGCACTCATCGAACGGCTCGCGGTGAAGCTGACGCAGGCGATGAGTGCGATGCCGCTACCCTCACGTGCCAAAATCATACCGGCGGTGCTGGCCCGGGACGGACCTGCGGTCGGTGCGGCGATCCTTCCGTTCCTCGACGCTTTGCTGCCGTCTGATGCGATCCTGATCCAGGCGGGTCGGTGAACCTGCTTCCCGCCAGCTTACTCGTGGACACCGACGGGGCAGGACGGCCGTCGACGACCGTGAGCGTGCACGTAGAGGATCGGAGGATCGTCGCGAGCGGGCGACATTTCACGATGAACGAGAGGGCCGATCGAATCTCGCCGCTCGTATGGATCGCGATGCTTCCCGACAGGAGGAGGCCGAACGATCGGCGCGCAGCGCGCACGACCGCCGAGGACGTGCCGTCATGAACCGGAAGACGCTGTTCGGCGCCATAGTCCTGGCGATTGCCGCTCCCGTCGCCGCACGACGGAGTGCGCCGTCCGCCACCACGTGCATCGACAGCCAGCAAATCGTTTCGCGACGTGCTCTGGCGAACGACGCGATGGAATTCTCGCTGACAAAGGGACGGACCTATCGCAGTCGGATCGGTCCGTCGTGCGCGCACCTGGCAGAGCTCGACCGGACGTACCTGCTCGTCCTGGAGGAGCAGCAGGGCCGCAGGATATGTGGCGGCGACCGATTCCGGCTGATCGATCCCGTCGCAGCGCGGTCGGGCGGCGGCGGCTTTTCCTATTGCCGGTTCGGGGCATTCGAACGTTTGACGCCGGCGCGCTAGCCGTCGCCCAGTATGCGCCTCACAAAGCCGCGTATCGATCGCGTACGCTCCGGCGATGGCGGACCCAGCACGCCACGCGCTGACGCCGGCAGATGGTCGGCGACATGGGACGCCCCCTCGTCGAACACGTAATGATCGAACCAGCTACGAACCGCGGAGCGTTCCGCCGGCGGCAGGTCCCGGACGGCCAGGACGGCGTGCATCAACGCGCCGAACGGAGAGACCTCCGGCTGCCCCCACCAGTAGTTGACCAGCACGTTCAACGGACCGCTCGCCTTCACGTCGTGCCACCAGAACGCGGGGATGAACAGTGCGTCTCCAGGTTCCAGATCGGCCACGATCATCGACTCCATCGCCTGCGCGAAGCGGGGATAGCGAACGAGATCGGGCGCTTCCAGATCGACCATGCTGGTGGGCTGACCCGCGATCGTGTTCTCCAACGGCCCGATGTACAGGTTCGCCGTCTGGTCCGGGGGGAACAGCGCGAACCGCCTGGCACCCGCGACGACGGCGGCGATGTTGTGCGAACCGTCATAGTGCGTCGAGGCGCGGCTCGCATTGCCGATCCACAGGCGCGGTGTCGCATCGGGCAGCGCGAACGGCAGTGGGTTGGCTTCCGTCCAGCCGGGATAGTTGTCGGGTGCAGAGGCAGATCCGGCGTACAGCGCGGGCGCGTCCGGATTGCCGGCTTCGGCTACAAGGGCATCCAGCAGCAACGGCAGCATGACCTGCGCGTTCTTGAAATTATAGCCGCTGTGGTCGTTGCTGTAGAAGAAGCGACCGGCGACTTGCGGCGAAGCCGCGAAGACCTTCGCGGGGCGCCCGCCATCGAAACGCCGGATGTAGTCCGCAGTCGCGTGCGGCCCTCGTGACGATGCGGTCACTGCCGGCCAATCCGCAACGAGACCGCGCAACACCACCGGGCGGTAGGCGGGCACGATCTCGCTCTCGAAACGCTCGGGGGTCACGTGTTGGACCTCGTCGACACGGCTGGCGCCCGCCAGAACGTCCATCGCCATCAGCACCATCGCAATCGTCCTCGGTCCGTGACTGCAATACCGGCCAGATCGCCGCGTGTCTACGATCACGCCTTACTCTTGCGGCGCCGGCCGTTAGATGATGCAGCGCCGACCACGCTGGCAGGCAATGTGCCGGCATGGGCGATCCATCGAGGAGTCGCCCATGCTGCGAGCATCAGTAGGTCAGGCGCACACTGAACTGGAACTGCCGGTCGCTCTTGAACGCAGTCCGTGGTGCGGTCAGTCCATCCGAGTTCAACAGGAACCGGGTCTTCGTGGTCGCGTCCAGAATGTTGTTGCCCTGGATGCCGATCTTGAAGTTCTTGTTCACGGTGTAAAACAACGACGCGTCGACCTGTCCGGTAGGTTCGCTGTATACGGGAAGGAACGGGAACAGTTCGTCTCGGTTGTTCAGCAGGAACTTCGACCGCCAGCTATACGCAATGCGCCCGTAGATGCCGTACTTATCGTAGAAACCGGCGACATTGAAGTTGTGCTTCGACAGCAGCGCCAGCGGCAGGTTGTTATACAGACCCGTGATGTCGGTCGGTGGCTGGTTGCCATCGCCCTCGAACGGAGTCGGATCGCTGGAGGCCCTGAAGGCCGGCGGCGAAGTCTGGACGGTACCGGCGTCGATGTACGTGTAGGTCGCCTGCATACCCAAACCGCTCAAGGCGCCCGGCAGGAACTCGTAGGTCTGCTGATACGAGACTTCCGCCCCCTTGACGTCGGTCGATCCCTCGGCGTTCGCCGGCCCCGTCAGCGCCAGATCGTAGCTCGACCCGTTGTTCGCGAACGTGCGGACGAAGCCGCTGTTGTTGACGATGACGTCGGTCAGCTTCTTGTAGAACAGCGTACCGGTCAGCTGTCCGACCTTTGCAAAATACCATTCCGCGGTGAAGTCGAACTGATCGGCCTTGATGGGTTTCAGGTAAGGGTTCGCCGCCCGGGCCTCGAACACGCCGTTCGAGCCGTTGAAGTTCAACGACACGAAATTCCGCAGGTCGCCGAAATTGGGCCGCGTGATCGCCTTCGAACCCGCGAAGCGGACGAGGAACTTCGGTGTGATGTCGAGGCGCAGGTTCAGACTCGGCAACCAGTTGTCGAACTTGTTCACGGCGTTCTGCGCGACCGACTGCCCGTTCGCGAATGCAACCGCCGCACCTTGCTGCCCGGCGGTGACCCCCGGCCGACACAGTGCGGGAACCTGCGAAGCATTCGGGAGCGTGCCGTCGTCGCGAGGACCGGTCTGCTGCGCGCAATACGCGGCGAAACTGCCGAAACCGGACGGTAGTACCTGCGATGTCTGCGGGAAGTTCACCGCGCCGGCGGCGATGTCCTTGGTGTTGATGTACCGGAGACCGATGTTGCCGACGAGGCGCATTCCCGAGCTTCCGAAATCGGTGCCGAAATCGGCGCGCACGTAGGCCGCACGCGTCTCTTCGGAATTGTCGTAAATCTCGTTCGAGAAGAAATAGCCGTTGATCAGGTTCGGGTTCGGAGTCGTTCGGCCGTTGACGACCGCACCGCCACGATCCTCGATCGGCGTGTAGCTGAAACCGTTGAGCGGATCGCGGACGCTGCGCAGGAGCGCGGTCAGCGCATCATGGTTGGTGATGACGGCATCGGACAGGAACAAGGCCGGCGGAACCGAAGAGCCGCCACGGAAGAAGTTGGGGAAGCTGGCCGCTTCCGTGCTGTTTGGCGAGGCGCCCAAGGGGACGGGTCCCTCGTCCGTCCAGGTCGCCGACAAGGAGCCCCAATTGTTGTAGTCGTTGGTCCGCACGGTCTGCGAGCGCTTCGACCAGCGGCCACCGGCACGTACGCCGCGCAGGAAGCTGTCGTCCGACATGTCGTACTGGATGTCGCCACGAAACGCATATTCATGGCCGTCGTTGATTGCGCGATTGTTGTAGGAATCGTTGAAGAAGACGTTGTTCGGAGCGGTGAAGTACGTCGACGAGTCGAAGCCCGGCGTCACGAACGCGATCTGCGGAGTCTTGCCCGTCAGGTCCAGCGACAGGTTCGAGAACGTATAGCCGTCGACGATGTCGTCGATGCTGCGGGACTTGGCCTCGGTGTACTGACCGTCCAGGTTGATGTGAAGACGATCGGAAGGCGACCACTTCAGATTGAGCGCGAAGTCCTGGGTCTTGGTCCGGGTATCGTTGAAGCGGTTCGTCACGAACGTGTTGTTGCCGTTCGGATTCACGAACTGGCTATAGTCGCAATAGGTGCTGGTGTAGGGGAACCCGTTGTTCGGGATCACACAGGCCTGGCTGGCAGGCACGTTGTGGGCCTGACGGTTGTTGAGCCGCGTGATGGTGCCGCTTGTGAACACGCCGTCGTCATCGAACGTGTAGTTGGTGCCGGCGAGCGGAAACGTCTGCCCGATGTCGTTATAGTAGACCGAGGATTCGATGGATCGGTCAATCCACGACGTGCGCGACTCGGCGCGAAGATACTGAGCCGTCGCGAGGAAGCTGCGATCGGCGCTCTCGAACTGGCCGGACGCCGTGATGCTGTTGCGACGGGTGTTGAACCGCTGCGAACGTACGCCGCCACCACTCGGTGTGTAGACGGTGTCGACCCCGGAAGGCGTCTGGAAACTGTCGCAGATGCGGATCGCGTAGGGCTGGCCGGCATTGATGATGCGGCCCTCGTTGGGGTTGTTGCCGTCGCAGGTTACGCCGTCGAACTGCGACCCCTGGAAGTTGCCGTTGACCGCGTAGCCGTCGACCCCGTCGGACGGCGCGTTGAAGCGCGGAAGGAACCCCGAGGTGAAGATCGAGTCGGCGCGGCTGTATTGTTGGAAATAGCTGCCACCCACGAGCAAACCGAGGCGGCTGCCTCCGCTGGTGTCCCACTGTTTACTGAACAGACCAACGAGTGACGGCGCGGACCGCTTGGCCAGATCGCCATAGCTCGTTCCACCCGACAGATAGATCAGCGTGTCTTTGCTGTCGAACGGCTTGCGCGTGTTGATGCTGACGGTGCCCGAAATGCCGCCTTCGATCATGTCGGCGGTCAAGTTCTTGAACACCTCGATCGATCCGGCGAGCTCGGCCGGAACGTCGTTGTAGCCGATCTCGCGCCCCGCGCTCACCGCGAACGCGTCGCGTCCGTTGAACTCGCCACGCGAGTAGGTCAGGCCGCGAATCTGGACGCTCGATCCCTCGACAGAAAAATGCTGGGCATCGTTTGCCGCCGCAAACCGCGTGATCGCCACGCCCGGCACGCGCTGAAGCGCTTCGTTGATTGAACGATCGGGCAGTGCGCCGATGTCCTCGGCAGTGATCGCGTCGACGACGGTGTCGGCGTTGCGCTTGAGCGTCTGCGCATTGGCCAGGGACTGTCGGATGCCGGTGACGACGATGTCGTTGCCCTCGCCTTCCGCGGTCGCGGCCGGGGTGCTGATATCGGCCGGCGTCACCGACGACTGGTCGGTCTGGCCCTGGACTGCGATATTGGTCGAGCCCGATACGGGCTTCTTTGTGCCGCTGCCAGCAGCGGACTGCCCGACGGTCGCCTGCTGCGCAACCGGAGCATCGCTCTCACTCGTGCCGGCGGTCGACTGCGCCCATGCCCCTTGCGAAGCGCAGGTCAGCGCAATCACTGACGCGGTTAGCGCCAGACGCTGAATATGACGGCCCTCGACCGCACGTACTGCAAAGTTTGACATAACCCCTTCAGTCCCCTCTTCCCGTCCGCCCTCCTACTCGGAAGGTCTGGATCTCGACTATTTAACAACGTCTTGGCTCTCCGGTACTGAACCGCTAAGCCAAGCTCAAGTGAAATATCGTAATTTGAAATAATTAATCCGCGGGGTGGCACGATTGCAACATTATGACACCCGCGCGGCAATGGCAGGCACCAATGTCGAACCGACCCGAGTCGTCGTGCTGGGCGGCGGCACAGCGGGTTGGATGACCGCGGCCGCGCTCGTCGGACTTGTCGGGTCGGCGTGTACGGTCGAGCTTGTCGAGTCAGCAGAGATCGGTGTCGTCGGGGTGGGCGAAGCGACGTTGCCGCATCTGCGCGGGTTCCTGAAGACGCTTGGCATCGTCGAGGCGGAGTTCATGGCAGCGACGCACGCGACTTACAAATTGGGCATAGAGTTCTGCGACTTCGCCAAGCTCGGCGATCGCTACGTCCATCCCTTCGGCACGTTCGGACGACCGCTCGGAGGCGTCGACTTCCATCATTACTGGTTGCGACGACGTCATCGGTCTGCCGCATCGCCATCGAGTCGGACTCCTGCATTCCCGATCGGAGACTATTGCCTGGGCGTGGTAGCGGCTGAGCAGCGCCGGTTCGCCCATCCGGAGGGCGACGCGGACGATCCGACCGCCAGTTACGGCTACGCCTATCAGTTCGATGCCACCCGTTTCGCACCCTTCATGAGCGCATGGGCGCAGACACGTGGTGCTAAACGAACCGAAGGGATCGTCACGACCGTCGAACGCGACGACGTCGGCGATGTCGCGGCGTTGGTGCTCGCCGACGGACGCCGCGTGGAAGGCGATCTGTTCATCGACTGCTCGGGCTTCCGGTCGCTGGTTCTCGGGGGTACGATGGCCGAGCCATGGGAGGACTGGTCGCATTGGCTGCCTTGCGATCGCGCCGTCGCGGTGCCGAGCGCGAGCCCGGGCGGACCGATCGAACCGTTCACGCAGGCGACCGCGATGTCCGCGGGGTGGCGATGGCGGATCCCGCTGCGGCACCGCATCGGCAACGGCTATGTCTATGCGAGCCGTTTTCTGGACGATGAAGGCGCACGGGACGCGTTGCTGGCGACGCTGAATACACCGCCGCTGGCGGAGCCGCGGCTCCTGCGCTTCAGCGCCGGCCGCCGTCGGCGCAGTTGGGTCGGCAACGTCGTTGCGATCGGGCTGGCCTCGGGCTTTCTCGAACCCCTCGAGTCCACCAGCATCCATCTGGTGCAGATGGCGATCACGCACTTGATCGAGCGTTTTCCTGAGCGTGTCGTCGAAGCTATGGATCGCGACGGATTCAACGCTGCGGTCGATGCGGACTACGACCGGATCCGCGACTTCCTGATCCTGCACTATCACGCGACGACCCGGAACGACTCGCCCTTCTGGAACCACATGCGGACGATGCCGATACCGGACACTCTGGCCGATCGGATCGCCCTGTGGCGGCGCTCGGCACACGTGCCGCGTCATGGTTTCGGTCTCTTCCTCGAACCGAGCTGGGTAGCCGTTCTGCTGGGCCAGAACATCGTTCCCGAAGGCTGGGATCAGCGTGCCGATCTGCCCGACGGCGCCGCGCTCGATCGCGCGTTGGATACACTGCGCCGTTCGATCCACGATCGCGTCGCAGCGATGCCCGATCATGCGGCTTACCTGCAGAGGGCAACGGCATGAGCGATGGAACCGGGCTGCGTTCCATCGCCGTCTTCGGTGGTGGCGTGACCGCGCTGGCGGCGGCGATCGCCTTCGCCCGCGCGCTGCCGCGCTCGACCGTGACGCTGGTGGCGATGCCGATCGAAGCCGCGGCATTCGCCGATATCATGCCGACGGCGTGGCACGCCGTGCTGCCGATCCTCGATCGCCTCGGGATCGACGACCGGACGATGATCGCCACCGGCAGCGCGATCCCCTCGCTCGCGTGGCGGTTCGACGCCTGGAGCCTTGACGGCCGTTCCTGGTCGACGGTCAACGGCCCGCCGATACCCGTTCCCTGTCCGGGCCCCTTGCATCAGCGCTGGCTGGACGCGGTGCGGGTCGGCACGTCGCTTCCGTTCCATGCGTTATTCCCTTCAGCGGTGCTCGCCGACAGCCGAGCGACGACGATCCCCGCCGAGGTCGAACATGGTCTGGTCTTCGATCCGGTCTCATTCGGCAACACCCTCGCCGTCGCTGCGCGCGATGTCGGCGTCCGTATGACCAGGGCAGCGATCGCGGAAGTGGACCGGGACGACGACGGCAGCATCCGTTCGATCGGTCTCACCGATGGCAGGCGGATGACGGCGGACCTGTTCATCGACGCCACCGGACCATATGCGGGGCTGGCGATCAAGAATGGAGGGGACGAAGAGGGGCGGATCGACTGGATCGGTGCGCTGCCGTGCGACAGGCTTCTCCTCGATCGCAGGCCCGGCACGACTACGTCGCTGATCGATGCCTATAGCAAAACGGATGCAGGCTGGTCCGCGCGCTGGTCCGATCCGCGGGGCCTGGTCCATGCGGTCGGCTATCGTGCGGCGACCACCGACGAGGCTCATGTCCTTCGCCGATCGCCGGCCGCAGACCCCGAGAACCCACCGATCGTCCTTGAACCGGGCCGACGCAGGCGGGGATGGACGAACAACGTCCTCGCGCTGGGCGATGCAAGCGTGCAGCCGGGACCACTGGGTCGTGGTAGTTTCACGCTGGCACTGGCACAACTCGATCTTGCCCTCGATCTCTTGCCGGATCGCACGATGGAGCCATTGTTGATCGCCGAATACAACCGCCGCGCTGCTGCATGCGCGGATCGCATGCGCGATTTTCTCGCCTCGTTCTACTGGACCATGACGGGCCGCTACGGCGTTCGGCCGACAGTGGAGAATGACGGGCCGCCGACAACGCTCGTCGCCACGCTCGCACAGTTCGCCCAGCACGGCACGCTGCCGCACCATGACGACGAAAGCGTCAACGCCGATGCCTGGCGCGCCGTGCTGCTCGGGCAGGGCATCCGGCCCAGGCGTCGCGACCCGGTCGCCGCGGCGGTCGATCCGGTGAAAACGCGGGCTTCGCTAGAAGCCGCAGCCGAGGCGCTGCGGACGGCGGTCGATCGTCTTCGCGCTGCGGCATCGAATGGGCGTCTGGCGGTGCGTCGATGACCGCCGGTCCCGTCAGGCGCGTGGTGATCGTCGGTGGTGGTACCGCGGGATGGATGATGGCGGCCGCCGCCGCACGGTTCCTCGACGACGGTCAGCGCACGATCACGCTCGTCGAATCCGATGCGATCGGGACGATCGGCGTCGGCGAGGCGACGATCCCGCCGATCCTGGCCTTCAACCGTCTGCTGGGCATCAGCGAGGCCGACTTCCTGCGTGCTACCGGTGGAACCTTCAAGCTGGGGATCGAATTCGTAGGGTGGGATACCGGTGACGATCGATATTTCCATCCGTTCGGTACGCATGGCCGCCCGTTCGAAGGGCTGAACTTCCACCAGATATGGCTGAAGCTGCGGGGTCGTCAGGGGATCGGGGGGATCGGAGACTATGCCATGTCCGGTGTCGCCGCCGCGTACGATCGCTATGCCCCGCCCTCTCCCGATGCGCGATCACCGCAGTCCAGTCTCGCTCATGCCTATCATTTCGATGCCGGTCGCTACGCCGCCTTCCTGCGCGAACGTGCCGAGGCGCAGGGCGTCGTGCGGATCGAGGGCCGTATCGCGACCGTGGACCGCGACGGGACGACCGGTCACGTCGCCGCCGTCCGCCTCGATGACGGTCGTGCATTGCAGGGCGATCTGTTCATCGACTGCTCGGGTTTCCGCAGCCTGTTGCTGGGCGGAACGATGGACGTACCTTTTGAGGACTGGTCGCGCTGGCTCCCCTGCGACAGCGCGATCGCCGTTCCGACGGCCCGTACCGAGCCCATCCCTCCCTTCACGCGGTCGACCGCGCGGTCGGCTGGCTGGCAATGGCGTATTCCGCTTCAGCACCGCACCGGCAACGGCTATGTCTATGCGAGCCGGTTCACGAGTGACGCGGAAGCCGAGGCGTTGCTGCTGGCCAACCTCGACGCGCCGCCCGTCGCGGCTCCGCGGCAGCTGCGCTTCACCGCCGGACGACGCATACGACTTTGGGAGGGCAACGTCGTAGCGCTCGGCCTTGCGGGGGGTTTTCTCGAGCCGCTTGAGTCGACCAGCATCCACCTGATCCAGGAGGGGATCTCGAAGCTCTTCGGCCTGTTTCCCGATCTCCGCTCCACTTCGGTGGAACGCGACGAATACAATCGTCACATGGGCAACGCCTACCTCGGGATCCGCGACTTCATCATCCTGCACTATCACGCCACCCGCCGCCGCGACTCCGCCTTCTGGCGGCACGTCGGCACGATGACGGTGCCGGACAGCCTTGCCGCGAAGATCGCCCTCTTCCGCGAGAAGGGCCGCGTCTTCCGCTATGACGACGAGCTGTTCGCGATCCCCAGCTGGGTGGCGGTGATGCTTGGACAGAACATCATGCCGACGGGCTACGACCCCATCGTCGACGCCCTCGACGAAGACCGGCTGGCGGCGACCCTGCGTCAGATGCGCGCGACCAACCTGGCGACGGCGCGCGCGATGCCCACCCACGCCGCTGCACTGGCGGCGCTGGGCGACGCGCCAGGGCGGTGACGTCGTGACTGCCTAGACGTTCAGTCGACCGGCGTGCGTGCGGATCGCGGCCTGCGTGCCGGCATCGCTGTCGAACACGCCGTACCAGCCCTGTGGCTCGTGCGGCGGATCACCCATGTAGGCGAGGTCGCCGCGCTGAAACCGGTGATCCGCGTGCTGCGACCGCGCCTCGCCGTTCCAGGCCCAGAAGTTCGACCCGGCGAGTGGTCCGCCGGCGGCGACGTCCGCTTCTATCGCAGCGTAGATCTGGCCGTAGAACCGATCCTTGTACGTCGTCGCGATCGACGGAGCGAACGCATCGGCGCCGTCGCGCGGATACCCGAACTCCTCGATGACGAGTGGCTTCTCAAGGCGTCGAGCCAGGCGCACGTGGCTGGCCATGTAGTCGGCGACCTTTGCTGCGCCACCATCATAGGTCCCAGCCAGATCGCCCGCCTTCATCCAGCTCCAGTTGTTCGGCCAGATGTGCGTCGTAACATAGTCGATCGCCGACGAGCGATGTGCATCCAGCACAACGTCCTCCCGCTCGATCGATCCCTTCAGCCCCTCCGATCCGGTGCAGACCAGATGACTGGCGTCGAGCGTCTTGATGTAGCGCGCGGTGCCGTCGATCCAGTGATAGAATGCGGGGAGGTTCGGTACAGCGACGGCATCGGACCCGCCGGGGCGCGGTTCGTTGGCCAGCTGCCACGCCATGATCGTAGGATCGGTGGCGTAGGGCTGCCCGGTCAAGGTGTTCGTCCGGGAAACAACGGCGCGGATGTAGTTGCGATACAGCGTCTGCGCGGCCGCGTTGGTGTAGAACGCCGCATTCCTGTCGGGAAACTCCGGCCAGGGATGCGCGGGATCGTTCATGTTGATGAAGCGCCCACCATTCACCCAGTAGAGGTAGGTCATCATCCCACCTGACCATTCCCAGAAGTTGGTCAGGTAGATGACTGCCGTCATGTCCCGCTTCGCCATTTCCGCAAGCGTCCAGTCGAGGCCCGTCAGAAGCGCTTCGTCGTAGACGGCCCCCTTGTCGCGGAACGCAGGCGTTATCGAATTCTTGAGCGGGGACAGTTCGGCCGAACCCAGAATACGCAAATTGCGGACGCCCAGTGCTTGCAGACGGTCGAGTTCGCGCGTCAGCCGCGCCCTTCCGCCGGGCGCTGCCGCGCTGCCCAGCCACGCGGCATACCAGATGTTAGCCCCGACGAAGCGATACGGCTTGCCATGGCGGAGCAGTTGCATGCCGTCCACGCCGACGATCGCGGGATCCACCGGATGCGTTCGCCGCGGCACGCGCGCGCCCGCCACGCTCTGGGTTGCGGTCAGTGCCATGCCGGCGGCGATTACAGTGCGGCGGTCGAGCATTGCTCTGTCCTTGCTTTGGAGATGGTTGGGGCTGTCAGGGCCATCATGGTGGACCCGGATGAGCTTTCGCCCAATCCATGGCATTCTGGAGCGTGGTCACCCAGATCGCGGAGCGCTGTGCCTTCAACCAGTCCAGCAACGCGCGGTGGGCGGATGCCGACACGCGCAGATTGTCGCCCCCGACGCCGTGGAATAGATATACCGCCATCCCCCCGCCCGCCTGAGCCTGTTGGGCGAAGTCGATGAGTTGGGCGGCCGTGGTTCCCTCGCCGAACCCACGTGCCGGGACATGCATGGGATCGATGCGGCTGACATCTGCCTTCAGATCAGCCGCGCTTTCTGAAACACCGCGCGCATAGGTGACCAGGCCCGAACGGCGTAGCGGCTCCAGATAATCGACACCGCCGGCCGAGGTCTGTCCGCACGGCGTAGCGAAACCATGACGTTCGCGACCGTCGATCGCGGTCAGCAGCACGTTCTGTTGCTCGATCTCCCTCAGCATGGTGGACGGACTGTACGCTTCGTTCGTGAAACGCGGTTCGGCGGGGAAGCTCGCCGCCGAACAGGGATGGAAGATGGTATGGTTCGCCAACTCGTTTTCCCTGGCCGCGACCGCACGCCAACGGGGGATATCCACCTGCCGCACGCCCGACAGAAAGAACGTCGCCGTGAGCCCGGTCTCATCCAGCGCCGGGACGACCGTATCGAGTTGGGACTGCAAGGCATCGTCATATGTCAGCACGACGACTGAGCGCCTACCGTTCGGCCAAGCCGTCCGCGCGGTGGCCGGCTGGTCGACGACCACCGCGCTGATCAGCACCGCGGCCATCGCGAGGAACATTCTCGTCATAAGCGGCTTCTCCATAGGTCGCAACTTGCTCCGGAGACGCACGGGCCGATCATGCTAGCGGATCTCCCGGCATCGCGTACGCCGGACCGGTCGCTTCGGTCTGCCGCGACGATCGGGCACTTCCATACGTCGTCGAAGCCCCCGTGGTCGATGATCGCAGGGACGCGGACGCGGACGCGGGTCCCGACTGCGCGTTTTTCACGGACATCGTGTTCTATGTCCGCGAGCCGCCCAGGAAGGTCGCTGATCGCTGGGCCACGATCGACCGGGCAGGGTCTGCGCACGAGTGAGGAGCCGACTGTGGGCATCGAATTTCGCGGCAGCGATCTTGT
>Ga0308158_10001618_pt1 | contig 23502 bp, 10 predicted proteins | sample PhyBR2_FD_201038 | JGI IMG/M metagenome (GOLD analysis project Ga0308158, IMG submission 201038) | Phyllosphere microbial communities from UC Gill Tract Community Farm, Albany, California, United States - DLSLB.R2 | ecosystem: Host-associated > Plants > Phyllosphere > Unclassified | place: USA...
CCGCGTCAAGCAGTTCCGGGATCAGACCCGCCGCTACCTGGCTGGCGAACTGAGCGAAGAAGAATTTCGCCCGCTGCGCCTGCAGAACGGCCTGTACATCCAGCGTTTTGCCCCGATGCTGCGCGTTGCCGTGCCCTACGGCCAGCTGACATCGCGCCAGACGCGCATGATGGCCAAGATCGCTCGCGATTACGACAAAGGCTACGCGCACATCAGCACCCGGCAGAACGTGCAGTTCAACTGGCCGGCCGTGGAAGACATTCCCGACATCCTCGCCGAACTGGCCACCGTGCAGATGCACGCGATCCAGACTAGCGGCAACTGCCTGCGCAACGTCACCACCGACCAGTTCGCCGGCGTCGCCGCCGATGAAGTGATCGACCCTCGCCCCTGGTGCGAGATCGTACGCCAGTGGACCACTTTCCATCCTGAATTCGCCTACCTGCCGCGCAAGTTCAAGATTGCCGTCAACGGTGCCAGCACCGACCGCGCCGCCATCGAAGTGCACGACATCGGCCTTGAGCCGGTGCACAACGAGGCTGGCGAGCTGGGTTTCCGCGTGCTGGTGGGTGGCGGCTTGGGCCGTACACCGGTGGTGGGCGCGTTCATCAATGAGTTCCTGCCCTGGCAGGACCTGCTCAGCTACCTCGACGCCATCCTGCGCGTGTACAACCGCTATGGCCGTCGCGACAACAAGTACAAGGCCCGCATCAAGATTCTGGTGAAGGCCCTGACGCCGGAAGTCTTCGCCCAGAAAGTGGACGCCGAGATGGCGCACCTGCGCGGCGGCAGCACCACCCTGACCGACCCCGAATTGCACCGCGTGGCCAAGCACTTCGTCGACCCGGAATACAAGGCGCTGCCTGATTTCGCCGCCGAACTGGCCCAGCTCGATGCCGAGCACCCAGGCTTCGCCCGCTGGCGCTCGCGCAACACCCTGGCGCACAAGAAGCCAGGCTACGTGGCCGTGACCCTGTCGCTGAAGCCGACCGGCGTGGCCCCCGGCGACCTGACCGACAAGCAGCTCGACGCCGTCGCCGATCTGGCCGACACGTACAGCTTCGGCCAGCTGCGCACTTCGCACGAGCAGAACATCATTTTGGCCGACGTCGAACAGGCCCAGCTGTTCAGCCTGTGGAACGAGCTGCGCGAAGGCGGCTTCGCGACGCCGAACATCGGCCTGCTGACCGACATTATTTGCTGCCCGGGCGGTGATTTCTGCTCCCTGGCCAATGCCAAGTCGATCCCGATCGCCGAATCCATCCAGCGCCGTTTCGACGACCTGGACTACCTGTTCGACATTGGCGAGCTGGACCTCAACATTTCCGGTTGCATGAACGCCTGCGGTCACCATCACGTCGGCCACATCGGCATTCTGGGTGTGGACAAGAAAGGCGAAGAGTTCTACCAGGTTTCCCTGGGTGGCAGCGCCAGCCGGGACGCCAGCCTGGGCAAGATCCTCGGCCCTTCCTTCGCCCAGGACGCCATGCCCGATGTCATTTCCAAGCTGATCGACGTGTACGTGGAAAAACGCACCGAAGACGAGCGTTTCATCGATACCTACCAGCGGATCGGCATCGACCCCTTCAAGGAGCGCGTCTATGCAGCGAATCATTAAGAACAACGAAGTCGTCGACGAAACCTGGCATCTGCTGCCCAAGGACACCTCGTTCGATGGCATCAGCAACTGCGACGACCTGATCGTGCCGCTGGCCCTGTGGCGCGAGCACGGGCAGGCACTCAAGGCCCGCGACGGGGGTCTGGGCGTGTGGCTGGACAGCGACGAGGAAGCCGAGGAAATCGGTGAGCAGGCCAACGAGTTTCAGGTCATCGCCCTGAACTTCCCGGCCTTCACCGACGGCCGTAACTACTCCAATGCACGCCTGTTGCGCGACCGCTACGGGTTCAAAGGCGAGCTGCGCGCCATTGGCGACGTGCTGCGCGACCAACTGTTCTACCTGCACCGCTGCGGGTTCGATGCCTTCGCCTTGCGCGCCGACAAGGATCCCTACGAAGCACTGGAAAGCCTCAAGGATTTTTCCGTGAGCTACCAGGCCGCTACCGACGAACCGCTGCCGTTGTTCCGTCGCCGCTGATCGACACTGCCCTCGCGCCGGAAGCCCGGCGCGAGGGCAGCTGCAACGCACTGTCGCTACCTGTCTGCTACGCCCTCACGTGGCCTCGCCTCCTACTGCCTGCACCGACAGCGTCCGGATCAGGCCAGTTTCCGCCATGCGCTTGCCCTGGTCGATCTGTGCATACAACTGCAAGCGCTGATCTTCGGTCAAATCCAGGCGCACCGGCGTACCTTCGGCATCGTGCCAAACGAGCGGCGTTTCGGGGTCCACCTTCATGCTCCCCAGCTCAGCCAACACTCGCTTGCGTCGCTCGGGTTCCAGGCTGAAGGCATCGTCAGCGCTGATCGCTTCTTCAAAATGTGCCAGTACATCCCCCCACAGTTGGTTGATGGCCTCGAAACGTTGTGGATACACACGTCGCAGGTAGAGTGCCCAGAACGGCTGTTCCACCAACCACTGGAGCAAGCCCGTGCCGTTTTCCTGCTTGAGCACGCCCTCGCCCACGGCCGTGACCGTTTCGGCCGCGAGGATTTCGCCGTAGCGCATGGGCGGTTGCGGCCGCAGCGCCAGGGCCTGTTCCAGACGCGTACGCAGCAACAGGCGAATTTCCACTTCGTCCGGATGGCCGTCCAACAACTGGGCGTCGGTGATGCGGTCCATGGGATGCAGGGCTGGCGGCTGAGCCTCATCGTCAAGCAGCGCGGCGCGGCGGTTCAGGCGCGCCTGAGTGATCTGCACCGCATATTCGTCCACCAGTGCGGCCTTGTAGAGCTGACGACCCAGGCTCAGCAATGGTCGCAACATCGACTCGCCACCGTCCAGGCTCACGGAGGCAGCCTGCCAGGCCGCCACGCGTGTCTCGAAGTCGTCGAGCATCAGGCTCATGCCGTCGCCGCAGGTGTTTTCGACCAGGGTAGCTTGCTCGAATAATTGGCTGCGCAAATCGAAACGCCCGAGACCGTCACCCTCTTCCCGATAATAGCCCGGCACCACGGCTTTCATGATTTCCCACATGCGCGCTTTGTAGGTCTCGGGAAACTGCAGATAAGCCGCTGTCGAGCTGACCCGATCCATGACCCGATAGAACGCCTCGGCGCCCGGAGCCGAGCGGTCCGACTCGATGCGGTGGCGCAGGGTCGGCGGGCAGCCGTCCAGCCACAGCGTATCGCCGACGCCGCCAGCCCCACCTGGGCCCACGCCCCCGGGCGCACGAAAGTGGATGCCCAGCCCTCTGAGGCGACGGCGGTGTACCAGTGCCAGCGGATTCACATCCAAGTCCAGTACGTACTGCCCACGCAAGTAGAACGAGCGCAGCAAACGGGTGAACTGCAGGTTGGCCAGATCAGGGATTTCGGTGATGTCATTACGGCTGAGAATTACCGAACGCAGCGCCGTGGTTCTGCGCGTCATCAACGCCGTCAGCCCTTCAGGCCACTCGGCGATGCCGGCGGAGTCCAGCATCAGGTGGGTCAGCAGGGCCATTCGGGTAACGTCGGGCGCCAGCCCCAGGTTATTGAAGCCCAGGCTCAGTGTCCTCAGGCGGCTCAGGCGCGCCAGGGACGCACGCCCCACGGGTGTGAGCTGCAACAACGTACTGCGCAGCGCCAGCTCTTCGAGCTGCTGCATGCTTCCCAGGACCTGCATGGCGCCGTCGTCGAACTGCAAGGGGTTGTTCGACAGGCTCAACCCATGCAACTTTTTCAGCCGCGCCAGCGAGCGCATGGCGTTTTCGTTGATGGCTATACCCTGAATCTGGTGGGCGTCGTCTTCAGTGAGTACGCCCTCGAAAGCATCGTTCATGTTGAGCAACAGCAGGTTGCTGCCGTCGTCGGTCGACAAGGGCCCGAACGGATCGTCGCCAGCCACGATGCGGTTGTCGTTCAGGCTCAGGCCACCGAGCTTCTTCAGCTCCTTGATGGCCGAAGGAATGGCGCTGAGCCGGTTATCTGCAAGCGACAACACCTTCACGTTGGGAAACCGGCTGATAAAGAACGAAGGATCTTGCGAGAGCCCCATGCCATCGAGTCGCAGCTTGGCGATATGGCTGAAGTCGGCGGTCAACAGCGGTAGCGTACCCACTACATTGCCACTCAGGTTCAGGTCGAAGGTCTCCCCTCGCCAGGCCTTGAGCAGGCGGTTGCGAGCCAGCGTGCGGGCCTCGCGGTAGCCTGAAGGCTCGCGTTGCCATTCCAGCAGGGTTTGATCCAGCACACGGTATTCCTGCTCGAGCCGCTGCACCGCGATCTCGTAGCTCTCACCTTCGCGGCGGATGGCGTGGCGCAGCGTGCGCATCTGCTCGTCGTTCAGGCTGGGGTACAGCGCTCGCAATCGTCGCCGCTGGCCCCAGGAGCTTTCGCCACGGCCACTGAGCACATAGCCAATGCCTTGCGGGGTTCGCACCGGCGACCTGAACCACGGCTGCACCGCACGCTGGCCCAGCAACTTGCCGGCCTGTGGCCGATCCTTCGCGGCCAGCGCCAACAGGCGCGTGCGCAGTGCGTCGCCCTGATGGCGCGCCAGGCCCAGGGCATTGAGCTGCGCATCGGGCAACGCGCTGCACACGGCGCCGAACAGATCCTGCTGGCCTCCCAGCTCCTGTTCACGCTGATCGTAGGCGCGATAGCCTTCCTCGCTTCTGACGATGTATTTGAGTTCGGCGGCATCCGAAGGGCCGGCAGAGGCCAGCTGCCTGCCTGTGACGGACGCTGCGCGCAGCTCGACCCGCGTAGTGGGCAACCAACCGGGCAAGCGTTCCAGCAGGCCCATGGCCAGGATGTCACGATCGTCGGAAACACGTCTGGCGTCGATCAAGCCCTCGCACGCCTGATTCAAACGACTATCGCGGCCGAGCATCACTGCCTCCTCGGCCATGCGCGTAGGCACACGACTGCGAGTGCGCAGCGTTGCCAATTCCCAATCGCTGCCCGCGGCGGCGACCTGGTTGGCCAAAGTGGACGAGACCTGGGGGAAATCACGTTGGATCAGCGCGCCTTCGGCACTCAATGCCGGTTGCTGGCGTGCGTAGAGGCTGGCAGCTATCTCACTGCGGCTGGCCTGCACGGCGTCCGCCAGGGCGCCAGCCAATGCCGTGCTCTGTGCCGGTATCGTGCTTTCTACGCTGTCGGCAAACAGGGCGGCCTTGCGCTTCGCATCCAACTGTTCCACGACCCGGCGAGCGAGCAGCCCCTGACGCCATTGCTCGCGCGTCACGCTGACGGTGGCGGCGCTGTGGTCGCCGTAATCAATGAAACGCCCGTCGGTTTCCAGCAATCGCAGGCCCACCCCTTCCGGCCATCCGGCCAGACGTGTGACCAGTGGCAAACAGAATTCGCCCCCTTCACCCGGTGCCAGGCCTGCGCGAACACGTGCCTGCAAACGGTCGACGTCGCGTCCGGCGCGGTAGCGCAGCAAGCTGTCACGCAACAGCGCCGGTGCCGGTTGCTGATTGACATGCACTTCACGCAACTGGTCAGGGGTCATGCCACAGGCGTCGCTCAGGGCGAGCAGTTCAGTGTCGGTCAAGCGCTCGGTGATCGCGCCAAAACGACGCAGCAAGGTCGCGCCCTCCCACTCCAGAGGTTGCTCGTGAACGTGCTGCCAGCCCCCCGCTTCGTTATGCAACCAACGCGGTCGATAGGAGCCCGACAGTTTCGGGTGTTCGAGCACCCAGTGCTGGCCGGCACTGTCGAACATCAGCTCATAGACGTGCATGCCTTGCTTGACGAACGTCTTGCCATCCATCTGGTATTGGCCTAGCGCGTTGGGTTCGGCATCCTCGGCCAGCACTGCGTCGCTTGCATAGGGGCTCAAGTCGGGGTGCAGCAAACGCTGGCGTCCACCCGTGTCGGTGATCGGTACCAGCTCTTCCATGAGCGGCGAGCGAGCCAGCGCGACCCCGCCGGCGACACCGGCCGCCAGCATCGCCACGTTCTGCGCCACGGCGCCAAAGTGGGCGATGGCCTCCTGAGTCTGTCCATGCTGCCAGTCGTCCACGCCCACGCACAGGTCGGCCACCAGCTGGACCGCGCCGACCGCTGCGGCCAGCTCGCCCAGGCCTGGCACCACGAACGCTGCCGCATTGAAGGCAGCGGACGCCAGCCCTTCCCACCAGGCCATTCGCTGTTCGCGCGCCAAGGCATTTTCATCGTCGGTAGGGACGACGATCAGGCGTGCCGCTTCGGCCAGGTTGACCAGTTGCTGGTTGTACAGCAGGCGCACCAGCGTGCCGGCCACCGCATAGCGACGCACGCCAATGTCGGCGTTCGGGTCGGGCACCCCAGGCTTGGCGAACTCTCCTGGCACGATGAACGGAACGGGCGACAGGGTGTTGAGCAGGCGTTCGGTGAATACCTCGCGCGAACGGTGCGGGACAAAGCGCTGGAAGTAGTTGCGAAACGCAGGTTGGCGCAGCTTCTCGCGCAACGCCTCGGCGAACGCCTGCAGGGAGGCATACTCCATCAACGGCTGATCCGGCGCGCCGGGCATGTACACCACACAGTGTGTGGCCCCACTGACTGGCTCGATCAAGGCACAACCCAGCAGGCTGTGGCCCTGGTTGAAACGAGTATGCAGCAGGCCCAACTGACAGAAATGCACGGTTTCACCCGACCATTGCGCAGGCTCCAGACGCTGCGGCCGGGTGATCTGCAAGAGCATCTGGTACGCCGCTGGGCTGATGTGCCCCCGCATACGCGCGGCCACGGCGTCGGCATCCAGGGCATCGCGCAGGCTGTGCTCAAAGGTCAAGCCGATCTCGGCCTGCTCGGCATCGGTCGTAGCCGACGAACTGGAGAGCGGCCGGAAAACCTGTTGGAAGTGCTCCTGATACTGCCGACCCAGGTCCAGGCTACGCACAAAGGCGGCGAAATCGTGAGGTTCCAGGGCAATCCGGGCGTTGCTGGGATAACGATAGGCAACCTTGCCATCGTCCTTGATCGCGACGCGGAATACGCCCACCGGCAAGATCACCGACCCGGATTCGATACCACCGGCCTGGGCCTCGGCAGGCAGAAAGTTCTGCAGTGCAGCCTCGAGCAGCGTCTGGTGGTGAGGGACCAGCTCGGTACTCAGTACATCGCGCTTGCGCACCATGCGGATCAGTTCGTGCTTGTTCACATCCAGATGCAGGTCGGGGTAGCGCTTGTCCAGGGCCGCTTGCAGCAAGGGGGTGCAGAACGCCGCAGGTGATTGAAAACGGGCTGTCACGGCAGCCGCCGCGGCGCTGGACCCGGCGCTCAACAGCGAGCTTTTGAAATAGTCTGCGCGCATCGGTGCTTCGGCGCGGGTCAGCCACTGGGGCAATACCGTTTCGATCAAGGCTTGGTGAGTCGAGTCCGACGCTGGGTCGGCGTGTTCAAGGGTCATGTCTGTGCTCCACTGCGACACCGGCCACACCATGTGGCAGGTCCGGTACGCAGTGAAACAAGGTGCAGCCCCAGGCTTGCGGTAGATAGGTCTGGGGACCTCAGCCGGCCATGGCCTGCTCGGTCAACTGCCGTAGCAAGGCGGCTTCGGCAGCCTGCTCCTCGACCTGAAGGGCCACCAGTTGCTCGTCGTAGGCGTCATCGTAGGCCTGCGCAGCCAATGCCTCACGGCGCAGCTGGAACGGTGCCAGGGTCTGTTCCAGCTGCGCTGCGTGCTGGCGTCGCAGGTAGCCTCGCCAGTAATCCTGGCCCATGTGCCAGTCCAGCAGCGCTGGAAGGGTTTCTGCAGCCAGCACCTGCGCAGCCGCGGCGTCTAGCTGCGCGGTGGTCACCGGTTCGGTCGCCGCGAACAGCATGGCTTCGGGCTGGTTCAGCAGGCCCAGGCGTTGCGCCAGGCCGATGCGATAGGCCAGCAGCAGTTCGACTTCCTCGAACTCGTCAGGCTCCATGCCCCGCGCCTCGATACGTTGCCGCATGTCCAGACGGGCGATGGCTTCGACCCGGTCGAGGCGAAACAGGCTGCGCGACGTGGCCAGCAGCTCGGCGGCGCGCTGCGGCCCGTCAAGGGTTGGATCGTTGGCCTGGGCGAACATCAGTGCGGCCTCCAGATCGTTGAACAGGGCGATCACCTCATCGCCGCAGGTTTCCGGTCGCTGGGCCAGGGCGAACAGGTCTTCACGCAGGCTCGGGGAGCGCGCGGCACCGTCGATGACCGCCCAGGCACGGGTGGCAAGGTGCTCCGGTACGCGGCGGCTGTCGGCAGTGTCGCTCAGCCGCGCGAGCAGCTGCATGAACCGCGCCGAACCAGGCGCCTGGCGCAGCGTTTCGAGGCGCTGGGCACTGTCGATGTCGGCGTTGGCCGCCAGCAGGGTAAGGTAATCGAAGTTCACCCCTACCGCACTCAGCCTGGCCAGGCTGCGGGCACTCAGGTGCGTGTGGGACAGGGTCAGCGGTGTGATCACTTCGGAATGCTCGCGGAAAAACGCCAGTGCCTGCAGTGGCGGCACTTCGACGATGGGATTGTCTTCGAGCGCCACCCGACGCAATGACAGCGGATCGCGCGACATCAGGTCGGTCAAGCCGCGCGGCCAGGCTTGCAGGCCACAGTTGCGCAAATCGAGTGCGCCAATCACGGGTAGCAGTGACAAGTCCAGGTGCTCGCCCAGCGGGTTGCCGGACAGGTCCAGTGAATCCAGGACCGACATCGAGGCCAATGCCTGCATCGCTGCCGGCGTCAGCACCAGCCCCGTGTCGCGCAGCCACAGGTTTTCCAGATTGGGCAGGCGTGCCAGCTCCAGCAGATGTTCAGCCATGGCTACATTGTCGGTCATGTCCAGCGACAGATAGCGCAACGGTGTCAGGCTGGCCAGGGTGCGCATCGCCTGTGCCGGAATTCGCATCGGGTTATCGCGCAGAATCAGGGCCTGCAATTGGTGCAGATCGCGCAGCCGGTCAAACATGCCCGGTGAGGCCGCCAGCCGGTTGTGCTCCAGCGCGATGGACTCCAGGGCACTGAGCTGCGAGACCTCGGCCGGGATCTCGGTGAGGAAATTACCTTGCAGATCCAGCACCGCCAAACCCGGGAAACTCAGCAGAAATCCCGGCGGAAAACTTGCCAGGCCCGAATTTTCCACAGACAGATAACTGATCCGACTGAAGTCCCCTTGCAACGTCGGCAACGGTCCGATGCGCAACTCGGACAGGTCGAGAAAATACCGGGAGTGGGGCCATGGCGAGCTGTCCATGGCGGGGGCTTGGTTGCGCCAAGCGGCCATGATGCGCTCCCGGGCTTCGAGGCGGTCAGCTGGATCCACCGCTACGACCTCGCCCCGCGGATCGAGTGCAGTGGCTGGCTGCGCCGCCCAGCGTTCCAGCACGCTGGCCAGTCGCGCACCCTCGGCTTCACGGCGGGCCTGCGCCAGACCGGCGGCCATGCCTGGTCCCACTGGCTCTTCAGGCAGGCGCGCGCGTCCGCTCAGGCGAAAGCCCAGGCGTCCGTCTTCCAGGCGCTGGGGCGTGGTGAACCTCGAAGGTCGGCGTTGGCCAAGCAACCGCGCCGCCCTTGGACGATCGGCAATGGCCAACTCGAACACGGCCTTGGCGGTGGCTGCCGGGCGTTGCGCCGCTGGCAACAGTTTCAGCAGGCCCTCGTGCAACCTGACGCTCTGGGTGCCTGTCAGTTGCGGCAGCAAAAGCCCTGAAATCGCGCGGTTCAGCTTGTAGTCCCAGACAGCCTTGCGGGCCATCACGGCCAGGCGCAGAGGCACTTTCTGCCCGGCGCGCAGGCGATTGCGCTCCAAGGCACTGGCTCGACGCCAGATCTCGTCGCCGAACGCCGCAGGCAGGCTGGGGAAATCCCTGTGCAGGGCCTCGGCCGGGTGGCCGACGGGCCAGCTCGACGATGCAGCGGACGCCCCCTGCCAGTCCTCAGCGCAGACCCTGAGTGCGGCGGGCATAGGCGCATCGTTCAGGTGCAACGCCCTGATCTGCCGGCCTTGATAGCCCGCAACCTGCCGAATACGCTGCAGGGTTGCGGCGTTCATGTCATCCAATGGTGGACCCAGACGACGCATCGCCTGGTCCGACGTCCACTGCCGCGGATCTTCATGGGCGGCTCGCCAGGCGCCTTCGCCGTTGTGCCGCAACGGGATGCGCATGCCCCACTTTCGATCCGGATGCTCCAGATGCCACTGTCCGAATTCGGCATCATGGCTTTGCCGGTACAGCACGCTGTCCATCTTGATGTACTGCTCGCCCGCCCACTGGTATTGGCCCGCAGCGTTTGGCACCAGGTGATCGGGCAACGGCTCCTGACTGGCGAAGTCGTCGAGCGTGACGTTCCACAGACGCGTCGTGCCTGCACGGTCGATCACCGGCAGCATGCCCTCGACGAACGGCGAGCGCGCAATCGCCACCCCTGCCCCCGCCGTCACCGCCACCAGAGCGGCATTCTCGGCCACATTGAAGAAATGACTCATGGCCTGCTCGGTCTGCCCATGGGTCCAGTCGTCGATGCCCACGAACAGATCACCGAGCAATTGCGCTGTCCCCACCGCCGCCATCAACACGCCCACGCCGGGCACGAAGAACGCGGACGCATTGAGCAAGGTCAAGCCCAGTTCGGCGTACTCGAGCAGCCGGGCTTCGCGCACTGCGTTGTCGACATCCGCACTCGGCACGACGAACGCACGCGCATCGGCTGCCAGTTTGTCGAGCCAGGTGTCGCAGAGGCCTGCGACCAACCGCCCGGTGCCGGGTTTGAGTCGCAGGCCGATGTCGGCGTGTGGATCGTCCTGGCGCACCGGGCTCGCCCACGGTGCCAAGGGTGTGGGCCGCAGCGTATCGTTCAAGCGTTGCAGGAACGTCTGTCGGTCGGCCTGGGCGATGAACCGCCCAAAATAGTCCGCATACCCCAGGCGCCGCAGTCGCTCGCGCAGGTCGTCGGCGAAGACAGCGAAACTGGCGTAGGTCTTGAGCGGGGTATCGGGCTCACCTGGCATGTAGACAATGCAGGGAGCGTCCGCCGCAGCGCGGGTTTGAACGATGCGCAGGCCCGACAAGGGGTAACCGTCCGTGAACCAGGTGACCAGTGCTTGCAGGCTCGAAATGACTACCGGCTGGCCATTCCATTTCGTTGCCACTTCAGGCTCAGCCACCAGGTCGAGCAGCACTTGCCGCTCATCCGCCGCAATATCGCCCCTGAGCATCGCTCGATGGGCCTGCACGGTCAGTTCTTCGCGGATATTGCTTTCCAGGCTCTCGCGCACCCAAGCCTTGCTGGCGTCTTGCGGCTTGAACACGGTGTTGAAGTGAGCCTGGTAAGCCTGGCCCAGGTCCAACGAACGGCACAGCTCGGCAAAGCGCTCGGGCGCGATAGCAAGCACCTTGGCAGGGTCGTAGCGCCAGCCGAAGTTCTCTGCCACCACCAGCTGCAAGGCGTCCGCCGGCAGCAGCAACGTATCGCCATCGAAGGGCTCGTCTGCGGCAAAGTTGTTCATGGCCGCTTCCAGCAACGTGCGGCGACGCACGGACGTCACCCGTCGATCGAGCTGGTAGGTGCGCTGAAACTGCACCCATTGGGCGCTGGAAACATCGATATCCAGATTGAATCGCGCCTGGATGGCGGCACTCAACACGCTTTCGGCAAAAACGCCCGGCGCCTTGAAACGACGTATCAAGGCCGCCACTTTGGCGGCTGCTGCCTGGTTGCGTTTCAATGCCTGGTGATAGGCGGCGCGATCGTCGGCGCTGGCATGGGTGAGCCAGGCCGGTACGCGCTGGGTGATCAGATCGAGATGCGCAGGCTGCGGGCCTGCAGGGGAATCGAGGTCAAACGTGGCCACAAGGATGCTCCTTCGAAGTTGGCCGGCGGGCAATCGCCGCCGAACAACCAGTGGAGCAAGCCTTGCAGCGCGACCTGCGCTACATAAGGCTGAGGGTTACCAGAAGCGCTGCTGGCTGAGCTTCTCCCACGCTTTGCTGGCCAGATGCTCGACCGAGCCGCTGGCGGCAAGGCCTACGCGCTCCTGAAGACTTTTGGACTTGGCGTAGTGCAGGTGGAACACCTCGGCCTGCTTGGCACGTTCGGCCAGGTATTCGTCGCTGGTCTTGAGCTCGTCGACCAGCTGCTTGTCGAGCGCCGCCACGCCCAGCCATACCTCACCGGTCGCCACGTCGTCGATGGACAGCTGCGGGCGGTAATGGGCGACAAAGCTCTTGAACAGCTTGTGGGTGATGTCCAGGTCTTCCTGGAATTTCTCCCGACCCTTCTCGGTGTTTTCGCCAAAGACGGTCAGCGTGCGCTTGTACTCGCCGGCGGTGAGCACTTCGAAATCGATGTCATGCTTCTTGAGCAACTTGTGGACGTTGGGCAGTTGCGCTACCACGCCGATGGATCCAAGAATGGCGAACGGCGCGCTGATGATCTTCTCGCCGATGCAGGCCATCATGTAGCCGCCACTGGCCGCGACTTTGTCGATGCACACCGTCAGCGGAACGCCGGCCTGACGGATGCGCGCCAGTTGCGAAGAGGCCAGGCCATAGCTGTGGACCATGCCGCCGCCGCTTTCCAGGCGCAGCACCACTTCATCGTTGGGAGTGGCCAGGGTCAGCACGGCGGTGATTTCGTGGCGCAGGTTCTCGGTGGCCGAGGCCTTGATGTCACCATCGAAATCCAGCACGAACACTCGATGCTTGCTGTCAGGCTTGGTCTTCCTGGCTTTCTTTTCGCTTTTGGCCTGCTCCTTGCGCAAGGCCTTGAGCTTGTCCTTGTCGAACAGGCCGGCTTCGAGCCGCTCGCGCAGGCCCTTGTAGAAGTCGTTGAGCTTGCTGACCTGCAACTGCCCAGCCGGTTTGCGCCGGCCTTTGGCGCGCAGCGATGCAATGGCAGCCAGCACCACCACAATGGCGACGACCAGCGTAACGGTTCGGATCAGAAAGCCGGCGTAATCGGCGAAAAACTCCACGGTGACTCCTTACGTGCATGACGCCCGCCAAGCCAGGGGGCGACTGAATGAGCCCAGCATACCGGGGGGCAAAGCCTTGGGCCAGCCGTGAAACGATCGGCATCAAACAGGCTTTTCAAACGCGCGTATGATTATTCGTTGACAGCCGTCCACACCCCCCCTAACCTCGCAGGACGCTCACGATCGCCGCACCCCTCCAACAAAAGGACCGCACCATGACCTCCGTAGCCGACGCCGTACACGCCATGAAAGCCAAGTTCAATCCAGAAGCCGCCAAAGGCCTGGACCTGGTCTTCGGTTTCAACATCACCGACGAAGACAAGCACTACGCGCTGCTCGTGAAAGACGGCACCTGCGAACTGCAGGAAGGTGAGAACCCGGACGCCAACGTCACCCTGGTCATGGACAGCGAAACCCTGAAGGGTATCGTCAGCGGCGAAACCGACGGCATGCAGGCCTTCATGGGCGGCAAACTGCGCGCCGAAGGCGACATGATGCTGGCCATGAAGCTGAGCGAACTGTTCCCGGTCTGACCGCGCGCTGCACCCTGCAAAACTGACATGCCCCGACCACGCATCGGGGCATGTTCGTTTCTACCCTGCCGCGCTCATCTTCCCCGCCACATATGTACAGCCATCGCGCCATGGCCCGGCCCTAGCCTTGATCGTTCGCAGGCCGGCACCCGCCGCCTGTTCCATCAATGGAGCGCATCATGGCCAATACCCTTCCCTGGTTTCATTCGCGTCAACTTGCCCAGTGCATGTCCCGCCACCTCACCCAAGCCCTGAAAAACGAGCAGTTGAGCGTGATCGAGTACGACTGGCTGCGTCGCCTGCCGGACAACCCCAGCATTGAACAGGACATGCAGGTCTGCCTGCTGGACAACGCCGATCCCGGTATTTTCTGCGGGCTGCGCATTACCTACACCGATCCGGACAAGCCGGCTGCCTACTATTACTCACCCCTGACCGGCATCCTGCCCTTCGACGATGCCACGGCGTTGCGCGACGCCCTGGTTGCACGGGCATCGGGACAAGCCGATGGCCGCTGGGCCAAACCGCGCGAGCCGAAGTGGCTGTCGCTGATGCAGACACCCTTCAAGCGCTGGATGAAGGCGATCATCGTGGCCCAGGCCCTGCGTCTCAAAGCGATCGACCACACCTGGCACCGGCTGCCACTGCTGAGCGACGTCTTCGACCAGCACCTTACCCAGGCCATGCGCAGCGCAATGCCAGCGAGCGACCCCATCGTTCCGCGCAGGCACAAGGTGCACCGGGTCGACTCGCAAACCAAGGCGGTGGTCAATGTGCAGCGCCTGCTGGATACGGCCCTGGACCTGCTCGCCGAGGCACCGCAAGGCGACATCCAGCATCGCTTCCTGGGCGTATACGGCCAGACATTGACCGAAGCCCAGGCGCAGCTCTACCGCAGTACCCTGGCCACGAGCGCGACTCAGCTGCCCGGTCAATACAGCGCCGCCCTGACCGATTTCTGGCAGGCCAGGCCTGATACGCAAAGCGCCAGTCTGCGTGATGGCTTGAGCCAAAGCCTGCAGCACACCTACCTCGGCCTGGTGCTGGAGGAGCAAAGCCATCTGCGTTCCAGCGTCGATCAGCTCGCACTGCTGAAGTCGGTAGCGGCACCCCAGGCGCCTGCCGGGCTACGCCTGGAAACCGTCCGGTTCAATGCCGACGGCGCATCGCGCGACACCCCTGTGGCATGGCCGGGCACCCTGATCATCAGCGATGCGCAACGGCCTGCGCTGGGCTACTTCGTCTTCAATACCGACCAGGGCCTGACCTCCTGCCCGGACCTGCAAGCCCTGGGCGAGTACCTGACCGGGCTGGTTTCCCAGGCGGCCGACAGCCTGCGCGTGGTCGAACGCGATCGGGCACTGTTCAACGCGACGATTCTTCCCGTACCCGAGCGGCTTGCGCTGACCGGAAGCGCCTTCGACGCCCTCGCCGACGGGCTGATCGATCTGCAGCAGCGGCGGGCACGCCAGGTGTTCGTCGACAAGACCGCGCTGCGCGCCTCGCCTCTGACGGCAGTCGCCGACGCGGTGGACCTGCGCCCGCTGGCGCACCCGCGCCTGAACTGGTTCGACAGCGAGCGCACGGGCACAACCGACCCGACTCGCCCCCTCGACCTGTCTGCGCAGGCCACGCCAAGCAACTGGCTGCTGCAGATCAAGGCCATGCGCGAGTGGCAGCAGTGGAACGTGCAGCGCACCCTGACCGTGAAGGACGGTGTACGAGTCCTGTTGGCACCCGGCCTGCTGGCCATGCAGTCACCGCGGCCCGCCGACCAGCTGCGCCTGCGCATCGCCGGAGCCCCCGAGCTTGCCGCGATAAGCCTGGTGGACTATTTTCTGGAGCGCACCAGTGGCGCCATCGTCCAGACCCTGACCTCGGCGGACCAGCTCCTCGATTCGGCAGGCAACGAGCTCGACTGGCCAGAGGTCGAACAGATCGAACAACTGGTGCTGGCCTGCAGCCCGGCGCTGACCAAGACCTACCGCCGCCTGGTCCGGCGACAGATGTCGGCGCCGCAACCACCTTGCCTGGGGGCCTACGACCTGCCCGGCCAGCGGCGGGCGCTGCGCGAAATCGGCCTGCGCACCAGCCTGGCCATTGCCACGCGTGAAGGCATGATCGACAAGGCGTTGCTCAAGCTGCTCGCCTCTGCCGTCGACTACCCTACCCCCGGCTTGCGCAATACGGCCGACACCGATGTGCACGCCATTTATCTGAAGGCGCCTTCGGAGACCAGCAGCATTCCGCTGACCGACATGTTCGTACTGCACCGTCACTCCGAACCGGCCGGTCCGGTGTTGATGTGGTCCGGCGACCATGGCCTGTTCGCGTTCGACTCGCTGCAGCAGTTGAAGAAGACCGTCGCAGCTTCCGTCGTCTACCCCCAGTCCCGTGCACGCTGGCTGAGGGGGCTGGACCCCGCCTGGGTGGCGACGATGCTCGAACGCATCCAGACCACCATGATCGATGGCTTGCAGGTGGAAACCCGGGCGATGACGGGCGACTTCATCACCGAACTCGATGTGATCGAGAGCCATCGTCAGCTCACCGCCCTGGGCATCAACATGGCGCTGGCCATCGAGTGCAGCTTTGCGGCCACATCGTTCCAGCGCAACGCGGACTACAGCCGCGGCGACAACATGCTCACCACTGCCCTGGATCGGCTGGCAGTCGATGCGGCCAACATGCAGCTCAGCGAACTGCTGCCACCCTGGATCCAGCATTCCAGTGCCGACCAACTGGTCCGCTACGCCGACATCCTCGCTCGCTGCATGACGACCGCCAACGACAAGAGCAATTACCTGGCGCAGATTCCGTTCATCGAGGACTTCTCCCGCACCCGCTTGCGCGCTTCCATGGCCAAGTTCTGGCCCACCGGGCCCAGCAATCCGGACCGCGTGGTGATCAGGCTGACCGACACCAGCGGCGGCGGCATGAACATTGGCGGCATGATCGGTACCGGCACGCTCACCAGCCGCACCAAGACCCTGACTGAGTGGGCGATAAGTCAGTTTGCCGGGTCATTGTCCAGTGAGATGCACATCACCCTCGATCCGCCCTCGCTGACCCTGGACGTGCCGACCACCCATCAGGTGCGCCAGGTGGTGGAGGACGCGGACGTCGGTGGCGAGTACCGCAAGCTGCTGGCCGTCAAACTGTCGAAGCAGTCCGCTGACCACGCCTGGCGCCGGCTTCTTTTCGTCAAGGCACTGCCCGCGCAGATGCTGCGCAACGCGATTGAACAGCAAATGCAAGGCAGGCTCAGCGCCGCCGCGACCGATATGATCGCCCAGGTGGTGGAGATGCCCGACGGTGTGGCTCGCGAACCCTTGCAGGGGCAGAAGATCACCCTCGGCCCCCTGGGGTTGATCCCAGACGTGGGCATGAAAGCCGACATCGCCTGTGGCATGTACCTGATTGCGCCTGCGCATCCCGAACGCGGTCCGGTGGTGCTCTACACCGTCTACAGCGAGGCCGACAGCATGCGCGAATACGCTTCGCGCGCCGACCTGCTGGCGCAGATCAAGACCGATGAGGCCCTGCAGGCGCAAATTCTCAGTCGCCTGCCCGAAGCCGTCCACTCGCGCTATGAGCATTCCGGATTCACTGAGCCGCACATTCCCTGGACCACCGAGGTCAGCGACGGCGAGCGGCTGGGCAAGCCGCCCGCCATCGTACTGCTCGATCAGCCGGAACGGGGCAATGCCCTGGACTACCTGTTCGAAGACAACCTGCAGCTCATCCAACTGGTGGCTCGACAACAGACGCTGTCTTCCGGCGAAGCCAGTTGGAATGCCTTCTGTCACCTGGTCAAGCTGGGGCTGGAACAAGGCGCAATGATTTTGCCCAGCGCCGTAGGGTCCCTGGTGGCGCTGTATCAGTCCCAGCAGCTGCTCAACGATTCGGTCAAGGCCATCGGCCGCAGGAACTGGGGTGAAGCGCTGGCCGACTTCGTGGCGGCCCTGGCGTCGGTGGTCGGCGCGCGCCGCGGCGCCGAGCATTTCAGGCAGGAAATCCAGGCCGCCGAAACTGCGGAGCGTATCTCGACTACGCGTGTGGGGGGGCGACCCCAGGGCGGTATGAACGCCGAACTGGCCTCCCTGGAAGCGACCGATGTGGCGTTGAACACGCTCAACTACGATGCGCTGCTCAATATGTACGAAACCGCCAATGCCACCCATCGCTATGCCATCGTCGATGGCCGGGTGATGGAGGTCACGCGCGCCGAGCAGGGTTGGTCCATCGTCAGCAAGGGACGCGAGGGGCCCACCATCACCCTGGACAGCCAGCAGAAATGGCACGCCGATCTGGAGATCGCACGGATGGGCGCCGGCTACTCGATGATGGACAACTACGAGAGCTGGGTCACCGACCTCAACATAGCCGACGTGTTCATCACCCAGGCCAAAGGCATCGAGCAGATCCGCCAGCGCTACCCGCGCCATCAACAGATGATCGTCCGGGCCCACGCCCACGGGGTCGACTGCTTGCGCAACGCGCTGAAAAACCTCAACCAGAAATTTCCCCACGTGCCTCTGCCAACGCAGACCCTGGACATTCTGACCGATGTCTTCGAAGTGGATGTGACGCCGGCCATGCTGCACCGTTTGCGCAGCAGCTGCGTGCAGTTGCTCGACGAGCTGACCAGCGACGCACTGGACCCGCACTCGTCGCCGCGCTACTGGGACGGGCTCAATGAAGAGGGACACGAAAGCAATCACGCCTTCATCTGGGAAGGCGATCCGCAAAAGCGCCTGTTCCTGACCGACAAGTTCTTCGACCTGCCGATCGAGACCCTGATGTATTCCAGTCACGAACGCACCCAGGCGCAGCTCTACGCGCACCACCAGGCGGCTTCGTTGCTGCACGAAGTCAGCCATCAGGTGCTCAAGACCGTGGACCTGGCCTATCTGGACACGTTTCGCCCGTTGCACCAACACTTCGACGACCTGGGCGGACCGTCCGGACAGGCGCAGCAATATGCGCACTCGTTGCACGCACTGCGCCAGAAAGCGCTGTCGCTGACTACCCCGGACGCCAAGCTGTTCACCCGCCCCGGCACCAAGGGCCGACGCGACTTCCGCCCCAGCGACGGTCGCCAAAGCGAGACGGTCCTGCGGCTCACCGGCAAGACCAGCCTGGCCGCTGCCCGCAAGGTGTTTCGAACCGATCCCGAGGTGCGTTCCAAGTTGATCTTGGCCAATGCCGACTCGGTCACGTTGCTGGTCCAGCGCCTGGGGCAGGAGGTGTTCTCGCCGCCTTATTCCTGAAGATTTGTTCAGCTTCCATTCGGCGCAAAGATCAAGCGCCCTGTTTAATAATGAGTATCATTATGTTACAAGTTAGCATCCTTATTACTCGTTGAACGGTGCGAAGTGCTGGTTCCATTCTTGATCATGCTGCGCGAAGGGATTGAAGCCGCGCTCATCGTTGGCATCATCGCCAGCTACCTGCAACAGACCGGCCGTGGTCAATGGATGCCAGCGGTCTGGATCGGCGTCTTCCTGGCAGCGGCTTTGGCCCTGCTGGTCGGTGGTGGCCTGGAACTGATGAGCGCGGAGTTTCCGCAGAAACAACAGGAATTGTTCGAAGCGCTCATCGGCCTGGTGGCCGTGGTCATCCTTACCTCCATGGTGTTCTGGATGCGCAAGGTCGCTCGCTCCGTGAAGCACTCGCTGCAGGCCGCCCTGGACCAGGCGCTGACCGGCTCACGCCATCAGGTGGCTGCGTTGATCGCCATGGTGTTCTTCGCGGTGGCCCGCGAAGGCCTGGAAACGGTGTTCTTCCTGCTCGCCGTGTTTCAACAGAGCGAAGGCCCCAGCGCGCCCATCGGCGCCCTGCTCGGTTTGCTGCTGGCAGTGGCCATCGGCTTCGCCATCTACTCGGGCAGTATGCGCCTGAACCTGTCGCTGTTCTTCCGCTGGACCGGGCTGTTCATCCTGGTCGTCGCGGCGGGGATTCTCGGCAATTCGGTCATGGCACTGCACGAGGCCGGTGTCTGGAACAGCCTGCAAACCGTGGTCTTCGACATCAGCGCCACATTGCCCATGGACGGCCCGACCGGCTCGGTGCTGGCCGGCATGTTCGGCTATCAGGACGCACCTACGGTAAGCACCCTGGGCGCCTACCTGATCTACCTGGTGGTGGCACTGGTGGCTTTCTTCATGCCCCATGCGGCGCCAGCGCCGGTCAACTCCTCCCCTGCCACTCATCCGTAAGGCTTCCATGTCCAATCCAGTCAATGGCGCGTCGCCGCGCCTGATGCGTCTGGCGCTCGCCGGATCGGTGGTCGTGATGATCGCCGCCGGCGGCCTGTTCTATTACGCCTCGCAAGTCGCCTCGAGCAAACGCCAGGCCAGTGCCCAGAACGAAATCGTGGTGAACATCCATCCGCACAACTGCGAGCCGGCTGCGCTGACCGTGGCTGCCGGGCGCAACAGCTTTCGCATCGTCAACCGCTCCGAGCGCGCGGTGGAATGGGAGATCCTCGACGGTGTGCTGGTGGTCGAGGAACGCGAGAACATCGCGCCCGGCCTGAGCCAGGTGATCAACGCCAACCTGCAGCCGGGTGACTATCAGATCACCTGCGGCCTGCTCAGCAACCCCCGCGGCACCTTGAAGGTGACGCCTACGGCAGAATCCGATGCGGCCGCCAAGGCGCGGCCGTCGATGGTGGCCTTCGTTGGCCCCCTGTCCGAATACCGCGTGTACCTGGCCACCCAGGGCAGCGTTTTGATCCGCGCCGTGGACGCTTTGCAGCAGGCCATCGTTGCAGGCGATCTGGCGCAGGCGCGCAGCCTGTATGTGCCGGCGCGCGCGGCCTATCAACGCATCGCAGCGGCGGCGCAACGGCTGGCCGAGCTGGACAATGCCATCAACGCCCGCGCCGACTACTACGAGACGCGCGAGCAGGACCCGGCCTTCGGCGGCTTCCATCGCCTGGAATACGGTCTGTTCCAGCAGAACACCGTTGACGGTCTGGCGCCGGTGGCGCAGAAACTGGCCGCCGACGTCGCCGAGTTGAAAAAGCAGCTGCTGGCGCAACCGCTGCCGCCTGAACAACTGGTGAACATCGTCTCGCGCAATCTGCATGGCTTGGCGGACATTCGCACCAACGGTGAAGAAGAGCGCTACAGCCACACCGATTTGAACGGCTTCGCGGCCAATCTGGAAGGTGCGCGCAAGGTCGTCGACCTGCTGCGCCCGCTGTTGACCAAATCGGCCGCCGATCTGCTGCCGCGCATCGATGCGGCGGCTGACGAGTTGGCCATGCAGCTGGCGAGTCTGCGCAGTGGCGACGGCTACCAGAGCTACACAACGGTCAGCACTGAGCAGCGCGAGCAGATCGCCGCCCAGGCCAAGGCCCTGGCCGATGCCCTCGACGGTATCGACCCGGCGCTCGGCCTCTCCACCCTGCGCTAACCCTGAACGCGCCGAAGCTGGACGCGGCTTGCGCTGACCCCTGTAGCAGCGGCGCAAGCCGCGTCGGCGGTATTCGCGGTATGGCTGGCTGAACGCGTCGAAGCTGGACGCGGCTTGCGCCGCTGCTACAGGGGTTCGGTGAATGGAACAGATACGAGGTCAACGAACATGAGCAACACCGACAACCCGAATGCTCCGGTCGATGCCCAGCGCCGCCGCGTGCTGTTGGGCCTGGGCGCCGCCGGCGCGGCACTGGCCGGCGCAGGGCTGAGCTGCCCGGCAATGGCGGCCCCCGCGGCCAAGGTGACCGAAGCGCCAAAGAGTGAAAAGACCCAGGACCGTCACGACTACCAGGGCCAGCACCAGACCGGGATCGTCACGCCGCGGCCCGCCGCCGGCATGATGGTGGCGTTCGACGTACTGGCCAGCGACCGCGAAGACCTGGAGCGCCTGTTCCGCACCCTGGACGAGCGCATTCGCTTCCTGATGACCGGCGGCGCCGTGGCCCAGGTCGACCCCAAGCTGCCTCCGGTGGACTCGGGCATCCTCGGCCCGGTGGTAGTGCCGGACGACCTGACCATCACCGTGTCGGTGGGCGAGTCGCTGTTCGACGAGCGTTTCGGCCTGGCCGAGGCCAAGCCCAAGCGCCTGTCGCGCATGGTCGGCTTTCCCAACGATGCGCTGGAAGCCGATCAGTGCCACGGCGACCTGACCCTGCAGTTCTGCGCCAACACGCCGGACAGCAACATTCACGCCCTGCGCGACATCGTCAAGAACCTGCCCGATTTGCTGTTCGTGCGCTGGAAACAGGAAGGCACCGTGCCGGCACAAGCGCCCGCCAAGCCGGGCGAGCCGGAACAAAGCGCACGCAACTTCCTCGGCTTTCGCGACGGTTCCGCCAACCCGGATTCCAACGACGCTCGCCTGATGGACACCCTGGTATGGGTCCAACCTGGCAGCGACGAGCCGGCCTGGGCGGCCCACGGCAGCTATCAAGCCGTGCGCATCATCCGCAACTTCGTCGAACGTTGGGACCGCACCCCGCTGCAGGAACAGGAAAACATCTTCGGCCGAGTGAAAACCACCGGTGCGCCCATGGATGGCCGACTCGAAAGCGATGTGCCGGACTACGCCAAGGATCCCGAGGGCAAGCTGACCAAGCTGGACGCACACATTCGCCTGGCCAACCCGCGCACGCCCGAGTCGCAGCAAAATCTGATTTTGCGCCGGCCGTTCAACTACTCGAACGGCGTGAACAAGAACGGCCAGCTGGACATGGGCCTGCTGTTCATCTGCTACCAGGCGGACCTGGAAAAAGGCTTCATCACCGTGCAGACCCGCCTCAACGGCGAACCGCTGGAGGAATACCTCAAGCCCGTCGGCGGTGGCTATTTCTTCACCCTGCCGGGGGTGACCGGCGCCCAGGATTTCATCGGCCGCAGCCTGCTCGACGCAACCAAAACCACCACGACCACCGCATGACCATCTGATACCACCGGGGAACCCTTCATGACAAAGACGCCACTCGCTCTGCTGCTGACCCTTGGCCTGTTGAACGCTCCACTATCGGCCTTCGCCGCGACCCAGTCGCCGCTGGACCTGGTGGGGCCGGTTTCGGACTACAAGATCTACGTCACCGAAAAGGTCGACCAACTGGCCGTGGAAACCGCCAGGTTCACCGACGCGATCAAGAAAGGCGACTTGGCCACCGCCAAGAAGCTGTACGCACCGACTCGCGTGCACTACGAGGCTATCGAGCCGATCGCCGAGTTGTTCAGCGATCTGGACGCGTCGATCGACTCGCGGGTCGACGACCATGAAGCCGGCGTGAAGGCGGAAGATTTCACCGGCTTCCATCGCCTGGAATACAGCCTGTACTCGGAGAACACCACCAAAGGGCTGGACGCACTGGCCGACGGCTTGCTCAAGGATGTGAAGGATCTGCAGAACCGCATCGCCGAGCTGACCTTCCCACCGGAAAAAGTGGTCGGCGGCGCTGCCGCACTGCTTGAAGAAGTGGCCGCGACCAAAGTGTCGGGCGAGGAAGACCGCTACAGCCACACCGACCTGTATGACTTCCAGGGCAACATCGACGGCGCCAAGAAAATCGTCGACCTGTTCCGTCCGCAGATCGAAGGCCAGGACAAGGCGTTCGCCGCCAAAGTCGACAAGAACTTCGCCACCGTGGACAAGATCCTGGCCAAGTACCGTACAAAGGACGGCGGCTTCGAAACCTACGACAAGGTCAAGGAAAACGACCGCAAAGCCCTGATCGGCCCGGTCAACACGCTCGCTGAAGACCTCTCGACCCTGCGCGGAAAGCTGGGCCTGAACTGATGCCTGAGACACCGCACCTCGCCCTTCGCTCCCACAGCTGACCGCGCCCACCGGCTCCCCGTGGGAGCGGTCATAGGCCGCGAAACAGCGCATGCGGTCCACCTGACATACCTCGGCGCCCCCTTCGCGGCCACAGACCGCTCCCACAGTTGACCGTACCCGCCGGCTCCCCGTGGGAGCGGTCATAGGCCGCGAAACAGCGCACGCGGTCCACCTGACACACCTCGGTGCCCCCATCGCG
>Ga0308158_10001620_pt1 | contig 23473 bp, 27 predicted proteins | sample PhyBR2_FD_201038 | JGI IMG/M metagenome (GOLD analysis project Ga0308158, IMG submission 201038) | Phyllosphere microbial communities from UC Gill Tract Community Farm, Albany, California, United States - DLSLB.R2 | ecosystem: Host-associated > Plants > Phyllosphere > Unclassified | place: USA...
TGATCGGACGCTCAGGTAGAGAGACGCGCGGCCGCAGCTTACGTGAGCTGGAAGCAACGGCTTAGCTGTCGGCTTCATATCGACCTGCGCGGAGTGTCTCCATCAGCGGTCAAATGTGTGAAAAACCTAGTCGTAATCACGACTGCACGACAAACAGGTGTTTTCGATACATATCTTTCCGATAGCCGGCAGCAGTTTTCGTGTCGCGAAAATCAACATAAGCAACGATGGGCTGCATCGATCACGCCTTTATAATTCCTACCGTAGTGTTAGCTGACGAGGAGACCTGGGATAAGCCGTTCGGCCTCAGTACGGCTGAACAAGCCCGATGCCTGAGGTTTAACTCCATGAATCCTGGCGAAATTGCCAACTGCGCGCCGGTACAAACGCAACTTGCGGCTCATCTCGCTCGTGGTGATATAGCTTCGAGCTAATTGCCGAGCTATATCCATAGTTACCTCCCGAAAAGCGGGACCGGGTCCAAGTAGGAACTCCGAATGCCGACTAAAATGCGGGGGGCTGATGTTCATGATTTCAGCAAGGTCCGTTTTTGTCACCATGCAACTGCTCCAATTCATGCCCCCGGTATGCTGAAAACGTTCGAGCGAAAGGACCTTCTCCGATCTAATCATGATACGTTGCGCCAACGGAGCATCCCCATCAACCGCGCTTGCCAGCAAGTCGCCATCCGCAATCGCTTTGAGCACTCTCGCCCATGGCTTCGGACGCCCGCCAATCCCCCGCATTGCTTCTGCAAGCCTAATTGGGTGCTTTTCTGGCGACTGGCTTAAAAGGTGAGACAGTTTGCCCCGGAACGCCTCCAAGCTGTCTCGACATATGGCGAGCTGCAAATAGTCTCCACGGCCTGGCGGTACGGATGCAGCTGTTAACAAGCCGAGATGAGCCAATTCCCGGATAGCGTACGTCGGCATTCCAAGCATCTCGGCGGCATGAACTAGGCGTAGGCGAGGCTTGTTGAGGGTGAGCATTGCCGCCACGGCTTCTCGGTTGACGAGAACCTGCAACCTGATCCCGTCAAGCGCTAGAAAGTAAGGCAGCTTGCCGGCCTTGCGCATTTTCAAAAGGGTTGGCCGGTCCGCGCCTGTCAGTTTCGTCATTTCGACAATGCTCAAACCACGTGAGCGTGCGGTTCGGCATCGATCAGCAAGTTCGGAAAGCACCTTTTGGACAGCGGGTGACAATCTCGGCGCGTTGTAGTCGCAAAGCACTTTGTAAAAGGCTTTGCGGGTACTGCCACCCTTGTCATTGTTACCACGGTTTAGCTTTTCTGCAACATGTTGCTCGATCGCGCCGGGCCAGCCAGCCAGAAAAGACCAGGTTGCTGCCAAGGCCGGAACTATAAAGTCGCGAGCGCTGTCGAGGCAAAGAGATTTGCTGTTGGACAATGAGGTCAACCGTCTATCGACAACGGGAGCCAGCACACAAGCGAGCTCGAGCAGATGTCCACCACTCAATTCTGCTAAGCCCGGCGGAAGATGACGCCGGGTAATCCTCCGCCGGTCTGATTCATGGTGGATCAATCCCACAAGCTTCTCAAGGCCATCACGTAAGCCCTCAGGCACTGGCGTCGCTAGCCCTCGCGCGAGTGGTTCTGCGCAGTAGTCGCAGAGTTCAATCCCTGCTGTACGTCGCCAAATCTGACGGCGACGGCAGGACGGATTTGGACAGAGATCTTCGAGATACTCCCATGTCTCAGTGCAGATTGGGAGCTGGCGGACTTGCCACAAGGCACGATGATGCGCGGACATAGACAAAGCTTTTGGTGAGAAGCGCCTGTACGAGAATTGCAAAAAATCCCGTGCCACGAGCGTACCGCAAAGATTGAGCATCTTCGTATCGGGCGTCCATAACGGCGAGTGCAACCGGGTGGTTTCAGGACTGATCCCCAGACAATCAGCAAGGATCTCCAAACCCGTATTGTCGCAGAAGGAAGCGTGGGGGCGGCTCGGTTGAATGTCACCCGTTACCTCGGTGATCTGCGCCATTCGTGGCATGTGATGAACCGCCGCTATCCGCGCGACATAGCCATCCAACGATTCCCCTGCGATAATTGGAAGAACGCGCGTTACACGCCATGGCGAACGAGCGGTGCTCATTGCACAGGCTGCTTGGCAAACGGGTTGCTCTGGCAGAAACCGCGCGGGATGCAGTAGCTATCGACAGCCTCTGCCAGATCGTTCCGATCGATGAAGGCTCGTCCATCGTGCAGGGCAGCAGCCATAGCAGCGCGGACGATTTTGCAGATACGCCGCACCCGGCCCGCCGATGCCTCCCAAAGCGATCGCGCGATAGCCTCGTCCGCGAGGGCCGAAAAGCAGGCCAGAATGCCTGCATTCACCATTGCTTGGTCGAGATCGACGAGGAAGCTCAAAAAAAGCGCGCGGTCACCCCTCGTGTCCCAGCGCAGTGGCGAGAGGTCGATGTCATCGTCGAGTCGTTCCATCAGCTCCGGCACCTGAGCCAGGACCGATCCGGCATCTTCCGAACCGACGAAGGCCACTGGTGCGACGCCTGCGTCCATGATCTTCTCCCGGATTGCCGTTGCTATAGGACGGCTCATCCGAGGTCGGCGTGCGGCGCGATTGAACTCATCAAACACAACGATCTGCACACCGCAGCGCCGCATCTCAGCAATTGCTCTTGGCCAGCGCGCCTTCTCAGTGCCGATATCGGGCCGGGCGGCTCCAAGCGCTTGCAGGATCGAGGTCGGCAGAGAATCCGTTGTGCCGGCTCCTGCGGTTTCGACATGAAGCAGCGGTTTGCAGCCCTCGTCTGCCGATGCTTCGAGGATACGGCGGAGGGCGACGATGGACTCGGTTTTGCCGCAACCATGCGGTGCGACAAGCATGGCCCCGCCGCAAGGAGCATGCTCTGAGCGACCCAACGCCGCGATGCGCATCTCGTCGAGCGCTGCCATGACAGCCGTTTGAGGTGGATAATCCACGCGGATCGCGTCGAAGCTTGCTTTAGCCTTACCGACGCGGGAGGCTGCGCTAGCGGGCGTTTCCTGCTTAGGTGCCGAGCGGGATCGATCGGTCATTGGTAGCCTCCCTTGTTCAAGGGCAGCCGGCGCTCGCGAGCCGGTGTATCGGGTTCGCTTTGTCCCCGCATGCTGTGCTCACGGCGGCGTTCAAGCGCCGATTTGGGTGGTTTGGTGCGCGGATCAGGTCGTGACGACAGGATGTCCTGATCGAGCGAGGTTAATCTTGCGCGGTCATTGGCAATGAAATCACCAAGCGTGACCGAAGAGGGCGTCGCGTGAACCAGATCGACGATGTTTCCCGTGACTTGCCGTATGCGTGGCACTTCGATGAGGGTGGAAAGGCGCTTTCGTGAAGCTGCGAGGTCGCCAGGGCTGATGTTACGGATAGCGTCAATGAGATGCCCGCGGGCGTTCATCCGCTCCTCCTGCGTGTTGAACGCCAACCCCTGCTTTTGCGCCTCGCGTTCGATCTGCTCGTGCAGCCACAAGGGCATGCCGCTGCTGTACCTCTCATCGGCGCACGTCAGTTCGACATATTTCCGGGTCTTACGGTTCCAGACGTAGATACGACTGATATCCATGCTATCGTAGCGAAACTCGACAGTCGCGGTGGCATCACTCCGCCGCTGACGGCGTGGCTCGATGGGCACAAGGTCCCGCAACAGTTCTGGTACCGCTTGGATGTCATGATAGCGCAGGTTGAAGGCACGGATGCCGGAAGGGGAAAGCTGCGCGCCGGAGCGCACCTCCATCACGTCGCGCGCAAACGATGCGAAGTCCGCAAAGTCATTGATGCCGAAGCGATTAATATCACGTTCAAATACAAGCGCGGGCTGCTGGCTACCCAAGCCGTCATGCGGCTCGACATTGTACGATGCTATGATCTGGTTCGCGATCGCCTCCAGCTCATCTAGCATGACGATGGCTTGGGCTTCAGCATCGTAACCCCAACGTCTGGCATCGTTCAGCGTCAATGCTCGCCCTGGCAACAGACGGGTTGTCTGATCATTCAGGGTTTTAATCGCACGCTCGCCGATCGCTCGGTAGGTTGGCTGCTTGATCGGGCAGAACCGCACGGAAAATCCCGCGTCCCGCGCTGCCGCTTCGAGCGTGTGGCTACGAAATTCGACGGCATTATCGAGGATCAGGCAGCCCGGCTTGCCGCAAAGCATGGCAAGAACCGGATACCGGCTTGCCATGGCCGGCGGGGGGCGTTTGGGCAGCACAATGCGCCGTAATATCTCGCTGACTGACCAACGGCACGGATCTTGGAAGGTGATCAGGTGGCCAACGATAGCACGGCTTTTGACGTCGATAGCGAGTGTCAGCCACGGTCGTCCAAGAACCATCTGAAGCGCTGGACATACGACATGTACGTCAAGCCAGGTGTGATCCACGATGACATACTGCATGACGAAATCAGCCGCGAGCGGCTTGCCGGCTCCTGACCAATCCTGCTTGACGGCCTCTACCTCTATGGAGGTGGCCAAGGTCTTGTCCGACTCTAGTTCGTTGAAACGGCGTCGCACAGTGCGCTCTGAGCAGACCTCAAAGGGCTCGTGAGGCTTGTCGATGGACGGGTGGCGTCCGTCATTCACCAGGTTAAGCCAATAGGAGTAATCGGCATAGATGTCCGCGACGTTGCGTCCCGCCTTCCTGCCCTCGAGCACGCATGTCCAGAGGAGCTGCTGGTCGATGCTGCCGTTTGGTGAACGCACGATGCGCCTTCCGGACAGCGGGACCATATGACGAGGATGGCGGTTTCCGATGCTCCCGCGGTTCTTTCGCCAATTCTTTACCGACGACGCCGAAGGTTTTTGACCGAATCGATGAGCCAACTCGGGCGTCCAGCAGTCGTCGAGGGCGGCCTCGATAGCGCCGATGCCTTGCGGCACGCCTCGTTCGTCTAGCATCTGGCAAGCGGTCGCCATGCGCAAGGCGCGAGAAGAGATCGCACCCGCCTGATCGCGGGTCCATTCCGCGCTATCGTTGTAATTTCGAATTTTGTCGGATGAACGCGGCGTTCGAGTAACGGCATCGCCACAGTGCTGCATAAGCTGGAATTGCTCGACGGTCGGCAATTCAAGCGATCCGTCCTTTTGCTCGTGCTTGAGGATATCGCCCGTGATCAGATGGGTAAGCTGGACCCGGCCATGAGCATAGGCTGGATGATATTCGGCTCCGCGAACATCGACGATCGCGCCAGGGGAAAAGCGGATATGCGCCATGGAATGCTACCCTTTCGGAACGCGCCAGAGGCGGTCGGCATCGAGATGATGCCGGCGACAGGCGCGGATCGGATTGAAATTGAATTTTGCCCAGGCAATTGAGGAGATCGGATCCCGGGCAAACATCGACGCTTCAGTGGATGGTCACCGGCGTCGTATCCAAAAGCAAACGGGTAAGATCCATTTCAACACGCCGAGCAACCGTCATTGCCTGAAGCACGGCTTCGCCGGTGCGGGGGCAGTCAGGGGCGATCGCGCTGACGGCGCTTCCGAAGGTAGCATCCCTACCCACCTGCCGTTCATGAGCGTACAGACGCTCCAAATGCTCCGGTAGGATCGTCACGAACCTGCGTGAACAAAACAGCGTCACATTACGACGATGAATGAGGCTGTCCCAGATTTGATGACGAAAAACGATTTTAAACCGAATGCCGTGCTCATCACAAATTTCGTGAACCGCCGTCAACTTAGCGCGGTACTCCGCGTCGGCTAGGTCACGCTCGTCTCGCTTGATCTCGATGAGCGTGACGGTGCCATCAGATGCAACCAATTCGACGTCTATGGTGTAAACTTGCTTTTTGCCTCGCCGCGTGAATTCAAAGCGCACAGATTCTGATGCAACGCGAACCACAGCGAACTCCACTTCGGCGCGTGTCAGGAAATCGTACTGTGCCGCACCCTGCCAGTGAAGAACGCGTCTGGCCTTGCGACTCGTGAACCATCCATTTTCATGAGCGAGCCCGCCGTTGAAGGTACGCAGCGCGCCACCAGCGTCAGCCCGGATCATCCGCACATGATGCGCGTCGCTATGTTTGTCGCGGATGAACTTCGGCGTTGGGCCGCCATTCAAGTTGAGCAATAGCTCCGGAAGAGGATCGTGGTCTGCGGCATTGAATGTCATCGATCGTTCCTTCCATCTCGCAATCAGATGCGATGGACGTGAGGGGACATGATCCGGGGCGGCCCCGAACCTTGACAGGTTTCACGGAATGAAGGAGATCAGGGCTCGTAAGGTCTCTGATCTTCTATGGGCCTCGCTGGGTGCAACCGGCGGGGCCTTCTCATTTCCGTAGCTTGGCAATGCTTCCGCGCGTTGGCGCGACCATCTGCTACGTCATCACTGCTCTCCTATCGTTGGCTGCGGATAATGCGCAGGCCAGAGCTGGGCAGGCGTAAAGGCTGCCGCCGCGGCTATGGCCTCTTCGACCCGGCGCGAGCGCACGAGGCCTTTGGAAACTCTGGTGACGGTGCTGGGACTGACGCTCAGATCACGGGCGATTTGCGACAGTGAAGTGCCACGGCGCTCCAGCACCCATTTGATGTGTCCGTGCCAACTTTCGCCGCCCATTGCCTGCCTCACTGGGAAGTGATTTGCGTCAAGTCGCAGCGGCTAATTGCCCTCACGACTTACATGCGATTCGAATCATGAATCGCCATTCCCGTCAAGCCCTTGCTTCTATTGACTAGTATTGACAGCGTCGGAATGCGCCCACCCATTTAGACAAAACTAAAGCTATGAGTTTTTTCAAAATTCGGTTTTTACGACTATTGATTAAGCTAGCTTTCGCTGATTTATCAAACTTGTCTTTTGCTCGACATCTATCAGCACAAATCATAGACTCGCACAAAGGTTTCGAGCTTATTACTGAGTAAACGGTTAATCGGTATATTTTACATGCATCTGACGTATCTTACATTTTACACTACATGAAACGTCTTTAGATCGGCGGATTTAACAGATTTTTTAGTGGCTAGCGCATTATCACTGGCGATTCATCCGAAGCAGGATGCATGCAATCTCAAAAGATTTTTTCAGTGATGAATTTTAATTACATTGTCCCGGAGAAGTCCAAACTCCGGGGAGAGGCGCAACAGCCTGCCTTGGTAGAAACCAGCTCGTCCGCTTTCGAGCGACGCCTATCGTGGTCAGGCCGGTATTTCTTCGTGGAAAATTTAGCGACCGAGTTTGAGTTTCGGTCCGGCAGCGTCATCCAGATCATGCAGCCTGACATCAACCAAGAGATACGCCGTGCCAAGGTATATTTCTGCGCTGCAATCGGCGTTGCTCAACGAAGCGGCCACCCTGTTTCGTCGCAAGCACTATCTGAACGGTAGTCACGCGGGTTTCATCTTACATGCGACCGGTGAATTTTCCGATGGCGACGTTAATGCGATCCGCGACGCGCTGAAGCGGTCGAAGGGGCCGGGCAATTCCGCAACTCGTTTGTCCACCAGCCTGGCGGCAAGGATGGGGTAATCAAGATCCTGCCGATCGCCCGAGTCGGCGCGAACGAAGACTTCATGGGGGCCAAGAATGCGGCGCGCGATGACGTACTGGCCGCGCACCGCACGCCACTCGTACTGCTGGGCATCGTGCCGCGCAGGGATCGACGCTCGGCAAGCCCAGTGAAGCGGTCGATAGGTTTTTCGAACTGGAGACCGAACCGATCCAGGCGCACCTGTTGGACATCAACGGGGCGGTGGGTGTCGACGCGGTCCCATTTACAACAAGGAGGGTGCCTTCGGCTGCAGCTAGCACTTCCAACTAGCACCGCCGGAGATACTCGTTTGCAGTCCGGCACAATGACGAAGGCATCTTCCTCGCAAATTCAGCAAACGTTCGGCGCGTAGCTATCGTGATGAGCGGACAACGCCTCATTGCAACGGGCTTGCTTGGAGCGGCTTAAAGCCCTACGCCTTGGCCCATGGGCCAGAGCGTGCTTGGCTGGTAATGGACAGCTATCTCGATATTGCGCGGACAGTTCTTAAGAGCGTTCGGCAGCCGATGAGCGCGCGCCAAATCCTTCGGACGGCGCATCAGCTTCACCTCGTGCCGAGCGAGCTTTTCGGCCAAACCCAGCATAAGACTATGCAGGCCCGCCTCGCGACGGATATTCTGAAACACCGTTTACGGAGCGAGTTCTATCGAACCGGTCCGGGGCGTTTCTATCTGAGAATGTTTTTAACCGCACGAGCGGCTGGTACCGGTATAACCCAGGAATATCACGCGCCGTTACGTACTGCGCAACTTGGACGGTTTGACGTCGTCGCGTTTTCGCGGACCTCTCTGGCTGAGCTCGCCGCGCAAATGCATTCGCCATTCTCAGTCTCTCACTTATGCTCACTCCCGTGGCGGTATGCGCGGCTTTACCAGCTACGCCGATCAAAAAGGTTCGTGCCCTTCCGCTTTCATCTTTTGCTACTCGCGAATGATCGAATCTATCTCGACAATCGCAGGCTGCCGGCTAGCGAAAGTGATCTTCCCCGCCACTCCGTGATCGGGATTGAGGGCGTCGTCAAATGGAGCGATCGCTCTCTTTTCTCAACCGACGAGTTCGGGTTACTAGACGCTGCAATCCGGACGCTATTCGAACGCTTCGAACTACCTCAGCATCTCCGGTCCGTTTTGGAAGAGTCATCGCGCTGGTCAGATCCGCGGGCGGTTGTCGAAAACGGGGGTGGTCCTACCAGCGCATCCCCCGATCTCGTCGTATATCTTAGATTTGAATGTTCTGACGTGACCGAAATAACGGATGTTATCGACGCAAGAATGTCAGCCGAATGGCTGCCGCTACCCGTGCGCCTTAACGATATTGAACGCTTCGACAAATGGTCGGCGCGCTTGGTTACGGATCAAGACCTTCAGGCGCAGCTTTGTTCTTAACCTACAGCCTCAATGAGTTTTGCCATAGGTAGGTTACTCAATAGGTCGGCAAGCGTCCGCATACCGAGGGTCCGCCAGCTGTTGTCAGCTTTCGAAGGATCTGCTTGGTCCGAAATTACACGCATCATGCTGACCGGTACCCCCGCTCTGCGCGCGGCCTCACAGATGCCACCAGCTTCCATTTCAACGCCTAGGAGCTTCGTTTCGCCGCCCTTCCCGCTTAGGATGTTCTGACGCCATTTGTCGCTCGCTACAACTTCGTCCGCGCTTGCCATCATCCCGGTGTGGATAGACGGCCGACGATCAGGAGGCCAGTCGAGCACATCGCAGGCCTTCGCCGCCCAGGCGCCGATGTCGAGGTCGTCAGACAAAATCTGATTCATCAGTGCATCGTCAAGCTTGTAGTCCTCACGCCGAAAGTTTGGTGAGGCCCCTTTTTCTTCATCAATGACTTTCCGAAGCGCTAAGTCGACAACCTTCGTCGCAACGATAATATGCCCTTCCCGGGTATCGTTCTCGCTGAATCCGCCAGCCAAACCAACGATCAAAATCAGCTTTGGTTTGGTCTGCCGCTTTGCGAGGTAATGCGCCATCGAGACAGCTGCCGGGACCCGTCCCATATATCGCGGACATATGACCGCGATGTCGATGTCACCAAGCTTGCCGGTCGCCTCGGGCGTCTGCGCGTTCTTGGTTAAGCCCAGAGCCTTTGCAAGCACCTTGAGCTCTTCTTCCAGCGCGACATAAAGGACGAGTTGCGGTTCATGGGTCAAAGCTATTTTCTTCTCGTTCAGGTTTGGCAATGGCTGCTTAGCGTCCAGCCGTGTTGGCAAATCATGTCTAATGGACAAGTGTGCCGCAACTTCTTCCAGTATCGTACCAAGCTCGCGTATTTCGATATAACTAAGCTCGTATAGGCTGAAGCGCTTTTTTGCGATCGTCTCGCCCGGATATTTGACAGCAGCTCGCGCCAGCCCAGCCATATACTGAAGGTCGGTCAGAGATTTGTAGCGCTTCGCGAGTTCGCCGTACCCGTCAATGAACGCAATAAATCCAGGCTGCTTGCGAAGCTCGAGGATTAACTGAGCCGGCGCTTCGAAAAGAATATCGCGAAGGAAAAATATATCCAGAAATGACGACAGGGCGCGGTAGTCGTAGCCAATCGCAAACGGAATATCAAAATGTTGCCGCACATGTGGAATAGAGGTTAAGCCGATCAGCTTAAACTCCCTACAGTACTGACCAAAATATACGTGCTGCAGGACGTTTCTAAGTGCGCTTCCTGCATTATTAGCCGCGGTAGGCAGCTCCTCAACAATTGCTGCCCAGGTTACGGCAACGCCGCGATCATCAAGAATTCGAGGAATGCGCCCAATATCGCTTATCGTCTTGGCAGTCAGGATCTTCTTAACAGGTTGCCAAACCTTGCTATTTTGATCCGGACCGTTTTCCCAACCGAGCAGAATGCCCTCAGTAATATGAGTTTTTCGTTTGATGATGCCAGTAGCGTGCCTACCAAGGAAGCCAATTCGAGTGTCGCTAAATAGTCCGGAATACCGATCCCGCATGGGCTCGTAGCCCGTCCGCTTCTTCTCGGCGAAATCGGCGAGATTGTCTTCGCGCATCGGCAGCTGAATTAAGCCCTCTTGAAGATAGGCTTGCTGGTTTTCAGCCAATAGGAAAGCGATTTCATCCTCAACGATGAAACCCGGGGGGGCGATACATTGATTTTCGCACAGGATCGCACACACATTTAAGGCTTGTCGTAAAAGTTGCGTGTGCGCCGGCACAGTAAGGCAATCGTAAAGTCCAAATACTTCACGAGTATCGCGATTGAGAAAATACAGAAAAATATCGCGCCGCAACTCAGCCTCGTGCCACGATTTCCGCGAGCTTGCCCTCAAAGGCAACTAAGTCGGCGTCATTCACAATGTCAAAATCGACTTCAGCGTCGTCAAGCTCAGTCTCGGAACGATGCTGATTATCGGTTTGCCGGTCAAATACCTGCTGCCTTTCGGCCAACCGAGTAAACCGAAATTCGTCAGGAGCCAATATACGCACGATCTTACAACCGTTATCTCGCGCGAGATTTAAATCCTCGCGAAATCGTAGAGCATCCACCACGAAACCATTTTCAATTTTGATCGGACGTAGGGCGGCTCGCAGGAAAATACTTGGATCAAGTGCGGTAAGCGCGTCATCAAGCCGCTGGGTAGATCGCTTATCCTCATTGTCGAAAAGCATGCGGGATATTTCCCGACAGATCACACCGGTCTTAATGTGCGGCACACCCAAGCCGACGCTTAAATAGCGCCCGGCTAATGATTTGCCTGCGCCGCTTTTTCCTATGAGCGCCAAGCGGGCCGCCTTACTCACACGAGAGCCGCGTGTGCTAATGGACGAACCGCAACCGATAGCCGCGCAGCAACGTCAGCGATTGAGACCTGCCGGTATTCAGCAATCATTGTTAGCAGGCGCTGCACCAGAACCCTGTAGTGAATGATGAGGCCCGGAAAGTAATCAATAGCTTTCGCACTATATCTTAAACTAAAATTTAGATGCTCATCTGTCATCGTTCCTGCCTTCTTTGCGAGCACGAAGGTAAGCGCCTGAATTTTGTCGACCCCTTTAACGAGTTGTGCCTCAGCACTTTCCCCGTAGATTGTTTCGAGCATTAAAGCACGCTGGCGCTCGCGAATGGGGACTCGCAGCTGCGCGATATAACGTTCCAGAGCCACAAGCTCTAGTTCGGTTTTGACTGCGCGCGCGGCTGGATTAAAGGCGTGTGAAGCGGTTCCTTGACCGTCTGGCCCCACAGGGTCCAAGTCGCCCGTAAAAAGCTCAAGCTTATCGTGAAGAATGGCGAGCTCAAGAGCATGTTGACCGTTTAGCTTTGGAAAATTTGATGCTAGCAGCAACGTAGCATCAGCGACATGCCAGCTATGCGCAGCTACATTCTCCAGCTTCAAACCCGGCTCGGCTTCGTCGGCAGCACGAGCGAGCTGCGACTCTGCGTACCAATGGTGTTGCCCCATGTAACGTCGAATAAGCTGGAGCCCGAGCGAGGCCAGCATCACATCCACGTCCCGTTCTGCGTCATCGCGGCTTGGCAATTGCAAGTCTGATTGCGGCGATTGTGGCAACATGGACCTTCTGACGCCCTCAAAATCGTTAATATTGAGATCGTTAGTCGCATAATTATCGGCGAGTATCAGCATCGATGTGTCAGCTCGTCCGCAAAACGACATATCCATGGCTTCCCTCCCCCTAGGTTCGGATCGCACTTTCATGTCATCAAAACAACCCAGAAAATATGCCGAAATACAGCGTAAATTGTGAGAACAAGTGGGTCTCCTTAGCGATATTTTTTCGATCGACGGTGTCTGCTTGTCGTTCGCTATTTCGCGATAAGATTATGGTAGGCCGTTCACGATTTGAGGTTGGCGACTTAGAATCTTGAGAGGAGGCTTCTTTTTTGCAGTCAGGCGCTTTGGACGGTCTTACATGACCGGATCAGCATTCAAGCCTGGGCAATCTGGTTGAACGGATCCCGATCAGCTCCTGTGGCACGATGGCTCGTTGTTACTTTCGGAGTTTTCGCTCTAACCGCTTCCAGTGCCGTTCGTCCCGACCGTATAGCGGGAAGGATGATGGAAGCGGCGTCGGCACCATCCTGTTTGGCCGCGCCCCAGATTTGAAACAACGGAGGTATCGCGGCAGGTTTTCAACTGCGCTGTTCGCCCACCTGAGGAAAAACCAGCTAGCAAAAATGGCTCGATGCACGACGCTTTTGCGTCCGCAATGGCCACAGACAGCGCCGACATTCGCTTCATGTTTCGCAAAATCGCCGAGCGTTCTGAAACGCGCGTAGCCCATAGATCACCAAGGCAGGGCAATCTGTGTCGCTTCGACGTTCATTGGCTGAGATAGACCACTATAAACATGCTGCGCAACTTCGAGTTGGCCAGCCGCACGCAAGCTTTCTCCCGTCGCGGCAAGACCAATCAGCGCCCAGGCCGGAGCATCCTCGATTAGCGACGCGATCCGCGCCGCGGTGATCATGCCATCCATCAGATGTAGTCGGTTCAGTAAGTCGCGTATGGTGACAGGCCACGACGTGCGAACTCTACCTCGATCGGCACTAGCAGCGTCTCCGGTCCATCCTCCATTGCCTGGAAGTAGATCGATTGCATCTCGCAAGGGCGGATGTCGGGCAAGATTTCCGCGATCAGATTAAGGGTGTGGGCTAATGGGCCTTAGCAACCGCTGCAGCCGGCTGCCCGCTCACCATTCTCGGCAGCATACGAGACTAAACTGCCCCTCGTCAGGCAGAATATGATCTTGCCGGTGCCTCTCTAGGAACGAAGCGCCTCCTCATCTCAGCGGCGTTACCCTTCCCAGGCAGCTCAGCCTCACCTCCCCACGGAAATACGGCGATCTCCCGCCGTCACGGGGAAGCACGCCCAAGGCGTGCGTACTCCTGTCACGGAGGTTCGGTTTCAGTGTCAAAGGATAAAGCGCTGGATGCCCCGTGAGGGCATCAACCTTGCGCGGATTACAATGACTTAGGCAGGCTAACTGGAAGCTCTGCTATGGTTATCTCCCTCGGTGCCCCGGCCAGATTGGCTAACCTTTCGGGCGCTCCCCCGAGCCGAAAATCAAAAGCCCCCGCGGCGGCTCGAACCGCTGCGAGGGCTAAAAACCACAGGCTGGCTGGCGAGAGGTTCACCCCACTTTACATCAACCCGTTTTCGACTGCAATTTCGTTCACGACGATCGGCAGCGCTATCGGAATGGAGCTAGACCGCAGGCAAGCTGCCGTGTCTCGCATCGCGCGGAAAGCCGACTTGTGAGAGACGGCTTCGATCTCATTCGCGACGCTTACGACGTTGCTGGTCTCGACGAGCATGAGCGTGCGGTACTGGTCCGCCTGGCTTTCATGGCGAACGAGGGCAAGGCGTGGCCGTCAATCGCTCACCTCGTCGAGAAACTCGGCAAGTCCGAACGCACGGTCCAGCGGGCTATCCGTCGGCTGGTTGACGCTGGGCATATCACTCAGCGCCAGCGCCGGCACGATACTGCCATCTATACCGTTCACCCGGTCCTAGCCGATCCCAAACCCGTCAGTGTGACGGGCGTCAGTCTGACGCCCGTCGATCCGACGCCCGTCACAAACGCCCCCAAGACCCGTCCCACAGACACCCTAATAGCCAAGAACAACCAATCTTCTCCGAAGACTTCGTCTTCTTCGAAGAAGCGCGCGCCCGCGAAGACCCCGTTTCCGTCTGAATTCTGTCCAGTGATGGGCCTGAGAACGGCTGCCGTGGTCGCTGGCTGGCCGCCTGGCGACCTCGACGACCAGCTCGATCGCTTTGCGGCGTACCACCGGAAGGAAGGGACGCTCAGCGCCGATTGGCAGGCATCGTGGACCCACTGGGTCAGCAACTCAAAAAAATGGGATAAGACCAATGAACAATCTCGCTCGATTGGACGACCGCAGGCAAATCGCTCAGCGGCCAGCAACGCCATCTTTGCCGCCCGCGATCGCGTCGACTTTGGCTGACAATCGGTTCCGCAGCACGCCATGGAACGCGGCCGATGCAATGTTCTCGATCGTGTCCACGGACGAACGTAAGCAGGTTGTAGAGGGCGCCCGTATCTATCGCGCATCGCTTTCCCCCTGCCCGCGAGATTGGCTGAAGAACCGCCTGTCCGCCATGGCTATGGCCCACGGGCACGAGAAGGATCCAGACCGGGCCGCAGCTTGGCTGCAGGAGACCGGCAGGTTGCTTTGGGACCTGCCTCATGACGTGCTGGCCTACGCCATCGACGAGGCGATCAAGCGTTCCGAACGTGGCTTCATGCCAGCCGTGGGCCAGATACGAGCCATCGCCGACCCGATGGTCGCGACCCGCCGGGAGGAAACGTACCGCCTCGAGGCAATGGCGATGGTCATCGAGGGCCGATCCAGGCCGGACCAGAGCGCAAGGCCTTGGGAACGAGTAGTCGCAGACGTTGCCCCTGAGAACGATCGCATACCAGCTTCGGACATCGCGACCTTCAATCGGAACATGCGCAAGTTCGGCTTGGCGATGCGCTGCAGGGCAGACGGCAGCACGTTCAATCTGGAGCCGGGCGCCGCAGATCCAACGGTCGATGCACCACCCCCCTCATCAAAAGGATGAGCGCCGCGCCAGCCCGTACCGACCACGTGATGCATGTGCACCGAGATGTGTTTTTGCCCCCCCACCCTTTGGGAGCCGTCATGTCCGATCTGACTTGCGACCGATCAGGTTGCTCTGAGCTCGTCTTGCTGACGCGCGCGCCCCGGAATGGCGTGCCGCCAAAGCGGTTTTGTTCTTCGCGCTGCCAGATGGCGGCGCAGAAATCACGGTGGAAGGCCCGGCGCCGCGCCGCGGCTAAGATGGAGAAAAACGATGGTTGAACCAGACGAACAAGCACTCGATTTCGCCGAAACCGTCGAAGCGATCCGGGGGCCGATACGGCGCCTCGCTGCGTGCTTCCCCGACAAAGAACCGATCGATATCGCGGTAGGGGCACTCTACGCTTCTCACGACCTTGCCATGCGATCCGGTATGGATGCGCACGAGGCGACCGCGTGGATTGGCGTGGCAGCCCGCATGATGGAGCGTCAGCTGCTTGACCGGGCGAAGCTAAATTGAGCGCGGCCTCAAAGCTTGGCGCGCTTTCGCCGGCCGCGCGCGACGCCGCGCTAGCTGCGCTGGACGAGATCAGTCGTCGGATCACGGTACAGGAGATCGACGCCGCCCTTGATCCCCGCCTAACGCGTAGCGAGCGGCGCGCCATCCTCGCCGCCTTCCGAACCTTGGACGTGATCGCAATTTATCCGCGCCGGATTGACGCCACTACGTAGACCGTTCATTATTCGTTCCAGTTGGCACGCCTGGCGCTGTCGACGAACCGCGCCCAGCGGACAATCTGGGACGCGATTGCACACGGTACGCCTGGCGCTGCCGGCCATGCCATCGCTGCCGACACGCCTGGCGCTGTTGGGTCGAAACACCCCTTTTCAACCGACAGTAGGAGTGCGCCCAATGCGCCGAATCCCCCTTATGCTTGCCGCAACCGCAATGCCGCGCGCTATCGCGCATGGCCGTATCCGTGCAGACACGGCGACACAGATCGCCAGCTTGAACGACGCCTTCTCCACATTCGTGGCCAAGTACGACGCCAAGCATACAGAACTTGAAGCCGCTATCGACGACAACGCTAGGGTCGCAGCATCGCAGAAGCTTGGCGGCGGTGACGCAACGGCAATCCTGCCTGTCGATCGTGAATATTCGACTGCATTCGCGAGCTACACCCGGCGCGGCGCGGCGGACGCAGAAACCGCGCTAAAGACCGCGAACGCCACAGGCGAGCGCGCGTCAATTCAGGCGGCTATGTCGGAGGGCGACAATTCGAGCGGCGGGTACGTTGCCCCCGTCGAGTGGGACCGCAAGATTCAGAAATCGCAGCGAGCGCTCAGCCCGATGCGCCGAGTCTCGCAAATTCAAACGACTGGCCGCGGCGCTTATTCTACGCTGTGGAGCAACGACCAATTTGGATCGGGTTGGGTAGGTGAAACCGCATCTCGCCCGCAGACGACGGGCCCTTTGCTGACGCCAATCCTCATCCCAGCGGGCGAGATCTACGCAATGCCTGCGGCAACGCAGCGCTTGCTCGACGATAGCGCCGTCGACCTGGATGGCTGGCTCGGGAATAATGTGGCCGACGAGTTTAGCCGTCAGGAAGGTATCGCCTTCGTATCCGGAGACGGTGTCAACAAGCCGATGGGGTTCTTGCAGTATATCCCCGGCGGCGCGGCATCGGCGGCGGTTCTCGACGGTACCGGAAACGTCATCACCCCCGCATCGACCAGCGCGCACCCAGGCGGCAATCTAGCGATCACGCTCAGTGGTTCAGCGTCGAAGGTGGACAACGTCGATGCGCTGATCGACCTCAAGTACGGCTTGGGCGCGCTCTACCGCCAGAACGCTCGGTGGCTGATGAACAGCCAGACAGCGGCAGTGCTCGCAAAGTTGAAGGATGCTCAGGGCGGATACATCTGGCGGGAGGCGCTGCTGGAGGATGAGCCCTCGACGTTGCTCGGGCGGCCGGTCGAGATTGATGAGAACATGCCGAACATTGCGGCAGGAACCTTCCCGATCGCCTTTGGTGACTTTGGCCGCGGCTATCTCGTCAATGATCGTATCGGCGTCCGCGTCTTGCGCGATCCCTACACCGCTAAGGGCTACGTCCTGTTCTACACGACTAAGCGTGTCGGCGGCGGGGTGATCGATCCACGTGCAATTCGCGTACTGAAGGTCGCAGCCTCCTAAGCCGCGGGGGCGCTCAATACGGCAGCGGCAGCGGACGCGACCGTCACGGCCCGCCTCAACGGCAAAGTGGATTAACGAGAAGCGAAGAGCGGATACTCCGTGTCACCAAGGACCGCGCTCGGGTTGGTTTACCCTGGGTACATCCTGACGCGGCGGCCTAAGGCGGGCCGAAAGCTGGCGGTGCTCTCTTAGGGGCCTCTCGTCAGCAGCCTTACTTATTCCCCGTGATCGATTGCATTGCTTCCCATAGCGTCTTGATGTGCTCTGGCATTGGCAAACCCGCATTTCGCTCGCTAATCGGGGCAAACACAGCCTTTGCCACCGCGATTGCGATCACGACAGTTCCGCTAATGGTAGCGACGATGAGCGCGGTTAGGGCATGAGACTCTCGTCTGCCGAACCAAAGCACACGGTTGTAAATAGCCAAGCCCAAAGTAGCGAGCAGAACGAGAATGATAACCGCACAAGCGATCGCAACCCACGCCCGAATAGTTTTATGCCAGCGCATCTCGTCAGTGAAAGCTGTGACATAGTCGGCCGACGCGGCAGGGTATGCGCTCAGGCGGCTAAGGTCCGCCAGCAGCAACTCTACCTTATCGGCGAGCTCCCTGTATTCTTCCGTAGTTGGCGCGGCTGACTCGCGAACGGCATCACCGGAGGCGGCGCCCCGAATGATTTCTTCTATTGACGACTCAGGCCGTCGCGCCACGTTCGCGCGCAAGCTGCTTGTAATGGTCCTGAATAAGGTGCGCAGGGATCTCATTAGATCGTCCGGCTCCATTGCGATAAACCTTAGACCAAGGTGTATCGCTTTCATGGGTGATGCGCGAGAGATTGAACGCGTGCATGTCGCCATAGTTTGAGACAACCGACTTCAACACCGAGCGTTGCCCGTTATCGAGGTTAGCATCGGCGAGCGGACCAAACGGTGTCGCCGCCTTTGACGCTATAGGTTGAGATCCGAAACGACGAAATTCCCGGTAGATCGCTGGGAACACGGGGCCGTGCTCCCATGCTTCGGGCTCTTCGTTCACTAACGGCGCGTTAAGCAAGCCAAGCGACCAGCCATGCGCGATGTACACGATCTTCAGCAGCTGCATGATCGTGAACTGCTTTCCTTGAGCCCATGCCTCTTCAAGAGCGGCGTTGGCTACTGCTAAAGGCGGGTACGCTGTCATTTAGGCGCCCTCCCTCCGGCGCTGGCGGAATCGCCATAAAGGCGCCGGTTCGTTAGAACCCGCGCCGTTGCCTGACATTACATTGCATTTGCCGGGCGGGTTTTCAACTCAGGGTTGCAACTAGCCGGGCAACCTCAGATTGTCCTCAACGCCCATTCATTAGGGACTTGCCCGTCCGATCGGGTGGAGCGTGTACGCTTCCCTCCCCCTGCGGACGGCAGCCCAGCGCTTGGAATAGATCAGGACCATCGGCGCGACGAGGTTGTGCTGAGAGCATATCGCCCTGGATCGCTAAACACCTGCGATCGTTCGCTTTAGCTGATGAGGTCCAATCGCTGGACCACCAGACGATCAAGCAAATGGTCCCGTAACCAACGACGCGGGTCGTGACGATCCCTAAGGGTGAGTTAGCCTCTTCGTCTTCTATGAGGTTGATGATGATCATAGAAGCCAGAGCGATACCAAACGTCCATATCTCTACCGGGTCGGCGTAGCGCATCAAAGGGCTTGCGCTGAACGCCAAGACAGCCGCGCCCGCTGCGAACACCTGCAGTGTTCGCCTCATACCAATTGGTTTGTCAGCCGCCATGAGGACAGCCTAGAGAACATCAACTTTTCCGCAATCCGCGAACACCGTTTCCCAGGCAAAGCTGCTTGTGAAAGCACTCGCATAGCGAGGAGCTAAGTTATTGAGATCAAACGATGAACTCATTGTGTACATTTTGAGGCTCAATGTACACACTCGGAGGTGGCTCTTAAACCGTTGATTCTGCACGATTTGACGGCAACTCAGTTGCGTAAGGTGTGTATCAATTCATGCCCGTCCCCGATCGCCCGGACCCGCCCCCCAAGTTTGGGGGCGGCATACGTCGAACCTTCGGCGGAGGATGGACCAAAGCGGCGACCGGCCGCGTTTGTGACGGCCCCAAATTAGGGGGCGTCGTCGTCAGCGTCGCTTGAGGGGCGATAGGCGCGGCGGCAATTCGGAAAGGCGCGGCTTTAGCGTAGTGAGGCGCGGCTTCGGCTTTGCCGGTGTTCGGGTAGCATCCGGGGTTGGCGGCCAACTCCAAACCTTCAATGGAAGGACCCGATTGGTGCCATCTCCCGACATTATCTCGTCATGAGTCTTGCCGTACATGCAGCGCCAGCCGTCATCAGAGAGGCGGTATCCTGTATCGCCAAACCGCCCCGGCCCGGTTTCGAGCAACCCCTCTATCGTCAGCTTGCTCAACGTCCCGACGCCCGAGCCGAGCGGAAGCTGACCGCGGATCTGGAACGTCGTATGATCGATCTGGAGATATTCCAGTAGCTTCCGCTCGCGCGCACTGAGGATGTAGGTCATTCGAATGGCCCCCTCTCGTTCGAAGCGCTCGGCGCGAGCGAGGTCCAAACCAGATCGTTCTTAGTCTGAAAGTAATCGTCTAGCCACCTGTCGGAGATTGTCGCACCGCGGAATATGTCGACTTCCTTCTCGTCGTCCGGCTCGGGGACAATGCTCGATCGCCCTGGCTGCGACAGCCCCCCGATCGGCAGTACGACATATTCGCAGGCATCGACCGGGCAACAGTCGTCCACATAGTCGATCAGCTGCCCGATGCTATCGGTAACGAATAGGCCGACGAACTCCCGCGCGTGCGCCTGGTCTGGCTTTAGGCGGACGAGGTACGCGGTTTTAGACCCCTCGTGTTCCTCGCCGCACATTAAGCAGATCCTCGATACCGTAGATTCAGGACACGCCGAAAGCACGCTCGAGGAACTTTGCGGCGCCGTCTCCGCCGGGGTCCGCGTGCAGCTTACCAACTAGGTCGGCAACCATATGCTGTATTTCGCCCTCAGAGACCACGCCCTTCGCAACCAGCAGCGTGAAAAGGTGCTGCTGCAGCTTAATCGAGGCCATGCCAATATCGCCGGCTGTCCATGGGTTCTCAGGCATTGAATCTCTCCCTCAAAATTTTTCGTATTGCTTCCGGCCTGGATGATGGCGGCGATTGCCTCTCAATCCAAGCATCAAGAGCTGCGAGGTCGGCTGGCGGCAGCGTCAAGTGGATCGACGTAGCATCGATCCTGGGCCGACCTCTTTTTTCCGTACGGACTATTGCGTCTGTCATTATTAGTCTGTACTTAAAAACCGAGCCGAGGGGAAGGTCAGATTTCCCACCCGGCTCTAACCGCAACCGTTCCAGGAGAACGATCATGGCTTCACGTGCTCATAGCATACCTACGCCTGCGCAACAGCCAGAGCTGCGACCCTACATCGTCTATGATCGTCTTCCGGCCGGGCACATAGCCCACCTGGTGCTAGAAACGACGTGTCCCATTCTTCATCACGGCGAGACGATCGTGATTGATCCATCCGACTGCACCATCGCTGTTGGTGATTTATTTGTCATGGAGAGCGGGCGTAGCAACCCAAATGGTCCGCAGCGCAACATCGTGGAGTTCAAACAGCGCGACTGGTGCATAGCTGATGATAACGGTGAGTTCCGAGATCAGCCGTGCTGGTCAACACTGTTCTACAGCGCCATCAATGATCTTCGCGGAGGCAGTAAATCGATCCGGATGACGGACGGGCCTGTACGGCTGTCATCCGCTGCCTATTTCGAAGAACGGATCATCGGTAGGATCGTCGGCATACTGGAGTCATCGTTCGCTGAGCCGATGCGGCGACTGTCGGCGTGATCTTTGAACCATCTGGGATTACAATTCTGATTGTCGCCGACACCCCGCCCCGCTCCGACCTTTCCCTCACAATTGAAGGAAAGCGGCGGCGGAGCCTTTCTTGGCAAAGTCCAATTAAATGAAGAGAGCCTATGGTGATCGGCGCGCGTCTGATCGGACTGGAGCGGAGCCTGACTGTCGGCTGACGCCATCCAAACCCATAGGCCGCCTTTGTGGAGAGGGGTTTCTTTCCGCTACGGGAAACAACCTCGAGGATCGCTTTCCCGTATTGGAAACCAAAGCGGGGGATGCCGTCGAGCGTGTCTCGTACGAAACGGCCGCCGAGGTCATGAATCGTCCCCAGATTTGGGGAGAAAGAATTGCGCGGATTAATCGCTGCGTGTGTGTTGACACGGATCGTAACGTGTGCGATCACACGGCCATGCCCAACCTTCGCTTTGCATCGCTCGTCTACACGCACTTCTTGCCCGGTGATCTCGAAAAGATCACCGGCATGAAACCGGCACTCGTTCGAGATTGGCGGCGCCGCGATTTGATCCACGAGAGCTTGGACCGGAACGAGACCGGTTTCTCAGCGCCGACTGCGGCCGAACTGCTGTTGCTCGCTCGTTTGTCCGATCACGGCATCGGGCCTAAGCGGGTGTACGGCTGGACACGGGCGTTCTCTTCGAAGGTTCTTTTCCATGCCCTCAATGATGCATCGGCATGGCGATCAGCTGAAGCCTGGAGCGCTTGGCAGGGCCAAGAGACTGAAAGGACGCCGCCTGAGCGCTACCTCGCGGTGTACCCGCCGCCGCACGGCTTGCGCGCGATCAACGGCCTGTCGCATGTCCTGTCGGGCGATCTGGAGCTTGCTACGGTGGTTAACCTAGAGTCTCTCGGGAACCATCTGCGGGTAAGCGCCGGTCAGCCACTGGCCGACGTCGTGTGGACCAATGGCGAAGAGGTCGCGTGATCAAATGAGCCGCCGTGCCGCCTTCAATCAAAGCGACGTGACCCGTGCCTTCAAAGGTGCGTTGGCCGCCGGCGTGAAGGTAGCCGTTCTGATCCGGCCCGACGGCACCATGGAGATTGTCCCGGCTGCCGGCGACCGCCCGATGATCGCTGACAATGACCTGGATGCGCGTCTCGATGCGTTCGGTGGGCTATGAAAAAGAAGCTCGCTTACGTTTCCAGCTTTGCTGATCGGCACGGCAAGCCGCGTTACCGTTTCCGCCGAACCGGTTATCCGGTTCACTACTTCAAGGAACCCCACGGCACGAAGGCATTTGAGCGCGAGTACGCGGCGTGCCTTTCGACGGAACCCGCACCCGCCGGCGCCGGACGCACGAAGCCCGGCAGCGTGTCCGACGTGATCATCCGCTACTATGCCGACAACAACTTCCTTGATTTGAGGGAGTCTACCAAAGCGGTTTACCGCGGCGTGCTCGAGCGCCTGCGGAACAACTTCGGTGACGATCCAATCCGCCAGTTCGATTCGGAACGGCTGGCACGGCTGATGACCAAGATGCGCGATCGCCCCCATGCGGCGGCGCGGCTCCGGAAGCTGTTCGCGCAGCTGTTCGTCATCGCTCGTCGCGCTAAGCTGGTCCCTCATGGTTTCGACCCTGTCCGCGATACCAAGCCCCCCAAGGCGGTAAGCGACGGCTATCACCGGTGGACGGAGGACGAGCTGGAGGCCTTCGAAGCCAAGCACCCGCTCGGCACCAAACCCCGCCTCGCCTTCGCAATGCTGCTCTATGGAGCTCAGCGCAGCGGCGACGTGCGGTTCATGACCCGAGAGACGATCGCTGAAGGCCGGATTAGGCTCGACCAGAGCAAGACCAGCACTGCAGTGGACGTTCCGGTCGTGCAGCCGCTGCGAGAGGCCCTGGCGGCCGGTCCGCTGGGCGCTGGGACGCTATTGGAGACCAAGGGGGGCGAGCCATTCACTCCCAAGGGCTTCTATGGGATGTTCAAGCGCGCATGCATTGCGGCGGACCTTCCGCATTGCTCGCCGCATGGCCTACGGAAGTCGGCGGCGCGGCGATGCAAGGACGCCGGCTGCTCGAACGAACAGGGCATGGCTATCACCGGTCACAAGACCGAAAAGGAATACCTACGTTACGCTGGGTCTGGCGCTCGCGCGGACTTGGCTGACGAAGCTATGGAAATGGTTTTGGCTAACCAGACTCTCCGGGTAGCCAAAGCTCAGTCGCAAACCCCTGCAGAGTCTGAGTAAACCGAACAACGCTGGATGCCCCGTGAGGATTCGAACCTCAATAGGCGGTATCAGAAACCGCAGTCTTACCATTAGACGACGGGGCATCAGCGAGGGCGCGATCTAAGCGGGGGTTTGCGCCGTGTCAACGCCCTGA
>Ga0308158_10001622_pt1 | contig 23461 bp, 22 predicted proteins | sample PhyBR2_FD_201038 | JGI IMG/M metagenome (GOLD analysis project Ga0308158, IMG submission 201038) | Phyllosphere microbial communities from UC Gill Tract Community Farm, Albany, California, United States - DLSLB.R2 | ecosystem: Host-associated > Plants > Phyllosphere > Unclassified | place: USA...
GGGGGCGTCGGCGCCGGATCAGGCGCGGACGAACCTCACCTCGGTGAGCGTCTCGCCCAGGAACGGCTCGGTGTGCGTCGCCCCGTCGAGGGTGAAGCCGTTCCGCGTGTAGAACCGGTGCGCGCGAGGATTGTCGTCGGCGACCCAGAGGTACAGCGGCTCGTCCTTCTCGACGGCAGCGTCGAAGAGCTTCTGCCCGATGCCCGTACCGTGGTGCGCGTCGAGCAGGTAGATGAAGTACAGCTCGCGCAGCGCCGGGGCATCCTTGTCGCGAGCGGGGCCCGATCCCACGAAGCCGACGATCTCGCCATCGACAAGGGCCGCGCTCATCTTGAACTCGGGACCCTGCGCGGCCCAGTGCGTCCACAGCTCGGCCATGCGGCGCGGCGAGATCTTCTCGAGCGCGGCCTTGCTGATCAGATGGTCGTAGGTCTCGTGCCAGCACTGGGCGTGCACGCGACCGAGGGCTTCCGCATCGACATCGCGGACGGGGCGGACGATGATCTCGGTATGGGCTTCGGTGCTCATGTGCGTGACTCTACGCGCCGCTGCCGCGGAGGTGAAATCCGCACACGACACATGAAGCCGTATGTGGTGATCAGCCAACGAAGTTGGGGGTTTCATCGTGGATCGCTACTATCGCCCCTTGTGAATGTGATCTGGCGCACCCTCCTCGTCATCCTGCAGGCACGGCTGCGCACGCGCCGCGGTCAGGCCCTCGACCCGTCGGCGGTCAGCCGCATCCGGCTCACCACCCTGCCCACCGACCTCGACATCCTGCGGCACATGAACAACGGCCGCTACCTGTCGCTGTTCGACCTCGGACGCTGGGACCTGCTGATCCGCACCGGCCTGTTCGATGCCATGAACGAACGAGGCTGGTACGCGGTCGTCTCGAGTGAGACGGTGACCTTCCGCAAGTCGCTGCAGCTCTGGCAGCGCTTCGACGTCGAGTCGCGCTTCGTCGGTCACGATGACAAGGCCGTCTTCCTCGAGCACCGCGCCGTGGTCGACGGCGAGGTGTACGCCAGGGTGATCGTCAGATCGCGGATGCTGCGCCGCAGCGGCGGCACGGTGAGCAACGAGGAGCTGTTCGCCGCGGTCGGCAAGCCGCAGGGACTGCCCGAGGTGGAGCCGTGGATCCACGACTGGTCGTCGGCCTCGGCGCTGCCCTCGACGAAGAAGCCCGCACCCAGCGTCTGGCGCTGACGGGCCGCCGCCCGCGCGCGGTAATCTGTGCGCGTGGGGGAGATGCTCAAGGCGACAGGGCGCGTGCTGTGGCGGCACTGGCCGGCGCTGCTCGCGTGGTACCTCGCGGGCGCAGTAGCACGGTATTGGCTGGTCGTTCTCGCCGGTTTCGTCGGGGCCTACACGTCCGTCGGGGGATTGATGATCCTCCCGCTCGCCGTGCTGTGCCGTCTGATCAGCCTGGTCGGCATGCTCCTCGTGCTGCGCGATGGGCTGCGCTCCCTGCAGGCCGTCGCACCGCTTCCCGACTCGGCAGCTGATCGTCGGCGAACCTTCATGACGGCGCTGCTCGCGAGCATCCTCCCGTTCTTCGCCATCTACACCGCGCAGGGGCTTCTGCGCAGCGATGTCCAGGCGTACACGCTGCGTGCGCTGGCGAAGAACAAGGAAGAGATCGGCGCGACGCTCGGCACCGATCGCACCTTCGATCCCGGCGACAACATCACCGAGCTGTCTTTCAATGCCTGGACGATCGCGATCATCGTCCTGGCCTTCGCCGCCCGATGGGCATGGGGGCGCTGGTCGACGAAGCTGCCGAAGGCGCTCAGCCTTGCGGCCGTGTACTGCGAGGTCGTGTGGGTCTTCTTCTCGCTGCTGCTGCTCAGAGACGCGGTCGACACCGCGACCTCGTGGGTCGACACTCGCGTGGCCATGGTGTGGGTGGCCGACGCTCGCGAGGCGGTGAAGGGCTGGCTGGCGCCTTTCGTGTGGCTCGGCGACGGCATCGGCTGGCTGCTCGGTCAGGCCGGCCCGGTGCTGCTGGAGCCCATCTCCTGGCTCACGGTCGCGGGCGTCGTGTACGGGCAGGCGATCGTCGCCGAGAAGCTGCAGATCCAGCACAAGCTCGTCGCGGAGGTGCGCGAGCGCATCGCCAAGGTGCCGAATCCGCTGATGCGCCGTCTGCGCGACCTGGGAACCGAGCTCGCGTCGCGCGTCATCCCCATCTGGCGAGCGATACTTCTGATGTGGCGCGCAGGACCGGTGGTCATCGCCTCGTATGCGCTTCTCTACACCGCTGTCGTCGTCGGCGGATCGTGGCTGAATTACGGAATCGGCCGCGCGTTCGGGCCGAACGACCTCTACGACTTCTGGACCGTGTACTGGCCGGTGATCTTCCTCATCCCGTCCCTGATCATCGAGCCGGTCCGCATGGCTCTCATCGCCGGCGCGTACGACGCCACCTTCGGGATGCTGCGCCGGGCGCAGGACGCGAGGACGGATGCCGATGCGCCGACGACCGTCGAGGAAGCCGATGCCGCTGCGGTCATGGCGGCGGCCGGCGCGCTGCCTACGGCGTCCACGCGGGCTTCGGAGCCGGCCCCTGCGCTCTGAGCCAGCCCGCTCGCGTGGTCACGGCTCGACGCTGAAGCGCAAGAACCGCGACTCGGCATAGTCGGGCTCGATCTCGATCCAGTACGGACCTTTCGCGTCCGCAGGCACGACGTACGGCAGCACGAGCTGGTACGGCTCTGCGGTCTCGCCTTCCAGCGTCGGCACACAGGCCTCGGGCTCTTCCTGGTCCCACACCAGCCCGAGCTTCCCGCGGACGGGGAGCCAGCTGCGTCCCGTGGCCTGCTCCACGAGTTCGGGAGCGAAGCAGGTCGGCCCCTTCTCACCCAGCGGATTCACCTGCACTGTCACGCCGATGAGAGTCGCGTCATCCGGCATGTCGAGGCCGGAGGTGTCGGTGATCGTCTTCGCCCGCACCGGGCCCCATTCGGCGCCCTCGAGCTGCACCGTCCCGGAGTCGTCAGGCACGACGGCCCACAGCGGCCTGCCCGAATCCGGATACACGTACTTCCACTCCCACCAGGCGGTGCCCCCGAGGGCAGCGGGCAGCAGAACGGCGACGGCGCCGAGGGCCAGCGCGTTGCTGCGCCACCACCCTCGCCGCTCCGCCATCACTGAGCCATTCCGATCACGAGGCCATCCCATCACTGTGCCCATCCGGTCTCGTCGAGCTGGACCTCCGCCTCGAGGTCGAGGGGAACCTCGATGATGCCGTCGGCGGAATAGTCGTACACCTCCGCGAACACGAGGGTCCCGTTGCCCTTGAGCGCCTCCTTCGGGAGCTCGAAGGCCACGCTGCCGTGCTGCGGCACGCCGGTGACGAGGGGCACCTGCAACAGCGAGGAGGCGCGCTCCGTGGCGGAGTATGTACGGCCGGCGATACGGAGATTCGTCACTCTCAGTGCGGTCCCCGCCTGCTCCCGGGTCGCGGCGGCGTCGAGGTCGACCACGAGCCACGTACCCTCGGCGCGCCATCGGGTGCCATCCGTCACCGCCCGAGCAGCGTGCACATCGGTGACCGTGACCGTGAGGTTGCGGGTCTCCGCCCGCTCGCCGATGCCGGCGCGGGTGACGAAGGGCTCGTAGCGGGCGTCCTCGTCCTTCTCGACCTGCGTCAGTCCCCAGGTGGCGACCACGAGCACGAGCGAGATCGCCCACGGCGAGATGGCGTTCAGCATCCGCCGACGGCGGGAGAGCGTCTCTTCCTGCGCAGATCCGTCGGGGCTGCGCCGATGCGCGCGGAGAGGGGGCGAAGGCGTCTGCCGAGGGGGCGGGGGGACCGTCACAGCTCCGGCACCTCCTCCTCGGCGGGAACTGCGTCGACGGTGAGGGTCACGTAAGCTCCGGTGCGCACATCCGACCAGTACGTTCCGCGGGTGACGAACGCGCCCTCGGATCGGGTGGAGTCGGGCAGGACGATCCGGATCTGGTCGCCCGGGGCCACAGCATCCTCGTCGACCGTCCACGCCAGCCGCACCCGGGTGCGCACATCCGGCTGAAGATACGACAGCACGCTGTTGTCGTCGACGCGCTTCGCGTCGGAGCGCACGATCTCGACGCCGTCGATGCGCACGGCGCTCAGGGTGTGCGGGGCGAGCGCGATGCGCGGCTCCTTGTACCGATTGGTCACATCGAGCGTGACGATCACCGTCTCCTCGCCCGCGTCCGGGACGACTCCGGCGCCCTGCACCTCGCCGCCGACCTCCGCACCGCGGACGATGATCTCGAGATCCGAGCCGACGTAGTGCTCCCCGGCGCTCAACTCCTCGGGGACGGGCTGCTTCGCGGGTTCGAGTCCGCCGAACGCGGCAGTCGCCCCGAGCAGAACCGCGCCCGCGCCCGTGATGATCCAGCCCGTCGGGATGCGATCGGCCATCTTTCGCGCCCATGCCGCCGCGCGTGCCTCAGACGCGGCGCGCTTCGCGGCATCCGCCTCGTTTTCCTCCCCCACGAACACAGCATAGAACGCAGTGGTTCCGCGCCGCGCGACCGATCGTGCCTACTCTGGATGCATGGCAGAGCAGTCGTCATCGTCCTCTGATCGTCGCCTGGCCGATGCCGCGACGGCACTCGCCCGGCGCTGGGTCGACGAGGCGGCGCAGGCGCAGGTCGACCCTGCCGCGCAGCGCCTCGCGGGGGTCCTGCACGACCCCAAGGGCCTGCCGTTCACGCTCGGCTTCGTCGACGGCGTGATGCGCCCCGAGAGCGCCGCGGCCGCAGCATCCAGCCTCCGCCGCGTCGCGCCGCTGGCACCCGACTTCCTGCCCTGGTACCTGCGAGGGGTCGTCCGCCTGGGCGGCGGTGTCGCGCCGGTGCTGCCCGTGCCGACCGTGCCGATCGCCCGGCGCGTGCTGCGCGAGATGGTCGGGCACCTCATCGTCGACGCCAGGCCCGACAAGCTCGGGCCCGCCCTCGAGAAGATCCGGACGGGTTCTGAGGCTGGGGCCCGGCTCAACCTCAATCTTCTGGGCGAGGCGGTGCTGGGCGATGCCGAGGCGCGACGGCGCCTCGAGGGCATCCACGAGCTCATCCGCCGCGATGACGTCGACTACGTCTCGGTGAAGGTGTCGGCGATCATCAGCCACCTGTCGATGTGGGCGTTCGAGCAGACGGTCGACGAGGTCGTCGAGCGACTGCTGCCGCTGTACCTCACCGCAGCCGACAACGGCACGTTCATCAACCTCGACATGGAGGAGTACCGCGACCTCGACCTCACGATCGCCGTGTTCACCCGGCTGCTCGAAGATCCGAGGCTCGCCGCGCTCGAAGCGGGCATCGTGCTGCAGACCTACCTGCCCGATGCGCTGACCGCGTTGCGCGAGCTCACCGCGTGGGCCCGCAACCGGGTCGAGCACCGCGGCGCCCCGATCAAGGTCCGGCTCGTGAAGGGCGCGAACCTCGCGATGGAGAAGGTCGATGCGGTGATGCACGGCTGGCCGCAGGCCCCCTACGGCACCAAGCTCGACACCGACGCCAACTATCTGCGCTGCCTCGACGTCGCTTTCGAGCAGCGCAGCACCTCCGCCGTGCGCATCGGCGTCGCGGGGCACAACCTCTTCGACATCGCGTATGCCTGGCTGCTCGCCGGCGAACGCGGAGTGCGCGACGCGATCGAGTTCGAGATGCTGCTCGGGATGGCACAGGGCCAGGTCGAGGCCGTGTCGCGCGAGGTCGGTCCCGTGCTGCTCTACGTGCCCGTCGTCGACCCGAATGAATTCGACGTCGCGATCAGCTACCTGGTGCGCCGTCTCGACGAGAACGCCTCGTCGTCGAACTTCCTCTCGGCCGCCTTCCACCTCGCGGACGACCCCTCTCTCTTCGAACGCGAGCGGCTGCGCTTCGTCGACTCGGTCACACGCTCACGTGACCGCAGTCTTCTGACCGGAGCCCGGCGCACGCAGAACCGCGCAGCGCCGGCACATGAGTCGGTGCGCCCGCTCGCGCAGCCGCACACCGCCGACGAGGGTCTCACCGAGGTCGTGCTCGACATCGCGCGCGGGTCGTCGGGCATCGACGAGGGCGCTGACGATCCGTTCCTGCAGACAGCCGTCTACGCCAGGCAGGAGCTGACGGCCGCCGACGGCGCCCCTGGCTTCGAGAACACCGCAGACAGCGACCCTGCGCTCCCGGCGAACCGCGCCTGGGCGGGCGAGATCTTCGCGCACATCGCCCGCGACCGAGGGCTCGGCATCCCCACCCTGCGCGCGTCGCGCATCGACGACGCGGCGCGGCTGGATGCCGTGATCGAGCGCGTTCAGGAGGCAGCATCCGGGTGGGGAACCAGGCCAGCCGCCGAGCGCGCGCAGATCCTGCAGCGCGCCGCCGCTGCCCTCGCCGCGCGCCGCGGCGAGCTGATCGAGGTCGCCGCCGTCGAGACCGGGAAGGTGTTCGCCGAGGCCGACGTCGAGGTGAGCGAGGCGGTCGACATGGCGAAGTACTACGCCGCCACCTGCCGCGAGCTCGACAGCATCAGCGGCGCGGTGTTCGAACCCGCTAAGGTCACCGTCGTCACCCCGCCCTGGAACTTCCCCCTCGCGATCCCGGCCGGGGGAGTGCTCGCGGCGCTCGCCGCCGGATCCGGGGTGATCTTCAAGCCCGCGCATCAGGCGCGCCGGTGCGCGGCGGTGATCGCCGAGGCGCTGTGGCAGGCCGGGGTGCCCCGAGACGTGCTCGCGCTCGTCGAGCTGGGGGAGCGCGAGCTCGGAAAGCAGCTCATCACGCATCCGGCGGTCGACCGGGTGATCCTCACCGGGTCGTGGGACACCGCGGCGCTGTTCCGCTCGTGGCGGCCCGACCTGCCCCTGCTCGCCGAGACCAGCGGCAAGAACGCGATCGTCATCACCCCGACCGCCGACATCGATCTGGCCGTCGCGGATCTCGTGAAGAGCGCGTTCGGTCACGCGGGCCAGAAGTGCTCGGCAGCCTCGCTCGCGATCCTCGTCGGGCCCGTCGGCCACTCGAAGCGATTCGTGCGTCAGCTGCTCGACGCCGTCCGCTCGCTGCGGGTGGCCTGGCCGTCGGACCCCAGGGCCGAAGTGGGCCCGGTGATCGAGCGGCCGCAGGGCAAGCTCGACTGGGCGCTCACCCGACTGGAGGGCGATGAGAAGTGGCTGATCGAGCCGCGCTCGCTCGACGACAGCGGTCGCCTGTGGAGCCCCGGTGTGCGCGTCGGGGTGCAGCCCGGATCTCGCACGCACCTCGAGGAGTTCTTCGGTCCGATGCTCGGCATCATGCACGCGCCCACCCTGAGCGCCGCGATCGACCTGCAGAACGCGGTCTCGTACGGCCTCACGGCCGGTCTGCACACTCAGGATCCCGCAGACCTGGCTCTGTGGCTCGAGCATGTGCAGGCAGGGAACCTCTATGTCAATCGAGGGATCACCGGGGCGATCGTGCAGCGCCAGCCCTTCGGCGGCTGGAAGCGCTCGTCGGTCGGCCCCGGCGCCAAGGCCGGAGGGCCGAATTATCTGATCGGTCTCGGCACGTGGCGCTCCCGCCCGCGCGGCAAGGCGTCGAACACCCTGCACCTGCGCGGGCTCGACGTGCGCATCGCGGCGCTCATCGAGGCGGCCCAGCCCTCGCTCGGCTTCGAGGGGTTCGAATGGCTGCGGCAGGCGGCGCTCGCCGATGCCGTCGCCTGGGACCGTGAATTCGGCCAGGTGCGCGACGCGTCGCAGCTCGGGGTCGAGCGCAATCTGCTCCGCTACCGGCCGGTTCCCGTCGCGGTGCGCGCCACCACCGACGCTCCGCTGCACGAGGTGCTGCGGGTGGTTCTTGCGGGCATCCGCTCTGGTGCGGAGTTCATGCTCTCGGTGCCGTCGGGGCTTCCGGCCGGTATCAGGGGCGAGCTGGGCGACCTCGGCGTGCTGGTGGCGGTCGAGAGCGACGCCGAATGGATCGAGCGGATGCTGCGCCGCAGCTCCGCAGCAGAGGACGGCGTCTCCGTGGCAGCCGCCCCCGACCGCGTGCGGCTGGTCGGGGTGCGCGAGACGGTGGCGTCTCTGCACCGTGCGCTCGCCGAGGCCGTCGCGGGCGATCCCGACCTCGCGGTCTACGACGGCGAGGTGACCTCGGCCGGTCGCATCGAGCTCCTGCCGTTCGTGCACGAGCAGGCGATCTCGATCACGGCGCACCGGTTCGGCAACCCGGATGACTGGAGCGCCGACGTCATCTGACACCGATGTAAAAAATTCTTGACATCTGTCGCGAGGCGGGCCTAGCCTCCATGTAAAGAATCTTTTACATGGAGGTGTCCGATGGTCTATCAGGAGCGTGTCGCCTGGTCGCAGCTCATCGTCTCGGTGATCGCCATCGCGGTCTACGTCGCACTGGTCGTGAGGAGCGCCGATGGTGGCGAGCTGACGTCGGTCGACTGGCTGCCGCTCATGCTGTGGACGATCGGCGGCGGCATCGTGCTGACCATCGTCCTGAGCATCCTGTGGGGGATCGTGGCCGGTATGCGCGACCCGCAGTCGGCGACCGCCACCGACATCCGCGATCGTGACATCAGCCGCCTCGGCGGGCGCGTCGAGCACTCCTTCCTCGTGATCGCCGGACTGGGCGTCATCGCGCTGTGCGCCGCAGGCGCCCACCTGTTCTGGATCGCGAACACCATGTTCCTCGGATTCGCGATCTCGGCCCTGATCGGCGGCATCGCACGGGTCATCGCCTATCGGCGCGGGCTCGTCTGATGGTCAAGCCCACCCTCGTCACCAACACGATCCGCTCGCGGCGCGAAGAGGCGGGGATGACCCAGGCCGAGCTCGCCCGACTGATCGGCGTCACCAGGCAGACCCTCATCGCGATCGAGCAGGGACGATACTCGCCCACGCTCGAGATCGCCTTCCAGATCGCCCGTGCCTTCGGCCTGCCGCTCGAAGACCTCTTCCAGTACCCCGAGCCGACGCAGAAGCGAGACGACTGACATGGCCGAGACGATGAGCGCCTGGGAACAGGAGGGCTACGGACCCGCATCCGGCGTCAGACGAGTCGAGAGACCGATTCCCGCACCGAGCCGGGGAGAGGTGCTTCTGCAGGTGCGCGCGACCGCGCTCAACGCCGGCGATGTGCGGATCATGCTCGGCGACCCGCTGCTGGTGCGGCCCGTGTTCGGCATCGGCCGTCCGCGCAACCCCGTGCGAGGCATGGACGTCGCGGGGACCGTGGTCGCGCTCGGACCCGATGTCGATTCCGTGGCAGTCGGAGACGAGGTCGTGGCCGAGCTGCCCGGTGGGGGAGGGCTGGCCGAGTACGCGGTGGCTCCGGCGGTGCGCCTGGCGCGGCGGCCTGCCGCCGTGTCGGCCCGGGAAGCTGCCTGCCTGCCGATCGCCGCCGGAACGGCTCGCCAGGCGCTCGATGCCGCGGCGATCACCGGCGGCGGCCGTGTGCTCGTCATCGCGGCATCAGGGGGAGTGGGCACCTTCGCCGTGCAGCTGGCCGCAGCTGACGGGCTCGAGGTGCACGCGACGTGCTCGGCGCGCAACGCGGCAGCCGTCCGAAGCCTCGGCGCCGCGTCGGTGATCGACCGCGAGCGGCCGCTGCGCGACCTGCCGGCCGGCGGCTACGACGCGGTCATCGACATCGCAGGCACCGCCCCGCTGCGCGACCTGCAGCGACTCCTCGTCGACGGCGGGACCGTCGTGCTGGTCGCGGGGAACGGCGGGCGGATGCTCGGGCCGATCCCTCGCATGCTGCGCGCCGCACTGCTCTCGCTCGGATCGCGCCGGCGCATCCGACCCCTCGCCGCGGTCGCGAAGCCGCAGATGCTGCGCGAGCTGCTCGGCCTCGTGGAAGCGGGGCGGATCCGCCCGCTGATCGAGGCCGTGCACCCGTTCGACGAGGCCGGCGCTGCCCTCGCGCGAGTGCAGGGCGGCCACGTCGTGGGCAAGGTCGTCGTCGAGGGAAGCTGACCGCCGGCATCCGGAATCCGTCCCCGCGCGGGTGGCGATTCTCAGCATCCGGATGCAAAAATATGTGTGGCGTGCCTTGTCGCATCTTCCCCGCCCTCCGCAGCGGAGGGGCGGGTCGAACTTCCGCCAGGCCCCTGGACAGCGTCCGCCGCACCTTCTCGAGGAGCACTCATGTCCACGCCTGACACCGCGACCACGATCGACGCCCCCGCCCGCACGGCACACCGCCGTCGCTACCTGATGTGCCGCCCTGAGCACTTCACGGTCAACTACTCCATCAACCCGTGGATGGAGCCCACCAAGCCCACCGACACGGCCAAGGCCGTCGAGCAGTGGCAGAAGCTGCACGACCTGTACCTCGAGCTCGGCCACGAGGTCGAGCTGATCGAGCCGCTCGCCGGATACCCCGACATGGTCTACACCGCCAACGGCGGCTTCGTCATCGACGGCCGTGCGTACGTGCCCGAGTTCTACTTCGAGCAGCGCAAGGGCGAGGCGCCCGCCTTCGCCGACTGGTTCCGCGCCAACGGCTTCGACACCGTCATGCCCGAGCAGGTCAACGAGGGCGAGGGCGACTTCCTCCTCGTCGGCGATGTGATCCTCGCCGGCACCGGCTTCCGCTCGGTCGGCGACAGCCACCTCGAAGTGGGCGAGGTCTTCGGTCGCGAGGTCGTGACGCTGAACCTCGTCGACCCGCGCTTCTACCACCTCGACACCGCCCTCACCGTTCTCGACCCCGTGCAGGGCGTGGAGAACGGCGGCCCCGAGCGCGCCAACGTCGCCTACCTGCCTGCCGCCTTCGACGAGGCGTCGCAGAAGATCCTCGCCGAGCGCTTCCCCGACGCGATCATCGTGTCGGACGAGGACGGCGCCGTCTTCGGCCTGAACTCCGCGAGCGACGGCTACAACGTGATCATCTCGCCGCGCGCGAAGGGCTTCGAGAAGCAGCTGCGCGAGCGCGGCTACAACCCGATCACCGTCGACCTCTCCGAGCTGCTGCTCGGCGGCGGCGGCATCAAGTGCTGCACGCTGGAACTGCGCGGCGCATGATGTCTGCGGTCGAACCGCACGTCGCCGAGAACTATCACCCTCTGCCCGTCGTCGTCGCCCAGGGCGAGGGCGTATGGGTGACGGATGCCGACGGCCGGCGCTACCTCGACCTGCTGGCGGCATACTCGGCCGTGAACTTCGGCCATCGGCATCCGGCGATCGTCGACGCTCTCACGTCGCAGCTCGGCAGGGTCACGCTGACCAGCCGCGCGTTCATGAACGACCAGCTGGAGCCCTTCGCCGCGGCGCTCGCGGAGATGTGCGGGAAAGATCTCGTGCTGCCGATGAACACCGGCGCTGAGGCCGTCGAGACCGGCGTCAAGGTCGCTCGCGCGTGGGGCTACCGGGTCAAGGGGATCGCCGAGGGCCGGGCGCGGATCGTCGTGGCGGCTGGCAACTTCCACGGCCGTACGACCACGATCATCAGCTTCAGCGACGACCCGCAGGCGCGTGACGACTTCGGGCCGTACACGCCCGGCTTCGACACCGTGCCCTACGGGGATGCCGATGCGATCGCCGCTGCGATCACCGACGACACCGCCGCCGTGCTCATCGAGCCGATCCAGGGCGAGGGCGGCGTGATCATCCCGCCCGACGGCTACCTGCGGCGCGTGCGCGAGATCTGCGACGAGAAGAACGTGCTGTTCATCGCCGACGAGATCCAGTCGGGCCTCGGCCGGGTCGGCGAGACCTTCGCCTGCGACCGCGAGGGCGTCGTGCCCGACCTGTACCTGCTCGGCAAGGCGCTCGGCGGCGGCATCCTGCCCGTGTCGGCGGTCGTCGGCGACCGCGACGTGCTCGGGGTCATCCGTCCAGGCGAGCACGGTTCGACGTTCGGTGGCAACCCGCTCGCAGCGGCCGTCGGCCACAAGGTCGTCGAGCTGCTCAGCACCGGTGAGTTCCAGGAGCGCGCCCGCCAGCTCGGCGCGCACCTGGAGTCGGCCCTCGAGGCGCTCGTCGGTCATGGCCTGGCCACGGTGCGCATCGCGGGTCTCTGGGCGGGTGTCGACATCGACCCGGCATACGGCACCGGTCGTGAGGTCGCCGAGAAGCTGCGCGAGCGCGGCGTGCTCGTGAAAGACACCCACGGTCAGACGATCCGCATCGCGCCGCCGCTGGTCATCCGCGCGACCGAGCTCGACTGGGCCGTCGAGCAGCTGCGCCTCGTGCTCGAGGGCTGACCGCCACCCGTCGCCGAGACCTGCACTTCGCGCCCGTCGCCGAGACCTGCGCTTCCCGTCCCCCCGTCGCCGAAACCTGCGCCTCCCGCCCGTCGACGAGACCTGCACTTCCCGTCGCCGAAACCTGCGCCTACCGTCGAGACCTGCAGCAGCAACCGCAGGTCTCGGCGGCAGGTGCAGGTTTCGGCGCGCCCGGGCACGGGCGGGCGCGTGTGTGTGGGGGCGGGCGGGCCCGGGGCGGGCGCGTGTGTGCGGGGTGGGCGGGCGCCCCCGGGCCCGGGGGGGGGGGGGGGGGCGTGCGGGTCAGGCGACGGTGACCGAGATCGTGTGCCACCCGGTCGCGCCGTCGGGAGCAGGCGGGGCGATCGCATCCGTCTGCGGGGTGCCGTCGGCGGCGATCGCCCGGCACCGGATGCGGTGATCGCCCGACTGCGCGCGCCAGGGCATGCGCCACTGCACCCAGGTGTCGTCCGACAGGGCGGATGCCAGCTCGGCGCGCTCCCACGGCCCGTTGTCAACCTGCACCTCGACGCCCGAGACCCCTGAACCGGGCTGCCAGGCGACGCCGGCGATCACCGAGTCTCCCGCACCCACGCTCGTGCCGCCACGCGGCACATCGATGCGGGACTGCAGCTTGATCGGGCCCTCGGCCGACCAGCCTCGGTCGGTCCAGTACGCGCGAGAGCGGTCGAAGCGCGTCACCTCGAGCTCGGTCACCCACTTCGTCGCCGACACGTAGCCGTACAGGCCTGGCACCACCATCCGCACGGGGAAGCCATGCGCGAGCGGAAGGGGCTCGCCGTTCATGCCGATCGCGAGCAGGGCATCGCGATCATCCGTCAGCGCCTCCAACGGCGTGCCCGCGGTGAAGCCGTCGGCAGAGGTCGAGAGCACCATGTCGGCGTCGGAGCGGGGAGCCGCGCGGGCGAGAAGCTCACGGATCGGGTACCCGAGCCAGACGGCATTGCCGACGAGGTCGCCGCCCACGGGGTTCGACACGCACGACAGCGTCACCGCCCGCTCGACGAGCGGCAGGGCGAGCAGCTCGTCCCAGGTGAGCGTGACCTCCCGGTCGACCATGCCGTGGATGCGCAGGCGCCACTCGGCGGGGTCGACGGTCGGCACGACGAGGGCGGTGTCGATGCGGTAGAAGTCGCTGTTCGCGGTTATCAGCGGCGAGATGCCCGCGACGTCGAACTCGGCGCCGGGCGGCGCGACCGGGGCGGGCGACGCCGCGCGGGGCAGCCTCAGCGCATCGCGTGCGACCGAGACCGCGGCCGAGCCGGCCTTGGTGAGAGCGCCGGCAGCGGCAAGGGCGACGCCGACGAGGGCGGTGCCGCCGGCCCAGACGAGGAAGGTCCGCCGTGAGGACACGGCGGGAGATCCGGATGCCTGCCCTGCAGTGTCGCCGTTCATCGGCGCGGTCGCCGATGCAGGCTGTGCCGCCGCCGCACCGGCGAACGAGGCGCCGCGCACCAGCATCCGTAGCGCCGTCGCAGCGATCGCGCCGGCGAGGACCGACGGCAGCCAGGCCAGCGGTCCGGCATCCGCCCTGGTGAGCGCCACCACGCCGACAATGGCACCGATCGCGACCAGCGCGATCACTCCCGCGCGTCGCCGGCGTGCCTCGATGAGGCCGGCCGCAGCGGCGAGCCCGAGCAGCACGATCGCTATCCCGATGAGCAGGGCGGCCTTGTCGGCCGTGCCGAACCACGCGATCGCCGTGTCTTTGGCCCACGCGGGTGCGGCGTCGATCAGGGCGCCGCCGACCACGGCGAACGGACTCGCCGAGGGGGCGAACAGGGCGGCCAGCAGCTCGCCGGCCCCTGCGCCGAGCACCGCAGCCGCGACGCCCGCGAGCGCAGCCATGGCGCGTCGCCGGGTAGACACCTTCATGCGTCAAGGCTACGCGCGCTGCGCATCTCGCGGGCAGTGCGGGAGCCCACGTCCCGTGAAAGGGGAGGGCGGCGGGTCAGTCCTTCAGGAACGGACCCGAATCCTGCGTCTTCACATCGGGATCGTCGAGACCGGCGAGCTCATCCTCCGCGATCAGCACGTCGATGTCCTGCGTCGACGGTGTGGCGTCGACATGGCTCTCGGCCGACAGCGCTCCCGGCGTGGCTCGCACCGGCTCCGCCGGGGCCACCGGCAGACCGAACGAGCGCTGCAGCCGGCGCATCCACCGGGGCTGCGCGCCGAACACGCCGGTCGCATCGTGCGCCTCGACCTCGAGCCCGTAGTAGTCGCCGATCTTGTCGATGAACTGCGCCCGCTCGGCCTTGGCGTACGCCCGGCGCTCGCGACTGAACGCGACCACGGTCGACCAGCACATCAGCAGCATCACCACACTGAACGGCAGCGCGATCGTGATGGCCGCCGTCTGCAGGGCGGTGAGGCCGCCCGACAGCAGCAGCGAGATCGCCAGCAGCGCAGTGACCACGACGAAGAACGTGCGGATCCAGCGCTTGGGCTCCGGCTTGCCGCCGGTCGCGATCATGCCCATGACGAGCGCACCCGAGTCGGCGGACGTGACGAAGAAGATCGCGAGCAGCAGGATCGCCCCGATGCTGACGATCATCGAACCAGGCACGTTCTGCAGCAGCGCGAACAGAGCTCCCTGCAGGTCGACCTCGCCCTCGGGGCCCGTCAGAGTGCCCGGCTCGGCGAGCTCGAGCGCGAGGGCTGATCCGCCGAGAACGGCGAACCACAGGATGCCGATCAGCGTCGGCACGAGGATCACGCCGACGACGAACTCGCGCACCGTCCGGCCCTTCGAGACGCGTGCGATGAAGATGCCGACGAAGGGCGCCCACGAGATCCACCAGCCCCAGTAGAACGAGGTCCAGCCCGCCTGCCACTGCTCGCCCTCGGTTCCCTGGAAGGCGCTCACGTTGAACGACAGGCCGACGAAGTTCTGGATGTAGTAGCCGATCGACTGCACGAAGTCGCGCAGCAGGAACTCGGTCGGGCCGACCGCCAGCAGGTAGAGCACGAGCAGTCCCGCGAGCACGAGGTTGGCGTTCGACAGCCACTTCATGCCCTTGGTGACGCCCGAGAGCACCGACATGAGCACGAACACCGAGATGATCAGGATGAGCACGACCTGGGTCGTCTCGTCTGGATCGGCGATGCCGGCCGTGTGCAGCCCTGAGCTCATCTGCAGCACGCCGAGGCCGAGCGACGTGGCGACACCGAACAGCGTGCCGACCAGGGCGATCACGTCGATCGCGTGGCCCCATGCGCCCTCGACCTTCTTGCCGAGCAGAGGCTCCAGGGTCCACCGGATCGACACCGGGCGGCGGCGCCGGTGGATGGCGTAGGCGAGCGCGATGCCGATCACCACGTAGATCGACCAGGCGTGCACGCCCCAGTGCAGATACGTCTGGCCGAGGGCGGCCTGCGCCAGCTGGGCTGGTGTGCCCTCGACGCCGGGGCGGGGGTTCGTGAAGTGCGAGAGCGGCTCGCTCACGCCGTAGAAGACCAGGCCGATTCCCATGCCGGCAGCGAACAGCAGCGCGAACCAGCTCATCAAAGAGAACTCGGGCTCTTCATCGTCGCGCCCGAGCTTGATGTCGCCGAAGCGGCTGAAGCCGAGAAACAGGCAGAACGCCACGAAGAAGGCGGCGATCAGCACGTAGTACCAGTTGAAGGCGTTGACGATGCTGGTCTGAATGGCCTGGAACGCCGACTCGGCGACGCCGGGCAGCAGCAGTGCGAACAGCGCGAACACCACGACGATGACAGCGGCGGGCCAGAAGACCCATCTCAGAACCTGCGGTTCTCGCCCCGTGGTCGCTGGGGCGGCGTCAGTCGCTGCGGTGGCATTCGGATTCGATCCGTCTGTGTTTCCGCTCATGCCCTCAAAGGTACCGAGATCCTCGACTTCAGGCGGGAGTATCGTCCGGATCGAGCGACTTCAGTGCGTCGCGCTCGACCGCCGTGTCTGCCGTCAGCTGGTCTTCGGTGTTGTCGTCGCCGCCGAGCGGGGCGCCGTCGCCGGCAGGTGCATCGCCGGCTTCCGGCGCCGCATCGGCCTCGTCGACAGGGGCCTCGCCTGCGGACGCCCCGGTCTCCGCCTCCGGCGCAGGGGCGTCTTCAGCGGGTTCGGACGGCCACGCCTCCTGCTGACGCGGCATGCCGGTTCCCAGCGGGTCGTGGCCGGGCACGTGCGGGTGCTGACCGTCGGGTGAGCCGTACTTCGGGGTGCGCTCCTGGTCGTTCATGCCCGCGACGCTAGGCCTGGGGCATCCGCGGTCACACCCCCTTGACAGCGCGCGGGTGGCAGAGCGTCAGCACCAGGGCGACGGCGAAGGATGCCAGCATCGTCGCGCCCATGATGGTCGCCGACACTCCGAGCATCGACACGAGCGGCGGCACGAACGCGCCGAGCAGCATCGACATCGTGCCGAGCACGGCCGACGCCGAGCCGGCGCTGTGCCGGATCCGTCCGAGGGCGATCGCGGTCAGCGAGGGGTTGTTCACGCCGTGGGTCGACATGGCGACGAAGAGCGGCACGAGCAGCCAGGGGACCGCCGATCCGAGCATCCCGGCCAGAGTCAGCGCGACCGACGCGGCGACCGCGAGGCTCAGGGTCCACCGCAGCAACCGCAGGCCGGGAACCCGGCCGGCGAGACGCCGGTTGAGCTGTGCCATCGCCATGATGCCGACCGAGTTGGCGGCGAACACGAGGGCGAACTGCTGCGCGGTGAGGCCGAACTGCTGCTGCAGCACGAACGGAGACAGCTGCAGGTAGGTGAACAGGGCGATCGACGCGCACCCGAGAGTGATCGCGCTGAGCATGAAGCCCCGGTTCGCGAGCGCCGATCCGATGCCGCGCACGTCGCTGCTGATCCCGCCCGTGGTGCGGTGCGCGCGATCGAGGGTCTCGGGAACCGAGGTGGCTGTGACGAGCAGGAGGGCGCCGATCACCGCGAGCGCGATGAACACGCCGCGCCAGTCCGACACGGTCGCGACCGCGCCGCCGACGAGCGGCGCGAGCACCGGGGCGACACCCATCACCGCCGCGAGCGTCGAGTACGCGGCGACCGCCTCGGCGCCCGAGAACACGTCGTGCACCACGGCCCTCGCGATCACCATGCCCGCCGCTCCGCACAGGCCCTGCACGATGCGCACCGCGATCAGCGTCTCGATCGTGGGCGCGACGGCGCACAGCACCGAGGTGACCACGAACCCCGAGATCGCCAGGATCAGCGGCAGCCGGCGGCCGAACCGGTCGCTGATCGGCCCCCACAGCAGCTGCCCCAGAGCGAGGCCGATCATGCACGCGCTCATCGTGAACTGCGTCAGCGACTCCGAGGCGCCCAGATCGGCGCCGAGCTGCGGCAGCGACGGCAGGTACACGTCGAGCGAGATGGGACCGAAGGCCGTGAGCGCGCCGAGCGCGACCATGAGCCGGCGGGGGTGCTGCGGCACCGTCACCCCTCGCCGTCGCGCGGCTCTGCGAGCCGGATCTGGGACGTGGCCGTCGAGCGGTCGTCGAATGAGCCGGGGTCCATCGCGCGGATGACCGACAGGGGGCGGGTCTCGTCGAGCGTGAGCTGGAAGCGTCGCTCGCCGCTGCGGTGCAGGCGCCCCGACCACAGCATCCATCCGATTCCGATGCCGAACGCGACGATGCCCGCGATGCCGCCGACCATGATGGCCGTACGGGCCGAGAACGTGTCGACGATCCATCCGGCGATCGGCGCGCCGATCGGGGTCGAGCCCATGATCACGGCCATGTAGAGCGCGAGCACCCGGCCGCGCAGCGCGGCATCCGTCGTCGTCTGCACGTACCCGTTGGCGGTGGTGAGCATGGTGACGATCGTGAATCCGACGAGCATGAGCGTCGCCCCGTACGCCCAGTAGGTGGGCATGAGGGCGGAGATGACGGATGCCACGCCGAACCCGCCTGCCGCCATGACCAGCACCCGCACGCGGGCGCGATCGCGGCGCGCCGCGAGCAGCGCCCCGGTCAGCGACCCGATGGCCAGCACCGAGCTCAGCACGCCGTAGCCGTCGGCATCGCGGCCGAACTCGAGCGCCATGGTCGACGCGAAGATCGGGAAGTTCATGCCGAACGCGCCGATCAGGAACACCATCACGAACACCACGAGAAGGTCGGGCCGGCCCCACACGTAGCGGAAGCCCTCGCCGAGCCCACCGCCCCTGCGGTTCTTGACCCGCGGAGTCAGCTCGTTCACGCGGATGAGCGTCAGCGCCACGATCATCGCGAGGAACGTGACCGCGTTCGCCACGAAGACCCAGCCCGTGCCGAGCAGCACGATGAGGATTCCGCCGACCGCGGGTCCGACCAGGCGGGCCATGTTGAACGCGGCGGAGTTGAGTGCGACGGCGTTCGAGGTGTCCTCGAGGCTCACCATGTCCGACACGAACGCCTGGCGTGCCGGTGCATCGAACGCATTGGCGACGCCGAACGCAGCGGCGAACACGAACATCAGCGGCAGGGTCATGACACCGGTGAGCAGCAGCACGGCCACGGCGATCGCGAGCAGCATCAGGGCGGCCTGCGTGCACAGCAGCACGCGGCGCCGGTCGAAGCGGTCGGCCACCCACCCGGTGAGGCTGACGAGCACCAGGGGAGGGCCGAACTGCAGCGCCATGGTGACGCCCATCGCGGTGGCATCGTTGTCGGTGAGCTCGGTGAGAACCACCCAGTCCTGGGCGGTGGCCTGCATCCACCCGCCGATGTTCGAGATGACCCCGCCGAGGAACCACGTGCGGTAGTTGAAGCTGCGGAACGAGCGGAACATGCCCGTGGACGACGGGCTCATGCGTCGGCCATCCGTCGCAGCAGAGACGATGCCGAATGCAGCACGGCCAGCTCGTCGTCGTCGAACCGCTGTGCGTCGATCAGGTCGGCCAGGAGCAGATTCCGCTTGCGGATCGTCTCGGTCACCACGCTCTCGCCCTGATCGGTCAGCTCGACGTAGACCCGGCGCCGATCGTCTTCGTCTGGCACCCGCACCACGAGGCCGAGGTCGGCCAGGCCGTTGACGGTCGCGCTCATCGTGGGGGCGGTGACGTGCTCGTGCTCGGCGAGGCTCGAGAGCGTGCGTCGTCCGTGCGCGCGAAGGGCGCCGAGCGTGGCGAGCTGAGCGTCGCTCATCGCGTCGACGGCGCGAGCGGAGCGCAGGCGCCGGGTGAGGCGGAAGAGGGCGTAACGGAGCTCGGCGGCGGAGTCATCGAAGTCAGAAGCCATTACTTAGATAGCCTAACTAAGATTTCGGCAGCCGGACGCATGAAAATATTGCCCGCCGACCTGTCGCTGGCCGCGACCTGGTGAGAAAATGATTCTCATGCCGCTCGCCCTCGAAGTCGCCGTTCAGAACAACGCCGGCGTGCGCATCGCCCGGGAGATCGGTGCGACTCGCGTGGAGCTGACGCAGGCGCTGGCCCTCGGCGGCCTCACTCCGTCGCCGGCCACCATCGAGCTCGCCGTCGAGGCACGGGGAGACGGCGGACCCGAGGTGCACGTGCTGATCCGACCGCGCGCGGGCGACTTCCACTACGACGCCGACGAATTCGTCGTCATGGAACGCGACGTCCGCGTCGCGCTCGCCGCGGGAGCCCACGGCGTCGTGATCGGATGTCAGGACGCGGCAGGCACGCTCGATCGCGACGGCCTCGTGCGGCTGCGTGACGCCGCGGCCGGAGCCCCCGTCACCGTGCACCGCGTGGTCGACACCACCCCGGACCCGCTCGCGGCCCTCCGGCTCGCACGCGAGCTCGGCATGAGCCGGGTGCTCACCTCCGGCGGGGCATCGCGGGCGGTCGACGGCCTCGACGTGCTGCGTGCCCTCGTGCGCGAGGCCGCGGGAGGCATCGAGGTGATGGCAGGCAGCGGCATCACCGCCGCCGATGTCGTGACGGTCGCGAGCACCGGCGTCGACGCCGTCCATTTCTCTGCGAAGCGCACCATGACCGCCGACAACGGGGTGCGCCTCGGCTCGGCGAGCGACGGAGACGCCGGGCACGAGGTGACAGACCTCGACGCTGCGCGCTCGATCGTCGACGCTCTCGTGCAGGCGCAGGCGGCCTGAACCGAGCCGACGGCCCGACGGAGCCCGACGGTCACGCCATCCGTCCGTAGACTCGGTCGCATGGCCGCCCCTCGCACCGCTGAGTTCGTCGATGCCCACGGCATCGCCATCGTCTACGACGTCTACGACGCGGTCGGCACGCCCCGAGGCGTCGTGCAGCTGCTGCACGGCGTCGGCGAGCACGCCGGACGCTACGTCCGCACCATCGAGGCGCTGACCGGCGCCGGGTTCCATGTCTACGCCGACGATCACCGCGGGCACGGGCGCACGGGCATCCGGCAGCACGGAGGGCCGGCGAAGCTCGGCCGGCTCGGCCCTGGAGGTCTGCGTGCGGCGGTCGCCGCCTGCTGGCAGCTGACAGGGATCATCCGCTCCGAGCACCCCGACCTGCCGCTGGTTCTGCTCGGGCACTCGTGGGGGTCGTTCCTGTCGCAGATGCTGCTGAACCAGCATCCGGAAGCGTACGACGCGGTGGTGCTCTCCGGCTCTGCCCTGCGCACCCCGCGCGATCTCAACGCTGCGCCGCTCAACGCGCGGTGGAAGGGGCCGGATGCCGACGGGCTCGAATGGCTCTCGCGCGACGAAGCCGTGTGGGCGGCGTTCCACGACGACCCGCTGACGACCGAAGTGCCGCTGCTCACGCTCTTCGGGCCGATCGAGGCCGCGCGCCTGTACGGCCTTCCCAAGCGCGACCTGGGGCGGAAGATCCCCGTGCTGCTGATGGTCGGCCGCGACGACCCGGTCGGCGGTCCGCGCAGCGTGCACAAGCTCGCCGATGCCTACCGCACGCGCTCGGGCCTCGACGACGTGACCACCCTCGTCTACCCCGACGCGCGTCACGAGATCTTCAACGAGCTGCAGCAGGACGAGGTGCGCGCGGACCTGCTCGCCTGGCTCGACGCACGCTTCCCGGCGAAGAGCTGAGGTGAGCCCCGTTCTGCAGTGGCTGATCGACGCCTTCAACGCTCAGATCGCGATCGGCTCATCGGCCCTGCTCGTGCGCGAGGTGGTCGGCAACGTCTTCGGCCTCGCGAGCGCGCTCGGCGCCATGCGCCGGCGGCTGTGGGCATGGCCCGTCGGCATCGTGGGCAATCTGCTGCTGCTCACGGTCTTCCTCGGCAGCCTGTTCGGCACCGAGCACGCCGCAAACCTTCTGGGCCAGGCAGGGCGGCAGGTGATGTTCATCGCCGTATCGATCTACGGGTGGGTGCGGTGGCGGCAGGCCCGCGACAGCGACGGGCACGCCGTGACGCCCCGGTGGGCGTCCGGGCGCACGCGCCTGCTGCTGGTCGTCGCACTCGTGGCGGGAACGGCGGCGATCACGCCCCTGTTCCGGATGCTGGGTTCGTACGAGCCCGTGTGGAGCGACGCATGGACGTTCGTCGGGTCGCTGCTGGCGACCTGGGCGATGGCCAAGGGCTGGGTCGAGTTCTGGCTGATCTGGGTGGCGGTGGATGCCGTGGGCGTTCCGCTGCTGTTCTCCGCCGGCTACTACGCGACCGCCTTCATGTACCTGTTCTACGGCGCGTTCACCATCGTCGGATTCTTCGTCTGGATGCGGGCCTCGCGCGGAGCCAAACCCCGTATCGACACCGACCTGCCTGATCCGACCGTGCGAGGGGCCCGCGGGTGAGCAGATGCCCGACGATGGGCGAGGGGCGCGCGGTTAAGATCGAAGAGTGCATGGTGAGTACAAGGTTCCCGGTGGAAAGCTCGTCGTCGTCGACCTCGAGGTCGCAGACGGCCTGATCCGCGACTTCCGCCTCGCGGGCGACTTCTTCCTCGAACCCGACACGGCGCTCGAAGCCATCAACGCGGCGATCGAGGGCATGCCCGTCGAGGCCGATGTCGCCACGATCGCCGCCGCCGTGCGCGCCGCGCTGCCCGAGGGGGCCCAGCTGCTCGGCTTCTCGCCCGAGGCCGTCGGCACCGTTGTGCGCCGCGCCCTCGTCACCGCGCCCGGCTGGCGCGACTTCGACTGGGAGATCGTGCACGAGAAGGCCGTCTCGCCTCGCATGAACCTCGCACTCGACGAGGTGCTCACCTCGCGCGTGGGAGAGGGGCGGCGACGCCCCACCCTGCGCATCTGGGAGTGGGACGAGTCGGCTGTGGTGATCGGGTCGTTCCAGTCGTACCGCAACGAGGTCGACCCCGAGGGGGCCGCCAGGCACGGCTTCGACGTCGTGCGCCGGATCTCGGGCGGCGGCGCCATGATGATGGCCGCCGGTCAGATCATCACCTATTCGCTGTACGTGCCCGCCTCCCTCGTGCAGGGCATGACCTTCGCCGACTCCTACGCCTTCCTCGACGACTGGGTGCTGCACGCGCTGCGCTCCGTCGGCATCGAGGCCACGTACCAGCCGCTCAACGACATCGCGTCGCCCACCGGCAAGATCGGCGGCGCCGCGCAGAAGCGCCTCGCCAACGGAGGGGTGCTGCATCACGCGACCATCTCGTACGACATCGACGGTCAGACCATGACCGAGGTGCTGCGCATCGGCCGCGAGAAGCTCAGCGACAAGGGCACGACGTCCGCCGCCAAGCGCGTCGACCCGCTGCGCACCCAGACCGGCATGGAGCGCGCCGAGATCATCGAGCGCTTCAAGGCGACGTTCCGGGCGCTGACCGGTGCAGAAGGCGGCGCGATCACCGCCGACGAGTACGCCGAGGCCGAGGCACTGGTCGAGAGCAAGTTCGCGACCGACGCGTGGCTGCACCGGGTTCCGTGACGGCGACGGCTCCGGAGGGCGAGCGCTCCGCGCGGAGAAGTACGCCTGCCGCGGAGGAATCCGCGACATTCGTCCGCGCGAAGCGCACAACTCCGCGCCAGACGCACAAGGCTCAGCCCGGCTCGGTGGAGATCATCGAGGGCGACAACCTCGCGGCGGCCGCATCGCTGGCATCCGGATCCTTCACCCTGGTCTACCTCGACCCGCCGTTCAACACCGGCCGCACCCGCGGTCGCGAGGTCGTCACCGCCCGGCGGCTCGTCATAACTCCGGAGATCTCTGCCGATTCGGCCGCGCCTGGCGCCGAACCCGCCGAATCCGTGGCGGATCTCCGGAGTTCTGAACAGTCGGATGCCGAGAAGGAGATCCGCTACGGGTTCCACGGGCACTCGTACGAGCGGGTGCGGGGAATGCTGCGCACGTTCGACGACCGCTTCGACGACTACGGCGAGTTCCTCATGCCGCGGCTGGAGGAGGCGTGGCGGCTGCTC
>Ga0308158_10001625_pt1 | contig 23425 bp, 24 predicted proteins | sample PhyBR2_FD_201038 | JGI IMG/M metagenome (GOLD analysis project Ga0308158, IMG submission 201038) | Phyllosphere microbial communities from UC Gill Tract Community Farm, Albany, California, United States - DLSLB.R2 | ecosystem: Host-associated > Plants > Phyllosphere > Unclassified | place: USA...
GCCCTCGGCGCGGCCGTCGCGGTGCTGAGCTCGACGATCCCGTACGCGCTCGAGCTGGTGGCGCTGCGCCGCCTTGCGCCAGCGGTCTTCGGCATCCTGATGAGCCTGGGCCCCGCCCTGGCCTGCGTCGCCGGCTTCGTGCTGCTCGGGCAGCGCCTCTCTCTGCTCGAGATCGCGGGGGTCGCGCTCGTCGTCGTCGCGAGTGCGGGTGCGGTATGGGCCGGTCGGGCCGGGCGGGCCGAGCCCGACCTCGTCGCCGAGGTGCCTCCGACGCCGTGAAAGGATGGACGGGTGCGCGCGTCTCGTAGAACCCGGCTGCTCCGCGGCTTCGCGGGCGCCTCGATCTCGACCTTCGTCGCCCTCGCCTCGCACGTCTGGGTCGGCGGGCAGATGCCCGGGATGCTGGGCATCGTCGTTCCCTGGGTGCTGTCGTTCATGCTGTGCACGCTGCTCTCGGGCATCCGGCTCTCGGTACTCCGCCTGACCGCCTCGGTGCTGCTGTCTCAGGCGCTGTTCCACTCGCTCTTCGTGCTCGGGGCCATCACACCGCGCGCCGGTATCGCACCGCACGTGCACGGCGCCTTCGCCCTCCCCTCAGCAGGCGCGGCTCTGATCGTGCCCGAGGACGCGGGGATGTGGGTGGCGCACGGCATCGCCGCGGCGATCACGGTGCTCGCCCTGCACCGCGGTGAGCGACTCGTGCAGGCGCTCGCCGCCCTGGCATCCGTCGTCGCCCGGTGGATCAGCCGCGCCGTCGTCGCCGCACCCGCACTTCCTCTCGCCCCGTCGCGGGCGCGGTGGGCCGTGCAGCCCGCGCCTCTGCGCATCGAACCCCGCTTCGCGTGCCTACGGCGTCGCGGGCCGCCTCTGCTCGTCGTCTGATCCATCGCGGCCGCGGCCGCAGGGCGCAGTCGCGCCCGTTTCCAGATGACTCGCCGCTTCGCGGCACCAAGAAAGAGGTTCTCCATGTTCCGCATCCGCACCGCCGTCGCCGCCGCCGCTGTGGCGACCATCGCCGCCCTCGCCGTCGCAGCCCCGGCGTCCGCCCACGACGAGCTCGTGTCGAGCAGCCCGGCCGCCGGTGCTCAGCTGACCGCACCACCCACCGAGCTGTCGCTGACCTTCTCGAACGACCTGCTCTCCCTCGACGAGAACAGCGGCACCGCCATGACCGTCGTCGACCAGGCGGGCGACGACTGGGTCGACGGCGAGCCGGTGATCCAGGCCGACAATGTCACGGTTCCGCTCGCCGAGGGCATGCCAGACGGCGCCTACACGGTGACCTGGCAGGTCGTCTCGAGCGACGGCCACCCGACGTCGGGCGAGTACTCGTTCTCGCTGGCCGCGGCCGAGGCATCCGCCTCCCCGACCGCGACGCCGACGGCGGCAGAGCAGCCCGAGCCGACCAAGACGACGCAGCCGGCGCAGCAGCCCGACTCGATGCAGTGGCCGCTGCTGATCGGCCTCGGCATCGTGGTGCTCGCCGCGATCGTCATCGTGATCGTGATCGCCGCGCGACGCAAGCGCTGACATCAGCGTCAGAACGGGCCTCGCCGGGATCGGCGGGGCCCGTTCGCGGTGATAGCGTCGGCGAGGCGCGGGGGTTTCGGGAGGCACGGCATGGCGATCATCGACAACGGGATCTATGTGAACGGGGTGCGCACCGCCAACCCCGGCAGCCTCGACGAGACGTTCGAGCTGATGCGCGAGCGCGGGGGCATGGGGTGGATCGGCCTGTACCGACCCGACGCCGCCGAGCTGCAGGCGGTGGCCGCCGAGTTCGGTCTGCACGAGCTCGCGGTCGAGGACGCGCTGCGCGGACATCAGCGTCCGAAGCTCGAGCAGTACGAGGATCACCTCTTCGTGGTGCTGCGCCCGGCCCGCTACCTCGACGCTGAGGAGGAGGTCGAGTTCGGCGAGGTGCATGTGTTCGCGGGCCACGATTTCGTGGTCACCGTGCGGCACGCCGAAGAGCCCGACCTGGGGCGCGTGCGCCACCGCCTGGAGGGCGAGCCCGCGTTGCTCGCTCACGGACCGGAGGCCGTGCTCTATGCGATCCTCGACGAGGTCGTCGACCGCTATGCCCCGGTTCTCGCCGGGCTCGAGAACGACATCGACGAGATCGAGAACCAGCTGTTCGTCGACGACGTCGATGCCACGCAGCGCATCTACGAGCTGTCGCGCGAGGTGCTCGACTTCCAGCGGGCGGCGCAGCCGCTGACCGAGATGGTCGGCGGCCTGCTGCGCGAGGGCGAGAAGCGGGGAGCGGATGCCGAGCTGCAGCGCCGGATGCGAGACGTGCACGATCACACCATCCGCGTCGCGGATCGCGCGGCGACCTTCCGTGCGGTGCTCGAGAACGCGCTCACCGTCGAGTCGACGATCGTCGCCCGCAGGCAGAACGAGGAGATGCGGCGGATGACCGAGGAGAGCATGCGCCAGGGAGAGCAGATGAAGCGCATCTCGGCGTGGGCGGCGATACTGTTCGCGCCGACGCTGATCGGGGCGATCTACGGCATGAACTTCAGGTACATGCCCGAGCTCGACTGGCCGCTCGGCTACCCGCTCTCTATCGCGGCGATGGTCGCTCTCGCCGGAGGGCTCTGGCTCGCGTTCCGCCGCAAGGGCTGGCTGTAGTCCGTTCTGTGACGCCGTGGGACGCTCTGTGCCCGCTTGTCCGTCGCTCGGCGCAGAATGGATGCATGACCATCGCCGACCTCAACACCACGCACCCGTTCGACGCGATCACGGCTGACCAGCTGCGTGAGGCGGGAAGCGTGAAGTGGACCCGGTTCCCCTGCGCGATCGGCACCTTCATCGCCGAGATGGACTTCGGCGTCGCGCCCGCCATCTCGGATGCGGTCGGCGATGCACTGCGCGCGGGCTTCACCGGCTACCTCCCGCAGCCGACCGCGCAGGCGCTGCAGCAGGCCGTCGCGCACTGGTACGCCGAGAAGTACGACTGGGCTGTCGGGGCCGACGATGTACGCCTGGTCGCCGACGTGATCGCGGCGTACGAGTTCGCGATCACCACCTACACGAAGCCGGGTGCCGCGGTCATCGTGCCGACTCCGGCGTACATGCCGTTCCTCGATGTGCCGCTGCGCCACGGGCGCCGAGTGATCGAGGTGCCGAGCGTCGAGACCGACGGGCGGTGGACGATGGACCTCGCCGCTGTCGCGGCGGCGTTCGGCGACGGCGGCGAGCTGCTCGTGCTGTGCAATCCGCACAACCCGCTCGGCACGGTCGCGACGCTCGACGAGCTGCGGGCGATCGCGGACACGGTGACGGATGCCGGCGGGCGGGTGTTCTCAGACGAGATCCACGCCCCGCTCGTGTATGCCCCGGCGCGGCACATCCCATACGCCTCGGTCTCGGCGGCGGCTGCCGAGCACACCCTCACTGCGACGTCGGCATCGAAGGCGTGGAATCTGGCGGGCTTCAAGTGCGCGCAGCTGATCCTGTCGAACGACGAGACGCGCGGGGCCTGGGAGGCGGACGGCGGCTGGGCAGGGCACGGCACCGCGACGATCGGCGTGATCGCCCAGCTGGCCGCGTACACGGGCGGGGCGGAGTGGCTCGACGAGGTCACCGACTACCTCGACGGCAGTCGCCGCCTGCTCGCAGAGCTCGTGGCCGAGCACCTGCCCGGTGTGCGGGTCACCGTGCCGGAGGGCACGTACATCGCGCTGCTCGACTTCCGTGCAACGCGTCTGTGGCGCGAGCTGGGTGAGAACGCCGACCTCGGCACCTGGTTCCGTGAGAACGCGGGAGTCGCGATGACGGATGGCGCCCTGTGCGGTCGAGCGGCGGTGGGGTGTGCGCGCTTCGTGTTCGCGACGCCGCGGCCCATCATCCGCGAAGCGGTGCTGCGGATCGCCGAGGCGCTCGCGCGCTGACCCCTGGGGCAGGTGGTCGCGGCGCTCCGGCTTCAGGGGGTGACGGTGCGGCCGGCCTGATCTACGGCCTTCGTGAGCTTGCTGAGGAATCGGACGACAGCGGCGTGCTCGTCTGCGGTGAGTTCGGAGGCGATCTGACGCGTCGCCTGCTGGAACGCGACGACGGGGGCGCCGACGGTGCGCTCGGCGAGCGGGGTCGGGGTGATGACGAGGCTGCGTCGGTCGGAAGGGTGGCGCACGCGCTCGATGGCGCCGGCGCGTTCGAGACGGTCGAGCAGCGCAGTCATGGAGGCAGATGTGACGCCGAGGTGCTTCGACAGCGCGGTCGGCGTCACCGTGTTGTCGCTGCGCGCCGCGGTGAGCAGGAACTGGATGATCCGGATCTCGTTGTCGGACATCGATGAAGCCGCGCGAGCACGTGCGTGCATCGCGCTGTCGGCTTCCTGGTACTGCCGAAGTGCGTTGATGATCTGTGTTTCGGAACTCACGTGATCGCTCATGTGCCCCTCCTTGAGATCGATCATAGCAAAACATGAAGTGTGCTGGATATGTAGTTTGACAAACTACTTTTGATCTGAGTAAGTTTTCTCACATCAGATTCACACCGACCTGAGGAGTTGACATGGGCACGCTGCACTACGGAGCCACCAGCGATCCGATCGAGATGCCGGACCGCATCCTCGCTCACCTGAAGGTTCTGATCTCGACCAAGCTGCGCCGCAACGAGAGCTTCTCGCTGTCGTGGGATCGCCTCATCGACGGAGCCGTCGAACGATCCAGCATCTGGCTCCACTGCTCCATCCCGCTGCAGTTCCAGATGGACGCCGAAGCCTCGAAGCAGCTCGACCGCGCCTACCTGCAGCAGCTCGCCGACCAGGCGAACTCCTCGGCAGGCGTCGTCATCGACCTGTGCGACCAGGTGACCGAGCGCGAGATCTCCGAGATCGCCGTCAGCACCCCCACCCTGGCGCGTGTCGCATGACCATCGCAGAGCACCCCGCAGGCCGGCTCTTCGTTCCCGGCTCCGCCGCGCAGGCGACGCCCAGCGCTCCTGTCGCGCCGGCCATCCCGCGGGCCGTCACATGGAGCAAGGTCGACACCGGCTTCCACGTGGCATCACGGGCGGGGGAGTACGTGGGCTCGGTCGACACGACGCCCGACGGGCACTTCGTCGCCTTCGACGGCACGAGCGCACCGATCGGCCGCTACGCTGACCTCGCCGAGGCGAAGTCCGCTGTGCTCGCATGGAAGCCCGAGCGCACGCGCATCCGGGATCGACGACTCTCCGAGACCGTCGCACCCATCGCGGCATCTGCCGGTCTGGTCGCCGCGGCGACCGCAGCGCTCGGCGCGCTGCTCAGCGTCGCCCCCGTCTGACCGAGGGGCGGCGACCGAAGGTCAGTGCGTGAGCGCGACCTCGTCGGTCTTCTGCTGAAGGAACGAGCGGAGCTCTGCGAGCCGGGCGATGTCGTCGGCGAGCAGGCGGAGGTCGGCGTCGTCCATGTCGACCGACGCGTCACGGCCCTCGAACGTGACGACCCAGGTGGGCATGCCGCGGCGGATCTCCGGATGCAGCAGAGTGATGGTGCTGGCGGACCGCAGGGTCACGACGACCATCCCCGAGTTCGGCCCGGACTCGAAGTTGTTGTCGAGCACGGCGACGCCCAGGGAATCAGCACTGTGCGACACGATGTACTCGTTGACCCAGCGCTCCACTGTGGTCCGGTCGCGATATGGCATTGGGCACCTGCATCTTCTCGTCGGTGAACGCAGACACGTTCATGGTGAACGCTAGCCGACCACACTGAGTGCGGGGCCGTGAGGAGGCCTCCCGTACCGAACGCGAAGCGTCCTTTCGCCTCCGGTCAGCGCGGAGTCGCTAGAATCACACGTTCGCGGGCTGCGTGCGCGCGAGTCGCAGCCAGGTCTCGATCACCGTGTCCGGGTTGAGCGACACCGACTCGATTCCCTGCTCCACCAGCCATTCCGCGAGCTCGGGGTGATCGCTCGGGCCCTGGCCGCAGATGCCGACGTACTTGCCGTGCCGGCGGCACGCCTCGATCGCCATCGACAGCAGCTTGAGCACGGCCGGGTCGCGCTCATCGAACGTCTCGGCGACCAATGCGCTGTCGCGGTCGAGGCCGAGGGTCAGCTGCGTCATGTCGTTCGAGCCGATCGAGAACCCGTCGAAGTGCTCGAGGTACTCGTCGGCCAGCAGCGCGTTCGTGGGGACCTCGCACATCATCACGACCTTCAGGCCGTTCTCGCCGCGGCGCAAGCCGTTCTGAGCGAGCAGCTCGACGACGGCCTCACCCTCGGCGACCGTGCGCACGAACGGCACCATCACCTGCACATTGGTGAAGCCCATCTCATCGCGCACGAACTTCAGCGCCTCGCACTCCATCTCGAAGCACTCGCGGAAGTCGGGCGAGATGTACCGCGATGCACCGCGGTAGCCGATCATCGGGTTCTCCTCGTGCGGCTCGTAGCGCTCGCCGCCGAGGAGGTTGGCGTACTCGTTCGACTTGAAGTCGCTCATGCGCACGATGACGGGTTCGGGGGCGAACGCCGCGGCGAGCATCGAGACGCCCTCGATGACCCGCTGCACGAAGTAGTCGCGCGGCGACGGGTAGGCGGCGATCCGGGCATCCACCTGCCGGCGGAGGTCGGCGGGCAGGGAGTCATGCTCGAGCAGCGCGCGGGGGTGGATGCCGATCTGGCGGTTGATGATGAACTCGAGCCGCGCGAGGCCGACCCCGCGGTGCGGCAGGCGGGAGAACGAGAAGGCCTGGTCGGGAGTGCCGACGTTCATCATGATCTTGACCGGCGCCTCGGGCATGCCGTCGAGGGCCGTCTCCTCTTCGGCGAACGGGAGGATGCCCTCGTAGACGACGCCCGTGTCTCCCTCGGCACACGAGACGGTCACGGGCTGACCGTCCGTCAGCACCCTGGTCGCGTCGCCGGTGCCGACGACCGCGGGGATGCCGAGCTCGCGGGCGATGATCGCCGCATGGCAGGTGCGGCCGCCGCGGTTGGTGATGATGGCCGATGCGCGCTTCATGATCGGCTCCCAGTCGGGGTCGGTCATGTCGGCGACCAGCACGTCTCCGGTCTCGAACTCGCTCATCTGCCTGGCGTCACGGAGAATGCGCACGGGGCCTGCGCCGATGCGCTGACCGATCGCGCGGCCCTCGACGGCGACGGGGCCCTTCTGCTGCAGCCGGAACCGGCGCATGACATTCGCCGACTCGCGCGAGACGACCGTCTCGGGCCGCGCCTGGAGGATGTACAGCTGGCCGTCGACGCCGTCCTTGCCCCACTCGATGTCCATCGGGCGGCCGTAGTGCGCCTCGATGACCAGGGCGTGGCGGGCGAGCTCGGTGAGCTCATCGTCGGTGATCGAGAACAGGGGTCGGTCCGCCGCCGGGACGTCGACGAACGCGGTGCTCGCGCCCGCCTCCTTGCTGTCGGTGTACCGCATCGCGATCGCCTTCTCGCCGACCGAGCGCTTGAGGATCGCCGGGCGGTCGGCGCGCAGCGCCGGCTTCGAGACGTAGAACTCGTCCGGGTTCACGGCGCCCTGCACGACCGCCTCGCCCAGCCCGTACGAACTGGTGACGAACACCGCCTCGTCGAAGCCCGACTCGGTGTCGACCGTGAAGATCACGCCCGAGGCGCCGACGTCCGAGCGCACCATGCGCTGCACGCCGGCCGAGAGCGCGACCTCGTCGTGGTCGAATCCCTGGTGCGCGCGGTACGCGATCGCACGATCGTTGTAGAGCGAGGCGTACACGCTGCGGATCGCGGCGAGCACGTTGTCGATGCCGCCCACGTTGAGGAACGTCTCCTGCTGACCCGCGAAGGAGGCATCCGGAAGATCCTCCGCCGTCGCCGACGACCGCACCGCCCAGGTGACGCCGTCGGGATCAGCGTCCTTCGCGACGAGCTGGTCGTAGGCGTCGCGGATGTCGCGCTCGAGGTCTTCGGGGAGCGGATGCTCGGTGACCCAGCCGCGGATCTCGGTGCCGACGAGCGCGAGACGCGAGACGTCGTCGGTGTCGAGCGAGGCGATCGCCTCGCGAATGCGATCGCGCAGCCCGTCATGCTCGAGGAAGCGGCGGTAGGCGTCCGCCGTCGTGGCGAAGCCGCCCGGTACCCGCACGCCGAGCTCGGAGAGATTCGAGATCATCTCGCCGAGCGAGGCGTTCTTGCCGCCGACCTGGGGAAGGTCGGTCATTCCGATCGAATCGAACCAGAGGATGTTGGTCACGAGGAGCTCTTTCGTCTGAGGGTGGTCAGCGGCGAAGGCCGAGGGCTTGCAGGATCACTGCGGACATCTCCTCGACGCTCTTCGTCGAGGAGTTGAGAAAGGGGATGCCGTTGCGGGCGTACAGCTTCTCTGCCCGGCGCAGCTCGGTGGTGCACTGCGCGAGGCTCGAGTAGCGGGAGTCGGGACGTCGCTCGTGGCGCACCTGGCTGAGACGCAGGGGAGTCGTCGTCAGCCCGAAGCAGCGGGACGCGTACTTCTTGATGAGCGGCGGCAGGTCGTCGGTGGGGAAGTCGTCGTCGGTGAGCGGATAGTTCGCCACCAGAAGGCCGTACTGCAGCGCGAGGTACATGGTCGTCGGCGTCTTGCCGCAGCGGCTCGGGGCGACGATGATGACGTCGGCCAGGTCGAGGGCACGGTTGCTCTGGCCGTCGTCGTGCTCGATCGCGTACTCGACCGCGCGCATGCGCGCGAAGTACTCGGTGGCGTCGCCGAGCGTGTGGAACTGGCCGAGCTGCTCGGACGGCGGGGTGCCCAGCGCCTCGGCGAGTTCGCTGAGGTGACCGCTGAGCAGATCGATGTGCGTCGCGGGCACGGCGGTGAGCACGGTGAGGACGGCGGGGTTCTTGGCCGTCGTGAAGACGAGGGGCTCGAGCCCGTTCGCGGCATCCTGGGCGATCTGGTCGGCGATCGTCACGGCGACGTCGACCGAGTCGACGAACGGGATCGTGTGCTTGAGGAACACCATGCCCGGAAAGTTCGCCAGCAGGGCGTTGCCGAGGGTCTCGGCGGTGATGCCCGTGCTGTCGGACACGAAGTACGCGGCGCGCACAGCGCGCGTCGTCGTCGTGTCGGTGGTGGTGGTCCGGGCCATGCACCGACTCTAGGTGGAGGAACCGGTGAACCTTCGCCGTTTGGTCGCCTAAAGATCGCGCTAATTTATGAGATTGGCAAGGAGGGTCGGGATGCACTCCCCCGATACCGCTGCCGGGCGGTGCGCAACCCCTGCCCGCGACCGCGCTGTGGTCGCTAGAGTTCCGGCATGAGCGAGCAGAATCCCGAAGACCTCAGCGGCCTGGACGAGGCTGTCGCCGCGCGGCTGCAGGACGGAACGGCGACCCGGGCCGACGAGATCGCCAAGCTGCAGCATCTGCGCGACAGGGCGCTGGAGCAGGGGGACGCCGACCGGGTCGAGCAGCTCGACATGCGCCTGAGCGTGCTTCGCCTGGGCGAGTAGCCGGCGAGACGTCCCGCTCAGGCGGGGAAGGTCTCGTCCAGCGCGGCAGCGAGGTCATCGAGAAGATCATCGGTGTCCTCCAGGCCGACGGACAGCCGCAGGTGGCCATGGACGCGGAACGGCTCAGGGTACGTCGCCACACGGCCTCCTTCTGTTCCCGTGTGCACGATGAGGGAATCATCGTGTCCCAGTGAGAACCCCGACGTGATGAGACGCAGGTTCGCGACGAATCGATTCTGCGTGTCGGGACTGCCTTTCACGGCGAAGGCCATCATCCCGCCGTACCCGGCGCCGCCGAACTGGCGCGCTGCGAGGGCATGGTCAGGATGCGAGTCCAAGCCGGGGTAGGCGATGTACTCGACGCGAGGATCCGCGCTCAGCATCTCGGCGATGCGCTGGGCCGACGCGAAGTGCTGGCGCAGGCGAAGCGGAAGAGTGACGGTGCCTCTCTGGATCTGCCAGGCATTGAACGGCGAGATGATGCCGCCCACGTCCACCATGGCATCGGCCTTGATCGGCTCGATCAGTTCCCGCCTCCCGGCCACAGACCCTCCCATCGCATCGCCGTGGCCGTTGATGTACTTCGTGAGCGAATGGACGACGAGATCCGCTCCGTCGCGGATCGGACGGTAGAACGGAGGCGGCGAGAAGGTGGAATCGACCATCAGCAGCGCGCCCGACGCGTGCGCGATCTCGGCGACCGCCGCCACATCGGCGACCTTGGTCGTGGGGTTCGCTATCGCCTCTATGCACACCAGGCGGGTCGTCGGTCGCATGGCCGCCCGTACCGCGTCGAGGTCGCTGATGTCGACGAAGGTGGCTTCAAGGCCGTACCGCTGCGGCAGCAGCTCGGTCCACAGCCGCCACGTGGCCTCGTAGACGACATCGCTGACGACGACGTGGTCACCGGCTCGCACATGCGTGAAGAAGACGGCGTGCAGGGCAGCCACTCCGGATGCCAGTGCCACGGCGTCCTCGGTGTCGTCGAAGGCGGCGAGCTTCTTCTCCAGCGCCACCTGGTTCACGCCGGAGTTGCGTGTGTAGAGGCCCCCAGCCGTCGCTGACCAGCTGATCTCGCTGGGGTCCTCCGGGAGCTGGTACGAGTTGGCCATCACGAGCGGGGTGCGCAGGGCCTGAGTCGAATCGAGCTCGACGCCGCCATGGACTGCGAGGCTCAGGTCAGACAGGGTGAGCGGTTCGCTGCGGTCGGGGCGTGTCATGGTGTCTCCTTCGACGACAAGATAACGATGATGCCAGCCTAGGGTGCATAATAAACACACGCAAATGCTCATATCGCAACGGAGTGATGATGGAACGTTCGCCGCTGGACCAGATCGACCGCACGATCCTGAGTGCGTTGACCGAGGACGCGCGGGTGTCGCTGGTTGCGCTTGCGGCGCGCGTGCATCTTTCGCGGAACGCCGTCAAGCAGAGGATCGAACGGATGGAGCGGCAGGGTGTGATCGCCGGCTACACCGTCGTGCCGGGACGTGCGGGCGCTGCCCGAGTCGCGGCGACGGTGCTCGTCTATCGCAGCGATCGGATGCGAGGCGGCGGTGTCATCGCCGAGATAGCGCGGATCCCCGAGGTCAAGCGGTGCGACGTCATGTCGGGGGAGTTCGACCTCCTCGTCTCACTGGACGCGGACTCCATGGAGCGCATCGGTGAGATCTGGGAGATCCTGGCCGCTCTCCCCGGCGTGGAGAACACGGTGACGTCGGTGACCCTGACCCGCGTGGTGGATCGCTGAGACCTCGCGGGGGAGGAGGGCATCCCCCTGGACCCCTCCCCTCCCGCGAGGAGCTTTCACAGCGCGATGCAGGTGACCTTCGGCTGGGTCATCTCCTCGTACGCGAAGCGCACGCCTTCGCGGCCCATGCTTCCGTACTTCGCGCCGCCGAACGGCATGCTGTCGATCCGGTAGTCGGACGAGTCGTTGATCATGACGCCGCCCGCCTCGAGCGCCTCTGACACGCGCAGCGCCCGGGCGAGGTCTGAGGTGAAGACGCCGGCGTGCAGTGCGTAGTCGACACTGTTCGCCTCCGCGATGGCGGCCTCTTCGGTGTCGAAGGGCGCCAGGGACACGACCGGGGCGAAGGCCTCGTCGCTCCACAGCTCGCATGCGGTGTCGACGTTCTCGACGACGGTCGGCCAGTACACCGAGCCCTCACGGTGATGACCGGCGATGACCTGCGCGCCGGCCGCGACGGCATCGTCGACGATCCTCTGCGCGTTCCGTGCGGCGGCCTCGGTGATCATCGGGCCCACGTCGGTCGACGGGTCGGCGGGGTCGCCCGCGCGCAGCAGCATCGTTCGCGCCGCGAAGCGATCGCGGAACGAGTCGTAGACAGAGCGCTCGACGAGGATGCGCTGAGCGCCGACGCAGTTCTGCCCCGCCGCCCAGAAGGCGCCCGAGACGCACGCCTCCACGGCGGCATCGAGGTCGGCATCCGCGAACACGAGAATCGGGGCGTTCCCGCCCAGCTCCATGGCCAGTCGCTTGATGCCCGCTGTCCGCGCGATCGCATCGCCCGTCGCGAAGCCGCCGGTGAAGGAGACCATCCGGATGTCGCGAACAGCGATGAGCGCCTGAGTGACTGTCCTGTCGCCATGGACCGTCGTGATGATCTCATCCGGAAGGCCCGCTTCCGACAGGATCTCCACGAGCAGAGCCGCGGTCAGCGGCGTGAGCTGCGACGGCTTCAGGATGACGGCGTTGCCGCCTGCGATGGCGGGGCCGAGCTTGTGCGCGACGAGGTTGAGGGCGTCGTTGTAGGGGGTGATGGCCAGGATGATGCCGAGGGGCTCACGAGTGAACCAGCCGCGCCGGCGGGAAGAGCCTTCGAACGCGTCGAACGGGATGACCTCGCCGTCTGCCGAGCGGGCCGCCTCCGCCGAGAGCGACAGAGTGCTGACCGCCCGCGACACCTCCTTTCGCGCCTGGGTGATCGTCTTGCCGGCTTCGCGGACGATCAGGTCGGCTGCCTCGTCGGCGCGGGCGCTGAGCAGGCGTGAGGCGCGGTCGAGGATCGCGTGGCGGGTGTGCCGCGTCAGCTCCTTCGACAGTGTCGCCCCCAGGCGGGCGCGGGTCATGAGGGCGTCGACGTCCTCCACCCGGCTCTGATCGACCTGGGCGATCAGGTCGCCGGAGTAGGGGTTGTAGACGGCGAGCATCTCGTCAGCGGCGAGGACGGCGGAGGTCATCGTCCGACCCCCGCGAAGGCGCGCTGCTGCTCGTCGATGGCGATGATGTCCGACAGCAGCGCGTAGGCGGTCTCCACCCGACCCGCTCCCGGGCCCGATACCGTCACCGTGCCGAGGAGATCCGTGGTGAAGGACACGGCGTTGGTCGCTCCCGAGATGCCGGAGAGCGGGTGGTCCGCCGGCAGCGAGCGAGGCGCGACGGATGCTCTCACCGCGCCGGAGGCGTCGGTCTGCACGGAGCCGATCAGCTTCCAGCGCTCGCCCGCGGCTCCTGCGGCGATGATGTCTCCGGCGGTGATCCGGCTGATTCCGGTACGGGCGACATCCGCGGTCGTGATGTCTGCGCCGAGCACCTCGTTGGCGAGGATCGCGACCTTCAGCTGCACGTCTGAGCCCTCGATGTCCGCCGTCGGATCTGCCTCGGCGTAACCCAGCGCCTGAGCCTCGGCGACCGCCGCCTCGAGGGTCTTGCCCGACTCCATCTCGCCCAGCACGAAGTTGCTCGTGCCGTTCAGGATGCCCTCGATCCGGGTGATCTGCAGGCCCTTGAGCGTCGTGGAGGCGAAACGCAGCACCGGGGTGCCGCTCATCACCGAGCCCTCGTACTCGAAGAAGACGTTGTTCTCTGCGGCGATGCGGTTCAGTTCGACGCCGCCGATGGCGACGGGGCCCTTGTTGGTCGTCGTGACGCTCTTGCCGCTCTCCAGTGCGGCTCGCACGTGCGAGACCGCGGGCTCGCCATCGATCGGGTTGGTGAAGGTCGCCTCCACGACGATGTCAGCGGTGCTGTTGCGGATCACGTAGTCGTTTCGGGGTTCTGCATGACCTCCGGGCATGGAGGCGAACGAGTCATCCCCGGTCATGGCGAGCACGGTGTCGAGGTCGATGCCGTCAGCCTGCATGAGCGAGCCGAGGCGCAGGTCGGTGATCGCCACGACGCGAAGGCCGAAGCCGAGTTCGCCGTCCAGGTCCGCGCCGCGGTCGCGGATGATCTCGGCGAGCGCGCGGTTGACGCCCCCGAAGCCGATGAGGGCCAGGTCGTGGTGGGTCACGGGTATCTCCTTGTTCGTGGGCGCAGCGGGGTGTCGGTGCCGCGCCGGTAGTCCCATGATCAGCCGCCTCGGCGTCCGTCCACCCGTGCCAGGAGGGCGGTGATCCATGCCGTAATGTCGGTGCGCATGCCCGCATGTCACGAGAACCCATCGGGTCCTCTTGTGCCGTGAATCCGGAACGGCTATCGTCCCCGAGACAGCACTTCGCCTTGCTGCATAGTCACATCGAAGTGAAAATGATGCACACCCGACCCGAATGAGAGTTCCAATGACGCCTCTTCCTGGGGAGACGACTCTTCCCAACGCTCTGCCGCAGACCACGGCCACTCAGGTGCCGCTACGGCGCCTGCAGAGAACCATGGACGCCCGCCACCTGATCATGATCGCTCTGGGCGGAGTGATCGGGTCAGGGCTCTTCCTGAGCTCGGGATACACGATCTCCCAAGCCGGGCCCCTCGGAGCGATCATCGCCTACCTCGTCGGCGCCGCAGTCGTCTACCTGGTGATGGCATGTCTCGGCGAGCTCGCCATCGCCTACCCCGTATCGGGCGCGTTCCACATCTACGCGGCCCGCTCCATCGGACCCGCGACCGGCTTCACCACCGCGTGGCTGTACTGGCTCTGCTGGGTCGTCGCCCTGGGGTCGGAGTTCACCGCATCCGGCATCCTCATGCAGCGCTGGTTCCCGGCCGTGCCGGTATGGGTGTGGTGCCTGATCTTCGCCGCGATCCTCTTCACGTTGAACGCCATCTCGGCCCGCGTGTTCGGAGAGGCGGAGTTCTGGTTCTCGCTCGTCAAGGTGCTCGCCATCGTCGCGCTCATCGTTCTCGGCGCAGCGGCGATCTTCGGGTTCACGCCGCTGTCCGGCGAGCATCCGCCTGCTCTGTTGCTGAGCAACTTCGACACCGGTGAGGGACTGTTCCCCAACGGATTCAGCGGCGTCATCGTCACCGCGCTGGCCGTGTTCTACGCCTTCAGCGGGTCCGAGCTCATCGGCGTCGCCGCCGGTGAGACCAAGGACCCGGCCAAGAACATCCCGCGGGCCCTGCGCTCCACGGTGCTGCGACTGCTGATCCTGTTCGTCGGCGCCATCGCCGTCATCGCGGCGATCATCCCGTGGCGAGAGGCCGGCCTGACCAGCAGCCCGTTCGTCGACGTCTTCCAGTACGTCGGCGTGCCGTTCGCGCCCGACATCATGAACTTCGTCATCATCACCGCGCTGCTGTCGGCAGGCAACAGCGGACTGTTCTCGTGCGCGCGGATGCTGTTCTCTCTCGCGGAGGAGGGGCACGCTCCGCAGGCCTTCACGAAGCTCACGAAGCGCGGTGTGCCGCTGTTCGCTCTCTCGGTGAGCATCCTGATCGGCCTCGTCTCGCTGCTCACCAGTGTGATCGCCGCCGACACCGTGTACCTGGTGCTGGTGTCGATCGCGGGATTCGCCGTGGTCGCGGTCTGGATGTCCATCGTGGCGTCGCAGTTCTTCCACCGCCGGCGGTTCGTCCGAGAAGGCGGTGTCGTCGCAGACCTGTCGTACCGCACACCCTGGTACCCGTTCCTTCCCATCGTCGCGTTCGTGGTGCTGCTGATCTCGGTGGTGGCCATCGCCTTCGACCCCAACCAGGTCGCGGCGCTGTACTTCGGCGTCCCCTTCGTCGGCGCCTGCTACCTGTACTTCTGGCTGCGCCACGGCCGCAAGGGGCAGCAGCAGACGCCCCGCATCGACCGAGAATCCGCACCCGCTGAGTGAGATCCCCGCTCCGGGCTCGTGGCTGGGTCGAGATCGACACAGCCGCGATCGCCCACAACGTGAGCGCGATCCGCGCAGAACTCGGCGACACCGTCGAGTTCTGCGCGGTCGTGAAGGCAGACGCGTACGGCCATGGTGTCGACATCGTCGTCCCGGTGCTGCAGGCCGCGGGAGTGAAGGTCATCGGCGTGGCCTCCAACGCGGAGGCCGACGGGGTTCGCCGCTGCGGCTTCCCCGGTCGACTCATACGAGTGCGCCCCGCAGCTGTCGATGAGATCAGCGAAGGCGTGACCCTCGGCATCGAGGAGTGGATCGGCGGGCCCGCACACGCAGACGTCGTACGCTCCGTGGCACGCAGGAGACGCAGGCCCATCGCGAGCCACCTCTCACTGAACTCGACCGGTCTGAGCCGTGACGGATGGGATGTCGGAGCCCCGGCCGAAGCGGATGCCGTTCGCAGACTGTTCGCCGACGAGTCGTTCGACATCGTGGGGGTCTGCACGCATTTTCCCCGCGAGGACCCGGACGACGTTCGGCGCGGCACAGCGCAGTTCCTGCTCGAAGGCAGCCACGTCGTCCCAGACGAGAGCGGCGTGACGCGCCACTGCGCGACCACCTATGCGAGCTTGCATGTGCCCGAGAGTCGCCTCGACATGGTGCGGGTCGGCGCCGGGCTCTATGGCGACACACACGCGCTCGACGGTGCCCTGCGACCGGCGATGCGCGTCCTCTCCACGGTGACCGCAGTCAACACCTACAGACGAGGAAGCTCCGTCGGGTACGACCGCTGGCACCGGCTGGAGCACGACGCGACGCTCGCACTGATCCCTCTCGGCTATGCAGACGGATTCCATCGGAGCCTCAGCGGTCGGGGTGAGGTCCTGGTCCGCGGGGCGCGCGCGAGCATCGTCGACCGCATCGCGATGAACGGCTTTCTCGTCGACGTCACCCACATCCCCGGGGTCGTGCCGGGGGACGAGGTCGTCCTCTTCGGTCGCAGCGGCGCGGAGAGCATCTCGTCGGATGACATCGAACGCTCGCACGGCCACATCGCCGCCGATCTCTATCCGAGCTGGGGGCAGCTGCTGCCGCGGTTCGCCGTGGAGCCCACCGGATAGAGTTGCTGTTCGTCACACGAAGGGGGCGGGATGACGTCGTCTCTGACTCAGGGCCTGAGTCTGCTGGGTGCAGTCATCGATCAGGAGCGGCGCAACCAGCCCGGTCTGAACGCGTCCCGACTGGCCGAGCAGACGGGGATCGAACGAAGCAGGGTCTCGCGCCTCAGCCGAGAACTGCGCGCTCGGGAGATGCTGCACCGTGATGAGACGGCGGCTCTCGCAGCAGGCAGCGAGTTCTTCCGGACAGCATCGGCGCTGAACGCCGGCTGGCTGCGCGCCTCGCGTCCCGCGCTTCGGTCGCTCAGCTCGGGTCTCGGCGTTCATGCGCTGATCACCGTGGCGAACGGGCCCCGTGCGATGCTGCTGCGCTACGAGCTCGCGTCGGACGACTTCGATCGATCCATCCGTGACGGGCTGGTGACCCCGATCTGGTGCACCGGCGCAGGGCGCGCCCTGCTCTGGGATCACTCCGCGTCCGACCTGCGCAGCCTGCTCGACGGTGTGCAGTTCAGCGGTGTGGGCGGCCCGCACGCACCACGCTCGGTCGACGAGGTGCACGACCGTCTCGAGCGAGACCGGGAAGCCGGCGTCATCTCGGCAGACCAGGAGTACGACGAAGGCGTGGACGAGTACGCCGTGCCGATCCGGCATCGAGGAGCCGTCATCGCGTCGCTAGCCGTGAGGGGCCGGCACCGCTCAGCGGGGATCAGCCGGGCGATGCGGTCGACGCTCCTGCAGCTGGCGGACGAGCTGTCGGTCGCCGCCGATGCGGACTAGCGAGCCCCGAGCAGTCCGCTGAGTGCGGCAGCCGCCCGGGCGCACGCATCGCCGCACTCGGCGGAGCGGACCACCAGGTCGTCGTACGCACCGACCACCTGTATCGCCGCGACGACCTCCTTGCGGAAGTCCCAGACCGGCGCCGCGACCGAGTACAGCCCTGGTTCCGCCTCCTGATCCACGATGCAGTACCCGCGCTCGCGATCCTCGCGAAGCCTCTCCAGCAGATCATCCACCGACGTCGGAGTGTGGGGGCCCTGCGCGCGGAACGTGGTCGACGAGAAGACGGCGCGCACCTCATCGTCCGACGCGTCCCACAGGGTGGCGCGGCCCGCATCGCTGCAGTACGCGGGGTACGAACGGCCGATCCAGGAGCCGATCATCCGCGTCGTGGGCGGAAGGCTCTCCAGCACCGTCAGAGTCGTGCTTCCCTGCAGCACGCCGAGGAAGGCGGCCTCGCCGACCGTGGTGGCGAGGTCATCCAGTATGGCGAGCCCGTGCTGGTGCATCCGATGAGCGGTGAGCTCCTGCGCGGTCGCATACCAGGACCACGCCAGGGTGTAGCCGCGTCCTGCGCCGCGAGTGATGAACCCCTGCTTGTCCAGCGCCGTCAGAGAGCGCGACACCTGGGACCGCTCGCGACCGAGCATGGTCGCGATCTCGGAGACGGTTGCCGGACGACCGTCTGCGACGACGTCCGCCACGGCGCTGAGAACATCGAAGCCTCGGCCCATACTGCTCGTCGCGACCTGCATACGACGACAGTACCGTCAGGCACGATCTCGAACCGGCTGATGGAGGGGCTGACGGGAATCGAACCCGCGCTGTCTGCTTGGGAAGCAGAAGTTCTGCCATTGAACTACAGCCCCGCACGCCCGGAGGCGCGTGGCAAGCATAACAAAGGTGCTCAGGCTGCTCGTGCGGTGTCGGGAATCTCGGACGACACGCTGCCGGCGGGCCCACCGCACGGCGGACACGCCGTGCGCGAACCGGATGGTCCGAGACTTCCGACACCGTCCGGCATGGCCCGACACCGGCGGATGCCCGAGAAGTAGTACCACGGGATGACCCGGGCCACCCAGAGTCACTCTGCAGGCGGACGCGCCGCGGCATCGTCCGGAAATAGCGTCGAAGGCATGATCACAGCAGAGGGCCTCGGCAAGAGGTACGGAGACAAGGTCGCCGTCGACGACGTGTCGTTCACGGTGCGCCCGGGCAGCGTCACAGGCTTCCTGGGGCCGAACGGCGCGGGCAAGTCGACCACGATGCGCATGATCGTCGGGCTGGATCGTCCGACATCCGGCCGCGTCATGATCAACGGCCAGAGCTACACCGACCTCAGGGCGCCGCTCGCCGAGGTCGGCGTGCTGCTCGACGCGAAGGCGGTGCACACCGGCCGCAGCGCCCGCAACCACCTGCGCGCAATGGCCGCGACGCACGGCATCCCGGCATCCCGCGTCGACGAGGTGATCGAGATCACCGGAATCGGATCGGTCGCCCGCAAGCGCGCCGGCGGCTTCTCGCTGGGCATGGGGCAGCGGCTCGGCATCGCGGCAGCGCTGCTCGGCGACCCGCACACGCTCATCCTCGACGAGCCGGTCAACGGCCTCGATCCCGAAGGCGTGCGCTGGGTGCGGCAGTTCGTCCGCCATGCGGCATCCGAGGGACGCACCGTGCTTCTCTCGAGCCACCTCATGAGCGAGATGGCGCAGACCGCCGACCACGTGATCGTGCTCGGCCGCGGCAAGGTTCTCGCCGACGCGCCGTTGCCTGAGCTCGTTCGTGCCTGGACCACCGAGCGCGTGCACGTGCGCAGCCCTCGTGCGGCGGAGCTGGCCGATGCGCTCGCCGGCACCGACGTCGAGGTCACGAGCAGCGACCGCTTCACGCTCGACGTGACGGGACTGCCGGCGTCGCGCATCGGAGACATCGCCGCCGACCGCGGCATCGCCGTGCATGAACTCACTCCGACGAGCGGCTCGCTCGAAGACGCCTACCTCGCCCTCACCGGCGACTCCGTCGAATACCGCACCCGCGAGGTCCCGCAGGACGTCGCCCCTCTCGAGGAGGCCCGCGCATGACCGCCATCCAGGCTCGCGCCACGCACATCCCCACCACCGCATCCCACGTGTCGCTCGGCCGTCAGCTGCGCAGCGAGCTCATCAAGCTGCTCTCGGTGCGCGGAACGTGGTGGTCCGTCGCGATCGTGGCTGTGCTCACCGTCGGCATCGCGGTGCTCTTCGGCGCCAACCTGCCCGAGGGCATGAACGACCCGATCATGGTGATCGTCGCACCCGTGCAGTTCACCATGCTTCTCGCCGGCATTCTCGGGGTCATCTCGGTCACCGGCGAGTACTCGACCGGCATGATCCGGTCGACCCTCACGGCGAACCCGCGACGCGGTTCGGTGCTCGCGGCGAAGGCGGCCGTGCTCGCGGCGTTCCTGTTCGCGGTGTCGCTCGTGATCTTCGTCGCCGCCGCGCTGATCGTCACGCCGATCCTCGCCGCCGACGGAGTGACGTTCGACTGGGCGACGCCGGATGCGGCGATCCTGCCCATCCTCTCGGCATCCGCCGCCATGGCGCTGTTCTCGCTGATCGGCGTCGGCCTCGGCTTCCTGCTGCGCTCCGGCGCCGGCGCGATCGCCGTCACGGTCGGCATCATCTTCGTGCTGCCCGTGATCTTCAGCCTGGTCGGCTCGTTCCTGCCCGACCTCACCTGGCTGATCGACGTGGCGAACTACCTGCCGGCATCCGCAGCGCCCAGCGCGATCCTGCCCTCCGACCTGTCTGCGCTGAACGCCGCCGAGGCGTGGCTGACGCTCGGCGGATGGGCTGCGGTCTCGCTCGTCGCGGGGTGGGCGGCGCTGCGCGGGCGGGATGCCTGAGAGCACCGCCACGTAGAGTCGTGAGCGTGTCTTCACCGCGCAGCCGCAGCTCGGACGTCCTCGCAGACGACGGGCTGCGGCTGCCGCGTCCGCCCGGGGTGATCAGGCGGTTCTGGGCCAGGCATCCGCTCTTCGCCGACATCCTCATCGCCCTGTTCTGCCTGACGGCCTCATTCGGCGTCAACGCGATCCCGGGCGATCCCGACCCGGTGATGCCGCCGGTCGTGAGCGCGGTGCTGGGCCTCGTGACCGTCGCCTCGTGCGTTCTGCTCGTGTGGCGCCGCACCCGCACGATCACCGCCGTCGTCGCAGCGATCGTCGTCGATCTCACTCTTCTCGTGACCACGGCCTCGACAGGGTCTCCCATGTTCACGGTCGCGGTCTACACCGTCGCCGTGTACCGCTCGACGCGCCTCGCGTGGATCTGGCTGGGCGCCGGCTGCGCGGCGGTGACCGCGCTCGCCCTTGCGATGCTGCTCGGCGGCGACCTCACCCTGCAGGACCTGTGGAACGCCATGCTCTCGGTCACGGTGCCGGGTGTGATCGGTGTTCTGATCGGCATGAACATCGGCGGCCGCCGCCGCTACGTCGAGGCGATCATCGACCGGTCGCGGCAGCTGCTCGTCGAGCGCGATCAGCAGGCGCAGCTGGCGGCGGCCGCCGAGCGCGACCGCATCGCGCGCGAGATGCACGACATCGTGTCGCATTCGCTGACCGTCGTCGTGGCGCTGTCGGAGGGTGCGGCCGCGACGGACGACCGGAGCCGCTCGCGCGACGCGTCGCTCGCAGCAGCCCGCACGGCCCGCTCTGCGCTCACGGAGATGCGGTCGATGCTCGGCGTGCTGCGAGACGGCGACACGAACGCATCACTCGCACCCCTCGAGCCCGCCAGCCCCGCGGCGACGGTCGCGGCAGCTCGGGCCGCCGGATTCCCGGCATCCATCGCCGTGCGGGGCGAACCGGACCCCGCTCCCGCCGTGCGGTTCGCGGTCGGACGCATCGTGCAGGAGGGCGTCACGAACGCCATCCGTCATGCGCCGTCGGCCACGGCGATCGACGTGCGCATCGACCACGACGCCATGCCGCTGATCATCGAGATCGTCAACGACGGCGCGACCGGCGGATCGCCCGAGGCCGGATTCGGCCTGCGCGGACTGGCCGAGCGGGCGGCGCTGCTCGGCGGCCTGGTCGTGTCTGCTCCGGCCGGCGCCGGGCGATGGATGCTGCGAGCCGAACTGCCGCATCGCACAGGAGAACCGCTCGAAGGAGCCGAACCGCTCGAAGGAGCCGCTACGTGACCGATCCGATCCGCGTCCTGCTCGTCGACGACCAGCCGCTCATCCGGCTCGGATTCCGGATGGTGCTCGACGCCGAGCCCGACGTCGAGGTCGTCGGAGAGGCGGCCGACGGCGCCGAGGCGATCGCCCAGGTCGCGGCCATCGGCCCCGACGTGGTGCTGATGGACGTCCGGATGCCCGGAACCGACGGCATAGCCGCGACGGATGCCATCGTGCGCAGCCACCCCGCCACCAGGGTGCTCGTGCTGACCACGTTCGACCTCGACGAGTACGCGTTCGCCGCGATCCGCGCCGGCGCGAGCGGCTTCCTGCTGAAGGATGCCGAGCGGCACGAGCTCGTCGCCGCCGTGCGCGCCGTGCACCGGGGCGAGGGCGTGCTCGCTCCGCGTGTGACGCGGGCGCTGCTCGACAGGGTCTCGGGGCACCTCGATACCGCGCCCACAGCATCCGGATCGGCGCCCGACCCGACGTCGGAGCTGACCGAGCGCGAACGAGAGGTGTTCCTCGCTATCGCGCAGGGACTCACGAACACCGAGATCGCGCAGAGATTCTTCCTCGGGGAGTCGACGGTCAAGACGCACGTCGGGCGGGTGCTCGCGAAGCTCGGCGCGCGAGACCGCATACACCTGGTGATCCTCGCCTACGAGGCCGGTCTGGTCTGAGAGAACCGGTCGGCGGTCAGGCGCGGGAGGGCAGGATCAGCGAGAACGTCGTCGTCGCCGTGCCCTCGAGCAGCAGATGACCGCCCAGGCTCTCGGCGAGCTCGGCCGACAGGGCGAGGCCGATGCCCTCTCCCGAGGTGGCGTGGCGCTGAGTGGGCCGGCGCTGGAAGATCTCGTTGCCGCCGGGGCGCGCGCCCTCGTCGGCGACCTGCACCGTCACGTACTCGGCGCGACGTGAACCGCTGATCGTGATCTCGCCCCTGCCGTGCTTCAGCGCGTTGTGCAGCAGCACATCGAGGATCTGAGAGGTCGCCGCCGGAGCGTCGCCGAGCGAGGCGTCGGCCGAGCCGACCCGGATGCGACGCCCTGACGCCTCTGCCTGCGGGGCCCACCGCGCCGCGGCGGCGCGGATCGTCTCCCCGAGGGGCTCGAAGGTGCCCGAGCCGGGGGTCTCGCCCCGGGCGAACTCGAGCAGCTGCGAGATGGCATCGGCCAGCCGGTCGATCTCGCGCACCGCGTGATCGAGCTGCTCGCGCACCACCGGCGCGGTCTGGGGCCACAGCGACAGGTCTTCGAGCTCGAGGCGCAGAGCGGTGATCGGGGTGCGCAGCTGGTGCGAGGCATTCGCGGCGAACTCGTGCTCGCGGCGGATGCGATTCTCAAGGGTCGCGGCGCTGTCGCGCAGCGCAGCGTCGATGGCGCGGGCCTCGGGTGTCGGCAACCGCTGCGGCGATGGGCGCAGATTCCCGTTCCCGATGTCGCGCACGGTCTCGAGGATCTTCAGGAAAGGGCGTGACAGGTTGCGGGCCAGCAGCGCAGCCACGACCGTCGAGACGATCAGCAGGCCGATGCCGATGATGATGACCGGTGCGATGGCGGTGGTGACGCGGTCGGCGACCACCTCGCCTGAGCGGGTGAACGCGACGGTGCCTCCTCCGGCGACGTCGGCGGAGCGCGTGATGTCGCCCGCGGCGGGCGTGCCGCCGGCTTGCACCGCGTCGCCGTTCGCCGGGCGGTACTCGACGCTCTCGCCCTCGGTGAGCAGCGATGCGAGGAACGCCTCGTCGACGCTCTCGCCGCGGTCGTCGATCACGGCGGCGACCACTCCTGCCATCCGCCCGGCGTACTGGGTCTCGGAGGCATGCACGAGGTCGGCGACCATGATGATGCGCGGCACGCCGTAGAGCGCGATGATGCCCAGCGCCAGGGCGAGGAAGGCGACGATGAGGCGCCTACGCATCGGCGCCCTCGTCGAGCCTGAAGCCGACGCCCCGCAG
>Ga0308158_10001626_pt1 | contig 23416 bp, 19 predicted proteins | sample PhyBR2_FD_201038 | JGI IMG/M metagenome (GOLD analysis project Ga0308158, IMG submission 201038) | Phyllosphere microbial communities from UC Gill Tract Community Farm, Albany, California, United States - DLSLB.R2 | ecosystem: Host-associated > Plants > Phyllosphere > Unclassified | place: USA...
CTGGCCGTGGCCGACCACAATATTCCCACCACCGACCGCGCGGCCGGCATCGACGATCCCGTCTCGCGCCTGCAGGTGGAAACGCTGACGAAAAATTGCGGCGAGTTCGGGATCGATGAAATCGGCATGACGGACCGTCGCCAGGGCATCGTGCATGTGATCGGGCCGGAGCAGGGCGTCACGTTGCCAGGCCTCTCCGTCGTGTGCGGCGACAGCCACACGAGCACGCACGGAGCATTTGCCTGCCTGGCATTTGGCATCGGCACGTCCGAGGTCGAGCATGTGCTGGCGACCCAGTGCCTGCTTGGCAAGAAGTCGAAGAACCTGCTGGTGCGCTACGACGGCGTGCTGCCGCCCGGCGCGACGGCCAAGGACATGGCGCTGGCGATGATCGGCAAGATCGGCACCGCGGGCGCGACCGGTTATGCGATCGAATATGCCGGCGCGGCGGTCACCGCCTTATCGATGGAAGGCCGAATGACCTTGTGCAATATGACCGTGGAGGCCGGCGCGCGCTGCGGCATGATCGCGGTGGACGACAAAACCATCGCCTATCTGGATGGCCGCCCGGAAGCGCCGCGCGGCGCGCAGTGGCAGCGCGCCGTCGCGTACTGGCGCACCCTCGCGAGCGACCCGGGCGCCGTGTTCGATGCGACCATCACGATCGATGTGGCCACGATCAAGCCGCAGGTCACGTGGGGAACATCGCCCGAGATGGTCACGACCGTCGATGGCATGGTGCCTGATCCGGCGCATGAGCCGGACCCGACCCGGCGCGCCGGCATTGTGCACGCGTTGTCGTACATGGGCCTGGCGCCCGGCACGCGTATCACCGACATCCATGTCGACGTCGTCTTCATCGGCTCGTGCACCAACTCGCGCATCGAGGATTTGCGCGCTGCCGCGGCCATCGTGCGCGGCAAGCAGGTCGCGCACAACGTGCAACTGGCGATGGTGGTGCCGGGCTCCGGGCTGGTCAAGCAGCAGGCTGAGAAAGAAGGTCTGGACGCCGTGTTCCGCCAGGCCGGCTTCGAATGGCGCGAGCCGGGCTGCTCGATGTGCCTGGGCATGAATGCCGACCAGCTGCAGCCCGGCCAGCGCGCAGCCTCGACCTCGAACCGCAATTTCGAAGGACGGCAGGGCGCGGGTGGCCGCACGCACCTCGTCAGTCCGGAAATGGCAGCCGCCGCGGCCGTCATGGGGCATTTTGTCGATATCCGGGAGTGGTGCTGATGGAACAATTTACCGTACACGAAGGGCTGGTCGTGCCGCTCGATCGCGGCAATGTCGATACCGATGCCATCGTCCCCAAGCAGTTTCTCAAGTCGATCCGCCGCGCCGGCTTCGGCGTGAACCTGTTCGATGCGTGGCGCTATCTCGATACCGGCGAACCCGACCAGGACTGCAGCGGCCGGCCGCTCAACCCGGATTTCGTGCTGAACCAGCCGCGCTACCAGGGCGCCAGCATCCTGCTCGCGCGCGAGAATTTTGGCTGCGGCAGTTCGCGCGAGCATGCGCCGTGGGCGCTGGCCGACTTCGGCATTCGCGTCCTCATCGCGCCGACGTTTGCCGAGATTTTTTATAACAACTGCTTCAAGAACGGCTTGCTGCCGATCGTGCTCGCGGACCACGAGGTCGATGCGCTGTTCAAGGCGTGCGATGCCGCGCCCGGTTTTTCGCTGAAGGTCGACCTGCCGGCGCAGACCGTCACCTGGCCAGGCATTGACCGCGTCAGCCGGTTCGAGGTGGACCCGGCGCGCAAGGAGCGCCTGCTGCATGGCCTCGACGATATCGCGCTGACGATCGGCCACGCGGACAAGATCCGGGCCTACGAGGCATGGCGCAGGAAGGAAGAAGACTGGGTGTTCTGAAGCTGCGCGCAACGACCCCGCCTGCTTGTGGCAAGATGCACGCTGTCCACCCCGTCGTCATCCCAGGAGAGTGCTGTTGAACTACGCGCGTTTTGATCTGGTCACGCTCAACCTGTTCATCGAGATTGCGCGCACCGGCAGCATCACGCGCGGCGCCCAGCAAGCCAATCTCGCCGTCGCGGCGGCGAGCAAGCGTGTCTCCGACCTGGAGGCGCATCTGGGCACGCGGCTGCTGTACCGCCACGCCAATGGCGTCACGCTGACCGAAGCGGGCCGCTCGTGTTTCCAGCACGCGCTGGGCATCCTGCAGGATGTCGACCGGATGTCCGGTGACCTGTCGGATTTCGCTGCCGGCGGCCGTGGCCAGGTGCGCATCTGGGCCAACACCTCCGCAGTGACGCAGTTCCTGCCGGACGATCTGACGCGCTTTCGGCGCGAGCATCCGGGCATCCGCGTCAGCCTGGAAGAGCGCAACAGCGGCGACGTCGTGGCGGCGGTGCGCGAGAACCGCGCCGACATCGGCCTGTTCGCCGACCGCACCGCCGTTGGCGACATCGACGTCTTCGATTACCGCCAGGACCGGTTGGTATTGATCGTGTCGCTCGATCATCCGCTGGCCACGCACGACAGCGTACGGCTGGCCGATGCGCTGGACTATGAATTCGTCAGCCTGTCCGAAGCGACGTCGCTGGCCGAGCGGCTGCGCACCGAATGCAGCCGTCTTGAAAAGCCATTGAAGCTCAGTATCCAGGTGCGCAGCTTCGACGCCGTCTGCCGCATGGTGATGGTCGGTCTGGGCATCGGCGTGCTGCCGCGCCTGGCCGCCGAACCGCACGTGCGCTCGATGGGCCTGAAGCTGATCACGCTGACCGACGACTGGGCCGAGCGCACGCTGCTGCTTGCGCTGCGCAGCACGCTGGCGCTGCCGGCCCCGGTCAGGTTGCTGGCCAGCTGTCTGAGCGCCGATGCGGCCCGCGCCATCAACGCGCCCTGAACGCACACCATTTCAATCCATTCACGAAAAAACAACCCATGTCGATCCATTTCTATGAACCCCGTCAGGGCCACGGGCTGCCCCATGATCCCTTCAATGCCATCGTCGGCCCACGCCCCATCGGCTGGATCTCGTCGTTGAGCGGGGCAGGCATACGCAACCTGGCCCCCTACAGCTTCTTCAACGCCTTCAACTACGTGCCGCCGATCGTCGGATTTGCCAGCATCGGCGCCAAGGACACGCTGCGCAATGTACAGGAGACGGGCGAATTCGTGTGGAATCTGGCAACCCGCCCATTGGCCGAGGCCATGAACGCCTCGTGCGCCGCTGTCGGCCCCGAGGTCGATGAATTTGCGCTGGCCGGGCTGACGCCGGCGCCGTCACGCCTTGTGGCCGCGCCGCGCGTGGCCGAAAGCCCGGTGGCGTTCGAATGCAAGGTCACGCAGATTATCCAGCTGCAGCAGGCCAGTGGCGAGACGGTGCCGACCTGGCTGGTGCTGGGTGAAGTGGTGGGTGTGCACATCGCTGCAGCGTCGCTGAAGGACGGCGTCTACGACACCGCCAACGCCGGCCATATCCTGCGCGCGGGTGGGCCGGCGGATTACTTTTCGGTCGGGCCGGAACAGCTGTTCCAGATGCACCGGCCGCGTTAAAAAACAATCCGGTGCGCACCACGGTGGCGTGCGGCGCACCGGATTGGCGGCTTACGGCATGGCCGCGTGGTGGGCAAAGCGTGGTGCAGCGCGGCCCGGCAATGGTGCAGACGGGCGTGTCAGCGTGACCGCTGGCGGGGCAGCAGCGTCGCGTTCGAGCCAGTAGTTGAACTGGCCGAAACTCGGCAAACCACCTGCATCCTGGCCCTGGAAGAAGTCGCCCAGCATCTGGCGGTACGCCGCACGGCGCGAAAAGTCGTCGTGGCTGGCGGCGTAGCGCGCCGCAGCGGCGCGGAAGATCGCGCGCATCCGTTCGTCGGCATTGGTGCCCGTGGCCTCGCCCTTGCGTGGGCGGCCGCGTTTGACGCCGGCGGTGACGGCGCGCGTGCGCCCCGGTGCACCCGAGTTGCCGTAGTCCGGCAGCAGCGCGTCCGGCGTCTGGCCCCGTTCCCAGTAACGGCGCAGGTAGCGCATGATGCTGGACTTCGAGATGCCATGGGCCGCAGCGTAAGCGGCCATCAGGATGGCGCGCTCGCGCGGCTGGTACAGCGCCTGGCGGTCGGCGTGCAGGGCGCGCACGGCCGACCATGCCTTGGCTTGCAGGGACAGGTAGCCTTGCGGCACAGGCTCCTGCGGCGGTGCGGCCGCGAACGGATCGACAAGCAGCCGGCGCGCTCCGCCGCTGCGCAGTTCGTCTTCGAGGTCGTGCAAGGGCGTCGGTTCGGGCAGCGCCGACGGGCTGGCCAGCCGGTAGGTCCAGGCCAGCGCCCGGGCGCGGTCGATCCACAGCACGCGGATCCTATGGCCATGCATGCCCGTGTATTCGAGCACATCGTTTTGGGTCAACATCGACTTCTCCCGCAGTTCAGTGTGCCTGAATATATGCAAGGATCGGGCCAGCCCAGGAGCATGGCTGACGCGCATCGACGCGTCCTCATTTGGTGCACCTCGAACGCGGGCTGCTGCTTACTGCCGCAGCGCCGCACCGGCCACGGCGTCGGTGGTCCGGGGCGTGCTGGCGTGCGGCGCCAGGCCGAACAGCGGCCGCATCAGCGGCACGCGCCGCACCGCCTCGTACAGCGCGAAGCTGCCGCAGGCGGTCAGGATCATCAACAGCACCGCTTCGAGACCGGGCGCCAGCTGCAGCGGCTTGAAGGCATGCGCCATCACGACGATCAGCGTCTGGTGCGCGATGTAGACGGTGAACACCGCGTCGGTCAGGTAGCGCCGGGCCGGCCCGTCGTGGTTCAGGTGGCGGCGGGCAAAGCCGCAGGCCGCGATGATGGCGCTCCAGCCGCACAGCGCGTACACGAACCGCATCCCGGTGCGCCAGCGTTCGATGTCGTGCGGCGCCATGGTCTCGTGCGCCCCCAGCAGCCACAGCACGATTCCCGCCCAGGCCGCCAGGGCAAGACACAGCGCAGGCCAGCGCTGCGCCGTCATCGTGGCCCAGATCCGTGGCGTGCGCGCCAGCAGTGCACCGAGCACGAAGACCGGCAGGTAGGTGGCATGGTTGTACCAGTCGTTGGTCAGCGAATGGTCTTGCGGGAAACGGTCGAGCAACAGGATTCGCACCACGCCCAGGACCACGACAGGCAAGACGATCAGGCGCCACCCGTCCAGCAGGGCGCCGGCCCGGCGCGCAAGCGCGGCAATGCGCAGTTCTCCCAGTAGCGCCGCGGCGGCGGCTAGCACCATCGTGTAGCACCACAGGTACAGCACGAACCACAGGTGATTCCAGGTTGGCAGCGACAGGCAATCTTCGCGGCAGAACCCGTCGTAGCCGATCAGGTACAGCCGCATGAACGCCAGGTAATCGCCCGAGTAGCCGAGCTTTTCAACCACCTCGAGATACGGCTGCGGCGGCACGATCACGAGCATCCCGAACAACAGCGGCACCAGAAGGCGCAGGCTGCGCCGGCGCACGAACAGCCGCGGACCCAGGCGCGCCAGCAGGAAGTGCGAGGCAACGCCGGCCACGAAGAACAGCAGCGTCAGGCGCCACGGCGACGACAGCAGCATGAAGGGTTCGGCCGCTTCGCTGGCGTGCGGGCTCTTCACGTGCCAGTCCCAGCTCACGTAATACATGCCCACGTGATAGGCGATCAGCACGAAAAACGCCAGGATGCGTACCCAGTCGAGAAAGTACAGGCGGTCGCTGGTGGCAGGAGCGGATGGCTGCATGGTGTGTCCCCGGAGTTTGAAGACCCCAGCATCGCGCAGCCTTGCGTGGCGGCGCCAGCGCCATGGGGTGAACCGGACTTCAGGCGGGGCGAAGCGGATCGAGCAGGGCCGCCCGGTATTGCCGGCTGCACGGAACGACGGCGCCGCTGTGCAGCACCAGCGTGCAATCGCCCCTGCTGTGTGGGACGATGCGGCTGACGGCGGCCACGCGCACCGCCGCGCAACGATGGCAGCGCACGAACGCCGGGCCCAGCTGGTCGAGCAAGGTGCCGAGGGACTGGCGCAGCAGCGGCGCGCCGTCGTGGGTGTGCAGCGCGACGTAGTTGTCGGCCGTTTCGAGCCACTCGATATCGGCCACCTGCACGACGCGGGTGGTGCCGCGCTCGGTCACCAGCAGCTGGCGCGGAGGTGCACCGGTGCTTGCCGGCGCGCGTGCCGCTGCGGTCAGCCGGCTCTGCAGCCGATCCAGCGTGCGTCGCAGCCGCGCGCCATCGAACGGCTTGAGCAGATAGTCGACCGCCTCGGCATCGAACGCGCGCAGTGCGTAGTCATCGTACGCGGTCACGAACACCACCAGTGGCGCTGGCGTCGGCAGCGAAGCGGCCACGTCGATGCCTGACAGTTCCGGCATTTCGATATCGAGCAGCAGTGCGTCGGGCGCATCGCGTGCGACCAGCGCCAGCGCTTCGACGCCATCGGCTGCTTCCATCACCGACGTGACGCCCGGCTCGTGCGCGAGCATGCGACGCAGGCGCTCGCGTGCCGGCCGTTCGTCGTCGACGATCAGGAGGCGCATGGGACCCTCAGTTCGGCGCGCACGCCGGCCGGCTGCAGCGCATCCAGCGTCAGGGCCGCGCGCTCGCCGTGCAACGCGGCCAGGCGGGTGCGCAGGTTGATGACCGTGATGCCCGGCGTGCCCGATGGCGCCAGCACGCCGCCATCGTCCTCGATGGCAACGCGCAGTGCGCCCTCGATGATCCGGGCCGTGACCCGGATCGCCGTCGGTGCGCGCCGGTGTGCCACCGTGTGCTTGAACACGTTCTCGAGCAGTGGCTGCAGGCTGATGGCGGGCAGCAGTACTGGCAGGGCCGCCGGTTCGATGTCCCAGGCCAGCGTCACGCGCCCGTCGAACCGTTCCTGCATCACGGCGGCGTAGCCCTGGGCCAGACGCAATTCGTCACCCAGGCTCGCCTGCGGTTTTTCACCGAGCGCCAGCGTGGCGCGCAGTACGTCGGCCAGCCGCACGAGGGTCGCATCGGCGCGCGCCACATCGGTATGCATCAGCGAGGAAATCGTGTTGAGCGCATTGAACAGGAAGTGCGGCTGCATCTGGCGCGTCAGGCGTTCGAGCTGGGCTTCGCGCAGCAGGGCACCGGCCTGCTCGGCGCGCACGCGCTCCTTCATCATTTCGCGGTACGACAGCAGGCCGAAGCCGATGGTCGTGAACAGCCCGAAAAACAGCGAGATCTTCATTGCCTCGTAGACGAACACCTCGGCCCAGGCCTCGTGTTCGTAACGGGTGCCGGCCAATGCATAGACCGCGTGGCGCAGCGCAAACACGACCGGCGTGAAGCCGAACCAGTACAGCGGCAGCCAGCGGGCCTGCTGGGCGAACCAGCGCCAGGGCGTGGCGACCAGCACGTCGTGCTGCGCGCTGAAACGGCGCTGGATCAGGAACAGACAGGTGGCCACCAGCGCCGACGAGGTCTCCCACAAGACCGGCTGCCACGGTGCGCCGCCCCCGTCGCGCCGGTAGTCTTCCACGGCGACCAGCACCATCAGCGTCCAGAACAGGAGCCAGGCAATACCGGCGACGAGCATGGTGCGACGTGAGAGCATGGGGCAGGCCGGGGAGGGAGACGGTCGATCTTCCGGCATTCCCGGACGCGTGTCAAAGTGGCATGCATGGTGAATGCCGCTGCGGCGAAATTGCATCATTCAGGGATTCAATTGCCGACCGTTAATTGGAGTTCATGCGACAATCGCGCCATGAGCGATCCGGTCCGACCTTCTTCCATTTCCTCCGATGATGGAGGCATGCGCGCACTGGTGCGCGACCACGATTGGGCAGCCACCGCGCTGGGTGATGCGGCCGGCTGGCCCCCCGAATTGCGGGTCGCGGTCGACCTGATGCTCGATGCGCGCCACCCGGCGCTGGTCGGCTGGGGCACCCCTGCATCGCCGGCCATGCCGGTGCTGTTCAATGATGCCTACGCCAGGCTATTGGGGGCAGGGTACCCGCGAGCATTGGGCCAGCCGCTGTCCGCCATCCTCCCTGATGCCTGGCCGCGCCTGGCGCCGCTGGTCGGCAGTGCGCTTGCCGGTGCGCCAGCCTGGCTCGACGATGTGCTGCTGGTGCCGGCCAGCGGTATGCGCCACGTCAGCGCCGCCTTTTCACCGCTGCGTGACGCCACCGGCACCGTGCACGGGTTCTTCCACACGGCCTTCGAGATCGACGCCGGCGAGCATCACCGTGTCGAAGCGGCGCTGCAGCGCCAGGCGCACGAGTCGGCCGAGGCCACCCGCCACCGCAGCGAATTCCTGGCCGTGCTGGCGCACGAACTGCGCAACCCGATGGCGCCGATCCGCACCGGCCTGGAAATCATGCGCCTGCGCGCCGACAGTCCCGAAACGATCGAGCGCGTGCGCGAAATGCTCGAGCGCCAGACGCGCCAGATGACGCACCTGATCGACGACCTGCTCGACGTTGCCCGCGTCACCAGTGGCAAGATCGATATCCGCAAGCAGCTGGTCGACCTGAACCGCGTGGTCGCGAGCGCGGTCGAGACCAGCACGCCGATGATCCAGGGCGCGCGCCACGTGCTCGACGTCGACATGTGGGGCGAGCCGCTGCTGCTCGACATCGACCCCACCCGCGTCGCGCAGGTGATCAACAATCTGCTGACCAATGCGGCCAAGTACACGCCACCCGGCGGCAGCATCCGCCTCACGGTGCGCAAGGAGCGCGGCGGTGCCAGTGGCGGCGGGCAGGCGGTGGTATCGGTGACCGACAGCGGCGTGGGCATCCCGCCGGGGCACCAGGACACGATCTTCGAGATGTTCAACCAGGTCGGCCGCAACATGGGCCTGGCGCAGGGCGGGCTGGGCATCGGCCTGTCGCTGGTGCGCCAGCTGGTGGCGCTGCATGGCGGCAGCGTCAGCGCCGACAGTCCCGGGGCCGGCCTTGGCAGCACGTTCACCGTGCGCCTGCCACTGGGCGCGCGCGTGGCGGTGCCGGGCGACGATACGCCGCGGCAGGACCGCCGCACGGCGCAGCGCCGTACCTATCGCATCCTGGTGGTGGACGACAATATCGACGCCGCCGAAAGCCTGTCGCTGCTGCTGCAGCTGAACTCGCACGAGATCCGCACCGCCACCAATGGCCGCGATGCGCTGGCGCTGGCCGAAGCGTTCGTGCCGGATGTCGCGTTCCTCGATATCGGCATGCCCGGCATGACCGGCTTCGAACTGGCCACGCGCCTGCGCGCGATCCCGGCGCTGGCGCGCATGACCATCGTCGCCGTCACCGGCTGGGGGTCGGAAGAAGACCAGGCGCGCTCGCGCGAAGCCGGGTTCGACCAGCACTTCACCAAGCCGATCGCGGCCGAGACAGTGAGCCGCCTGCTGGCGGCGCTGGACTGAATCGCTGTTTTATTCGCCCGCGTTGCCGTGGCGCTCGGCGTCGATCTCGCGCTTCATCGCGCCGACGCTTCCCATGTAGTCGGCCACCGGCACGTCGGGACTGGCGCGCAGCTCGGGCGGCAGCAGCACCGGCATGTACAGCTCGTCGGCGGTGCGGCCATTGCGCTGCATGTTCCCGGCCAGGATCAGGAGCGAGACCAGCACGGCGATCCCGGCGCAGGACAGGCGCAGGCGGCGCCGGAACTGCGGCGTCACGGTGGCGAGGTGGAAGTAGATCATCATGGACACCGTCACCACGACCGCGTGCGAGCCGTAGCCGGTCAGCCATTCGAGCGACCACGCATACGCCACCACGCTGGCCAGCAGGCGCACGCCAACCAGTGCGGCCAGGCCGAAGCCGACAATGAACAGGTGTCGCCCGAGGCGCGCGCGGCGCCCGAACAGACGGTTGGAAAACGCCCACATGCCGCTCCAGGCCAGGCCCGCGCCCACGGCCAGCGCCGGATACAGCGCATAGCGTTCAGGGTCGCCGCCGGCGTCGAGCAGCCAGGCCACCAGCAGCGCGGTCAGCAGGCACAACACGATGCCGGCGCCGCCCGGAAGCATGCCTTCCCAGCCGTGCATCGTGCGGTCGACCAGTTCGGGCGGCACCGGGTGCGAGGCCGGGCGGATGCGCAGCGACGTGTGCCCCATGCGCACGACGGTGTCGCCACCCATAGTCAGTTCCTTGACGCGCCGGCCCTTGTGGTTGATGCCGTTCTTCGTATCGAGATCGCGCAGCAGCAGGGCGCCGTCGGGGCCAAGGTCGACCAGTGCGTGATGCGCCGCGGCGTATTCGTCGTCGACGATGAAGTCGTTGTCGTAGGCGCGGCCGAGGCGGATCGGCAGCGTGGTCACGCGATGGCGGTGCAGCACCTCGCCATTGCGCGCCAGCGTTTCGATGGTCCAGGGGCCGCTCATTTGCGCACCGTGCGCCCGAATGCGCCGAGATAGGCGCGCGTGACGCGCATGCCGTTTTCATACGAGACGCCCGAGACATCGAGCCGGCTTTGCAGGCTGGCCTGCGAGGCGTCGGTGCTGGCCGTGAGCAGCGTGAAGTTGTACAGTCCTTCGAACTTGCGGTAGGCGCGCACGCAGGTCACGGCGCGCAGCGGCAGCGTGCGCGTGTGCACGAAGCGCTCGGTGCAGAACGGCTTGGTCAGGCGCGGATCGCCCGTGCTGCCCAGGTTATCGACCTGGAAGATGTCGGTGGCCAGCGCGGCAAAGCGCATCGGGTCCATCGTCCCCGAGCGGATGTAGCGGTGGGTCATCGAGACATTACCGGTCTGCTGGACGTCCGAGACGAACACCGCCGACTGCATCACGCAGCTCATGGCATCAACCGCGTACGCAGCGCCGCGCGCATTGGAGCGCCCCCAGCAGCGTACCTGGCCGGACTCGCGCACCGGCACCAGGTACGGCCCCATACCCTTGAGCGTCAGCGGTTCTTCGAGCAGCCGGTCGACCATGCCGGCCTGGTGCGCCAGCAGCTGCTTGCCGATCAGCGGATTGAAGTCAAGCGGCGGCGCGGCTTGCTGCGCCACCTTGCGCAGCAGCTCCTGCGCGTACATCACGGGCACCAGGAAGCTGACCGATTCGCCATCGCGCCGGCGCGAAACGTTAATGCCTGCCACGGTGCCGCTGGCGGTCACGCTCGGGCCACCGCTCATGCCCGAATTGATCGGGCCACTGAAGATCAGGCGGTCGTAGAAGCTCCGCGTGAGCACGCCGTTGTAGGCGCCTTCGGAAATCGCGAACCCCAGGTCGAGCGGATTGCCCAGCGAGTACAGGGGCTGACCCTGGCGCAGTTTCACTTTCTGCTCGGGCACCTTGAAGAAGCCGCTGCCATTGCGGTTGATGCGCACGACCGCAAGATCGTGCAGCACGTCGACCGCCAGCAGTTCGACCGGGCCGGTATTGCCGTCGGTGTCGATATACTCGGCCGTGTAGATGGCCGGATCGAGCGCCATTTGCGAGACCACGTGGTAATTGGTCAGCGCGAGATTGCTGGTGCCGACCAAAAAGCCCGAGCCGACCGTGGACTGGGTGCGGCCGTTCTTGAGCAGCATGCGGATCTGCAGCAGGTCGCTGCGCGCCGATTCGTACAGGTCCTGCGCGGCGGACGACGGCTGGGGCAGGGCGTCCTGGGTGTCGGCCTCGCCCGCAATCAGCTCGGTCGGCGTGGCGGCCGGCGGCGTATCGACGGCGATCTGCGGCACGGGCGCGGCGACAGGGGCACCCGCCGGTGCCGCCAGCCCGGCGCGCGCTACGGCGCCAGCGCCCGTCTGCGCGCTCGCTGGCCGCGTGACGAGATCGAACCCCGCGCCAAGCGCCAGGCAGGTGATCAAGAGTGCGGCCAAGCGTGCCACGACGGTCCGGTTCATGCGGTTACCAGGATGCGGATGGAAACCGCTATCTTGCCATCGGGGCGGCCGGCGCTGCGCGCGTTAGCGCGCCGGCGCTCAAGCAACCGGCGCAGGCGTGGCCGGGGCGACCGGCTCGCCCTGCTCGAGCGAGGTCAGGGGCGCCATCATGTGGCCCAGCTTGGCCTGCTTGGTATTGAGGTAGCTGTTGTTGTGGGCGTTGCGATTCACCAGCAGCGGCACGCGCTCGGTGACCGCGATCCCGAGGCGCGTGAGGGCGTCAATCTTGCGCGGGTTGTTGGTCATCAGGCGCACCGCCGTGATGCCGAACTGGTCCAGCATCGGCCGGCACAGTTCATAGTTGCGGGCGTCGGCGTGAAAACCCAGTTGCAGATTGGCTTCCACCGTGTCGGCGCCGGCTTCCTGCAGGCGGTAGGCGCGGATCTTGTTGAGCAGGCCAATGCCGCGGCCTTCCTGGCGCAGGTACAGCACGATGCCGCGGCCTTCTTCGGCGATGCGGCGCAGCGCGCCTTCCAGTTGTGCGCCGCAATCGCAGCGCTGTGAGAACATCACGTCACCGGTGAGGCATTCGGAATGCACGCGCGCCAGCACCGGCTCGCCGTTGCCCAGGTCACCAAGTGCCATCGCGAGGTGTTCCTTGCCGGTGGCTGCTTCGACCCAGGCGTGCAGCGTGAACTCGGCCCACGGCGTCGGCAGCGCGCACGAGGTGGCGTAGTCGAGCAGGGCGGGCGGGACGTTGGCGGGAATGGCGGCGGCTTGCATGACGGTGTTTCCAATCGATGACGATAGACTTGTAAGGCGCAAGTTTATCGGAAATCCGGCGTGGCCGTGCGGAATCACCCCGGCCGCCGCTGCAACACCGCGACCTGCGGCTACAGTCTGACAAGGCGGCCTCACAACACATTTAAGCAGATCGGGTAATCACGCGGGTTTTTCGTGTAACTCTCGGTAGTCTACCAAGTGTAGTATTGCCCTGAGCCATCAGCTGCATGCTACGCTTGGAGAATCGACACAGTCATGTCTTCCATGCAGAACACCCAATCTTTCTGGCACCGCCTGACTCCGCGCGGCCTTGGCGCCCGGCTTGCCCTCGCGTTTACGTTGATGAGCGGCATTCTCACGCTCTTGCTGGTTGAAGTGGTCGAACGCTCGGCGACCGCGCAGGTCAAGAGCAGCATCGGCGCGGGCCTGGGCGAGATGGCAATGCAGACTGCTGACAAGCTCGATCGCGGCCTGTACGAACGGTTCCGTGAAGTACGCCTGATGGCGCGCCGTAACGACCTGATTTCGCCGGCGACCAGCCAGGCCGAACGCCGCCGTATCCTGGCCGACATGCAGTCTACCTATGGATTCTACGAATGGATTGGCCTGGCTGACCTCGACGGTAATGTGCTGGTCGAGGCGCGCGGTCTGCTCGAAGGCAAAAACGTCGCCAAGCGGCCCTGGTTCAGCAATGCACTGGCGGGCAAGTATGTCGGTGACGTGCACGAGGCGGTGCTTCTGGCCAAGCTGCTGCCGGTACAGCAGGGCGAGCCGCGCCGCTTCGTCGATGTCGCTTTTCCCTTCCTCGGTGCCGACGGCCAGCCGGCCGGCGTGATGGGCACGCACCTGTCGTGGGAATGGGCGCGCGACGTCGAGCGCTCGATCATCGCGCCGGTCCAGACCCGCAACAAGGTGCAGGCGCTGATCGTCAGCGCCGAAGGCGTCGTGCTGCTCGGGCCACAAGACCTGCTCGACACGACCGTGAAGCTGGGCAGCCTGAACGCGGCGCGCGCAGGGCGCACCGGGTATGCAGTTGAGCACTGGCCGGATGGGCATGAGTATCTGGTCGGTTACGCGTCGACCAAGGCCGTGGGCGACTACCCTGGCCTTGGGTGGCATGTTCTGGTGCGCCAGGATATCCAGGATGCCTACGCGCCGGTGCGGCAATTGCGGTCACGCGCCCTGTGGAGCGGCGCCGCGCTGGCGCTGCTGTTCTCGCTGGGCGGCTGGCTGCTGGCGCGCCGGATTACGCGCCCGCTGGCGGCGCTGGCCAGTTCGGCCGACGGCCTGCGCCGCGGCGACACGCATGAACTGGTGCCGGCCGGCAGCAGCTACACCGAAGTGCACCAGTTGTCGGGCGCGCTCAATGCGCTGGTGACGGCGCTGGTGCAGCGCCGCGCCGACCTGCAGACCCTGAACGACACGCTGGAGCAGCGGGTCGACCGCCGCACCCGAGAACTGGAACGCGCGCTGGTCGCGGTGCGCGCCAGCGAGGGCCGCATCATCGCCATCGTCGAAGCGGCGCAGGATGCGTTCATCGCGGTCGACCTGCGCGGCATGATCGTGGACTGGAACCCGGCCGCCGAGCGCATGTTCGGCTGGACCAGGCATGAGGCCGTGGGCTGGCCGCTGGCAGAAATGATCCTGCCCGAGCGCTACCGCGACAGCATCGGCAAGGCCTTGCAGTCGTTCCGCCAGAACGGCCAGTTCATGCTGGCCCGCCGCATGGAGCGCACCGTGATCAACCGCCAGGGATTCGAGTTCACGGTCGAGAGCACGGTGACGCTGGCCGGCGGGGGCGAGGACGCGTTCTTCTCGATCTTCCTGCACGATATTTCCGAGCGCAAGAAGGTCGAGCGCATGAAGAACGAATTCGTCTCGACCGTCTCGCACGAGCTGCGCACGCCGCTGACGTCGATCCACGCGTCGCTGTCGATGCTCGACGGCGGGATGGCCGGCAACCTGCCGCCCGACGCCGCCAGGCTGGTCGCGATCGCCAGCCAGAGCTGCGATCGCCTGATGCGGATGGTGAACGACCTGCTCGACATCCAGAAGATCGAAGCGGGCCACATGGAGTACCAGCGCACCGCCCAGCTGCTCGCGCCGCTGATGCATCACGTGGCCGATGCGATGGAAGGTCAGGCCCGCCAGGCGGGCGTGACGCTGCGCCTCGACATGCCGCCGGGCGCCGAGTGGGTCCAGGCCGAGATCGACCACGACCGCATGGTGCAGGTGCTGACCAACCTGGTGTCGAACGCGATCAAGTTCACGCCGGCCGGCAAGGACATCACGCTGGGCCTCGCGCAGCGCCCGGGCTGGGCGCGCCTGAGCGTGACCGATGAAGGCCCCGGCATCCCGCCGGCCTTCCAGAGCCGCGTGTTCGAACGCTTCGCGCAGGCCGACGCTGCCGACTCGCGCCAGCGCAGCGGCTCGGGCCTGGGCCTCTCCATCAGCAAGGCGATCGTCGAAGAGCACGGCGGGTCGATCGGATTCGAAACCCGGACCGGCGCGGGAACGCGGTTTACGGTGGAGTTGCCGCTGGCCTGACCCTGGTTCAGCGCAGGTCGTGCAAGGCCATGCCGCCGAAACTTTCCCAGGCCCCGAACGTGCGTTCGAGCTGCGGCAGCAAGCGCATCAGCGCGCCCTTGTCGGCGTGGAAGCTGGCGTCGGCGGCATCGATCTCCTGACTTGCAGCCAGTGCGTAGGCCTGCGCCTGTTCGTGCGCCGCCGGCACCTGCTGCAACAGCAGGATCTTCTGGCCCCCCAGTGTGAACACGAGCAGGTCGCCGCGTGCGCCGGGTGGACGCCGTTCATAGCGGCGCTGGACACCGGCGCCGATCGGGCCTGCATCGAGCGCCACGCGCACGGTCTTGCCATGCTCGACGCCCCAATCCAGGAACGGCACCGCCAGGCGATAGATCTGCGCCGGATCGGTACGCGGGCTCTTGACCGTCAGGATATCGGCATACTTCGCCAGTCCGCCCAGCAGTGCCTTTTTGTCGGCCCACCAGTGGGGCACCACGAAGTCCAGCGTCAGCGGACCGGCCGCCTGGCGCAGTTTTGCCGCCAGTTCGAGGTAACGCCGGTCGCGCTGCGCCTGCGGCAGCACGTGGGCCGGAACCAGATAAGGTTCGATGTGATACTGGACACCCTTCAGGCGCGCCCCGTCGGCGGCCGCTGCGTTGTAGGCGGCGTAGGCGCGCAGGCGTGCGATGGCCGCGCCCTGGGCTGCAGGCAGCACCATTTCGGGGTCGCCTTCCATCGCGCTGACCGCGATGCCGCGGCTGCCGGCCTGACGCAGGAATGCGCCCAGTTGCGCCGCGTCGTCGACACTGCCGTCCCGCAGCGGGACCGTGATGAAGACCGTGCCGATCTTTTGCTGGACTGCCCAGTCCAGCAGCGCGGCGCCCCGTTCGCGCCATTCGTTCGGGCTCCAGGTCCAGGTCGCGCGTGGCGCGCCAGCCGCATCCGCGTCACCGGCAGGCTGGAGCGTCAGCGCGGCGACCGTGAGTTTCGCGGCGCCTTGCGGACAGGCCAGCGACAGCGCGCGCCAATGGGCACGGTCCAGTTGTTCGGGCAGGTCGAAGCGCGCCGTCTGCACGGGTTGCCCGGCGTCCAGGCTGCCCAGATCGAATGCCTGGTCCGGCTTGCCCGGCGCGCCGCTGGTCGCTTGCAGTGCAAAGCGGCCGTCGCCGGAATGCGCCGCCTGCAGCACGGCGCGTGCGCGTGGCATGAACCACGGGCCGAGCAGTGTGACGCCGGCCGGTTTGGCGCCGGCGCGGCAGGTCAGGTACAGGCGCCCGTCCTTGATGTCGGCATTGACGCGCGCCGTGTCGCCATGGGTGCGCGCCTGCATCGCGCCCAGCAGGCTGGCACCGAACGGCATCGGGGCCTGGGGCCGCGGCGCGGGCTGGTCGCTGACCAGCGTGTGTTCGCTGACGCTGAACGACTTGCCCTTGTCGGCTTCGATCCCGCGCAGCAGGATGGTCTTGCCGGGGCTGGCGTCCGGCGGCAGGAAGTGCAGCGCCTGCACGCCCATGACGGCCGTCGGCAGCGGCAGCACGCGGCAATTGGCCTGTTGCTTGCCGGGTTCTTCGGTGACGATGGCATGCAGGATCGTGCCGTCGCGCGCGGTGGTCTGCGCGGTGATGGCGCCAGGGGAGACGACCAGCGGGCCCGGACACAGCTGCAGGGTGGCAGCAAGCGCGGGGGTGGTCGACAGCGAAAGAACAAACAGGAGTGGGAGCGAACGGGACATGACTTGATTTTAAGTCAAGCGTCCGAATCGGTGCGTACGCTTCGGTCCGGTCAGGCGCCCTGGACCTGGATCAGGCGCCGCACGCGCGCCAGCAAGGCGTTGGGCTCGAAGGGCTTGCTGACGAAATCGTTGGCGCCGGCGTCGAGCGCGCGCACCGTGTCGCGTTCGGTGTTTTTTGCCGTGAGCATCAGGATCGGCACCGCATGCCAGTCGGGCCTTGCACGCACCAGCGCAACCAGCTCGAAGCCGTCCAGGTAGGGCAGCATCACGTCAAGCAGGATCAGGGCCGGTGCCTCGGCGGCGGCAGCGATGTGTGCGCTCGCGGCGCGGCCGTCGGCCAGGTGGGTGACACGGTAGCCCTGGCGCTCGAGCATGAAACGTAATACCTGCGCGATGTGGTCATCGTCTTCGACAACCAGGACCAGTGGCGGTGATGCTTGTTCGTTCGGCATGATGAACTCGTCAATGAATGTCCGATTATACCGATCCGCATCGGCGGTATGTCACATTTATTGCCAGAAAGTATCAATTACCCGCGCCGGCTTGACGGAGTCCGCAGCGGATCGAGCAAGCCGCGCAAGTCGTTGTGATCGAGCTCGTACATCAGGGCCAGCAACTGGCCCAGCTCGCCGCGTGGGAACCCCTCGCGCGCAAGCCAGCCGAGATAGTGGCCGGGTATATCGGCAATCTTGCGGCCCTTGTATTTACCGTAGGGCATTTCTCGAACCAGCAGGAGGGCTAAATGGTCAGCATTCATTGTGCGGCACTTTAGCAAACAACGGCGACGTTGTAGGATTCCGGAGACAAGGGAGGCCACCATGGACAATCAATTCGATCTCGACCGTTTTGTGCAGGCGCAGGATCCGGTGTACGCCGCGGTGCTGACCGAGCTGCGCGCCGGCCACAAGCGCACGCACTGGATGTGGTTCGTGTTCCCGCAGATCGCCGGCCTGGGCACGAGCGCCATGGCGCAGCGGTATGCGATGGCGTCCGGCGACGAAGCGGCCGCGTATCTGGCGCATCCGGTGCTGGGAAAACGCCTGCGCGAGTGCGCCGGCATCGTCGCCGCACTCGCCACCGATTCGGCCGGCGCCATCTTCAGCCATCCGGACGAACTGAAATTTCATTCGTCGATGACGCTGTTCGCCGACGTGGCGCCCGACGAAGCCGTATTCCAGGCCTGCATCGACAAATACTTCGACGGCCAGGCCGACCCGGAAACACTGGCCCGGCTGTAACGGAGGGAGGGTGGCAGCGCTCAGGCCTCGGCCAGCTGCGCCAGCAGTTCGTCCGGCCGACCGCGCATGGCCACGTGCAGGATGACTGCCGTGTTCAAGCGCAGCGCCGGGTGGCTGGCGCGGTGGCGCGCAAACCAGAACACCTCGTCGAGATCTTCGTCGGCATGCTGGGACACCGTCACGATCTGCTCGGGCGGAATGTCGTCGTAGTCGAACGCTTCGAGCGCGGCATCCTCGACGGCGTCGTGCCAGCTTTCGCATTCCTTGCCCCAGGCCAGCATGCTGCGGCAGCCCGATGCGACCAGCCAGCGCGCCACGTCCCAGCGCCACATCTCGTCGCTGTCGTCATCGATGACGACGATCGCCATGAACGGTGCCAGGTGGGTCAGGTCGGGCAGGGCGTCGTGTGGGCGCAGTTGCAGGTAGTGGGCTTTGGCTTGCATGGTGTCGGTGCCGGATCGGTGGTTCAAAGGCGTCATTATCGCAGGCTCCAGGCCGCAACATGCGGCAGCCTTCAGCTGATGCGGACAAACAATAAAGTCCTGCATGCAATGATCAAGTCATACACTGGACGATAATGTTTGATACCGGGATCGGGATGTACTTATTTCTTCAATTTGGCTCATAAACATGCGACTTCAAGGAAGAATCATCGAGTGGAATGATGAACGCGGTTTTGGTTTCGTAGTGCAGAACGGGGAAAGCGCGCGGATGTTCTTGCACATATCTGCATTTCGCAAGGGGGGAAGTCGTCCACTTTTGGGGAGCTTGATCACCTATGAAATCCGGCGAGATGAAAAAGGTCGATTCCGGGCCGCTAGTGCTGAGCTCGTCGGCACCAGGTTATCCACGCAAAGTTCTGCCGAAGCATTTTTATCTGCAATAGCGGGCCTGGCACTTCTGCTTATGCTTGGTTATGTAGGCTATGTTCGATTCTCTCATCCGAATAGCACAATCTCCGCGAGCGTATACAAGATCCTTTCGGCGAGGGATGCACTCAAGTCACAACCAGAGTTTCAGTGCAAGCCAGAGAAGAACTCGTGTTCGAAAATGGCATCTTGTACCGATGCGCTATTTCACCAGGAAAAATGCAACGTTCCTGATATGGACGGTGATCGCGATGGCATTCCTTGCGAGCAGCAATGGTGCGACTGAGCTTCAAACGGCAACGTAAATACTGGTCACTTATCTGCCCATAAGCCAGCTATGAGGGTAACATCTGCATCTCAAGATAATCGGTGACTTTCCAGTCCTACAAGTTGCCACGCTGAAGCCAACTGACGAATTCGGCCAAAAGCCGACGTTCGAACCACAGCACAATTTATCAAATAAGGACGCCGTGCAACCTCAACCACTCCAAACTTCCTCAGGCGTTTCCATCATTCCGGTTGCAGTCGAGCACGCAGTTGCTCTTGCATCGTTGGTGCGGACGAACATCGAGCACCTGGTAGCCTTTCTGCCTGCTGTCGCAAATTTATCTTCGGTCGAGTCTGCCAATGACCACCTTTGCTCTGCTGTGGAATGCGCCTCTAAAGGTGAAATTTTTGAGTGGCACCTTTTCGTTGAAGGAGCATTGTGCGGATCAATACGCCTCAAAGACATCGACAGAAATGATCACAAGGCGAAGATTGGATACTTTATCGATCATCGGTTTGCTGGCAGAGGCATAGTCACTGCAGCGGTGTGTACAGTCCTCGGATTTTGTTTTGGGCCGCTCAGTCTGAACAGGATCGAATTGCGATGTGCTAAAGGAAACGCGCCCAGCAAGCGGGTTGCCGAGAAATTAGGATTTATGCATGAGGGAATCTTAAGACAGGAAGAATATCTCAACGGTGTTTTCGTCGACCAACACGTCTACGCCCTGTTAAAGCAAGATTTCGGTTTCATCCCTACATCGACGTCCCGATAGCGTCGCTGTAAAGACCGGTCAGGGTCGATACAGGACAGTCGGAGGGGTAGATCGTGGATGTTGCGTCTCACTGTGTTGTGACAAGCTATGAACCCTAAAGCTCCGGTATGCGATTGCGGAACACCTTATGTTTAGTAAGCGATCTGATCGCGGTAGTACGCTAGCCGGCGCCGTCCAGCAACGTATACAGCTGCGCGATATCGATCGGCTTGACCAGGTGATGGTCGAACCCGGCCTGCAGGATCTGCTGGCGGTCGCTGTCCTGCCCGTAGCCGGTGATGGCGATCAGCAGCGCGTCGGCGGTGCCGGGCCGGGCGCGCAGGCGGCGCGCCAGTTCCAGGCCGTCGATGCCGGGCAGGCCGATATCGAGCAGGCAGACCTGCGGCGGCGTGTCCAGAGTAGCGGCCAGCGCGATGAGCGGATCGTGTTCGACCTGTACCTCGTGGCCGTTCGCTTCCAGCAGCATCGCCAGCGTGACGGCGGCGTCGACATTGTCGTCGACCACCAGCACGCGCAGTGGCGCCGGACCGGCGGCCGACTGCGCATCGGGTACCGGCGCCGCCGCTTCAGACGCATGCAGCAGCGGCAGGCAGACCGAGAAGCGGCTGCCCTGGCCTGGCCCGGCGCTGTCGCAGGCGACCTCGCCGCCATGCAGCTCGATCAGGCTTTTCACCAGCGCCAGGCCCAGCCCGAGGCCGCCCGATGAGCGGTCCGAACTGCGCTCGGCCTGCGTGAACAGGTCGAAGGCGCGCGCCACCAGCTCGGGCGCCATGCCGATCCCGTTGTCGAGGACATCGATGCACAGCCTGCCGTCGCGCTCGAAAGCGCTCACGGCGAGGCGACCGCCTTCGGGTGTGTACTTGGCGGCGTTGCCCAGCAGGTTGGCCACCACCTGGACCAGGCGCTTGCGGTCGCCCAGCACCTGCGTGCCGGGCGGGGGCAGCGTCAGCGTCAGCGCGTGGCCGCGCGCTTCGATCAGCGGCGTGACCTGTTCGACCGCTTCGTGCAGCACGGCGCCCACGTCCAGCACGGTCTGGTCGAGTTCCACCAGGCCGCGCGTGACGCGCGAGACGTCGAGCAGGTCGTCGATCAGCGCCGTCATGTGTTTTACCTGGCGCCCGATGATCTGGCTGGTGCGCTTGAGCATGCCATCGTCGAGCTTCGCGCGCTGCAGCAGTTCGGCCGCCGCGCCGATTGGCGCGAGCGGGTTGCGCAGCTCGTGCGACAGCATCGCGAGAAATTCGTCCTTGCGGCGGTCGGCCTCGCGCAGCTTGTCTTCCCACGCCTTGCGCTCGCTGATATCGCTGGCCGCGCCGATCCATTCATAGAGTTCGCCAGTCGCGTCGAACATCGGCACGGCGCGCGACAGCGTCCAGCCGCAACTGCCGTCGCTGCGCCAGACCCGGTGCTCCAGTTCGAGCACCGCGCCGCCCTGCATCGCACGCGCGATCCCGGCCTGGACCAGCGCATGGTCGTCAGGCGGAATGTAGTCGTCGAGCCAGTTGCCCGTGGGGGAATCCGTGTCCTTCATGAAGCCGCGTCCTTCGAGGCGGCGCATCTCGGACCAGTCGGCGCTCATGCGGTAGATGACGTCGGCCGTTGCATTGGTCAGCGCCCGGAAGCGTTTCTCGCTTTCGCGCACGGCGGCTTCGGAGTTGACCTGGTCGGTGACGTCGATATTGCTGTGTGAAATGCAGACCAGTTCACCATCGGTGCCGAAGATCGGTGTGCTGGTCGCGGTCCAGAAGCGTTCTTCGAAACCCGTTTCACCATTGGGCAGCAGAACCGGAATCGGATAGCGGATGGCGGGCAGGGTGTCGGGGCGGCTGCTGGCGCGCACCCGCGCCAGCGAGTCGCGCAGAAGCACCTCGCCGGAATCGGCGGGGTCGGCCGGATTGCCGGGAAATGCCGTGAACAGGCTGAGTCCCACCAATTCTGTCCGCGTACGCGCCGACGCTTTCAGGAACGCATCGTTGACGGCGAGGATCGTTGCTTCCGGTGTCGGGGAAAGCAGGTAATGCCCGAAGGGCGATCGGTTGAAGACAGACTCGAACAGGTTGTTGGGCAGCATCGATGTTCGACTAGCGGTTGCAAAGGTTAAATAATTATAGGCCACATTTGACGGATGACGGGCTAAAACCGGGCGGCGCAGTCCTGTTGGACGTGGACTGCGCCGTGCCAGGCGTCATGCGTGGCGTGTCATTATTCGGCGACGCGCACCACCAGCTTGCCGAAATTCTTGCCATCGAGCAGGCCGATGAATGCCTCGGGCGCCTTGTCCAGCCCCTCGACGATGTCTTCGCGGTAGCGCAGCGACCCATCCTTGATCCAGCCTGCGGCTTCTTTCAGGAAGGTCGGCTCGAGCCGCTCGACAAACTCGTTCTGCAGGAAGCCGCGCACGGTCAGGCTCTTGAACAGCGTGAGGCTCAGGTCGATCGAGGCGCCTGCGCCGGCATCGTTGTAATGCGAGACCAGGCCGCACACGGGAATGCGCGCGAAGTTGTTCAGCAGAGGCTTGACGGCTTCGAGCACCTGGCCACCGACGTTCTCGAAATAGACGTCGATGCCATCCGGGCACGCCTTGGCCAGCTGCTCGGCGAAGTCCGGTGCGCGGTGGTCGACGACGGCGTCGAATTTCAGCTCGTCCTTGACGAACGCGCATTTCTCGGGCCCGCCGGCGATGCCCACGGCGCGCGCGCCCTTGATGCGGGCAATCTGGCCAACGACCGAGCCGACAGCGCCGCTGGCCGCGGCCACGACGACGGTTTCACCTGCCTTTGGCTGGCCGATTTCGAGCAGGCCGGCATAGGCCGTGAAGCCCGGCATGCCGAGCACGCCCACGGCGGTGGACACGGGCGCGCTGTCGGGATCGACGCGGCGCAGGTTGCTGCCATCCGAGATGGCGAACGACTGCCAGCCGGAGTAGGCCACGACGACGTCGCCTTCCTTCCAGTCCGGGTGGTTCGACTGCTCGACGCGGGCGACGGTGCCGCCGACCATCACGTCGCCCAGCTCCAGGGCGGCGGCATAGGTGGCGGTGCCGTTCATGCGGGTGCGCATGTACGGGTCGAGCGACAGGAACAGGGTTTCGAGCAGCAGCTCGCCGTCGCCCGGCGTGGGGATCGGCGCATCCTCGATGCGGAAGTTTTCTGCGGTTGGCTTGCCCTTCGGGTGCGACACCAGGACGATGCGGCGGTTGGTTGTTGCGGTCATGTGTTGAGCTCCTTCGAGTGAATCGGATGGCATAGCATAAAGAACGTTGGCCGATGGTGCCCACGCGCCACACCCGATCGCTGAAACTGGCCGACAGGCAATGTCATACGGCGCGAAACGGAAGGGCGTGCGTATAATCGCCGTACGTTTGCCCTATCACTACAGAAAAAACAACTCATGGCCTCTTCTTCCGACAACATCAGCATGGCGGTGTTCTGCGACTTTGAAAACGTCGCACTGGGCGTTCGCGACGCCAATTACGAAAAATT
>Ga0308158_10001628_pt1 | contig 23411 bp, 21 predicted proteins | sample PhyBR2_FD_201038 | JGI IMG/M metagenome (GOLD analysis project Ga0308158, IMG submission 201038) | Phyllosphere microbial communities from UC Gill Tract Community Farm, Albany, California, United States - DLSLB.R2 | ecosystem: Host-associated > Plants > Phyllosphere > Unclassified | place: USA...
CCACGCCCAGGCCGCAAGTCCCGCGCTCCCTGATGGAGATGCTGCAAACGGCCGCCTGCTACCGCGACCACGACCGCTGGGCCTTCCTGTACCGCGTGGTCTGGCGCTGGCAGCAGGGCGAGCACGATGTGCAGTCGCCCGCCGATCCCGATGGCGCGCGGCTGACGTCGATGGTCAAGGCCGTGCGGCGCGAGGTGCACGACATGTTTGCGTATATCCGCTTTCGCGAACGGCCGATCGAGGCCGGGCCGCCGCAGTTCGTCGCCTGGTTCGAACCCGCGCACGACGTGCTGCCGCAGGTGGCCGAACATTTCGTTGCCCGCATGGGCAAGATGACCTGGATGATCGCCACGCCCGAGGCCAGCGTGCTGTGGGACGGCGCCACGCTGCACGATGCCGGGCCGTTGATGTCCGGCCCCGCCGACCTGGAAGACGACGGCGAGGTGCTGTGGCTGACCTACTACCGCAGCATCTTCAACCCCGCGCGCCTGAACACGAAGGTCATGCAAAGCCATGTGCCGTCGCGCTTCTGGAAGAACCTGCCCGAGGGCGCGCTGGTGCCGTCGATGGTCAGCCAGGCCGGCCTGGGCGCGCGCCGCATCGGCCAGGTCGCCGAGGTGGGCCAGCGCCGCGGCACCACGATCCCGATCGCGGCCGAGAAAGCCCAGCCCGACCGAGAGCAGCCGTCAAAGCTCGACGAATGCCGGCGCTGCGAACTGTGGCAGCACGCGACGCAGGCGGTCGGCGGAATCGGGCCGGACCATGCGCAGATCATGCTCGTCGGCGAGCAGCCGGGCGACCAGGAGGATTTGTCCGGCCAGCCGTTCATCGGCCCGGCCGGCCAGCTGCTCGATCGCGTGTTTGCGCAGGCGGAGGTGGACCGCCAGGGCGTTTATATCACCAACGCCGTCAAGCATTTCAAGTGGGAGCCGCGCGGCAAGCGGCGCCTGCACAAGACGCCGGCGCAGAAAGAGATCGAAGCCTGCCACTACTGGCTCGAAAAAGAAATCGCCACGCGCAAGCCGAAGGTGATCGTGGCGATGGGCGCGACTGCGCTGAAATCGGTGCTGCAGAAGGGGAACGTGACGCTCAGGGACAGTCTCGGCCAACCGGTGCGCCATGGTGACGCGTGGGTGGTGACGATCTACCACCCGTCGTACGTGCTGCGCGTGCCGGACGAGGCGACCAAGCACGAAGCGTTTGCTGTGATGGTCGAGGGCTTGCGTGTGGCGCAGTCGCTGCTTGAGCAGTCTGGCGAGAACTGATCCACACCGCGACAGCGTGACGCGTGCGGGGGCGGGCGGGCACCCATCCCTGGCCTTCCTTATCCGCCCACTGCGCCTTGCGTATGCATTCGAAAGTCCTTGTGATCGCCGCGATGGCCGCCTCATAATCGGCGCACGCTAGCTACTTTCACAACAGGATATCTTCATGCGCCCACTCGTCGTTCCCGTACTGTGCTTGTCGTTGCTGGCTGCCCCTGGATGGGCACAGTCGCTTGACGGGGCAGGTGCCACGCCTGCCGCTGTTGTCACCACGGACGCGGTCGAACCTGCGCCGGAACAGATCCACGTCGTCGCCCAGCGCCCTGGCCCGGGCATGTGGAAGGTAAAGAAGGGCGATCATGTGCTGTGGGTGTTCGGCACCTATGCGCCGCTGCCGAAGAACATGACGTGGCGTTCGCAGCAGGTGGAAAACGTCATCAAGCATTCGCAGGAGTACCTGGCACCACCAGGCGCCACAGCCAAGCCGGGCTTTTTCAAAATGGTCACGCTGCTGCCAAGCCTGATCGGCGTGCGCAAGAATCCGGATGGCGCGCAGCTGCGTGATGTTCTGCCGCAGGAAGACTACGCGCAGTGGAGCACGCTCAAGGCAACCTACCTGCTTGATAACAGCGACGTCGAACGCGAGCGGCCGATCTTTGCCGCGCAGGCGTTGACGGAAGCGGCGCGCAAGGAGGCAGGCCTGGTGAACGGCTACGCAGTGCGCAAGCAGCTGCTCGCCCTGATCAAGAAGAGCGAGCTGAAACAGACGTCGACGGACGTTGAACTACCGACGGACAATGCACGCGCGTTGATCAAGAACTTCAAGAAGTCGAATCTGGCTGACGCCGCCTGCCTGAGGACAACGATGGCCACACTGAAGCAGGATCTCGACGGCGCAACTGCGCGCGCCAATGCCTGGGCCAAGGGCGACGTGGATGCGATGCGCAAGCTGAACTACGCCGAACGCGAGGAGGCGTGTTTCGGCGCGCTGATGAACAGCGCCGCGCTCGATACGGAGCCTGAATGGAAGAACGTGAAGGCGCGCGCGAATGCGAAGTGGATTGCATTGGCCGAGAAGGCGCTGGATACCAATACATCGACGTTCGCGCTGTTGTCGATGGACGATATTTTCGATCCGAAAGGCGTGATCGCGGCGATGGTGGCGAAGGGGTATGAAGTCGAGTCGCCCGAGTGATGTGATGCTGCGCGCATGGCTAACGAGCAGCATGCGCGTACTTCACTTGAGAATTTGTCAAACCTTCGCAAACGCGCGTAGAATGCTGGCAACGCGGGTGTAGCTCAATGGTAGAGCAGAAGCTTCCCAAGCCCCTCCACATCAAGAACAACCACTGTTCATGCAGGCTTCTTCCGCTGAGCGATATTCAAATGCAAAAAGTTCCATGCTAATCAAGGAGTTAGCAGCCATCACATTTTCCATCACATCTTGGTTGTAAAAAGCTTTTGATGTGAACGATGAAGCGGATATATCTCAGGGCTCGTTGTTATCTTCCTCATACCCTGTCATGTGAGCACGAAATTCATCCTCGAAATATTCAACAGGGTCGGTGTACGAAGTCGAAGTAAAGGTAGCTCCAAGACCACACGCGTGAAGTTTTGAATATCCCTTAATCGCTAATCCGCACGCCTTACAATCGAAGTGCGAAGGAAGCATTGGTTGTCGAACCACGATAACCCCGTCTTCGAGTGCAGCCGTCTCCGCACCCCCTGGAGCCCCTTGTACCAACCCAATGCTTTGACATGATGGACATGCCACCCGGTGGCCCATAGCTCGCGATGCCAATATTTCTGCCTGTTTAGAAAGCTTGGTTTTCTCAGACACTTCTAACTTGTCCCAAGCAACCTTGTGCGCGTGAATTGTTCCTTCGACGGCTTTCGCAGTGTCGTCTCGTAAGCCTTGAATTAAAGTAGCAGCAGTAGCGGCTTCGTCGATGCCGAAGACCTGCCCCATTGGCACATCAATCGCATTAAACATCGCAGTACAGCATGAATAGTAAAGTGGTAACCAGGTCGACGTATCTAAATCATCGAATGGCAAAGCGCCGCTGTGAAGTTCTCCATTACGGCGCTGAAAATGTAACACGCAGAAATTGGCCATTTCTTTTGTGAACGACGGAACGAGCGCTTCAACTCGTTTGACTACGTCCGATGTAGGAATGGACTTTGCCGAGAGATTTGAGATTTCAGAAGCTTGTATGCCTAGTGCAAAACGCAGGTTTGCCCAATCTTTGCTATCTGCGAGCAATGCAGGTGAGAAATGTGCAACCGTTGCACGGACTAACATTTCAAGGCAAAGTGCTGACCAGAAACCGAATTGCCAATCTTCACGGCGTTGACTATGCATCAGCGCTGCGTATCGTTGCCCCTTTTCTACGAACGAACCCTTAGACCATTCGTGTGGGGTTCTGCTTGACATATCAATCCTCTGAGAAATAAACGCGATCTATGCAGCGTGAAGACATTAATGTATGAACAGAGCTCCGGGCATGGAGCATATTCCAGTTATCAACCAGCAATGTTTTCCCCGGAGCATCCAAAGCTATTCGCTCTGGAGCAAATATATGGAGCCTATTAGTTAATGTATCCCGAACTTGTTCCGCTTCAATATTTTCAGGCGTCAAAAATAATTGATCCCATCGGAAAATTCCGTCAGCGTGTAAGCGGAGGAAGTACATTTTCCCATCTAGCCTTCTGCGTGGACGAAACAGCGCACGGATGACCAGGGCTGTGGGTAAAGTTTTGAGTACTTCCCGACTATGCAAGAGAAGGGTGAATACTAGCGGATCAGCGACAACACATCGGAGTAAAAAATATCTCGGAGGAACGTACCAGTGTGCAAGATCAGTATGTAGCGGCAATGCACCACGGCCATAATTCCCACCGTATGTATTCTTTGGTTTGGTTCCAACTGCGTTTACTGTTAGTGACTCAACATCGCCGTCGATTCGAATTTTGAGGTTATCAGCTACGATGCGCGAAACGTCAATCGTACTGAGCCCAGGATGAAAGTTACCTAGGTCCAGATACCCTTTTTTTTCAAGGTCATCCTTATTCATTGATTGATCATAGCACCTGCAACACAAGTTTTAGTGAGTTATTTTTATGCATCGTATGTTCTTGATGCAGGCGAACGTTCCGTTGTCGATCAAAGACCGATGCTGGATGCTTGACGTATCACATCGACGACGTCAATCTATGAAAATCTATACTGAGAATTTCCAAAAGCTCATCTCGCTGCTTCCGTCATTGTTGACCGAGGCCGGTGAGTTCAAACTTACAGCGCTGGGCATCGGTGATGTAGAGGTACATATCGGTAAGCGTGGAGCAAACAAGATCGAACTGCGACTTCGGCACCTGTTAGCTACGTATGATGGAAGTATCATACCCGACCCAGATGTGGTGGCAACCGTGTATCCACAGGCTCAAACAGTAGGAGTTGTGACCTATGAGGACTGCTTTGGCCATCGGCGAGTGCATTGTGAAAAGCTCATGGCGTTCAGTCCATCTGCACAGCGAGAACTAAACCATCTCTTCGGCCAGTGGCTCACAAAGCTGCTTACAGAAAATCGTAAATTAGCATTGAAAGAGGCGCTCGAGAACTGAGAACCTAGGAGTACTTAAAGTCATGACATGCTTGGAAGTGGCGCCGAAGGAAGCAGCCCGTCTCGTAATTGTCACCGGGCTGGTTCCTGCTCGCTACTTTAGCGCCACTTGAAAAGCCGATATGGTGCGGCACTCTGGACCGGCAAACGCCTGGTGCTGAGCGATCGAATCCTCGTAGGGGTGCCGGTGTTAAGCATTATAGCGGCCTCAGGTGAACAGCGATTAATGCCGGTCATTTGATCAAACTCGTTGCTCCGCAGCATGGACTAGCGCAGCCATAGGATAAATTTTCTCGTGTGGCCGTTGTCCCTCATGCCAAGAGCATTCTGCATACTCCTCACCTCGAAATTTTGAAATACACATTGGAGTGCTGCCACACCGGAGTTGCACTATATCGCCAAGTAAAAATTCAATGCTCATAAAATCCCCCAAGAATAGTTAGTCGCGCTACCGAAATCGGCAGCGGCATACTATTTATTCATGATTTTGGCCTGAACGCTTGTTACCCTTTGGCTTTGATCAGCTGGAAATACGTGGATGCCCCAGCCTTCGACAACTTCGCTTGCGAAACGAACTGTTCCAAGACTTCTTTGCGGGTCATTCCTTTCGTTTTCATCATGCGTTTGTAGATTTCGGTCGCAATGTCCATCTTTGAGCGGTCACCGGATCCTTCTTTAATGGACTTGTCAGTAGGCGTCTTAAGCGGTTTAATTTCTTTTTCGGTGTCTGGCGTCGAGGCATCCGATTTGATCGTCTCAGAAACGGTTTTAACGGGTCCACAGGAAGCTGCGACTGGTTCGGTCTGCCCCATTGGCGATGGAGCCGTTGATGGGCTACCATGCGTTGTCAACGCCGATGCGGTCACGCTAGGCTTCGGTAGGGTGAGTTTGTCGTTTCCCATGATATTGTCCTTAGTTAATTAAGAGCCTTCAGCTTCAAGCCTTCCAGCGTCTTGGTCAACGAGGCACCGACATAAACTTGCCCGAAATTTGATACGACCTACTACAGTTTCCATCATATATACGTTGCAAGTTAGGGTATACCATTGATTTAAAAGGGAAATTCAAACTAGATTATGAGCTTCGAAAGATTCGTCAGCAGTAACAGCAACGGATCTTTCCGGAAATTCGGCGTGCTGATGAGTTGATGAAGCCATGACATGTCTGCATTAGCCAAATGCGCGATTGAACCAGATAGTCCGGGTTCTCTCATCGAAAACCCGAGTGCATGAAATCCTCACACCGGAATGTAGAAAAGGAGACGTCAGTCTCCTTTTCTATGTTTCGGTTTGCAGCGCCGCAGGTGGTGAGTATGATGCCGATGAGCTATCGGCAATGGAATCATGGGATGTAGTTCCCATAAAGATCTGAAGATATTAGTAGTAGTGATTTGCATCAGTCGCACTCGCTTCGCTCGTACTAAACACATTCGATTTGCACTTCCCGTGCGGTCGTGCAAATCAAAAATGCTTGGTGATATTCTTGCGCCGTGGCTGGGCCATGTATATTAAAAATACCCCCCACCATTGACGAATACATGGAAGGTGGATGTATACGGACCAGAACAAATTGTTCAGTCAGAAACCTCAGCATCAATGAATTATGCAGAGGCAGTACGAGCCAGCCTAACGGTGACGGACTTTAAAAATTACGTAAGAGGGAACGTAATTTCAGAGCTTGGGCTGGCTTATTAAGCATACACACTGTTCTCTTCATAGCCACTTTGAAAACGTATATAAGGTCATGACGATGTGACCAAGACGTTGCAGTTAGCTATGTGATCCGACCAGACTTTGGCTTTGGAAGGAATCACTTCATGTCAAATAAATTGTTTTCTCTGGTCATATTTATGCCAACTAAATGATTCGTTAGGCGAGGTAACTTACTATTCATTTAGTTGGCACTCTAAGAGCACAAGGTAGTTAATTTTGACGGGTGGCTCTCTGACCCATCGCGCGTAGCGACTCGGTCCTCGACACAGGGATTTTTAAGGCCAAATGCAGCTTTCTGATATGCCCGCGATTGTAGCTATCGCTTAATCGTGGGCATCGCCTTTAATGTGGTTGATCCTCGTCACTCTCGTCGGGCTTGAATTCGATTGCACAGATCGCCTTTACATAGCCTTTATACCTGTCGTAATGCCGCAGTTCGAGACTTCCGAATCCTTCACGCAATTGCAATCCCTTGTAGCCACGATGGGGGCGGGTAGTCTTTTCAAAGCCGCGTTCTGCCAAAAGTTTGCCGAATTTGATGCCGCTGTATTCGCAGTTGTAATTTGTCATGCCCCATGGCTTGAAAGAGTCGTGAGCGTCAGCAAACTTCACCTCATACTTTTTACCAACAACTGCGCATTCATCGAGCCAAAGGGCCAGAATATCCATCTCAGAGCGATATTCTTTCGTTGCATTTTTGATCGCAACTGCATCTGGTAATCCGTTCAGTTGCCAATCGATGCAACCGGCAATGGCCCAGTTCAGAATCCCTGGCAGCTCGGCCATCAACTTCCGCTCAAGGTCTTTGTCCTGTTGAGCCTCACTGAATGTGGCCGTGAATGGGATCATCTTGATGCGACGCCAGATACCATTGTCGTTTCCTTTGATGGTGGGCTTGTGGTTGGCGGCGATCCAAAATTTTGCAACAGGCGTAAAAGTAAAATCCCGGCCGTACAGGTGCCGAGCAGTGATGGCGTCCCCGCCAGTAAGACTTTTAACCATAGCTTCTGCCAGATGCTTACCATCATCCAGCTCGCTGATAGCAACCAGCCGCTTACCACGTAGCCGCGCGATATCTCCAGATGGACCACTGCTATTGCGTTTGCTCTCGAGTACAGTCTCTCCCGCTGCTTGCGTGCCCAAATCGCCCAATAATGCGCGGAGCACGTTAAGAAAAGTACTTTTCCCGTTCGCACCGAATCCATAAAGGAAAAACAGCTTGTGCTCGCTTGTCCGGTCTGTCAGATTGTAGCCAATTGCTCGCCGGACATAAGTCACCAGCTCCTGGTCGCCGTTCATAACTTCACGGAGAAACCGCTCCCATTGCGGGCACTTAGCTGACGCGTCAAAACATACATCAGTGCCGTGTGTGAGCAACAGTGATTGGTCCGGTGGCGCGTGTTGCCCAGTCTTGAGATCGACCACGCCGTTCTTCACCGGCAGCAAAAACCCGTGCTGATCAAGGTCGCTAACGTGCGTCGCTATCTCCTTCTCAGACTCAAGAAGCTTGATCATGTTGTCAAGACCGCGACGAGTTTCAAGCGCGTAGGCGTGCTTTTTCAGACGCGCCCGCTTATCAGTGTCAAAGATCTCACCGGCCTCAATGTGGAGTTGGACTGAAACTTCTTTTCCCGCAGCATAGACGCGATTTTCGTCCACGAGTTGCCACAGGTTGCCATTCCAGTTCAGCCACTGCCGGGTCTCGATAACAAAGCGCAGCTTTCCTTTGTTCATCATCGCCATGCGTTTGGCACTGCCGAGCTCAGTGCAGTTGAAATCGACCTCCTCGTCGTACAGGCGGAAGACATTTTGGACAACAGTGACAACCTCTATCTCTTCAAGAGGGGGAACGCATGTTGCAGCATTCACCATCAGCATGCTATCCGTGACAACATCAATGGCGTGACCCTTACGCATTTGCTGTTGGGCAAAACGCATGATGCTGCTGTTTCTGCTACCTTCGGTGATGGTGGATGGGAGCTGAGCTGGCTCAAACGGCTGCTTTTTGAGTACGAAGTCGATAAGCCACTCAGGGGCATCAGCGATTACTGCGTTCTCGTCATCCCAAGTATATTGGCTTCCATCAATGATGGATGGTGGAGCGACAACGTAGCCCCCGTTACCACGCACATCAATTCCAGAGAGAAGAGCCGTCCGATTTCGTACACCGAGCGATGGCGGATGGATAAAATAAAAATGCTTACCCCCGCTCGTGGTTGTTGCAACCAAAGTCGGTGGCAAGGGGCCGTGCTTTTCCTGAAGCGTGCTGAGTGATTCGAACCCCTTCGCCCCGTTTTTGATATCGACATCCAGGACCCAGACGCCTGAGTCTTCGCCGGTAACTACTCCCAGATTTTGCCCCTGAGCAGTACCAAACCATTCGGTCAATTGCTGTGGCTCTTTGCTGGCAGATTTGAAGCCGCCACCGATTGAGGGTGACTTCGCATTGCTGATAAGGGGAAAGACAGCGAAATCCCGCAGAGCGAGCTTGATCGCGGCAGTCAGGAGGGATTTTTTAGATGGCAGTGCTGGCAGTGCTGGCGGTTCAGCGATGATAGTCAAGTGACTCTCCGTTCAGTGTTGAACGTGGTCTACCGGCTAGTGCATAGATAAACAATCACCCGGGTAACCACGTAGATAAGCACGCCACAACATAACTGTCGTAGTCGTGTAATTGAACGGGTTATACCCACCAGAGATGCCCTTCAACTGCGGCTCGTTCTACGAAACGTTTGCGAAACGTCATCCTGGCTTGAATGGTCATCTAATTTAAGATGAATTTTTTGCTTGCTTCTCGTTCTATGCACCGCCAAAACTTTATCACTATTTTTTCGATGTTGTCAAGCATTAGCTAAAAAAAAAGCAGCAGTAAGGCTACGCATGCATCGCGTTGATGATACCAACAGCCTTTTTACTAGCGTCGTTAGGAGCTAAGTGTGCGTATCGTTGTGTCATCTTGGGGTCTGAATGGCCGAGTAGGACTGAAACCTCGAACAGGCTCGCGCCCCAGCGAACTAATTTTGACGCGAATGAGTGTCTGAATGTATGCATAGTTACCTTCCCGCCCTTTTCCTTTACTACGTCTGCTGAGTTTAGCCCAGCCCGATCGATAGCTTTTTTGATCGCCTGTGTACAGTAACCGCGCTCTTTACCCTCTTTATTTTCGAAGACATAGCGTCCGCCGGCCTTTCTTTCGGCGAACCGTCTTTCGAATATTGCTTTGAGACGAGTTGTCATGAAAAGATGATCCTCATTAGATACCTTGGACCGGTAAACGTTAATCGTGCCGTTTTCAAGATTGATTGCTGACCATGGAATATTCGCAGCTTCTGAATAACGACAGCCAGTGTCCAGAAGAAATACAACAAGGTCGTAATTATCGACTACATTTCGTTGCATTTCAGTGGTTCGCAATTCAAGTGATTTCACGCCGCTTCTCACCGTTTCCGACTTAAGCTCTGTGAGCAATGCCGCCTCTTCGCATTCATCGAGGTAGCGAAGGCGTGAAGCCGTTTTAAACGTGGGGTAGATAATATCTCGATTAACCTTATATCCAAGCCTGATCATTTCCTTGCATGTGGAACGGATAAGGCCGATCTCATGTTTCATCGTAGCGGGCGCATCGCCCTCGACTTTCCTGCGCTGAACGAGTCGTTCAATGTCTTTCGTTTGGAGCTCGTGTAACTTCATCTCTTTAGCAATCCCATAACAAGGTTCTTTCGCCTTGGTCTTGGGATTCAGCTTATAGCCGGAAAGCTTGCGTGAAATGGCTTCCATTCCAGCATGATATGCCAGATGCTTGCGAGAGTCGATGTAAAGGGTTACCGCGTCATGAAGGGTGATCGTTTCCGCTTCACCGAGAAATTGCTCGCTGTGGATCTTGTTCCTATACTCGCGCTCGACCTGCATTGCTTTCGTTTTGTTGGAAGTGCCAGTGCTTCCAACGTATTTTCTGCCGCGAACCTGAAATTGAAAATAAAAATTTGAACTATTTTTTCTTTTGTGAAGCGCCATATTATGTTTCCTGATCTAGTGAAGTCATATCCACCATCCATGTGCTCGCTCCGTACGTCAACAGCTTTATTTGCAAACGCTCTACATTGTATTTCGCTGCTGGCGGCAGTTCTGTGACCCTGCCCGCTGCCCGCTGCCCGCTGCCCGCTGCCCGCTGCCCGCTGCCCGCTGCCCGCTCCCACTTGCTGTGCCATCTGCCGCCTGCCATGGTGCACTTGTCGCCCGCCGCCCGCCGCCCGCCGCCCGCCGCCCGCCGCCTTACCTACATCGGGTTGTACGTGCCAGAGATATTTCCAATATTGCAACTAAACAATTTGATGATTTATGATTTTTAAAAAACATCCAACAAGAAAACAAGTACAGAAAACGGAGAATTAGGAAGCTCAAAACGTCAAACGTCAAAAAAATCACAGCTTCGACAAGCCATAGGCAGAGGCGACTGCTCGTCTGTCATATGCAGAGCAGCGGTTTTACCCCCGGTGATGTCATAGCAGAAAGGTAACCTATTTATTAGGAAGTCAACCTAATGATCATGTCCTGTTATGAACCATCGCGGTCGTGGACAATGAACGACTAAGTCGTCAAGCACAGCTCGCTGAAAGAACTAACAAAGTCACTGTTTGCTATCACCTTGAGAATACATCGTTACTTATATATGATGGGCCTCTCCCAACCGCGTTCATATTGGATATTTGCCACTGTATGATCCGGGCTACCCTTATATGGGTGCATCCTTCTGCCCTGCAAGTTTCAGATAAATACATTTATCGAACAGCCAGGAGTTCCCATGCCACAAATCATACGAGCGATAGACGAGATCGCGCGCGCCGAACAACGCGATGTCATCTTCGTACAATTTCATAACTTTAATACCGGATTCGTCGCCGACTATCGGACCAATGCATCACGACAAGCCATTATGACTTGGCTCGATGAGCAATGTATTGCTTATGCTCCCTGTGGTGGCTTTGATTCTGGCTGCATCATCGAGGGGTATGATGGCGAGCTCTACATCGACGTCGAGCTTGATGAGAATGATGATAATTTTTTCAAGCTTTGCCAGAGGTTTCTGCCCGAAGGCGGAAAGCAGCGATATGATAATGCATGGTTTTATTACCTACCCTTGGCGGTTGCGCTGCTGAACACCGAAGATACAGGTCGCCTCGCCATATCAAGCGCTATTTAATCTGCCCTAAATTCCGACGCAGGGTAGGACCATACAAAGGGTAAATAAATTTTTTCGACCGATAAGGCGGCGTGTATACGTCGCCTTATTGTTTTGACGAAAGCTATGTTTAAAAAATAGTTGTGTTGATAAAGTGCCTCGGCAAAGTTATATTTACCCGCCAATCTTTGGATCAGTATCCGAATAGTTACAAATGTATGATGAGCTATTTCTGCTGTTTGCAACAACACTGATGCCGTGCTGTAACGCATATTTAGATCCCTCGACCTTGCTTATATACTTCGGTGTCTGTTCGTACGTATTGGTATTGTTATCTCGCTTAATCTTGAGGCCACTTTTCGCTTGGATATTTTTAATTAATTCGTTTGCAGCTACCGGAAAGGTGATACTGATAAAAGGGGCGTCGTAGCTATCGACGATTACGACTTCGTAGCCGAACACTGAGACGCTGTCCGGCAATTTGTAAGTCGCCATATCTTCGACTCCACCATCCCCGACTACTTTTTTAATAGCACCGGTTTGCCTGAGAGCGCTTTCAAAAGCAACAAGGCTGGCTGTTTGCTTCTTTGTCTTCGGGAATTCCGTGAGGTCGCATTGAAGAATCTTTTGAAGCCTGGGCTTTATTTCTTCATAGGAAGTGGCCATGCCATTTGGGGGGGCCACGGCCAGTAAAAGTACTATCGAACTCGTCTTCAGATCCATTGTATATCCTTACTTTAAGAAGAACTTCACCGTTCAGATTTGCCAAGATTGCACAGCCTCTGTTGCTGTGCACTAAGGAAATTTTTTTTGTTGATGGCGTAGAGTCGATTAACGGTAAGACGATTTTCAGGCTGCCGCCTTTGCTGGCCTTTCGCTTTCACATTGCCGAAATAGCACATTTTTTTTAGCCATTTGGGTAGCGATGAAGATATTTTCAGGGGGTCTCTCCACGCTAAGGTAATTGAAGTTATGGGGCGTCGATAATTATGCCGGAATAATTTTTGCAATAATATTGAATTTATTTTGTCTGCCTAATTTTCCACTCTTTGTTATCGTCTAATACCATCTTTAAGTAAACTGGCCCTTCAGTTTCTCCATTCTTATATTCGACAGTGACACTATAAATCGCATTTTCCTTTTTCTTGGGGCTATCAACATCGATTTTTGATATTCCGCCTTTGGATGAGCTATGACGTGCTACCTCATTCATATTTGCACTGATTGATTTTATATTCAGAGTGTCATTTTCCATCAGCGATAGGGCTTCAATTATTTCGCCATTGCTCACATGCGTGATGTGTTTCCTAATAGTCTGTTCAGCTGTAAATTCTCCAAAAAAGCATGACTTAATCATCAGTGCGTTTATAAAAATTATCGCTGCGGCTTTCCATAGCTTGGCTTGGTTGCTATTCGGATTAACTTCGTTATTCACGGTGCCGCCTTTAATTAAAAACCCTCGGGTCGAATTAATTTAATGTGAGAAGCCGGATTCTTTTACATGCAGTACTGCGTTGCTTTTTGCATTGCGCGATAGACTGAGACTTCTCGTGTGCGTTGAGGAAGACTCGTGTCGGTTGCATACGCTAGCATCGTGTGGGCAAGAGCGTCACACGGTGCTGACTTTTGCATGTGTTTAATGGCATCCAACGTCGCGAGATAAGTCTCATCACCAGACAAATTTGATTGTTCGGTTTCAACTTTGTCATCATGCTTCGGGCTATTCTTAAACACTATCGCAGCTACAGAAAATGAAATGACAAAGAGAATTACTGCCGCGCTAGCCAGTTTCATATAATATTGCTGAGGTTTTTCTATTTTTATCATGACTGTTGCTTTCGTTATTAAATTCCATTTAATAAGATATTTATTCAATATCTGTACAAGGAAAACGCGCATTTGGAATGTACGACAAGAAGAATGGTCGCACTTAATTTTCATAATTGCAACTTATTCAATCGCGATTGTAGACTATACTCCGTGGATTGTCACTCTCCCTATTGGCAAGCTGGCGTGTATGACTACGCCAGCAAGCAAGACCCTCCAAACACTAGGTAAGAACTTGCTGAGATTGCGCAAGGCGTCTGGCTACTCTCAGGAACGTCTAGCGCTTGATGCGGAAATTGACCGCACCTACGTCTCTCAGATCGAGCGAGGAATTGCGAATCCCTCGATGCTGGTACTCAAGAAAATCGCCGACTGTCTTCATGTTCAGTTGTGTGATTTGGTCGAGAATGCCTGATTCACAGGGCGTATCGAGACTTCAACTGAGTCAAAGGACGGTTCAAGGTGCATGGCCCGGTAGCGTAATTCCGTGCTTTGAATGTTGATTTAGGCGCGAAATAACCGTGAAGTCGAGTCAAGGAAAATCGCAGGCGAACCCACATCGCTATTGAAGACCACGATTTAAAGCGATTAGAAGCGCATTTGCTTCGTCAGTTGCTGTCGAAATGCATCCGCGCGCGGTCGAATAATTCAACCGTTTCAAGACGGCTTCTAATCGCTTTAAATGCCTGTCCGATTTCTCCCAGGAGCAGTTCGGCTTCGGGCACATTGCAATGCTTGACGTCGGCTATATGCTCTACCTTCCTAAGGTACTTGCCATGAAGCTAGGTTCAGGGGCGGGCAGCGAGCGGAAGACAGTAGGCAGCGTCAGAATGGAGAAAGCAGAGCGCTTAACGCATCGACACAGATCTGGGAAAAGTCTATAATCCCAGATATGCGTACACCTAAGCCCCAAACTCAAGCTCAACTTTTTGCCTTTTCATCGATGGATGATGAAGTCGTAGTTCCAAAATATGAAGAAATTCCCCTGCACATGGGGGCAACTGATGTTGCCTTTCGGTATTTGGGAGGTCTCGATCTAGCATTTACGGATGACGACACACGTTTCTTGGGGCATGATCTGCATCCCTATCCCGCGAAATTTATTCCGCAGCTACCAGGGACTTTTGTCTCGCTGCTTAGCTCTAGAGGCGAACTCGTTTTCGATCCATTCGGTGGGAGCGGTACGACTGCCTTAGAGTCTATTCGGCTCGGACGGCGCGCTGTAAGCGTCGATGCGAATCCAATGGCAGCACTCATCGGGAAGGTCAAAACTGCACGCGTCGCTCCTGAGTCTGCCACCGAACTGCACTTACTTCATGGTGCGCTTAGAGCCTTGCTGGATTCATTGCCAACAAACCCGTCGGAGTTGGTACAAAAGTATAGTGCTCACGCGCCGACGATCGCGAACTGCGAGAAATGGTTTGCAGATGCTGCGTTCGGAGAGCTTGCTCATATCAAGTTTCAGATTAAACAACTTAAGAGTGAAACGGCTTCAAATATAGCTTTATTAGCACTCTCACGCACGGTTCTTTCAGCCTCCTTCCAAGACTCGGAGACGCGATACAAGAGCGTTCCACGTGAAGTCAGCGTCGGTGAAACAACCAAACGCTTCATCAAAGAATTTGAATCAGTAATGCGATCCGTGTCTCGGAACGCCCCTGCTACTCGATATGGGATCTCAAACTTCCTTACAGGCGACGTTCGGAGCCTGAAGCCCAGTGATATCGCAGACAACTCGGTTGATTTCGTGATGACATCGCCGCCATACGGGAATGCGACAGACTATCATCTTTATCATAGGTTTCGCTTACTATGGCTGGGGTTCGATCCGATTGCCCTTGGTAAAGTTGAAATTGGGTCTCACTTAAAACATCAACGTGAGGATAGCGGATTTGATAGTTACTTTGCTGATATGCTCCAAGCGCTATCCGGTATTGGACGCGTGTTAAAACACGGGCGATATGCTGTTCTTGTTATCGGCGATTCTGTTTACAAGGGTGAAACTTTCGATACTGCGCAATTGCTTGCAGCAAGAGCGGTGGAGTTTGGGTTTGAGTCAACCTGCGTCATTCAGCGATCTTTGCATAAGACAAAGCGTTCGTTTTCGTCGGCGGGGCGACGCGCGGCCGCAGAGTCCATCTTGATACTCAGGAAGGCTTCACATCCCACGTCAATAGTACTTCAAGCGCCGCCTTATAAATTATGGCCGTATGAAGAGCTTTTGCGAAAAGGCGAGAGCGGTACGACGGTCATGAATGATGCGCAATGGGATTCTGATGTCAGTAAAATTGCGACCATTGAAGATCTACTCCATATGAGAGGTCTGGTCTTCTCCCATCAGATTCAGTATCCTGACGGCAGGAAGGAGCCAACCTGGCAAGCCATCCTAGAAAACGGAATGGCGTCAAATTCAGGCGCTCGTAAAGATCCGAAATATGTGACACATGGCGTGCACGCGTATAAAGGGAAGTTCTACCCCCAACTCGCCAAAGGCTTGATCAACCAGCTAGCACTTCCCCCCGGCGCGAAAATTTTGGATCCATTCTGTGGTAGCGGGACTACCCTCCTAGAGGGGCATCTGAATGGGTTCACCACTTACGGGTGCGACCTAAATCCACTAGCCGCGCAGATCGCGCGCGCGAAAACCTCCGTCATTGAAATTGATCCAGATTTGCTAACCGAAGTTGTATCAGCGGTGTTAGAGGGCATCGAGGCAGCACCTGATCATTTTCCGAGTGAGTTAAATCAGTTCCCCGCAGATTGCATTGAAGAGGTTCAGCGTTGGTTTGCAGAACCTGTGGCGCGGAAGTTAAACTGGCTCTTGGCGATTATTAGACGAGGAAGTCACGGGATCGCGCGGGACTTTCTAGAGATCGTTTTTAGTAGCATCGTTCGTGAGGTCTCGCAGCAAGAGCCTACGGATTTACGAATCCGATATCGAAAAGTGTTGCTTGAAGACGCAGACGTGTTTGCGCTTTATAAGGAGCAGTTGTCAATTCAGTTTGGACGTATTGAGAAATTTTGGAAGGTTCGAGGATACGCTCCAAATCAATTCTATAGCACTAGCGTTCGCCGCGGTGACAATCGAATTAAGGCGACTTATGACTCGCTGGGACTGAGCGATGCCTCGGTGGACTTAGTCCTAACGAGCCCACCATATGCGATGGCCTTACCATACATTGATACTGACCGGTTGTCGTTGCTAGTATTGTTTGGAATGAGCGGTGCAGAGCGTCGCCCAATTGAACAGAGCCTGACTGGCAGTCGCGAGTTGAATGTATCAACTCGGCGCGCGCTCGAAACCGATTTTTTGAATCGAGATGACCTACCGCTTGAGTGCCGCGAGTTCATTCGCAGGCTGCATAATTCTATCGAAGCGTCTTCGGATTCTGGTTTTAGAAAACGCAACATGCCCGCATTGATGCATCGATTCTTGAAGGATATGGATGCCGTACTCGAACAGCTTTATCGTTTGTGCAAGCCCGGTGCCGAAGCCATGATTGTCATCGGTGACAGCAAAATGACAATCGATGGCGAAGAGGTGCGCATTCCCTCTACGGATCTGATTGAGATTATTGGGGCTGCAAAAGGCTTCACGGCGTTGAAGCGTATCGATATTTCGGTAACGACGGAAAATCTTTTACACATCAAGAATGCAATTACGGAAAATGTCGTGCTGCGTTTAAGGAAATAATTGCGTCGGACAGTGTTTCAAAACCATCCAAATTTCCGAGGCACCTTCCCGCCACCGGGCATTGTTTGATTGCAAATTGCGAGCCATTTATCGTAGTCCGGACTGCTCGGTGTAAAGATTTGAATATCGTAATCGATGCCAAGTTCATCGGATGGACTCATGATCATCATCGAGTATTCCGGTACGTGGGCTACAAGCGGAGAGGCGGTTACTCTAATCTCACTTTTGGCTTCATAGAAGACTGTGTTGAGCGCATAATTTGGATGCGCCCATAGAGGCTGATTGTCTTCACCATAGACGACAATATTACCAATTGGGTCTGGCGTGCGTTGTGGGTAGCCCGCATTTTCCCCCTTTTTCGGCGTGGTCTCGCCGGTGAACGGTATCCCGAAAAATGCAGGGTTCTGTTGTGCAGCTATTCTGCTAAGGAAGAATTCGCCGTTGTGATGCGGCTTGATCTGCATAGCGATACCGCTGACCGGAACTAACGGCTTTGTGACGTCAATTGTCGCTGCTTGCGCCGTAATTGCAGCGGCCTTAATAGCAAGCGCTTTTTTCTTTGGCGGCTTACCAAAGACACTGTTTGGCGGCAAACTGCTCATTGGTTTAACCGGGAGACGGGGAACCGTTTTTTGCGCTATTGCTATCTTGTGCTTGCTATTGGACGCGCCGCCTGAGCCCTTCTTTGTTTCATCGAGCAGAACTTCTTCGAGGACCAGTTGGACAAGCTGGGCATTCGTCAGGACCTGAGTGGCTGTGCAACTACCTGGTAAAAGTGACGTGAACATCGCGTGCACTTGGTCGAATGCTTTTCCTTCAGCTGGAAGTTCGAATTTGAGCTCTACTGTAGCTTCGAAATTCAGCTCCATACCGCCCATGGTGAAGTTATTGGATCCGATGAACGCAACCGCCTTCGTTGCACCACGAAACCAGTAGACCTTCGGATGAAAACTGTTGCCCCTATGTTGTGTGTAGTAGACGCTGTCAATGTGAGCGAGGGAAAATTCGAGTGCTTGCAAGCTCGTTCCGCAGTGATCAATGCCAAAAATGCCCGCTGTGGACTTCCCCGCTGCGCGCCACTGTTGCAACAGTTCTTGTAGGCGGTAGAAAGGTCCTACTTTTGCAAAGGCCACGACAAAGCCGAACTCGCTTAACTCGGGATCAGCTAGGCAACGTTTAAGGTCGTCGAGAAGACGGCGTGTGCCTAAGGGCTGCTCGAGAGGTGAAATCAGCGAGAATGTCGGCATGGCAACCTTTCATAAGAGGGTGCCATTATACCAATCTGTTACTCGCTGGTATCGACTATGTGGCTAGTTTCGTTGAGGTGAGCCATCACACTGTGGAAGAAGGGGCCATCTCATTTTCCATCACACTCTCCAGGCTGCAATGTTGTCAACAACGCTGAAAGCCGCGTAGAATGTTGGCAACGCGGGTGTAGCTCAATGGTAGAGCAGAAGCTTCCCAAGCTTACGACGAGGGTTCGATTCCCTTCACCCGCTCCATAAACGGAATACGTTTTTCGTAAATGGCCCAGCGCTCCACAATTTTAGCGCCGCTCCACAAAATTGCAGATTGTGGCATGCTTAAGTAAGTGTTGCGGTTCCCGCACGACCCCATTGTTGACCTTCGCCTCAGGAGTTATAGATTTTGCCGCTTTGGACAATGGAAGGGGTATTGCCCGCAGTATGGCCGGGTCAACCTGGACACTCCACGCTTCGTTCTCCGTATATAACTGACTTGGCTCAGATCGTACAGAGGTTTGCAACCTCACCTAAGCGCATCGAGATACTTCAAGGGCTGTTTTCTTTTCGCGCCGAGCTTCATAAGCATGGAATTCGCAGTGGCTTTCAATGGCTCGACGGAAGTTTTATGGAGCATGTTGAAGCGCTAGAAACCAGAGATCCAAAGGATATTGATGCCGTAACCTACTTTGACCTTCCAGTAGGCGAGACTGAAGAATCGTTAGATCAAAAAGCATCGCATCTTTTTGATCATGATGGAGTAAAGGAAACTTTCCATGTCGATCATTATCCGGTCGTACTAGGAGGGATGATTGATGCAGATAGCATCCGAGAAATAAGTTACTGGTATAGTATGTGGTCCCATCGTCGAAATGGCACATGGAAGGGATTTGTGCAGGTTGATTTAGATCCCAGCCAAGATGCCGCGGCACTTCCCTACTTACCCGTTAATAGCGGAGGTACGCCATGAGTAGCGAACATCTAACATTGCGCTCAGAAATCGATGAAATCGAAAAGATTTTAGCTCGATTATCTCCTGCGAATGTAATTAAGCGTAAAGCTTTTGAAAGTAGGCTGAAATCTGCAAAAAAAGCGCTCGAAAGCATGCGTCAAACTCCGTTTGCCAAGAAAGCGCAGCTTACGTTTCGCGGGAAGCCGGTTGTCGGTTCCCACGGCATTGCTGTGGAATTTGGCGGTAAGGCAGCCATGACGTTTGCTGATGCGTTTGCAGCCGTAGCAGCTGGGGTTCGTGACAGCTTAAAGTATATGGGCCCTATCCCAGACCGAGCAAAAAATCAGTTGCTTATTACCGGCACTGCAATTGGATCATTTGGTTTCGAGTTTGAGCTTCCTGCCGAAAAGGAGGATTTGCTCGCCGAAGAGTCGCAGGCTGAGATTGCTTTAAAAAAAATTCGCGATCTAATGCAAAAATCAGCAGAGGGGACGGACGACGAGATGTCGGAGATCGTCGATGAAATCCATCCCCGAGCCGTCTCAAAAATTCGTGATTTTCTCAATTATTTGGCTCAGCAGCAGGCTGTATGTGGAATTGAATTTGATGGTTCTTTCTTCCGCTACAATGATACTGATCAATTAAGGCTATCCGCCGACCGCCTTTTGGAAAGTAACATTAAAGAATTTGAGGAGGTGAAGTTTGGGTGGTTCACAGGCATTCTTCCTAAGGACCGAACTTTTGAGTTTACAGAGGCAGATTCGAGCACAGTAATTAAAGGTAAAATCTCGCCAGACTTTGATGATCCCGATATATTATTGAGTGAATATTATAAAAAAAAGGTTCAGGTAAAGTTTTCGGTTGTTCAGGTCGGCCAAGGCCGACCCAGATATAGGTTTAATTCAGCCGATGCGATCATCCTGCTTAAAAATTAATATGTACTTCGTAGAGGACGCTATCTTGCCTCTACGAAGATAATCGTCCAGATACTGTCACGCCTTTAACTCACTGAAATCGCAACTGGCCCGCGCCACGTTCTGGCCAGTCAACGTAACCTTGCATGTCACCCGTCCAAGCAAGGAGCGCTCCGCATGCCACCGACCTCCCCATCACGCCGCCATCTGCTGGCGTCCATGATTGCCGCCTCGGGCGGACTGGCCCTGCCACCGTTGCTCGCCGCTGCATCACCCGCGCCCTTGGTCACCCGCCCGATCCTCTCAAGCGCCGAACAACTCCCCGTCATCGGCCTTGGCAGCTGGATCACCTTCAACGTCGGCCGCGACCCGCAGGGCCGCCGTGAATCTACCGACGTGATGCGCCAGTTCTTCGCCGGTGGCGGCAGGCTGGTCGATTCGTCGCCCATGTACGGCTCGGCGCAGGACGTGATCGGCGAGGCCTTGCAAACTCTCAAACCTGCGCGGCTGTTCTCGGCCGAAAAGGTCTGGGTCAGCGGCGGCGCGCGTGGTGTGGAGCAGGTCGAGGCGTCGCGCAAGCTGTGGCGCGTGCCGCGCTTCGATCTGCTGCAGGTGCATAACCTGCTGTCGTGGGAAGAGCACCTGCCGCTGCTGCTGGCGATGAAGCGGGAAGGGCGGCTGCGCTACGTCGGCATCACCACGTCCGAAGGCCGGCGGCACGCCGAGATCAAAAAAATCATGGCGTCGCAGCCGATCGACTTCGTGCAGATCTCGTACAACGCACTCGATCGCGACGTCGAGCGGCGCATCCTGCCGCTGGCGCGCGAGCGCAAGATCGGCGTGATCGTCAACCGGCCATTCCGCCAGGGCGACCTGACGCAGGCGCTGGCCGGCAAGCCGTTGCCTGGCTGGGCGGCCGATATCGGCTGCACGACGTGGGCGCAGGCGCTGCTCAAGTTCATCGTGTCGCATCCGGCCGTCACGTGCGCGATTCCGGCCACGTCCAGCGTCGCGCACGTGCGCGAGAATCTGCTGGCCGGCACCGGTCGCATGCCGGACGAGGCGCTGCGCAAGCGCACCGTGCAGGATGTCGAAAGGCTGGCATGAGCGAGTGGTGGACATATTCGCTGTCCGACTTTTTGATGTTCTCAAGTCGCAGCTACTACCGGCTCATCGAGAGCTACAACGCCGCGATCTGGCCTGCACATCTGCTGGCGCTGATGGCGGGCTTAGTCGTGATTGTCGCCATCGTGCGGCCACGCCAGCACCTGCAACGATCAGCGGCGCTGGTGCTCGCTGCAGCCTGGGGCTGGGTCGCATGGGCGTGTCACCTGGAGCGCTATGCCGAGATCAACACGGCAGCGCCGTATTTTGCTGCAGCGTTTGCCATGCAGGCGCTGTTACTGTGCTGGCTCGCGTACAGGCCAGGTAACGCAGTGCCAGCACCGCAACCTCTAGCACTCGGTCTGTCTGGCCTGGCCATCCTCGCCTATCCCTTACTGGCGCTGGCGCGCGACAACGGCACATGGCGCCAGGCAGAAGTCTTCGGCATCGTCCCCGATCCCACGGTCATTGCCACCCTGGGCATGCTGCTCGCATGGCGTGCGCCTGCGATCCTGTGGCTGGTTCCGGTGCTCTGGTGCCTGGTCAGCGGCGTGACACTGATGGAGTTGAAGATCAACCATGCATGGCTGCTGCCAGCGCTCGCATTGACAGCCGTACTTGCCCGAGTCATGCGCAGCAAAACACCGCACGACCTTAACTCGACAGCAAATCCCCGATCCTGAACGAGTCCGTCCCCGCCACTTTACACACGTGCATCCCGCGCAGCAGATGCCGGTGCGCGGTGCACGCAAACAGCAACCCTGGCCGGCTTGCCGCCACAGGCGTGACCTGCCCACTGACCGGATTGACGATGTCCGCGATCGGCTCGCCCGCTTCAACCCGGTCCCCCAGCGTCTTGCGCAGCACCAGCACGCCCGCATGCGGCGCAGTCAGCGGTTCGACGGCGTCGAGCGGTGTCGGCGCGCAGGCGTAGGCGGGCATGTCGCCGAGCGGGATATCCAGCACGCCCTGGTGCGCCAGGTAGCGCAGCAGCGCGTCCGCATCCTTGCGCGCGTAGTCGTAATTGACGTCGTTCTCGCCCCGCAGTTCGACCGTGACGGCCACGCAGGCCGGCGGAATTGCGGCATCGGGATAGTGGCGCGCCAGGTCCCACCACAGGCGGCCGCACGCTTCGTCGAACGGCTCGCCGCCCGATTCGGTCGCCACCAGCAGCACGCGCGCTTCCATCAGCGCGGCCAGTGGCAGCACTGCCTCGACCAGCGGCGTGCCGGCGTACATGTGCAGCACCGCCTCGGTGTCGCAGTGCAGGTCGAGCATGATGTCGGCGTCGATCGCCATCGTGAGCAGCGTTTTCTTGAGCGTGGCGGTAGGGTTGCCAGGCTCCCAGCTGGCCACCGAGCGCCGTGCATGCTCGCGGATCAGCGCGACGTTGGCGGCGGCGTCCTGTCCGAGCTGACCGTCAACTGCCATGATCACGTCCTGCGCCACGTGGCGGTAGGCGCGATTGAAGTTGGTGCCGGTCGCCAGGTCGTAGCGGCCGAACGGCGCGCCGTGGATCACCTGCGCCAGCCCGATCGGATTGGCCACCGGCACCAGGATCACCTCGCCCTTGATGCGGCCTTCGGCGTCGAGGCGCTCGAGTTCCTGGCGCAGCACGTGCGCGACCAGCATGGCCGGCACTTCGTCCGCGTGCAGCGAGGCCTGGATATAGACCTTCTTGCCGCTGCCCGGCGCGCCGTAATGGAACGAGGTCAGGTTGACGGCGGCGATATGCTCGTCGATGGCGATCGGGTGTTTCGTGGAATGCATGGACAGACTCCGGCAAGCTGGATGAAGACGCGATTATGGCCGATCCGGGCGGCGCGGCGCGTCGGCTATAATGACAGCCGCATTTTCCTCTTCACTTTCTTCGTCCCCACATCCCATGTCTCTTGATAAGCCC
>Ga0308158_10001632_pt1 | contig 23390 bp, 21 predicted proteins | sample PhyBR2_FD_201038 | JGI IMG/M metagenome (GOLD analysis project Ga0308158, IMG submission 201038) | Phyllosphere microbial communities from UC Gill Tract Community Farm, Albany, California, United States - DLSLB.R2 | ecosystem: Host-associated > Plants > Phyllosphere > Unclassified | place: USA...
GTGTCAGCCAGCAAAGTGGCAGTAAGCCCTTCAAGATGGCTGTGCATCCGCTGAATCTTCTTCAACCGATCCAGGGCATCGGCAGCCCCGGAAACCGGGCCGGCATCAAAAAGCTCGGCCGCTGTATTCATCATCGGTCCATTAAACAGTTGATGCTCAATATGGCTCGCAAAGAATGAATCCGCGTGCGATTCCTTGCGTGCGCCCGGAGGCAGCAACGGCAGACGATGTTCATCGTCATATTCTTCTGTAAATTCTGGATTTCCCATATTCAATTTTCCCGCCAGGCACCGACAGTTTGGCCCGGATTATCACGGAATGTGGACAGCGATCAGAAATTTTTTCTTGAATTTCTCGTCATGAATTCGGGCGTTGCCACGGCTAGCCAGTCGGCAGGTCTCCAGTGCCCAGTCATGTGTGATTGCGAAATGGTAAATCTTTCAGCCATCGAGTGTTCGAAGCTGCTTTTCATGTTTGGCTAGTAATAAGATGCAATTAATCACGCCAATGAATTTTCCTCAGCAGAGTGCTGGGTATCTACGAATGAAGGTGCAATGAAAAATAGTGAGATCCTCAACGATTTCGATGAGTCGATTCCTGATGATGGGATCAATTTTGGATATATCGAGGACGAGTTTTCCACAGGATCCAATTTTATTGATACGTCCTTCTCAGTGATGCCGATACTCCTGGGTTTGTTTGTGGTGGTCTTCGTCGCCGCGGTGATATTCACCGTCTACGTTCAGACGCGAAATTACCGCAAGATCAAAAGCGCTGGAATGGATCCGATTACTTTCGAATCCGACCTGAAGACTAAATTGGCTCAATCCAGCCTGTTGGCACCCAAGCAGTCCCTGGAAGCTAAATTGGAGGAGCTCTCCGGCCTCCGGTCCCGTGGAGTGATTACAGCCGAAGAATACGCGCAGGCTCGCCAGGATCTACTCAGGGACTGGCGCGACGGGTGAAGTAGATCATCCCGGAGGCTGATTGACGGACAGTTACCATAGGGTAACAATGTAGATTGTGCCTAAAGATCTAGACCTTGAAACTCCCGATTCCACAACAGAGACACTTCATCCATGGCGTCGCTTCGTCGCTTTGGGCGACTCTTTCACCGAAGGAATCGGTGACCCCGATCCATCAAATCCCGGCCGGCATTTGGGCTGGGCCGACCGTCTGGCCCAGGAGCTGAGCAGCACGGTTCCGGACTTTTCCTATGCAAATCTGGCGATCCGCGGCCGGTTGATCGGGCAGATCGTCTCGGAGCAGGTTGCTCCGGCCATTGATTTGAAGCCGGATCTGATTTCACTGTGCGCTGGCGGCAATGACGTGCTGCGCCCGGGCGGGGATCCGGACAAGATTGCCGATATTCTCGACGGAGCGGTGGCCGAGCTGAGCGCGACGGGTGCGACGCTGCTGATCGTCACCGGTCCCGATATTCGCGATACACCGGTGCTGGGCAGCATCCGCGGCAAGGTGGCGATCTACAACGAGAATATCCGCACCGTGGCAGCGCGCTATGACGCAATCGTGGCCGACATGTGGGCTTTGCGCGAACTGCACCAGTCGCAGATGTGGGCACCGGATCGCCTGCACTTCTCCCCCTTGGGCCATCAGCGGATTGCGGCCATGGCCCTGGATTCCCTGAACGTGCCCCACTCGATCGACACCGAGGTGGCACCCGTGGCGGATGTTCGAAGCTGGCGGGAGGCGCGGATCGAAGACCTGCAGTGGGCACGCGAGCACCTGGCTCCGTGGGTCTTGCGCCGGTTGCGCCATCAGTCCTCGGGCGACGGAATCACCCCGAAGCGCCCTTCTGCGGTGCCGTTCACCGCGCCAAAACCCAACGATTCCCTGGGCGCCGGCGACAGCGCGCAGTAGTAGCACTGCAGCAGCACTGTGGCAGTACAGCATGAAGGGACAGCGTCCACCGAAAACTGGTGGGGCTGTCCCTTCGCGGTGCTGATCTAGCGGCTGAAAACCAGGCCGCGCAAAACGCCTTCGAGCTGGCTTGCATCGGTGAGGAAGCCATCGTGGCCGATCGGCGAATCGATGTAGTGCACCGGCGTGGGGGTGGCCAGGGAAGCGGCCAGCTGTTCGGATTGCTCCGGGAAGTACAACCGGTCCGAGCTCACCGCGGCCACCACCACATTGACCTTTTCAAGCCGAGCCAGTGCGACGCCCAGCGATTCGTAGCCACGAGCCACGTCATGGCTCATCAGCGCCTCGGTGAGCAGCAGGTAGCTGTTGGCATCAAAACGATTCACCAGCTTGGCCGCCTGGTGATCCAGGTAGCTTTCCACCTGGTAGCGCCCGCGCGAGCCGTCGAACTGGCCGGCAGGCTGCTCGCCGGGCTGCGCGGCCCGGCCAAAGCGGGCCTGGAGCTCGGCCTCGGAACGATAGGTGATGTGCGCCAGGCGCCGGGCCAGGCCCAGGCCTTCATCCGGCCGCGCACCGCTGGAGTAGTAATCGCCGCCATTGAAGTTCGGATCCAGCCGGATGGACTGGGTCTGCACCTGGGCAAAAGCGATTTGTTCCGCGGTGGCCTGGGCGCACGAGGCCATCACCACCAGGTTCTTGACCTGTTCGGGGAACTCGACGGCGTATTCCAAGGCGCGCGCCCCACCCATCGACCCGCCAATCACCGCATGCCAGGAGGTGATGCCCAGCAATTGTGCGAGGCGCGCTTCGAGGCGCACCGCGTCCTTGATGGTGACAAAGGGGAAGCGCGATCCATAGGGCACGCCATGCTCGTCGGGCGACGACGGGCCGGTGGAACCATTGCAGCCGCCGATCATGTTCACGGCGAGAACGAAGTACTTGCTGGTATCGATGGTGGCCCCGGGGCCGACAAACCCGTCCCACCAGCCGGCGCTGCGCGAATCGCCCTGGGCGACGTGGGCGTCGCCGGTCAGCGCATGCATCACCAGCACGGCGTTGGAGCCGTCGGCATCGAGGGTGCCCCAGCTTTCGTAGGCCAGCTCTACCTGTGGCAGGTAGCCGCCGAATTCGAAGTGGTGCCCGCCGACGGCCCTGCGGCGCATCATGCCGTCCCGGCCCTCGGCGAGCTGTGGTTCTTCGGTGGTTGCAATGGATGCCATGCCTAGAGGGTTTCCTGCAATTCCTTGTTCGCCCCGGCCGAGTCGCCCAGGGCGGCAACAGCGTTGAAGCCCAGTTCCAGGTCGGCCAGGATGTCCTTGATATTTTCCAGGCCCACGCTGATGCGGACCAGTCCCGGGCTCACCCCGGCGGCGATCTGGTCGGCCTCGGACAGCTGCGCATGGGTGGTGGAGGCCGGGTGGATGGCCAGCGAGCGGACATCGCCGATGTTGGCCACGTGGGAGTGCAGCTCAAGCGCGTCCACAAACGCCTGGCCGGCAGCCGCGCCGCCAGCCAGTTCGAAGGCGATGATCGAGCCGGCACCGTGATCGCTGTACTTCTTGGCGCGCTCGAACCATGGCGAGGAGGCCAGGCCGGCATAGGCGACCTTCTGCACCTCGGCGCGGGCCTCGAGCCAGCTGGCGGCCTCGCGCGCATTTTCGCCATGGCGCTCGATGCGCAGGGACAGGGTTTCCAGCCCCTGGGCGATCAGGAAGGCGTTGAATGGGGAGACCGAGGCGCCCAGGTCGCGCAGCAGCTGCACGCGCGCCTTGAGGATGTAGGCCAAGTTGGCACCGAGAATGCCGTTCACGCCCAGATCGCGGGCGAATACCAGGGAATTGTAGGACTCGTCCGGGGTGTTGAAGCCCGGGAAGCGCTCCGGGTCCTGGGCGAAGTCGAAGTTGCCAGAGTCCACGATCACCCCGGCGATCGCATTGCCGTGCCCGCCCAGGAACTTGGTGGCCGAGTGGATGACGATGTCGGCGCCGAATTCGATCGGGCGAATCAGGTAAGGGGTGGCCAGGGTGTTGTCCACCAGCAGCGGCACGCCATTTTCGTGGGCGATCTTGGCGACTTCCTCGATGTCCAGCACGTCCTGGCGCGGGTTGGAAATGGTTTCGCCGAAGAAGGCCTTGGTGTTCGGGCGGACCGCGTCGCGCCAGTCCTGCAGGTTATCCGGGTCGGCCACGAAGGTGACCTCGATGCCCAGGCGCTTGAGCGTGTGCTTGAGCAGGTTCTGGGTTCCGCCATAGAGGCTGGGGCTGGCCACCAGGTGGTCGCCGGCTTCGGCCAGGTTCAGGATCGCGAAAGTGGTGGCTGCCTGGCCCGAGGAGAGCAGCAGGGCACCCACGCCGCCTTCCAGATCGGCGATCCGGGTTTCCACCGCGTCGGTGGTCGGGTTGCCGATGCGGGTGTAGATCGGTTCCAGCTCCTGCAGCGCGAAGCGCGCGGCAGCGCTCTGCGCGGTCGGGAAGACAAAGGAAGTGGTCTGGAAGATCGGCAAGGCCCGTGCGCCGGTGGCGGGATCCGGGGTCTGCCCGGAGTGGATCTGACGGGTTTCAAATGACCAGTTGCTGCTCATGGTTTCCTCCAAAATAGTTCATGCGACTTTGGGGGTAGACCACTGAGAAGACACCGAGAGGAAAGACCTCGCCACGAAGCCTTCCAGGGTTACCCGCGCTTGTCCCCAGCTGCCTTGTGCACCTGGGGGCCAGGTCTTCACCCGGGGCACCCCACCGCGGTTGGAGGGTTGCCGCCCAGTAAGCCGGGGCTTGTTACTGGGACTCATGACCTGTTTCCAGTGTGCCCGAAAACCGAAGATTTTTGCAATGCGGGCACCGCAAAATGGTCTCAATCGGTCATATTTCACATCCATGGCGCTTTTGCCGCAGGGAATTCGATTCAGCCAAAAACCTTAGGGTGGCCTAAGTAGAGACTGCGGTCACATGTTGTCATGATGGGCACATGATGAGGCTAGATCACGTTAGTTATGCCTGTGGCCCGGATGGGCTGCTGCCAACCGCGCAAAGAATCTCCGAGTCGCTCGGCCTGGAATTCGTCAAGGGAGGCGTGCATCCCAGGTTCGGGACACGCAATGTCATCTTCCCGCTCAAGCATGGCCAGTACCTCGAAGTGGTCGAGGTGCTCAACCACCCGGCCAGCGACAAGGCCCCCTTCGGCCAGGCGGTGCGGGCCCGTTCGGAGCTCGGCGGCGGCTGGATGGGCTGGTGCGTTTCGGTGGACGATCTATCCAGCGCCGAAGACCGCCTGGGCCGCAAGTCGGTTCCGGGCAACCGCAAATTCCCCGACGGCCGCGAGCTGACCTGGCAGCAGATCGGCATCAAGGGCCTGATCGCCGACCCGCAGTGCCCCTACCTGATCTCGTGGGACGAGGAAGCCAAGGACCTGCATCCTTCCAAGGCCCTGGAGCCCACCGGGGAGATCAGCGGGATCTCGATCGCCGGGTCGCGCGATCGGGTCCTGGAATGGCTGGGCCAGCCCCAGAACGTGCACCTCGGCGCGGTGACCATGGACTACCAGGCGCCCAATGGCACCCCGGGCATCTTGTCGGTGACCTTTGAAACGCAGAACGGTCCTGTGGTGTTGTAGTACGTCGGTAGGCGGGGACAATGGCGTCCCCGCCTGCCATTTTTTATGCGCTGGCATCAAGGCGCTTACCCAGGACCACGACGTGCTGGTCTTCAAATCCCAGCCGCTCGTAAAAGCCGCGCACCGCGGCATTTTCCTCGCGCACCATCAGCTGCACCTTGGGCACGCCGCGCTGGGCCAGCCACTCGCTCGCGGCCTGAACTACTTGTGCGCCCAGCCCGCTGCCCTGCCGCCGCGGGTCCACCGCCACATAATAGAGCCAGCCGCGGTGCCCATCATGTCCGACCATCGCGGTGGCGATCACCTTTGAACCCTCGCTCGCCGCCAGCACCGTCGAGGTAGAGGTTTCCAAGGCTCGAAGGGCATCGGCGCAGGGGTCATTCCACGGCCGGGTCAGCCCGGTGGCCTCCCACAATGCGACAGCTTGGGGAATCTGTTCTTCAGCCAGCTTGGAAATCTGCATTCTTGCAGTGTATCCGCGCTAGTTGCCGATCCCGATCGCCGGTCCGATCAGGGCATATCCGACAAAGCCGATGGCGTCGAGCATAAAGTGCGCGATCACCAGCGGCATCACCCGCCCGTACTTATGATAGGCCCAGCCGAAGACCACGCCCATGAGCATATTGCCGATCATCGGCCCCGCGCCCTGGTACAGGTGGTAGCTGCCGCGGATCACCGCCGAGGAAATGATCGTGGTCCACAACCCCAGCCGCAACTTCCTGGCATAGCTGAACAGGAAACCGAGCATCAGCACCTCTTCGAGCACCGCATGGCGCACCGCGGAGAGCAGCAGCACCGGCACACTCCACCAGTAGTCCCCCAGGTTGGCCGCGGAAATCGCAGTGGTGATGCCCAGCGCCCGGCCTGCCGCGTAGACGCCCAGGGTGCCCAGCCCCATGGCCAGAAACAGCCCGGCACCCATCAGGGAATCCTTGCCCGGCGCGCGCAGGTCAAAGCCGATCTCCCGCACTCCCCGCCCGGTGCTGCGTTTCATCAGGTACAGGGCCAGCAGCACCGGCACCAGCGCAAAGACGATATCCAGCAGCTGATAGGAGAAGTCGAAAAATTCGCGGGTGCTCAACGGGTTGTTCAGCGAGGTCGTCTGCTCGCGCAGCGGCGCCCTGGTGGCCTTGTCGGCAAAACTCAGGATCGAATAGATCGCGCTTTGCCCCAGGGACAGGGCCAGCACCAGGGCGATCTCGAATTTCAGGATCTTGGCATTCACGTTCTCGATCATAGGCTGATCAGGCTGTGCGCGGGCTGAGGTAGCCTGAAGACAGCGAATTAAAGGAGCATCAGTGAGCCGTCCTGCCACCATGGAAGAACTGTCCATTGCCCGCCAGCTATGTCCCGAGCTGTCCTGGGAAAATGCCGGAGTCAACGAGGGCGGGCAGTTCCACAAGGTGGTGATCGCCAACCCGCATTCGGTGATCCGCATGGCACGCACCGAAGAAGCCACCGGGCAGATGCCGCGCTCGGTGAAGCTGCTGCAGCGGCTCGAAGGCCAGCTGGATTACCGGATTCCGGTGGCCACTTCCCGGATCCTGCAGGTCGGCGGCCTGGGCTCGGTGGCGATGTCCTTCATCCCGGGCAGTGCCCATGAGCCGCATTACGGGGATCCGAAGGTCTTGGGGAAGCTGGTCAACGATTTGGCGGCCATTAGCCTGGAACCGATCAGCGAATACCTGGCGGCGCCCTTTGCCTTCCGCGGCCCGTGGACCGATGAACGCCAGCAGCGGTGTTTCGACGCCTTGCCCGATCCACTGCGTGGCGCGGCTACAACCCTGTGGGCCCAGCTTGATTCGCTGGCCCAGGTGCCGCCGGGGCTGGTCCACGGCGATCTGGCCGGGCACAATATGCACTGGGTTGCCCAGGAGCTGGTCGGCATCCTGGACTGGGATCTGGCTGCCGCCTGGGATCCGGCGCTGAACTCCGCCTACCTGAGCCTGTGGCATGGCCTGGAGATGGCCGATCTGATCGCGCCGACTCCCGACGAAGCCCATCGGGCGAAGATCTGGCTTGGGCTGATGAGCCTGGAGCGGCTCTCCGATACCCTGTCGCGCACCGACAATCCCAGAATCGACAAGCTCATGCGCAAGATCGGGCCGCGGATTTTGAACGCCGCGCAGGCTGCCGGGAACTGATGCCCGATCATTGGCACCCCTCCCTCGGGGACAGCAAAGGCCCATCCAAGCTCGATGCTCGGATGGGCCTTGGCAAGCATCACCAGTGATACAAAAGGCGATTAGCCCAGGGCTGCGATAGCTGCATCGTAGTCTGGCTCGGTGGTGATTTCCGGAACGACCTGGGTGTAGGCCACCTTTCCGGTCTCATCCAGGACGATCACCGAACGGGCCAGCAGGCCAGCGAGCGGGCCGTCGACCTGGGTGACGCCGTAGTCCGAACCGAAGTCCGAACGGAAGACCGAAGCGGCGGTGACGTTCTCGATGTCCTCGGCACCGCAGAAGCGGCCCAGCGCGAATGGCAGGTCAGCGGATACGCACACAACGGTGGTGTTCTCCAGGCCGGCAGCCAGTTCGTTGAAGCGGCGAACGCTGGCAGCGCATACGCCGGTATCAACCGATGGGAAGATGTTCAGGACAACGCGGCGGCCAGCCAGCGACTCGCTGGTGACATCAGCAAGGCCGGTGTCGGTGAGGGTGAATGATGGTGCCTGCGAGCCTACGGCTGGCAGTTCACCAATGGTCTGTACGGGAGTTCCCTTAAAAGCAGTATTAGCCATGGTTCTTGTTTATCACGAATGCCTATTTGACTGCCAGATTTTCCGTGAACCGGCATGAACAAGTCGAAGGCTGGCAGCTCATGGAATACTTGCGACCATGAGTTTGAGCAAGGACTACGATTCCTATGCAGCGAAGATGCGCAACATGACCCTAACGGGGACGGATCTTGAGACTGCAGCACGTTTTGTAGATATGTTGTGTCCACGTGGCTCAAGAATCCTGGACATCGGTTGCGGCATCGGCAATACGGTCAACGCCCTACGCCAAAGAGGTCACCAAGCATTCGGAATTGATCCGACACCACAGGTTCTCAAGGTGGCTGGTGAACTCTTTAACGATGCATGGTTTACCCAACTGGCCGTTGATGAACTGCAAGCCGAGGTCAGGCATGCACACGGCCTACCGATCAGTTTTGACGCCATTGTGCTCGCCGGTAACGTACCCGCATTCTTGTCCACCAAAGAGTTTCGCAAGCTGTCCGCCATTGCTCAAGAGCTGCTCAACGACACTGGAGTTATGGTCATCGGATCCACCGCACGGGCACGAGGTGGAACAGTCGATCAAGACGACCTGTTCGCTGATTCACGATTGCAACTCGTTGGTCGGTTCTCCGATTGGCATCTTTCGCCATTTGATTCGACAGCCGAATGGTCCGTCAGTATCTATGCCCAAGATCAGAAGCGAACCGGTTTCAAGGCACCGGATGGAATCTTCGTCTTGCCTGCCTGACCGAGCTACTTGTCATTAGGATCGATACCATTGATGATGTGCGTTTGATAGACAAGTGGTTCGATGACAGTGACTGGCCACGAAATCCCGAGTTGGATACTTTTCGAGACGCGGTCTGGGAACTGAAGCAAGATGGCCAGCTCCGAGGATGGTTGACGACTTCAGTAAGTATTATGCGCTCATTCCCCATTTTCTGGGAGAAGCAAGAACAGATGTGGTGGCAAACGCACTGGATAGATGGCCAGCACGATTTCGTTGAAGAAGACTACGGCCCAGGCTGGTACACAGCCAATGAACTACGCGATGGCTACGTATTGGTGATCGATCCAAAAACGCAAGTCGAAGCAAGTTTTGAAGCAAATCTCATGGCGGGCGCTGAACGCGACCGCCTGTGGAAGATTCTGGGCCATGGCTCTATAGGCTAGGACCTTCCAAACCAGATCGACAATAGTCTGCGGAACTACACTCCGACGTCTATTTGGAAAAACAGGTGCCTAGGCAGTTTCGGCACCGCAGCGCCAATCCGGAGAGTAGAAGCCAACGCCATCGATCATCTGATATCCCTGCAAAGCGGGATACCAAGCGATCTACATCGGTTGCAAGAAGTCGTTCAATGCGGACATTGTTTCAAACCAATGTTCGCTCTCCCCCGACGACATTTCTTCCTGACTGTCAGAAATCCTCAAGAACACCAGCCAATAGCCATTAATTTGTCTTAAAAGTTCTGCCTGCTCTGCTTCAACCCAATCAATCGTGCGTTCCCGTCGTCCGCTTTGAGTGGGCAGCCCATCGACATCTAAGACAATGTAATGATCTGCGAACCTACTTTTTGCAGCATAGCCCATGAACCCGGCCTGCCCTTTGCCAATATTTTTAGCGAGGGACCCCAGTCTTCGGGGCCGAGAGCCGAAGCTTCGATTTCTTGTAAGCGACGAAGATAAGCTTCCTCGCTTTGAGCGAAGATATTGCGCCTATTTGTTTTTTGGCCACATTCCGATCATTGTCCGTTTCAGGTGAAATGCCACTATTATCTACATCTCAAATTTGGCGAGCGCCAAAGTCGTAGTAGAACTGATCGCGGAAAATATTCGAGCAGAGATCTACGGTAAATAACGCGTAACAATCACTATGCACTTCCAAAAATTGGTTGCAACCCTCTGGCCTACATCTCAGCTAACCAGCTCCCCAGCCCGGTAGACACTATGGGTCAGGTTCATTCCCGGACGGTAGGCCAGATGCGCAGCTGCCGGCGCATCAAGAACATGCAGGTCAGCGCGCTTGCCCACCTCGATGGAGCCCACCTGGTCGGCGATGCCCAGTGCGAGCGCTCCGCCGTAGGTGGCGGCCTCGATGGCCTCGGCCAGGGACAGGTTCATTTGCAACACCGCGGTGGCCACGCAGAAGTTCATGTTGCTGGTGTAGCTGGTTCCGGGATTGCAATTGCTGGCCAGCGCGATGCCCACCCCGGCATCCAGCAGCTCGCGCCCTGGCGCCAGCGGCTGCCGGGTCGACAAGTCGCAGGCCGGCAGGCAGGTGGCGACGGTCCCGGGCTTTCCGGAACGAGTCGTGCGGTCCCAATCGGCCCAGCTTCCGGCGAGCGCCTGGATATCCGAGTCCTCAAGGTAATTGACGTGGTCCACCGAATGGCTGCCGAATTCCACGGCAAGCTTCACTCCCGGGCCTGGGCCCAGCTGGTTTCCGTGGACCTTGGTTGCCAGATTCCGATCTTGCGCTGCTTGCAGAACGCGGCGGGTCTGGTCTTCATTGAAGGCACCGCGCTCGCAGAAGATATCAACAAAGTCGATGTCCTGTGCGACGGCCTCAAGCATGGGGCCGGAGACAAGGTCGGTATATTCATCGGCATCAGCGCCAGCGGGAACCAGATGGGCGCCGAGGAAGGTCAGGGTATCGACAATGGGTGCGCCCAGGCGCGCATGGCGGCTTTCCTCCGATAGTTCCAGGCCATAGCCGGTCTTGGTTTCCATCCATGTGGTCCCCATGGACAGGGCCTCGGCGCGGCGGGCGGCAACAAGGCCAGTCAGTTCCTCATCGCTGAGGCTCCTGGTGGCCGAGGTGGTCACCGCGATTCCGCCGGCTGCATAGGATTGGCCGGCCATGCGGGCAACAAACTCTTCGGCGCGGTCGCCCCCGAAAATCAGGTGGCTGTGCGAGTCGACCCAGCCTGGCAGCACGGTGCGGCCCGACAGGTCGTGAACGGTATCGGCCGCTGGTGCATCGGCTGCCACGCCGATCCATTCGATCCGGTCCTCGCGGATCAGCATGGCGGCATGCTCCAGCACGCTGCCCGCGGCATCAACGGTGACCAGTTGCCCGATATTCGTCAGCAATGTCGTACCCATATGGCGACCTCTCTTGTTCAGCGCAGCCCGTTGCGAGGGCATCGCAAAATCCGTGGATGTTCTCCTTTGACGAGCCTACTGGCCCGAGCCTCGGCTGCGGCCTCTGCGATGGCCATTGAGATCCGGGATTTCAGACAGAATGAGGGCCCCGGGGATCCGGGGCCCTCGCTGCAGCTGCGGTTTCGGCTAGCCCTTGGTGGCACCCGCCAGCAGTCCACGCACGAAGTAGCGCTGCAAGGCGAAGAAGACCACCAGCGGAATGATCATCGAGATGAACGCACCGGCGGTGAGCAGCTCCCAGGATTGCCCATAGGTTCCCGAGAGATCCTGGAGCGCCTTGGTGATCGGCAGTCCCCCGCCCGAGGTGAACACCGTTGCCACCAGCAGGTCATTCCACACCCAGAGGAACTGGAAGATGCCGAAGGAAGCGATCGCCGGCATCGACAGCGGCAGGACGATCTTCGAGAAGATCTTTCCGTGGCCTGCACCGTCCACGCGAGCCGCCTCGATCACCTCGTCGGGGATCTCCGAGATGAAGTTGTGCAGCATGAAAATCGCCAAGGGCAGCGCGAAGATCGTATGCGCGATCCACACCTTCGCATAGGCGCCATCCAATCCGTTAACGCCCAGCCCCGGCAGGATATACAGCCCGCCGATTTTCACGCCGTCCGAGAACAGCTGGAGCAGCGGAACCAGGGCCATCTGGATCGGAACAATCTGCAGGGCAAAGACCAGGACGAACAGCGTATTGCGCCCCTTGAAATTGATCCACGCGAAGGCGTAGGCGGCCAGGCTGGCGATGATGATCGGGACGATCGCCGCTGGAATGGTGATGACCAGCGAATTCAAAAACGCCTTGGACAGCGGAAGGCTGTCGCCCGAGGAGAAGGCCTGCGCGTAGTTCTCCAGCGTGAATGACGGGTTGGAAAGGGCCGTCCACCAGCCCGAGGTCTTGATGTCATCAGCCTGCCTGAAGGAGGAGACAAAGAGGCCGAAGGTGGGGATGGTCCACACCGCGGCAATGATGAATGCCGCAATCGTGGCCCCGCGGGAGGTGGTCGCCTTGCGCAGCTTCCCGCTGGTTTTTTCGGTAGCCGCCAACAGGCGGCGAGAGGATTCGCTGACGGCGCTCATCGGATGCCCCTTTGCTTCTTATGCTGGCGGACGTTGTAGATGATGATCGGCAGCACCAGGATGAACAGGATGACTGCCAGCGCCGAGCTGTAGCCGGTGCGCGCCCCGAGCTGGAACTGGCGCACCATTTCGAAGGAGAGGACCGTTGTATCCGAGCGGCCGCCGGTCATTGATGAAACGATGTCGAAGACCTTGAGCGAGGCAATGGAAATGGTGGTCAAGACGACAACTACCGAGGAACGAATCCCTGGCAGCGTGACGTTGGCGAAGCGCTGCCACGGGTTGGCCCCATCGAGGGCTGCCGCTTCCAGCTGCTCGGCCGGCACGCCCTTGATGGCCGCGGAGAGAATGACCATGGCGAACCCTGCCTGGGTCCAGATCAGGATGATGACCAGGAACAGGGTGTTCCATGGTTCGAGCCCGAGCCAGTCGACCGGCTTGGCGCCGAAGGCCGTGATGACCGCGTTGAGCACGCCAATCTGATCGCCCTGGCGTGTGTCGTAGAAGAACTTGAAGATGATCGATGCGCCAACGAAGGAAATCGCCATGGGCATGAACACCATCAGCTTGAAGAATTTCTCGCCGCGGCTCTTGTCGATGAACACCGCATAGGCCAAGCCAATGATGGTGGAAACAATGGGCGCCACCAGCACCCACACCAGGGTATTGAGCAGGGCGGTCACCCCGTCAGGGCTGGTGAACACCCAGGCGAAGTTGCCCAGGCCGACGAATCCTGATCCATCATTGGCCATGAACGCGGCGATCGCGGTTTTCACCGTGGGGTAGATCAAGCCGATGGCCAGCAATAACAGCGCTGGGACCAGGAAACCGGAGAGCTGCAGCAGCGAGCCTGCGCCCTCGCGGGAACGGCGGTCGGCAAAAAACAGCACGGCACCGAGCGCTGCGGCGATCGCCGCCACCCACATGACCGAGTTGTACAGGCCCAGAATCAGCAAGATGGCCACTGGCACTACCACTGCGGCGGCAAAACGCACCACGGTGAATCCGCGTCCGCCCTTGGTGGCTGTTTCGACAAAGGCAAGGATCGCCGCAATCAGGATTGCGAAGGCAATCAAGACGATCGGCACCTGGACTAGCGGCGGCACGCCCGCCAGCCACTGGAAAAATTGGGACATGGCTTCAGGCTCCTACAATCCCGCCAACGGCCGGGAGTCCCGGCCGTTGGCGACGAACAAGGCAGTGACTAGGAGTCATAACCGGACTGGATATTTTCAAGCACTTCCTTGGTTGGCTTGCCATCGATCCAATCCACCAGGCCCTTCCAGAAGGAGTCGGAACCGACGCTCTTGGGCATCAGATCAGAACCGTCAAAGCGGAAGGTGGTGTTCGGGTCCTGCAGCAGTTCGACGGCGGAGCGCAACAGGTCGCTGCTGGCGTTCTTGGGATCAAGTCCGGAGTTGGCCGAAATCACGCCACCGAGTCCGACGCGGCTGTTGGCCCAATCCGCGCTGGCCAGGTATTCCTGGACCTTGGCGGTGTCTTCATCATTGGAGAAGGCGGCAACAAATTCGCCGCCGCCCACGACGGACACGGGATCATCGGCCTTGGCCGGCGGGGCGACAAAGGCCCAGACATCTCCGTCAGGGGCGACGGTGGCCTTCTTGCCATCGGCATTCTTGGAGTCAAGCACGTAGCCTTCGAGGAAGGATGCCTGGTGGGTCAGCGGGCAGGTTCCCTTGGCAACGGCCGTTCCCATGTCGCCGAAGGCGGTGGCGTTGATCGACTTCACGCCTCCATAGCCGGCGTTGACCTGCTGGGGATCGAGCAGGATTTTTCCAACGGAGTCAAAGGCGCTGGTGATCTCCGGGGAGGTGAATTCCAGTTCGCCGGACACCCACTTGTCGTAGGCCTCGGTTCCGGATTGGCGCAGCACGGCGTCTTCAATCCAGTCCGTGCCCGGCCACCCCGAGGCCTCGCCGGATGCGAATCCGGCACACCAGGCAGGCTCGCTGGTCTTCTTCGAGATCTCGGTGCCGAGGTCGATCATTTCGTCCCAGGTCTTCGGAACGCTCACGCCCCACTGCTCGAACTGCTTGGGCGAGTACCAGATGTAGCCCTTGACGCTGGCCATCAGCGGAACGCCGTACTGCACGCCATCGACCTTGCCGTAGTTCTGCCAGTCTTCGGACCAGTTCTGCTGAAGCTGGGCCTGCACGGCTTCGGGGAGCTTCTGGACCTTGCCCTGGGCCACGGTGGCCTGCAGCAGCCCGGGCTGCGGGAAGACCGCCAGATCCGGGGTGTCGCCGCCCTGGACCTTGATGCCGATCTGCGATTCGAAGTTCTTGTCGCCGGTGTAGCGGATCTTGATGTCGTTGTCCTCGGACCACTTGGCCCAGGATTTTTCAAGAAGTTCCGCTTCGATGCCGGTGACCGGGCCGTAGATGTCGACGACGCCGTCCGCCTTGCCTACCTGGGCTTCGCCGCCGCCGGAGGCGTTGGGGTCATTGGGGTCCGCCCCGCCGGAGCAGCCGGCCAGGAGCATGCTGATTGCTGCCACCGAGATCACCGGCGCGAACTTCAGCCCGCGTTTTGCTTTCTTCATGTTGCCCTCCACGTTGAGTGGTGCCCTGCCAGTTCAGATGGCCCGGCACGAATGATCCCCTCAATAGTGACGCAGGTCATCGACGCGCGTCAACAGCTGGCGGAGAACCAGCCGGAGAAATTGCCGGATCCGCTCAGTGCGGGGCTGGGCCCGAGCTGTCCCGGACCACCATCAGCGGGGCGATCAGCTCCTGCACCGCCACCTGGGCACGCCCCTCGATTTTTTGCACCAGGGCATCTACCGCCGCATGGGAAATGCGCTCCCCCGGAGGGGCAACGGTGGTCAGTGCCGGAGCGACCATCTCGGCCGAACGATCCCCCACACCCAGCGCTATCACGGAGAGGTCCCCGGGAATCCGCAGCGAAGCCATGCCCGCGGCGTTGACAAAACCTGCGGTGGCAAATTCCTTCAGGGCGAGCACTGCCGTGGGCCGCTGATCCATTTTCAGGTACGCGTCCAGGGCTTGGCGGCCGCCTCGGGCGTTGTTCTCCACGGGGACTTCCTGCAGGATCATGCCGCGCCCGCGCACCGCATCCGAGATCGCCCGGGCCGTGCGGATGGCCGGGCCATTTCCGGCCATCTGGTCTTCGACCGACACGTTGATGTACATGATCGACTGGTGCCCGAGGCTGGCCAGGTAATCCACCGCGATACGCCCGGCCTCGGCAAAATCATTATCGACGTAGGACAGGTCGTCGCTGTCATCGGGGCGGCCGATGGAAGCGAAGGGGATGCTGGCACGGCGCAGGACGTCAAAGCGCGGATCGTTGATCGACACTTCCATGAGCAGCACCCCGGCCACCAGCTTCTGGCCGACCAGGCTTTCCAAGCCCATCACGTCGGTCATCGGGTTGGACCACAAGAGCATGTGATAGCCCAGTGCGCGGGCACGCTCCATGGCCGCGGTGACGTACTCGAATTCGGTGGAGGAATAGCCGTCCACGCTGGTGGGAAAGTGCAGGGCCAGGATGCCGCGGCGCGACCCGGCCAGGCCCTGGGCAAAGGCATCCGGGGTGTAATTCAGCTCCCGCATGGCCGCCAGGACCTTGGCCTTGGTCGCATCGGATATCGTACGCCGGCCGCTGATCACGTAGGACACGGTACTGGGAGATACGCCGGCCAAGCGCGCCACATCATCCCTGGTAGCCATGAGTCCTCCGCCGTTGGTAGTGCCGAAACGTAATTCCTATTGAAACACGCCGTCAGGCAACTTCCCCGGTCAGCGGCTGGCGACGAACGCTTGAACGCAGGCCTCGATATCCTGTGCCGAGTGGGCTGCGGAGAGCTGCACGCGGATGCGGGCAGCCCCCCTGGGAACCACCGGGTAGCTGAAGGCGGTGACGAAGACGCCGCGTTCGAGCATATTCGCTGCCACCTCGGCCGCCTTGATGGCATCGCCGAACATCACCGGGATGATGGCGTGCTCGCCCTTCAGCAGCTCGAAGCCCTCCTCGCTCATCCGGCGGCGGAAGTGCGCCGCGTTCTCGAAGAGCTTTTCGCGCAGGTCCCCGGAGCCCGCCACCAGTTCCAGCGCCTTGAGGGTTGCGGCCACGATCGACGGGGCCAGCGAGTTGGAGAACAGGTAGGGGCGGGCCTTCTGGCGCAGCATCGCCACGATTTCGCCGCGTCCCGACACGTAGCCGCCCGAGGCGCCGCCCAGGGCCTTGCCGAAGGTTCCGGTGTAGATGTCTACGCGGTCCGAGACGCCGGCGTGCTCCGGGGTGCCGGCACCGGTGGCGCCCATGAAGCCCACGGCGTGGGAGTCATCGACCATCACCAGCGCGTTGTACTTGTCGGCCAGATCGCAGATGGCCTCAAGCGGAGCCAGGTAGCCGTCCATGGAGAACACGCCGTCGGTGACGATGATGGTGCGGCGGGCACCCGCCCCGTCGTTCAGCTGCGCGGCGGCCTGCAGCTGGATCTCCAAATCCGCCATGTCCTGGTTGGCGTAGCGGAAGCGGGCGGCCTTGGACAGGCGGATGCCGTCGATGATCGAGGCGTGGTTCAGCGCGTCGGAGATGATGGCATCTTCCTTGCCGAACAGCGACTCGAAAACGCCGCCGTTGGCGTCGAAGCAGCTGGAGAACAGGATGGTGTCCTCGGTGCCCAGGAACTGGGAGAGCTTGGCCTCCAGTTCCAGGTGCGCATCCTGGGTGCCGCAGATGAAGCGGACCGAGGCCATGCCGAAGCCGCGCTCATCCATGGCGGTCTTGGCGGCGTCGATGATCTGCTGGTTATCGGCCAGGCCCAGGTAGTTGTTGGCGCAGAAGTTCAGCACCTGGCGCGCTTCGGCGCCCAGCGAGCCGGCCATGATGGAGGCGGACTGCGCGGAGTCGATGTGGCGTTCGGCCTTGAACAGCCCGGAGGCCTTCAGCTCGTCGAGCTCGGCGGCCAGCTGGTCTTTGAGGTCGGTATACATGGGGATTGCTCCTTGTTGGTGCGGGGAATTCCTAGTCTGAGAAAACGGTCCAGTCGAGCACGACCTTGCCGCCGTGGCCGCTGCGGGCGGCTTCGAAGCCCTGCTGCCATTCGGTAGCTGGAAGGAAGTCGGTGACTACCGAGGAGATGCGCTCGCGCATCACGTCCGAGGAGGTGAGCATGGCGCTCATGGCGTACCAGGTTTCGAACATTTCGCGGCCGTAGATGCCGCGCAGGGTGAGCATGTGGGTGACGACCTTGCCCCAGTTGATATCGATCGAGGTGCTGGGCAGTCCAAGCATGCAGATCTTGCCGCCGTGGTTCATGTTTTCGATCATTTCCGGCAGGGCGGTCTTGTGGCCGGACATTTCCATGCCGTAGTCGAAGCCCTCGACCATGCCCAGCTGCTGCTGGGCTTCCTTGATCCGGGTGGTGGCCACGTTTACGGCCAGGTCGATGCCCATGGACTGCGCCAGTTCCAGGCGCTGTTCGGAGACGTCGGTGATGGCGATGTTGCGGGCCCCGACGTGGCGAGCCACGGCGGCGGCCATCAGGCCGATGGGGCCAGCCCCGGTGATCAGCACGTCTTCGCCGACCATGGGGAACTGCAAGGCGGTGTGCACTGCGTTGCCGAACGGGTCGAAGATGGCGCCGAGCAGCGGGGTGATGCGCTCATCGCGATGAATGTAGACGTTGCTTTCGGGGATCGATACATATTCGGCGAAGGCGCCATCACGCTGGACGCCGACGGAATCAACGTTGATGCACATCTGCTTGCGGCCAGCACGGCAGTTGCGGCACATTCCGCACACCACGTGGCCTTCGCCGGAGACGCGATCCCCGACCTTGACGCCGTGCACGAAGTCGCCGATCTCCACGACTTCGCCGTAGAACTCGTGCCCTGGGACCAGCGGGGTGTTGATCATGGCCTTGGCGGCATCGTCATAGGCCTCAATGTGCAGGTCGGTGCCGCAGATGCCGGCAGTCATGACACGGATTTTTACATCGTGCACGCCTACTTCTGGCTCTGGGCGGTCCACCAGTTCTAGCCCCGCGTGCGGCCCGGACTTGTACAGTGCTTTCATGCGTGATCCTTTTCAGATGGCCGTCGGGTTCACACGCGACGGACTGTGTTGCTTCCAGTGTCGCACCGCACTCCCGGGGAAAACATATTAGAAGAAGCACGATTTGCTGATCTATTGATTTAGCATTTACTTCATGGAATTACATCAGCTGCGGATCCTGCGCGAACTTGCGGATCTGGGGAGCGTCAATGCCGTGGCCAAGGCGCTGTTCGTCTCCCCCTCGGCCGTCTCCCAGCACTTGGCCCAGTTGCAGCGCGGGTTCCCAGCACCCCTGACCCGAAAGGAAGGCCGGCGCCTGGTGCTCACTTCCGAGGGCAAGCTGCTTGCCTCCGCAGCCGCATCGGTGGCCTCGACGCTGGCCGAAGCCTCGGCAAGAATACGCACCGTGGAGCAGGAAAAGAATGTCCCCATCAACGTCGCCGGTTTCCACTCCATCGGGCAGACCATTTTTGCGCCACTGCTATCCCTGCCCGAAGGCCAGCTGCCGCCCCTGCATTTTTCCGATGAGGATGTTTCGCAGCAGGATTTCCCGGCACTGACCTCGACCTACGATTTGGTCCTGGCCCACCGCATGCCGCATACCGCACCGTGGCCCGAAGAGCGCATCACGGTGATCCCGCTGGCCTTCGAACCGCTGGATATCGCCATCCACAAGGATCACCCGTTGGCCGAATTCGATGAGCTCTCCCCCGAGCAGGTCATCGATGAACACTGGGTCGTTTCCCGCTCCGGATATTCGCCGGCCGATGTCCTGGAAACCATTGCCGCGCTGGCAGGCAAGGCTCCGCAAATCGAGCATCGGGTCAACGACTACGCAACAGCTGGCGCGCTCGTCGAAGCCAGCGATTGCCTGGGGATATTGCCTCGATTCACGGCGCGGAAAACCTTGGATGCATCGGTGACTTTACGACCAATTAAAGGCATAAACTCCGGTCGACAAATCGACCTTTTATTGAGGGCAGAACACTTGCACCGAAAGACCGTCAATGACGTCATCGAGGCAATCAGAAGCACTGTAAAACGCTTGGTCATCAGCTGATTCCGACATTAGGGAAAACGGGATTTTTGCCGGCCTGCGTATCCAGGAACTCAAAATATTTGAAAACTCGGAGTTACTGTCAGTTTTCGAAGTCCTCATGACTTTTGTGCATAGTTCTCGGCACTGCGCTGCGCCGCACGCAAAGGACCCCGTAGGGCAACAAAAGCACAGCCTAGTTCTGATTGGAGCGTATCGGTATGATCGCGATATGAATTCATCGCGTGAGATTCTGCCTTCAACGGTCCGCATGTTTCCAGACTATGCAGACACAGTGCTGTGGTTTAACGAGCCTATTGACTATGCCACCGCCCGACTATCTGCTGCGCTGACTCACGAACTCTCGCGGTGGGAACAGTCTTACTATGACGGTTTGAACCGAGATTATGAGTGGAAATCTCCAGGTTTGGCCCGTCAGTTCGGTGTTGCGGGTGAACGATTAGCACAGCGTGTCGCTGATGAACTTGGCGATGGGTTTGAAATTGAATTGGTCGCAAGCGTAGGTGATATGCCGGACCGCAAGTTTCGGTCAAACGGGCCCGCTCTTAACCCTCAAGCTGCACAAGTGTTTGATGCTTTAGCCATCGAGATCAAAGCACTAGAAGAAGAGGTGGCGCATGCGCTGGAGGCAACACGGCGTGGAGAAAGCACTGGGTGGTACGCCTATGCGCCACGATCCAATACCGTATTTACACCTCGACAACCAAAAGATTGATAATCGGCTATTAAGCACAATGAGCCAGCACTCAAGTTGGCGATAGGCGGTGTCGCGCTCGGGGTTGGCTCCTTGGACACAAAGTGCGGGTTACAGCGACGCTATTGTCGGGTATCCAGGCACAACGAAACGAAGCCACCTTGGCGACGAAATGCAAGACGGCCTCCGGGCTGTTCTGGAGCACGGAAACAATAAACGTTAACCTGGTTGCTGGCAGTCGCGAACGTCTCAAGTTCGCCAACATCAAGCAACTACCGGAGTCGGGAATGTTCGCCGCGGAACTAGCCGCGCTGGATCCAGGTATCCTGGCCGTTGCAATCGATGTTGAAGGCAATGTGGATCTCACTGGCATTGAGTCTATGCCCTGTCTTGTTCATCTGCTGATTCATGGATCCGAGAACGCCGAATCAAGAACAATTTCTTGTCTCGTAGAGTGCCCATGCGGAGCCAATTTATGGATGAAGCCGCGCTAAACTGGCAGCGTTGCACGCAAATTCCCTGAGTCCACCAATCCGCAACCCAACAGACTGAGCCCAACGAACACATGAACAGTACCCCAAAGTTCGGGCGCACGTCAGCCCTGCCACTCATCGCCCTGGTTGTTATCTCATCACTAGCCATCGTTGGGGACGAAGCCGCCTCTATGTCCATGGTGCTCACCGCTGTCGACCAAGGCCAAACCTGGATGGTTACGTGGTTCTCCCTCAGCCTGGCCATCCCGGCGATGATTCTGGCCCCCTTTGGAGGGGCAATTGTCGATCGCTACGACCCCCGGAAGATCTGGGTCGTCTGCCTGGCACTGCAAAGCCTCTGCATCGGCATCGCTGCGCTGCAAGATGACTTCTGGTCCCGTCTAGCACTGTTAGCAGCATCAAATGTCATCAGCATCCTCTCCAGCAGCGCCGCATTCGCCTTGCTGCCCAAGTTGACCGGCCCTATCCGCATCGAACGGGCCAACTCCTTAATGGCCATTGGATCGTCCTTGGCCTACTTGGTTGGGCCCGCACTATCTGCCTGGCTATTCGGCATAGTCGGTGCATCGTTGATGCTGGGTGTGAATGCCGGAACCACCGCGGTGCTCGCCGCCACGGCCCTGGTCCTGGTGCTGCGCGTGGAACGCCCTGAATCCGCCGAACCCGACTCTTGGAACATCTTTAATGGCGCGCGCGATGGCTGGCGTGCCATACTATCCTCCCCCATTGTCGCTGCCACGATGCCGCTGCTGATCCTCATTATGATCAGTACCTCCATTGAAGCCGTCGCGGGCGTATTCTGGCTAAGGCAAATCTCGGGAAGCGACACGCTCTACGGTTTGGTCCTGTCCTGCTGGGCCGTGGGATCGATCATCGGTGCCTATCTGGCCGGCACCAAGCGCCTCGCTCCACGCACCATGCTACTCATCGTGGGTGGCGGGCTATGCATGGCACTGGCGATATTGGCCGAAGGCCTGGCCCCGATCGCCAACATCATCGGCATTGCCTTCGTCATCGGCGGCATGGGCAACGGAACGCACAACGTCGGGGTCCGAAACATGATCTTCCAACAGATCCCCCAAGCCCACACGGGCAGCGCCTGGGCCTACTATCGGATGCTCACTAGCACTTCCGTGGCCATAGGCTACATCGTCGGCACCCCACGTACACCGGGAGATGCTCAAAGCATGGTGATTGTCGCCGGAGTCTGTGCGCTGGTCGGTGTCCTGGTCGCCTTTGTCGCCCTGCGTTTACTCCGGCTCCACAGAAGAATCCCCACGTCACATGTAACGCCCGCCCCGAGAGACGATGCCGATCAGTCCACGGTAGTTTCCAACTAACCAAAAGCCTCGTTTTCCATGAAAAACACGAGAGCTAGTTCGCAGGAAATCCTGATTGCCGTCATCGAAGGCAATTCGAAAACACTGTCCCACAGAGCGTTCCCATGTGAACCGAAATTCATATCGGACACCAGCAGGATCTTCCGCAAATCGCCAACGATTCACAAAATGACCGGCAACAAGCCAGCCTAAACCGCATACAGACTGATTATCATGGCCTCATGGCCGAACGCATTATGTATATTCAACTCAAGACTGGATACAACACAGATCGTGGACCAGCATGGATTAGTCGTGTCCGGTTCTCCAAATCTTGGAGGACAGCGTACTTCCACGATCTTGCTCTGCGTCAAGTCTCGGGACTTTTTGATGCAAATTTCGTTGACCCCGCTACTGGCGACGAGTATTGGGTGTCTGGCCCGAAAAGAGATCGTACCGACGGTCGCTACACTACCAGCTGCCGTCCGTCGATGATGATGTGATTGATGAATACGAGGCGTTTCTCGCTGGGGCTCCATTGCCAGGAAAAGAAAAAGGCTGAACGAAAACAAGACTCCCAATGAGCTTTACCGAATCGGAACGGGGTAAATTGCCTGTTCCGCAATTTGCTGCCAAGGGTCTAACCCTGAAAGAGGACTCAGGCAGACACACCTGGGAGTAACCGATCGTGCCGGTAGAGTTCCCCATAGCGCGAGTTGGTCGCAATTGCACTTACATAACCGGGGGAACCATGAAAACGCCTAACCACGCCAGAAGCGAAGCGGGACATCGACCTCATTCGGCTGGCGCCAACGCGCTCACGCTAAAAACCAAGTCCAGGGCAGTCGCAGCAGTGATAGCACTGGCGATGGTGCTGGCCGGGTGCGCTCAGCAGCCCGCAACCGGAAGTTCCGACCCGGTCCCCGTGGAAACATCAACTACTTCCTCAATATCAGCAGAGGCCGATTCCCAGGCAACTGGAACAGCGAATATATCCCCGCCCTCGACATCAGTCGAGCCGGGGGTGCAGCTAATGGAGCAAGGCCAGTTCTGGGACATCATTAGCCGCTCGCTGGAAGTCTCAGATGGAAGCATCGAACGCCAAGCGGCTGAGCTGGAGGACATCCTTGCGGACTTGCCACCTGTACAGGTCGCATCCTTCAACGCAAGGTTCGTTTCTAAGAATCTAGAGCTCTACTCGTGGGAGTTGTGGGGTGCTGCCTATGTGCTCTACGGCGGGTGTTCCGACGACTGCTTCGAGTACCTCCGCAGCTGGGTGGTCGGCCAGGGCCAAGACTACTTCAAGGCCGTGCAGCGGGATCCG
>Ga0308158_10001634_pt1 | contig 23351 bp, 22 predicted proteins | sample PhyBR2_FD_201038 | JGI IMG/M metagenome (GOLD analysis project Ga0308158, IMG submission 201038) | Phyllosphere microbial communities from UC Gill Tract Community Farm, Albany, California, United States - DLSLB.R2 | ecosystem: Host-associated > Plants > Phyllosphere > Unclassified | place: USA...
TTATCTGGTTAGGTTTATTATTAATTCTTTTAGCTCTTTTCTTCTTGTTCTTTATTTTATGGAAGAGACGTAAAAAAGAAGAAGAGGAGCAAGATTTAGAAAAAGAAAAATTAAAAGCTCAAATTGAAGAAATGAGAGAGCAAATAAGTAAAGAAGATAATTCTGATGAGATAGATGTTTAGGTTCTACCTAGACTTTCAAGTCATTATTATTTACATTTATTAAAGTTAAGTAAAAGTAAAACAAATTGCAGGAGGCTTTTTTATGAGCGAGAATCAGGTGTTCTATCCACGATTGCAGAAATTAGTACAATTGTCAAAGAAATCTTTTAATCAAGTTGAAAGAGATCTAGGATATCCCAGAAACTCATTAAATAATTATAAATATGGTAATGGACCCTCAGGAGTGAGACTGATTGAAGTAGCAAACTATTTTAAAGTAGCTCCTGAGTATCTGGTAGGATTAAGTAATAGCCCCAAAAGCTACTCAGTTAGTGAGGTATTTGATAAATTAGATGACCAGCAGAAAAAAGATCTATGTGTTATCTGTCAAAATTGGTTACTAAACTTGTAGTTTTTATACCCCCCATAGATATACTATAAATAAATGAAAACACAATACAAATCTAACATAAATCTAATACAAAGGGGAAGAAATGAAGGTCGTTTTGCAAAATAGTATAAAAATAAGCAGAAAAGCTGTTAAAGATATCATAAAAAATATGTTAATATCTAGTATTATTACTTATTATTTTGTTCATTGGGGAATAATCGTAGAAATTTGGAAGTATTTTATTTTTATCTTAATTATAGTAATTCTAACAACTATAAATATTATCATTGATACCCAAAAGAAAAAATGTTTTGAAGAAATAGAGAATATTAATAAAAAGTTTGAATTAGAGAAAAAAGTTTATGAAGAAGAAATAAATACTTTAAAGGAGAATAAGTCTGATATTATATCTAGTTATATATCATTAAATAATAATTTAAATGAAAATATTAAAATACCTCCTTTTTTAAGAACATCAAATAATCGAATATACAAGTAGTGTTACTATTATGCTTCAACTACTATCAAGCTTTCTAATCTTTTGTTTTAAAGTTTAACAAGCAAAAGTTAAGTAATATTACAGTAGCTCCTAAGCATCAATTGCTAAGTATATAAGTCTGATAAAAAGGTTTTAAAGATATTTTAGTTAAATTACTTATAAATAATAAATCTAACTGGTAGTAAAGATTAATCCTTCTCAAGAGCCAATGCCTTGCCTTATATCTGTACTATAAATCTTACTTTACAAGTGTAAATCATTTATAACCTTCAGTATAGTCAAAGCTAGTATGCTCTACTAATTCCAATATTTGAGTATGATCTAGTATTAGGTCAAACGGAGAAAACCTTATTTTATATAATAACCCCTAAGAAATTAAGTAAAAACAGTCCCTATACTTAGAATAAATAATTATAGGCAATGCCATTAAGTTAAGCAAAATAAGAAAAAGCTTATCAATATGATAAGCTTTTTTAAGTCCTCAATTTAAATGAGGAGTATCTTTAATCTTGTTTTTTATATCCAAATATCATCATAATACTTGTCCCAAAGATGATTAGAAGGCCAAAAATCATACCAATAATTGATAATCCTTCATTTTCTCCCGTTTGAGGAAGAGTATTTTTAGTTTCAGTGTTAGAATCAGTTTTATTGTTGCTATTATTCCCGCTTTGTGGAGTATCTACATGATTATCTGGTTTAGGAGTAGGAGCTATCTCGTTCTTTTGGTATACATAAGTCACGGTTTGAGGTTGTTTTGTGAATTTACCTAAAGCATCCCCTTTGACTTCTTTAAAGGTGTAACCATCAATTACTTTTTGTTCGGTCGTGTACACATCAGTGATATTACCAGATTTCACAACATTGTCAGATATGGCATTGCCCTCTGTATCTACATATTTAGCTGTTACATCCCCACCTTTTACTGGATTCTTTGTATAAACATAAGTTACGGTTTGAGGTTGTTTTGTGAATTTACCTAAAGCATCCCCTTTGACTTCTTTAAAGGTGTAACCATCAATTACTTTTTGCTCGGTCGTGTACACATCAGTGATATTACCAGATTTCACAACATTGTCAGATATGGCATTGCCCTCTGTATCTACATACTTAGCTGTTACGTTTCCACCCAGTTCATCTTTATAAGCTGTTACAGAGATAGTATATGTGTGACCCGGTTGCTCTGTGTGTGATGAAAAGCCATCTGTAGAACTTAGGATAATGTCATCACTCAACGTTCCACTGTCAATACTAAGAGATGATTCATCATAGACTGTTGAGTCTATTCCTAAGTTACTTAAAGTATCAACCAATCCTACTCTAGAATATGAACTTAAATTTTCACCTGTTTTAGTCACTGTCTTAAGAATTTCATTAGAAGTAGAATCTATTATGTTATAACTATCTGTAACTCGAGGGTTAAAATAAGTTACTTGAGATATTGGTACAGCTCCCTGAGGGCCTCTAACATATGTATCTGTTGCTCCAGGAAGAAGTACGCTCTCTGCCGAAACTTGAGGGTAATAATCTCCAGTATCTGTTGTTATTGTCCCATCTCCTGTTCCTAACCAAAGAACGTTATCTGAGAATGTATTTGATGCAGAAGCATTTACTTTAAATCCTGTCTCTCCACTATCAGCAGTAGGAAATTCAATTTGAACTTTTAAGTCTTGAGAAAAATTTTCGACAGCTCCTTCAGTATTTTTTTCAATCCATGCCCCCTCAGAAGCCTTTAATTGATACACTTCCTGATTATTTGTGTTCACTCCCAAAGATGTGACATTTACTTCACCTTTAATCCTACTGTGTGAAGAAATAAAATCATTGACAGCTGTTTGAACACCTGAGGAACCGTCACTAGCTTTTGCTCCTACTGGCAAAACAATATAATAGTTAGACATTTTACTGTTTTGTTGCGTCTCGCCGGGCCATGTATGTAGATATAAGAAACCTTTCCCTCCGTAACTTGCACGAGAGGAAGGGCTTGTAACATATAAATTAGCGGTACCTATTGAATTAGCCATAATATCATTTTCATCAAGAATTGAAGAACTAGAGAAATTTGTAGCGATTTTAGATTCCTTATCTTCTTGAGCTATTGAAGGAAATGAGGGTGTGGTAACTTCACTAGCAAAAGTAACTTGAGACATAATAGGATTCGAAATTAGTAATATAGGAAACAAAAGAGAGAGCTTCTTCATTTATTTATAACCTTTCTAGATGCTTTTGAAGTAAAAAAATTGTATTAACATTATAACACATTTGAAGTGCCGATGCACCTTTATTGTAATTTTGAGATTTTTTGTAAAACAAAATTGAAATATATTCCAACCTTCTTTCAATGACTCTTAAAAGAATTACTTTGCATAATATCTTTTAATGCCGCTAGATAAATTATAACATGCATTTATCTATAACACTTATAGCATGGCTTCTATTTTAATCAGTACAAAAAGCCTCCGAATTCTTTATGAATCAGCTTCCTATCAGCACTCCTATTCGATTGTATGGGGAGAATATACCTTTGTATCAAAGTTTCCACATCAATGTTTTGGGATCGGAAAAACTTTTTACAAATTCCAACCGCCTTATGTGAAATTAATTTGGTAAGGATATCTGGCATTACAGTGAATCATAACTGCCATTGAAAAATTTTACATGATGAACCGAGCGTATATTTCCTGAATGCTGAATAATAACTGCTTAAACCTAAGGAATATTTTAGCTCTCGGAATGTGAAATTTTAGTTCCCTAGCGGATATGATCCAGTTGTTTTTCACTGTCCTTAAGGTTAAAGGATAACTTTCTTTTGATTCAAGTATAATTTTATGTTACTTGAAGCTAAAACTATCAACCATCTGGAAAAGGTTTTGATGCTCATTGATCTGTTTTTTTGAATGTCTACGTCGATATAATACTTATTCAACTTCAACGGATCATGGAGTCCATTAAGATGGAGAATACTCACACGTTGCCCCTTAGTCCCTCCAATGTGATGACTTTCGATATATTCTTTATCATATGGAATATTAATATCAGAAGCATCATGAGCGAATAATTGATAACCTTTAAAAGTTTTAGTTTGTTTTTCTTTAGGGATAGTACCATATAAAAGCTATTCAAAAGACAGATTTCTATTTCGAGAGAAGTCAAGAGAAAATTGAGTAAAAACTTCAGGTTGACTAGCAATAGAGTGAATCAATCTTGTAATTGTTGTTTACTTTACGAGATACTTGAAATGGTGATGAAACTGTATTAAAACGAGAAAATAAGGAACACCTCCGGAATACGTAATGCTTTAACGTTTTATTATATTAAAATAATTGTATCAAAAGTGTTTTTTTATCTAAAAACAAAATGGAATAACCAAAGATCTCTATTTTTTATTTTCTTAACTTAATGACATTGGGTCTAGAGCCACTAAATTTTGCAGATGGTTTCTATTCATGTATTATTATTCCCATATTTAACTATTATTTCTGCCACTTGATGAACTGTATCATCGATATTTTTAAATCCATGGTTCTGCATTAGAGTTTTATTTCCAACTACAATAGCTACGTCAGAATTTTGCAACATCGCTAGATCATTCTCATCATTTCCAAAAGCAATGTATTTTTCGTTTGGAAAGTATTTTCTGAAGATCGTATATTTATTTATGTTTTTAGCTGTTATATCAATATTGTATGTTCCTTCGTGCCTCATAATTTCAACAGGTAATTTTCTAATCTTTTTATAAATTTGGTCATAATTCTTTAATGGGATATTTAGTAAAGTAAATTTAATTGGCCTTTGAATTTCATTAATTGAAATGTTTCTTGCTACCTTTAGTACATCTATTTTATCATTTATCTTAGATATTCTATCATATCTATTTCTTAGACTATAGTTCCATTCATCGTCTACTAAATAATCCAGATTATATTTTTTAATCAATTCTTTTAGGTAAATTACACTGAAAGTGTCCATTCTCTTAGTTACTTTAATGATATGTCTATCCTTAATGATAGATCCATTACCGCCAATGTAAAAGTTATCTTCAAAGTTAGACTTTAGCAAGGGTAACATATCTCGAATGGGTCTTGCTGAAGTAAATATAACTTCATTACCCTTTTGCTCTAGTTCCTTAATTGATTCAACTATACTTCGCTCTATACTTTGCCCATCAAAAGAAATTGTTCCATCTAAATCAAACAAAAATATCAAATTATACTCCCTTCATAAACAGCTTATATTGTACTTTCGTATAGTATTTATATAGCAGTCCTAAAACTTTAATCATCACCCTATTCTATCATATTTCTAACATTAGTATGAAAATTAGAAGATGATATAGTGCAACAATTAATCCAAAATTACACCTTATATTTCTGATTTCTTTCACCGGTTTTTTAAAAGGATACTTTTATTTTTATATATTTCAAACAAATAAAAAACTCGAGTTGACCAGGCTCGAGCGAATATAGAAAAGCTTTAAAGTTCTTTATATATTTGTTGGTCAGTTATATTATATCATACTAAAATATAATGTATCATGGAAAGATTAAATCTGATATGCGCCAAGAGTCATGAGAGTTATCGTAAGAATCATTCTTATGGACTACTATCAAATAATTAGACATGAAATAAGCCACATTTCTGGAAGGAATATAATCAACTGGGCACAGAGTCAAGAGGAATCGTGAAAAAGTTTATTATTGTAAGAGTAAAAAATTATAAACAATTTTAAATCTCCGCAGTACAACTCATTTTGGAAGAGGATTATTTTGTTGGAGAAGTCAGTCAAGAACTTCATTATGAGTTGAAAGAGAATAAATAAATTCAAAGGATATAAAGAATCTTTATAACAGTTGATATCAAATAGGACATTTAAAAGTAAGGAAAAGGATCGTAACTAAGGGCTATAAATAGAAGTTAAAAATATTGAAAATTGGCTATACTCGTGTTATCACTTTTGAACAAAAACTTTGATCTAAAATTGATTTATTAAAAGAAACCGGAGTAGAAGAAGTACCCCAGAAAAGATTTAAAGGAAGAAATAAAATCTACTTTTACAAAACAAGGTGTTTTTCTTTGATTTTATTTATAAAATATACTATAATTTATCTATTCCAAAAATGAGTTTTTTCAAAAGTTTTGTTTAAAAGTATCTCTATCGTTAATAGGGTGCTTTTTTTGTACTACAATATATTTGAGGTGTTTATAAGATTTCATACTGCTTCTAAATTTAAGCCACTCTTCGGAGCGGACTCTATATTTTTAAGATTAAACTCAACAGGCTAGCATGCATATCCTATGCAACCATTCCAGCCTTTTTCTTTAACAACGTCAACTTTTCATGATATAATATACTGTCAGATTGAATGGTGGGATTAGCAGACGCTGCGGACTTGAAATCCGTTCGTTATTTAAACCGTGAGGGCTTAATCCCCTCTTTGAGTATGTTTGTGCTCTTAGATCAGCTGGATAGAGTATTCACCTTCAAAGCGAACGATCACAAGTTCTAATCCTATAGGGAATATTTCATTTGATCCTTTAGCTCAATTAATCAAAGTCCACCAAGAACAATAAATATAGTAGAAATTCCTTACAATGAACTTTTTATTTAGTTTAATTGGTACTCGTGTATAAATAGCTGTTTTTTTCATTGTTTTCATATATCATTTCTGATAAAAAGTTATAGTGAAAGAATTCCAAATGGAATATTTTGTTATCATTCATTTCAATCCGCCCTTTCCGTCGTATGTTTGGGTGGACTTTTTTGTTTATTTTAGTCCCGATCAAGATTTGTTTGAAAGCACCCAAAAGCCATCAGCTTATTTTGTGAAAGTCAAAGAAATAGACATAAAATGAGCTATATTTTTTTAAAATAGTTTTCCTCCTTTTTCCGCATAAAAATAAAGAAACAATATTTAGACTACTTGACTATATTATTAAATTAATGTTAAGCATATTGTATTGTATTTTTCTTAAAATGGTATATACTATTATAAGTAGATAGAAATCTATAGTTATATTATTAAGGAGACAAATATGAAGTCTAAATTTCTAACAGTCGTAGGAATCACTATATTATCTGGTGGCATTTTAATTTCTAACATACACCCAGTTTCAGCAATTGTTAATAATAGTAATTCTCAATCTATTATTAAGGGTAATGGTCAGATTTTAACATCTGTTAAATCCATTTCCGAGTTTTCCAAAGTTAATGTTTCAGGAAATATTACAGTAGTGGTTACAGATCAGTTGTCAAGTTCAGCTGAAGTAACTACTGATTCAAATATTCAAGAACATATTAATATAGATAATGTAAATGGGACTCTTAATATATATACCAAAGGAATGATAAAATCTTCTAAGGATATTCTGGTAAGGATCCCTTACGGAAATAACTTAGCTAGTATCACTGCTTCAGCCTCTTCAAAAATTAGTGTTTTACCATCTATTTATGCTACAAACTTTGATTTAAAGGTTTCATCAAGTGCTATTTGCAACATTGATAGCATTCATGCTACGGGTACTCTTACCATCGGTACTCAGTCATCAGGATCTGTTAATATAGTTAAACCTAGTATAGCTTCTAACACTACAATTAGTGTATCGTCTAGTGGTAAGTTAAATGGTGAAAATCTAAGTAGTGATAACGTCAAAGTAAAGGCATCTAGTTCAGGATTAGCTGTTTTTCGAGTAAAAGAAAAATTAGATGCTATCGCAAGCTCTTCTGGAAAAGTAAGATACTTTGGTATTCCTATCAGTGTTACAACTAAAAGAATGTCTTCAGGACAAGTAGTTAACCTTAATAATTAAAAATCATATAACCGATTCTGTTGCAAATTTTTCCAATAAATCTATTTTAGTGTAAAATTGAGTAAAAAAACAGTGGGGATAGAGTAATGAATCATTTTAAAGGCAAACACTTCCAAAAAGACGTCATTATTGTCGCTGTTACTTACTACCTGCGTTACAATCTAAGCTATCATGAAGTTCAGGAATTGTTGTACGATCGTGGAATAAATATTTGTCATACTACGATTTATCGTTGGGTGTAAGAGTACAGCAAAGTCCTCTATTATCTTTGGAAGAAGAAAAATAGATAGTCCTTCTATTCATAGAAAGTGGACGAAACCCATATTAAAATTAAGGGGTGTTGGCATTATCTTTATCGTGAAATTGATGCGGACGGCTTAACTTAGATACTTGGTTACGAAAGAAATGGGATACGCAAGCAGCCTATGCTCTATTAAAACGACTCCCCAAACAGTTTGGTGAGCTGAAGGCAATTGTGACCGATAAAGCATCTTCTCTTGTCTCTGCCTTTAGAAAGTTACAAAGTATGGGTTTATATACTAAGACGAGCGTCGAACTGTGAAGTATCTTAACAATTTAATAGAGCAAGATCATCGACCTATTAAACGACGGAATAAATTTTATCAATTTACTAGAAATGGTAGGAGAAGAGGGGGATCAATATCATCCTAAAGGGAAGTACTATTCTTTAGGATATACTTTTGGAGAAAAAGGACAAACTGTGTATATCAACAAAACCTTGATAGACAACTAAAAGCCTTAGATTACGCTTCTAAGGCTTTTTCAGATAAAATAAGTGGCAATCTTACCGAACGACCACAATTAAAAGCAATGTTAGAGTATATACGAGAGGGCGATATTGTTGTTGTGACAGAATTAGACCGTTTAGGAAGAAATAATAACGATCTTACAACTATCATGAATGAGATACAGCAAAAAGGAGCAACATTAGAACTTTTAAATTTGCCTCGATGAAGGGTATTGAAGGTGAAAATTTAAGGCGATTAATCAATAATTTAGTGATTGAGCTTTATAAATATCAAGCTGAATCTGAACGAAAAAAGTTAAAGAGTGTCAGCAACAAGGCATAAAAATTGCTAAAGAAAAAGGAAATTTCAAGGTGGCAAGAGAAAATTTCAGGAGAACGATCCTAGTTTAAATTTAGCTTTTGATTTATATCTAAAAGGTCATACTGACAAAGAGGTAGAAGAACAAACAGGAATCAATCATAGAACATTTAGAAGATATAGAAAGCGTTATAATGTTTACAGAAACAAATCCGACAAATGATCTACCACTATTTATCAAGTAATACTAAGAAAGGAGCCTCTCTTGAGTGAAATAATTTATATGAATAGAGAGTTTTTGTTTGATGACTGCAAATTTGTACTCAAAGTTTCCCTAGACAATGTAAAAAAATCTCAAAAATATGGTGGTATTTTTTGCCCCAAATGTGGTAAAAGGATAATGGATAATGAAATAAAAAAGGCTAGTTGAGTTTTACTTTTTACTTATGATATAATGTTAGAGTATCTTTTAGCGTTAAGATACTTAAGCTACTTCTACAGAACTTCCATGTGGATATTGAAGTTCTCAAACCTCTTTAATTTTTTAAAGAGGTTTTTATATTTGTTATTTGCTTAAAAATTACAATTTTTGCGATACTCACATCATTGTGCAGTACACTTTATTTTATGAATACAAAAATTCTATGACTATTTTTCAAGTAAGAGAAACTTCATAACTGAAGAAAACTGTCTATCTATTCATTTAAAGATAATATATCTTCATCGGTTGCAATACAATGTGTTCCAGTTATATCCTCCCAATATAATAAGTTTGTCGCTGGATTGTTTATATTATCAACTTTTTGAAGTTTTTTTCATTTCTTGTACTACAGAACCGAAGTCTTCATTTATTTTATTTTCAATCTCTAGCATTGAAATATACTCTTCCTTAATATTTTCTTTCTTAGTGTCATGCACCATAAATTTAGGTAGTTTTCCTAGAGTTTTTTTATTATCGGAACTTTCTTCTAAATCGATTAATTTTTTTTATATAGATTTGCTACGATTCCGAAAGTTCCCATAAATAGATATTGTATGATCTAATATCTTTTGAAAATTATCTTTAGAATACTTAATTAATTCGGGATTTTCTTGAGTATCTAAGCATAACCTTAAATATTTAATACGCAAAAGTAATAAGCTGGAGAGAAGAGTAAAGTAAGCATCACTATTTTTATATTCTGAAGCTGTACTCTCATTAATACTATCAAGAATTTCATAACGAGCTTTTAATTTTCCTGCGTCTCTTTCTACTAAAGCCAATCGAATAATCATATCTTGTGAAAAATGACCGATTGTTGAATGCTGGGTATACAGTTCATCTACTATATCAATATCTGAAGACAAATCAGCTATACTTGTTATTTCTTGACGTAACAAGATTTGATTCATTTCTTTTTGAATAATATCTAATTTTTTATTAACAACTTTGAACTGCTCCATAATAGCTATTGTACTCATTGCTTGCATAGCAATAAGTGGTGCCACTATAGGTAACGAAGCTGCGACTGGAATAAAACCGGACTGCCCAACTATACGTCCCCCTTCCATAACCGCAGATCCTACTCCTCCACTAGACAGTTTCATAAGTAAGTCAGGGTTTGCAGTTGCCATAAATAGTTTTGAAGAAAGATTTTTAGAAATAGCAGTAAGTCCTAATCCACTTGTTGTAATTGGACTTGACATGACCGTTGGAGAAATACTCATTTGTTTTTTCGGGTATCTTCCTGTATTAAGATAATTTTGAGATAGTTTTTGAATCAGCTGCTCTCTTCCCTCTCCATTTATTTCTAGCAGTTGCATACTTTGAGGTTCTAACTTTATTTCAGTCATATTTTTCTCCTATTTTATTTTTAGTTCTGTTGATAATTTTCCTCATCTATATTTTACACTAAAATGGCCTTATAAAAAAACTTTGCAACAAAGGGACCTATAGCTGCTAAATGAAGGCCCCTCATTTCATTTAAAACCCTGAGTCAATGTTTCGTTTGGGGCATAAGCATATATTTGAATCATTTGATTAGCATTATTTATTAAATAATAAAATTATCAAATAAGTTTCTTGAAAAGACTAATTTTTCTTGAAACTTATAAAAATACATATGAAAATTACTTAGCTCTACCTCTATCTAAATATTGTAATTTATCAGTACTAAAAAAAGCCATATAATTCTGCCATTTATGTCTAAAGTACTTTAATATAATACATTTTCCAATTTTTGAATTTAAAAGTAACTATAGATTATTATTAATTTCCATGATTTAGATGTTAGCTTCTTAATTACAAACATGCACACAAATACATCTATCATTATTTGCTGTGATAAGTTATTTCTTGTATTTTCAGTATAAGGTATAAACTTTTTTAAGTAGTAATGATTATCTTAATCACCTTCTAAGTTGTTTGTTACCGTTTCAACTTGTAAACAGATTGAACTTGTTATAATGTTCCTATAATTTAGAATAGTGAAAAAATTAATTTTCGTTTTCTTTCATTAATATAAAAATTAATACATATCATTTTAAATTTTAAAAAAAGATTATATAATAGTAATAGGTATAGACAGATATTTAACTGCCTATCACTATTTATTATAAAGGGAGAATTATAAATATGAAAACTAAAGTACCACTGCTTTAAGAGTTATAGCGTTGTCTGGATGTATTATGGCATATGATACAAAACAAGTATCTGCAATAGTGTCTAATACTCCTTCTATCAATAACTCTCAAACTACAATTAAGGGTAATAACCAGATTTCTACTGACAATAGAACGATTACTGAATTTTCTAAAATTAATGTAATTGGGGTCTCCCTTAAAAACAGCTATTGCAAAAAAGAACTTCTGGACAAGTAGTAAGTAATAATAAATAAAAAGTTAATTTGTGAAAACTCTTTTAAAGATAGCTAAATTAATTTTGAATATTAAACATATAAATTATCAGTATATTCGAAAATAACAATAAAACGTATATTTAGACTTCTTACTAGAGTGATAAAAAATATAATAGTAGTTATATATAAAACTACCATTTTTAGTTAGGATAAAACGTATGAGAGTAACTGTGTATGTTGCGAGTGCTTTTAGTAAAGACAATCGTGGAGGAAATAAGGCTGGTGTAGTACTTTTGAATGAAAGATTATCAAACATTCAAAAGAAAATTTTATCTAAGCAACTAGATTATGCAGAAACAGCATTTATATCTAGGTCTGAAACCTCAGATTTCAAATTAGAATATTTTACCCCTAAAGAAGAGGTTGATTTATGTGGGCATGCTACCATAGCAACTTTTGTTGTTTTAATGTATTTGAATAAATTAAATAAAAATCATTACGTAATTGAAACAAATAGCGGAAACTTAAATATTGATATTAAAAATGGTATCATTTTTATGGAACAAAATGTTCCGATTTTCTATGAAAAAATATTACCCGAAGAGTTTGCTAATTGCTTTGATATCTCCTTAATTGATCGAAAACTACCAATACAAGTAGTATCTACTGGCTTAAAGGATATCTTAGTTCCAATTAAAAGTGAATCCTCTCTAAATAAATTGGTTCCTAATTTTGAAAATATAAAATTAATTAGTAGTAAGCACAATGTAATTGGTATGCATTTATTTACAATTGAAAATAATAACATCACATGCAGAAATTTTGCTCCTTTATATGATATTGATGAAGAATCAGCAACGGGTACTTCTAATTGTGCTCTAGCAAGTTATTTATATAGTCATAATTATATGCGTAAGGAAAAATATAGTTTTAAGCAAGGATATTCATTAAACTCGCTTTCTGAAATATTGGTGAAATTAGTACCTAATGACCAAGAAAATATTGAAAAAATATACTCTGGAGGTAGAGGATACTTCTGTGAAACTAAGATATTAGAAATATAGGGGGGATGTAGTGTCAGAAAGATATAAAGATTATAAAAATCAAAAGGATTGGTTAATATTACTAGCCGTTTTTTCAAGTATTATATATTTACTTATTTCAATAGTTAATCCTATAGAAGTAAAATCAGACATAGTAGTAAAAGAGGGAGCTAATCAGTCCTCTATCTTTAGTTCAAAAAATGAGAAGGTACAACATGATAAGATAATAATATAAAATCGTCTACTAGAAGCAGCTCTACAAGCCAAAGTGATTCTAGTGTAAAATCTGGGACCTGGGGAGCATAAATTGGGTGTACGAGAATAATAACTTAATATTAAAATCTGGAGAAGCTGGATATGAGTATGATTCTCCATGGAGTAAAGATCCTAATATTTTAAATAATGTTGAAACCATATCTTTTACAGATGAAGTAATTTTTCCTCAGGATTGTAATGGTTTATTTGCTAATCTACCGAAGTTAAATGCTATTACTGGGTTGAATAATATTGATACTTCCAGAGTTGTTAATATGAGAAGTATGTTTGCTAATTCAAAAATTACTTCTCTTGACCTTTTTGCCTGGGACACAAGAAATGTAAACTATATGAGCTACATGTTTTTCTCATCATGCGTCTATCTCAATTAAATATTAGAGGAAACTTTAGTTCAAATTCAAAAAATGTTACTGATATGAGCCATATGTTTAATGGTTTGATTTCAATGAGTAGCATTTCTGGTTTAAATATTTAAATACGTCATCCGTAAATAATATGGATCATATGTTCAATGGTGATTATAATTTGATAAAGTCGGACTTGAGTAATTTTGATACAAGTAAAGTTACTAACATGGAATATATGTTAGGTAATACAGTTGGAGTTCTAGTATCAGATTCAAAAGGAAACTTGTGTAATAGATCTGGAATACAAAAATTAATTTTAGGAAATAATACAAAGCTAAATGATAGTATCAGGCTTCCAGAGATAAATCCTCAACATATTAATACTAATACTACGAAATATACAGGAAAGTGGCAATATATAAAAGACTTAGATGGAAATTTGCCTTCAAACAACAGTGAATATTATACTTCAACAGAATTAGTGATTAAAATAATAAATCCAGGAACTTATGTTTGGAAAATAGATAAAAGTGAAATTAATATAAAAAATATAGTCATTATTAAGGGCCCTAAGTCAACATGGGATGTTTCTGATAATCTTGTGAATGCCATTGATGAAAATGGTAATCCGTTAGAATTAGAATGTTTGAGTTGTGTCACTGATTTGATAGTCACCTTCTAATTTCTATGAGGAGTACGATCATAACCATTAGTTTCTGAGGTAGCTTTATCTGATATTTTTATTTTATCTCCAACCTTAAACTTAGCAGCTGGTACTCGGTCTGACAATACGAATCTATTTCCAAATGCATTGCGGTTAAATGATACTGGTTCTCCTCCAATGCTAAGAGCAACGGTATTACTTGTTAGGTTGATAACAGAAAACTCAGTTTTACCAAAAGTAAAATATGACACTTTATATAAAGCTTAATTTGATAAAACATTTCCATTTTTATCAGTAACTGTAAGCGGGCCAACTGGAATATAATTGTTGTAATCAATTGGGTGAACGGCAATTCCATTATCAACAACATATCATTTCCCATTAAATTTAACGAACTGGTCAACATGATATATCCCATTAATATGAGATGCTTGTTGCTATGAGGGAAGAATAAAAATTCTTTGCTGTAGAAATGATGAATCCGCAAATACATGACCTACTGTAGCTATTGCAGGAGTACAAAATAAAACTGTAGCCGCTACTGTAATGAAAAGTCTGTTTTCTTTTAACATAAATTCTCCTATTCATGTGGTTTATTTCTATGATAGATAATTAAGCATGAAGTGAAATAGCTGGTTTATTATTAACTCCATCGCTTATGAAGCTTAACTATTTCATAACCAACATTTGCTTTTATTATATACCTTACTTATCACTAAAGAAAAGGTTGGGTAGATATTAACTAAATATTTACAATTTTCAATCGTATATATAAATGAAGTTGAAATCCTTAATTTAATAGCTGTGCGCTAGTTTTTTTGTGTATTATGACTAAGGAAAAAAGAACGCCTCGAACATCAGGGTTATAAGCGGAACAAAAAAAGTTCATTAAATGGACCATTTTGTGAACAAATGTTTGAAGCTATCAAAAAAAACAGACTGCTCCAAAATCACAAATCTGTTCTTTTAAATATTCTCATAAAACACCTTATATTGATAATTTTATCTTATTTTTTGATTTACCTTTGCAAATCTTCAAAGTCTATTTTTGTTTCAGTTTGAGCCTCACTCACAATTTTTTTATATCATTATGACGTTAAAAGCATAAGAATAACAATTAGACACAAACAAAAGCCTTCAGATAACATTTTTTTCTGGAGGCTCTGTATTTATAAGAGTGAATCTGTTTTAATTATATTTTCTAGCCAATTTTGAAAAAAATTTAAAAACTCTAATTTTTCTTCTATACTTAACTTTTCAAAAATATAATCTACTCTTTGTTGATCTAATGATTCTGATTTTCCAATAAAATAATCTGGCTTGAATTGAAAATAGTTTGCCAATTCAAGTAACCTACTTCCAGAAGGAACTCTCCCGTTTTTATAATTATGAAGTGCATTTCTCCGGATAACCCAACTCTCGTTAAATTTGACTCACCGATTTTCTTATCAATTCCATTAAAAGTCCATAAAATATACTTTCACTACCCACAGCTTTTATTTTTTTATTTGATTTTTCTTTTTCCATTGAAATAATCCCCCAATTCCACTTAAAGTAATAATCAATATTCCCATAAACAATCCTAAAACTGAATTAGAGGTAGCGTCACCAGTTTGAGGTAGACCTTTTTTTGAATTAGGATCAGAGGAAGATAGGGAATTATTTTGAGGATCTTTGTAGCTTGAATCTGAAGATGAATTAGAACTTGAGTGACTTTGTTCGTTATATTTAACAGTCAATTTAACTTTTTTGGTTTGACCATCCGTACTCTTAAGTACAGCGTTGTATACACCAGGTGTCTTCAAGTCTGCTTGACTTAAATCAACTGTTACCTCAGATATTGCACCTGTCTTGTCTGTTGCACTTGCTCTGAAATCACTAACCGTTGGAGTTGGATCTCCTACATACATACTATAGTCTGCCCCTGTGAGACTTTGTGCATTAGCTTTAACTGTAACTTTGATAGTTTTTTCTGTTTCTATACCAAAAGAATTTTTTAAGGAATATGTAACAGTATATTCTCCAGGGGTATTGTTGTCTACATTATTACTAATAACTTTTATATCATTCGTTAAATCAGTTCTCGTTGATCCATCCAACTGTTGGTCATAACCAATAATATTTTCATTTGGATTGAAGGAGTCTCCTTGATAAATTACTTTGTCAGATGCTTCTATTACAGGTGCAGTTGCGTTTACCCAGTTTATCTTTATTACACCCTCTCCTGAGAAAGCCCCCTGTGCTCCAGACCATGAATAAGTGACTTCTGGAGTATCACTTCTAACATTTACTTTTTTAACAGATGTCTTATAAAAATCAGGAGTTATATCATAGGATTCACCACTATAATCCGTGACAGATTCGGCCCCTTTTATATTATCTATGGTTAATGTAGAAGCATTAGTGTCTGAGAGCCCATCATAATAGCCAGTATCGGAATTGTATTGAAAATTTACTGTTCTTATTGGAATTTCGATTGATGTAAGATTGTTTAAATCATTTGGTCGTATTAAGGTTATTGTTGTATTACTCTGTTGTGATGTTGCATTAGTACTGCCATCAAGTGAGTATCCTTCCATGAAAGAAATATCAGAAATGTTATTGTTGGTTACTTTGAACATATGTAGATTTGGATATCTTGTTGATAATCCTTTCATCACATCTATGTTACTTAATAAATTATAGGATACGTCCAATTCTTCTATTTTCGTGAAGGTTGAGTTATCAAAGTAAGAAACATCTTCAATCTTGTTATGAGAAACAGATAAAATCTTAAGATTTACCATAGCAGATGAAGTTATGGGTGAGATATCAGAAATGTTATTATAATCTGCATGAAGCTCTTCTAATTTAGGGACGCTTACTGCTGTTATAATGCTAATATCATCAATCAAATTGTTATTTATCTTCATCAAAGACAATTCTGGTAACGAAATTCCCGTTAAACCATTTAAATTCTTTATTTTATTGTTTGATAAATCTAAAGTAGTTAGTTTATACAACTTTGCATTCTTCATGAAATCAACAGTTGGAAGATTACAATTAGTAGCACTTATATCTTTTAAATTTGATAAATCCCCTACCTCATTTAGATTTTCTGTGTTTGAAAGATCAGTTGAATCGATTGTAATAGATTCTAAATTTTTTGCAAAATTTATTCCTTTGACGTTATTTATTATCTGGTTACTTATATTGATAGAGGTGATAGATAATAAATCTTCTTTAGTAAATTCAGGCTTACCTAAAATTTCCTTTACTATTTTTTGTAAATTTTTATCTGGCATCCAAAAATTAACATCCGTATTTTCCTCAGCATCGGATGTTTCAACTTGAGTTTGATTATCAACATTGTCAGCTAACTTTAAATTTTTTTGACTTTCATTAAATTCAGAACTATCTACAGGATCTGAGTCGTTAGTAACTGAGCTTTCTATGTCCTTAGTTACCGGTATTTTTTCTATTGATTGAACAGTATCGGCATAAGCCATAGCTACAGGATCCACTCCTCCACCGATAACCAATATAAAAATACTTGATGCATACAACCACTTTTTACCTGATTCCCATGACCTGAAATTTTTTATTATTGAATGTTGTTTCATTTAAAGCTCCTTTATAGTTTTTTATTTGTGAAAGTAAGTCAATTTATTTACTTATTAATAATTGTATATTAAAAAGTACGATATGTATATACAAAATTATTATTTATTTGTTTTGGACTACTATTAATTAATTATACACCAAAGGAACAACCTTTTCCGAAATATGTAATCGGCACCAAACCCATGAGTAAGAAGTTTTAGTTTTTGAAAGGTTTAAAAAAGCAAAAAAAAGTTCCTTTTATGGTGACTTTATGAGAGTATGAGAGCGCTTTTATTCAAAAACGCTTATATACTGTAAGTGATTTTGTTGCTGATAAAAAATATTATGCTATTTTCAAAGTGTCTTAAACAAAAGCAAAAAGTATATTCTGAACTTAAAACACGATTCGTCAGAATATGCTTTTTTTTCTAAATTTTGAACAATATTCTTTATAATATGATATAATATTTTTATATTTTAGTTATCCCTAAAATATGTACCTTTCTATTTACAAGCTATCCTCCTCATACAATTCCGAGAACAGCTTTTTATTATGATTAGAACAAGTGACAAAAAAAGATAAAGAAAAAGGACTTGTTACTAACAAGTCTAATATAGCCGTTTTAAGGACGGTAGCAATACTAGTTAATCAATGACCAATAGCTTTGCTAAGCCGGACGGTTATTTTTTATTACTCGTATTTATCGCCTGAATATTTAATGAGAAAAGTTAAAAGCAGTTCTACTAGTTGTCCTGTCAATATGTTCAAACAATTATCGAGGTCCGAGAAACTAAAGGTGCTTATCACAGCTGAAGATTGGGCTCGTAATCAAATTTCAAAATAAAATATTTTAATAAAATTATAAAATCACCGGAAAAAGTCCTTAGAAAGGACTTTTTCCGGTGATTTAACTTTTAGAAGCAAAGTAACTTCATAAATACTTTACTTGTACTAAAGAAATTTATCATAACCTCTTCTATATGTTATAGTGTAAAAGACTAAAAAACTATAATCGTAATAATGTTTTCAGCTAAAATACCTGAACCTTGTCACATCAGGTTTTTTGTTATTCTAAGTTGAAATAAAAGTCTGATAGTGCTCTTATTTAAAACGATATATATTTGAAAAAAACTGAAGAATAAAAAGATCATCATTCTTTTATTTTGTGATTCTAAAAATTTCATTTATCATCAAACAAAATAAATCACTATTTGAGTGTTCAGAAAATGGTGATTTATTAAAAAAAGATCTTGTTGACCGCTTAATGGATGGTCGTTTGTCTGTCGATAAAGTCTTTACTGAAGCGCAACAAACTAAATTGGTTGCGGCTTACAGTAACCAAAAAAAGCAGCCCAATGCTTTTGAAAAGCGTGTTTCCAAAGCGGCAGTTGAGAAGAAGGAACAAAAAGCGACGGTTTCTCAATCTCAAGAAGTGACTCAAGATAAACTAAAAATGGTATAATTAGAAAAAAGAAACGTGGAAGGAGAAGACTCATGGATAATGAAAAATTAGCCCAGTTTATTGCTAGTTTAGGCCGATTTAATGACTACGGAAGTACCGTTGCTCAAACCAAAGCAGCGCTCGATTCTGGTTCAGTTGAGCCGCTCCGTAATGATAATGATGATCGTGTGATTTTTGAAGATACAGTCCGTGCTATTGAAATCATAAAGGAAATGCCTTTTGATCGAGAAAGCATCATCACTATAAATGCTCAATTTATTGGAGATAGTGCTGAACAACCTTACCGCCCAGGACACCTGCGTGATGGAGTTTATGATCCAATACGAGATCGAATCCACGTGGACTTGTGGCCTGGAGATGATGGGGGAACAATTTCTTACTACCCTCCAGCACAGATTGAAGAAGAAGACATTGACCAAATTGTAGAACTTTGGAAAAATTCAAGTAAGGGTGACTTAAATGCCTGGGCAATGTTTGCAAGACTTGCTAAACTTCAACCTTTTCAAGATGGAAATAAGCGAACGGCTCTCATTGCGGCCAACCATGCTTTAGGTGCCTTTCAAAGTCAAAATTACCTTATGCCTCCAACTGGACGACTCTATATCCGCTTTATGGATGGCTTACTTGGCTTTTATGGTGTTGGATTACCTGGCGCATTAGATTCAGAAAAAGCAGCCCTCAAAGACTTTTTAGAAATTGCTCCAGTAAGAAAAGTGCCAATGAATAAATTTGAGCAACGTCTTGACAAAGCAAAGGCTGAGAAACAAACTTCTACAGCGCCCACTCGGCATTATGAACCCTCTAAAAATAAATCAAGATAACCATCAAAAATAAAGAGACATCTGACAAATGAGATGTCTTTTTTTATATCAATTTAACAATCGTTTAATTACGAGAAAGGAATTTCAATGGGACTACAAAATAACAATGAAAATGAAAGCAAGTGGTTTGACGAAATTTGCGAACGCTTGGAGATTCAAGGAGAGACAAAGAATACTGTTTTACTAACGATTGAAAGTAATAGGAAAATTCTAGGTCATCCAAAGTCTTTTTACGAATGTGAAGCAATGATTAAACAAGCTTTTAAAGCTGCTTTTAAATAAATATCAAAATAATAATTTATTAAGGTGTCTGTGAGGACACCTTTTTTGATTGGAGAAAATGATGCCAAATTATAATAGACCTCAAACTAGGCAGCTCTCTTCCCACTCAGAGCGCAAAAAACTCAGAGAAGATGACAACAATAAGAATATCGTTGAAGTCGCACAACAACTCGGAATGACACTTGAGCGCATTGGAAAAGATTATCAATGGAAAGACCATGATAGCTTAAAATTTGATACTAGGAAAAACTATTTTTATTGGAACGCCCAGGGTTTTGGGGGTGGCCCTATAAAATTGGCTCAAACTATTATGGAGTGTTCTTATGGAGAAGCGGTTCGATTTTTAACCGGAAAAGAAATTGCAAAATTTGATCAAACATTAGTTCCTAAACGTGAGTTTAGCTATAAATTAAAAGATGTATCAAATCCAATAGCTATGAGAGGTTACTTGAAAAATCAACGTCAACTCTCTGATGAAACGATCGATTATTTTATCAATCAAGGTGTCCTATCACAAGCTAATTTTAAAGATAGAGGCGCTGAATACTATGCCCCAGTCATTGTATTTAAGCACTTCGATTCAACTCATAAAATGCAAGGGATGGCTTTACAAGGGACACAGAATGACTTTGACTTATATCCAGAGCGAGGCAAATTGAAAAAACTTTTGGGGACGGACTCTATAGCTGTGTTGTAAAAGTAGGTCATCCACCAATTATTGAGGAGAAAAAAGTAAATTCTACCGACAACATTATTAGTGACCAAAACCCTCTTAAAATCATTGTCTTTGAAGCGCCAATAGATATGATGTCTTATTATGAACTCTTTAAAGATAAGATTGGAGATGCTTATTTAATGGCAATGAGTGGATTAAAAAAAGGGGCAGTTTCAACACTTTTAGCAGAAAAATTCACCGTTAAAATAACTGAAGAAAAGAAAGCAGGCTTTTTAGACTTCATTCAAAACTCTACAAATGGAACCAATGCTGTCAAAATAATTCTGGCAGTAGATAATGATGAGGCAGGGAAAAAGTTTATCAATAACTTTGGTATTACAAAAATACCAGTTGTCTCTCACTTACCCCACCTTGCCCCAGGTAGCGAAAAGGCAGACTGGAATGAGGTACTTCAACGAGTAAAAAAAAACCAGAAAACGCCATTTGAAGAGCGATTAAAGAAAGCTGCAGAAGCACGTCCAGATTTTGCGACTCGTCTTAAACAAGCCGCAACAACTAAACAAAGATAATGGATAGAGAATGAAGAAAAAACAATTAATTAAAGAAAATGAAGAACTACAAAAATCGCTTGCCTTTTTTATTATGGTAGCTGGGCTAAATAAAGTGAAGATCCCTGAACAATTATTTGAGCGTTATGGCTGTAGAAAAAATGAACTTGGCTTTCCTGTAGAGCTTTTTCCTAAAAGTGAATTTGAACGTTGGGGGAATGCTCAAGAATATGCGTTATTACAAAAATCTGTAGAAGATAACCTTGACAAAAGAGTAGAAGTTGGGCCGATTGCAAAGGCCTTATTAGAAAAAAATATTAATCCTAATCTATGGAGCTGGAGTAAGAATTTCAAAAATGAGTTTGAATATTATTCTGCGCTATACACTCAAGGCCTTGCCCCTTTACTTAAAGAAGCAGTAGAAAAAAATCATGGCATTGGATTGAGTTATTTTATTCAAGATACGCTCGTCCCTGCTTGGCTTTATGGTTATAAGGATAGAGAAGAAATTGAAAACTCGGAGGAAAATATAAATGAAACAAAAACAAATCAAAGCAATTAAAAAGCAGATTGTAGAAGAGTCCGCAATCAACGTCGGTTATTATGAATCGGTCATTCCTGCGATTATCGAAAATATCGACCCTGACACGTTCTACCACCTCATGGGTAGAAGTTCTGGAGAGTGGTTATTAGAAGCCGCTAAGAGTAATAATAGAGCCGAATTTCAAAACATTTTAGTCAGCGAAGCGGTAAAAACCATGTCTTATTCAGAGTTTAAAAGTATTGCTCATTACTTTTTCAGCTACCAACAAACTTCAGAGGAAATTATAGCATCCCCCCTAGAAGTGACAAATAATCTATTTAATACGATTCAAAAAAATGCTAATAATATATTTAATACAACCATAACTGAAGAGGAGACAGAAAAAACTATGGATAAATTGACTACAAATTTCGAGAGTGTACAAAATCAAATCTTAGAAGACTTGAGAAAATCCCAACTTGATTTTAAACAAAGTATGTTAGAAAAAAGTCCAACTGAAATTTTTGATTATGCGAATAAAATCCTCTATGTATCGGATGCCCTGCTTGAGTTGGAACACTTTGTGGAAGAATTTACTCCTGAAGATTATCAAGACCGGTCTTACAGTTACGAAAAACAATTGAGCGCATTATTTGAACGATACCACTCAAGTTCTCCTGAAAATGGTTCTGAAACCTTCAGGATGGCAGCAGAAAGAGCCTGGTACGATTCATTTACTAATTATGAGGTGGATAGTGATGACAAAGCTGATTTTATGGAGAATTATATTGCGGATTATTTTGGCCTTTCCCCTTACCTCAAGCCTCAAGAAACTAAAGGCGTTGAAATGACCAATGATGCTTCTCACCACTCACAATTAAAATCACACTCAATATAAACGAAGCAAGAGCAATCAACCTCTTGCTTTTTATTTTTGGAAAGGAAAAATATGACCACTCAATCACCAGAAATTGAACCCTTGTTTCATGGTTCAGACCGCTCATTTGACAAATTTGAACTACAAAAAGACCCTACAAATGGTGTAGGACTTGGATTTGGAATTTACCTCACTAATCATGAAGAGGTAGCTAAACGCTACGCTCCAGATGGAGGAACAATTTATAAAGTTGACCCTTCCGCCATTGAAGGAAAAGCTGTGAGTGCGGCTTCATTAACCCTCTCACACGAAACGGTCACACGGATGATCTCATCCATTGCGAAAGATGAAATTGAAGAAGATGATTATCCTTATATTCTTTCTGAAGGAGGAGATGAACCTCATGAAGATTGGGATAATTACAACGCTTCAATTGCTTCTAAAATGGCTGACAATTTTCTGGAATATGAGGACAATGACGTTGATG